>Ga0302279_10000272_pt1 | contig 75351 bp, 55 predicted proteins | sample III_Bog_N3_3_FD_194541 | JGI IMG/M metagenome (GOLD analysis project Ga0302279, IMG submission 194541) | Peat permafrost microbial communities from Stordalen Mire near Abisko, Sweden - III_Bog_N3_3 | ecosystem: Environmental > Terrestrial > Soil > Wetlands > Peat | place: Sweden: Abisko...
CACGACTCCAATTCCAAGCGTATCCTTGCGTGCGTGGATCCGTGGTTCGTGTACGTCGCCCGGTGCGCCGATGGGACCCTCTACGTCGGCATCGCCCGGGACGTCGCCGCGCGAATCAGCCAGCATGACGCCGGTTTGGGGGCCCGCTACACCCGCGGCCGCGGCCCCCTCACTGTGCTCGCGACGCGCAGATGCGCCGGCCAGGGCGACGCCCTCCGCCTCGAGATGGCGCTGAAGCGCCTCCCCCGCGAGGCCAAGCTCTCCCTCACGGCCTCCCGCCGCAAGCTCGCCTCCTTCGCGCGGACCGCCGTCAAGCGTCGCTCGTAGAGCGCGTCGCGTCACTGCGCGCTCACCCTCGTCTTCGGCGACCCGGGGGCGCCGTCCGTGACGGGCGATGCGCCATCCGCCATCGCAAGGGCGCCTGCCATGACGGAAGGCTCGTCTGCCACCATCGCAAGGGCGCCTGCCATGACGGAAGGCTCGCCTGCCACCATCGCAAGGCCACCTGCCATGACGGCAGGCTCGTCTGTCACCATCGCAAGGCCACCTGCCATGACGGGAGGCTCGCCTGCCACCATCGCAAGGCCACCTGCCATGACGGAAGGCTCGTCTGCCACCTTCGCAAGGCCACCTGCCATGACGGAAGGCCTGTCTGCCACCTTCGCAGGGCCACCTGCCACGACGGACGACACACCATCCATCCTGGAGAGCGCACCCTTCCGACCCCCCGGGCGCACCCACCCCGAACGTCAGAAGGAAAAAAAGACAGGGACCGTGGACCAAAAACACAACCTGCCCGGCATGAGTGATCAGGGAGGCAATCTCGCCTCCCCCGAGCAGAGGTCCATCATGAGAAGTCCCAGAACAAAGCAGACGAAGGTCAACCTGATCCAGGCCATGGCGGCCGGGATCGCGAAGTATTTCGCCAGCGCCTCTTCCTTCATGCTGAACAACGAGTCCACGCAGAAGACGGCGATCCTCGCCGCCTTCCAGGCTTACCTTGCCGCCGTCATCGTCGCGGCTTCTTCCAGGGCGCAGTACGCCAGCAGCGTCCAGGCCGAGAAGACTGCGTTCGCAGCGTGCGATGCGTTCCTCAAGGCCATGACGAGCTACGTCCGCACCACGTACGGCAACGATCCGGCGATCCTCGCGGACTTCGGGCTCGAGCCGATCACCCGGAAGGCGCCCACGGCGAAGGTCGCCGCGGAGGCCGTCCTGCAACGGGCGCAGACGCGGGTGCTGCGCCACACGACGGGCAGCAAGCAGCGGCTGGAGATCAAGGCCGCTCCTGCGACCGCCGCGCCGACGACGACGCCCACGCCGAAGCCGTAAGCGGCGCGACGCGGGACTCGGCACGCTTCCTTTGGCGGATGGCACCGGCCATGGCCCGCCCTCGCTCCCAGGCTGTCGATGGGAGCGGGGGCGGGCGACGCCCCCAGGCTCTTCCGCACGCCCCCTTCGCGACCCAGGCCCCACCCGGGGGTGCTACCGTCGGTCGACGGTCGCCGCATGCCACCCCCCGAGCCCGCTCGCCCGGTCGCCATCCCGTTGCCCCTCATCTACGGGCTCTTTGCCGTCTCGGGCGGCTCGGCGCTCGTCTACCAGAACGTCTGGCAGCGGAGCCTCTTCTCGCTCTACGGGGTCAACGTCGAGGCGGTCACCATCGTCGTGTCCGCCTTCATGCTCGGCCTCGGCCTCGGGAGCTTCGCGGGCGGCAAGGTGTCCAGCCGGCCCGGGGCTCCCTTGCCCCTCTGGTTCGGGATCATCGAGCTCTGCATCTCGCTCTTCGGGGTCGTCTCGCTCCAGCTGTTCCACGCCGTCGGCAAGGCCACGGCGGGCGCCAGCGGCCCCGCGACCTTCGGCCTTAGCTTCGGGCTCGTCCTCGTTCCGACGCTCTTCATGGGCTCCACGCTGCCGATCCTCGTGGCCTACGCGGTCCGCACCTCCCACAACGTCGGGCGGTCGGTCGGGATGCTCTACTTCATCAACACGCTGGGCTCCGGGATCGCGTCGATCGCGGCCAGCGTGTGGCTGCTCCGGCTCCTCGGCCAGGAGGGCTCGGTGCGGTTCGCCGCGGTCGGCAACGCCCTCGTCGGCGGTTCGGTGCTCGTCTTCTGGCTCGTCGCCCGCGCGCGCAACGCCGCGAAGGTGGCCTGAGGTGGGCATCGGGCTCGCGCTGCTCGTCTCGGGGCTGGTGGGCTTCCTCGCGCTCTCGTACGAGATCCTCTTGTTTCGCGTCTACGGCTTCCTCACCGGCGGCACCTCGTCGAGCTTCGGCATCGTCCTCGGCTCGTACCTGCTCGGGATCGCGTTCGGCTCGCTCGGTGCGCGCTTCGCGTGCGACGAGCGGCCCGCGCACGCGGCCCCCGAGCGCCTCGTCCTGCCCGCGTGGCTCGTGCTCCTGGCCACGCTGGGCGCGTGGATCCTCATCCCGGGCGTCGCCGACGTCGTCTGCAACCACTCCTTCGCGTGGACGCTGCCGGCCGTCGGCGTCGTGGCCGGCTTGATGGGCGCGGTCCTGCCGCTGGTCGCGCACTTCGGCATTCCCGCGGACGAGCGGACCGGCGAGCGCCTCTCGTGGATCTACCTCGCCAACATCGTGGGATCGACCACGGGCTCGCTCACGACCGGGTTCGTGCTCATGCAGTACCTCACGACGGCGCGGATCGCCCTCGTGCTGGCGCTCGGGGGCCTCGGCGTGGCGGGCCTGCTGGTCCTGTGCGCGGGGCAGTCCGTCCGGCGGCGCACGGCCTGGGTGCTGTCGCTCGGGGCCCTCGCCGGCGGGCTCGTGTGGGCGACGCCGCGCGCCTACGACATGCTGTACGAGAAGCTCCTCTACAAGAGCCTCTGGCACTTCTGGCCCGACGCGCGCTTCGCCGAGACGGTGGAGAACCGCAGCGGGGTCATCAACGTCGACGCCCCCGGCAAGGTGTTCGGCAGCGGCGTCTACGACGGCGTCTTCAGCACCGACCCGCTCGTCGACAAGAACGGGATCGTGCGCGCCTACGCCATCGCGGCGATGCGCCCGAGCCTGCCCGAGGTGCTGATGATCGGCCTCTCGTCCGGCTCCTGGGCGCAGGTGGTCGCCAGCAACCCGGCCGTCGGCCACCTCACGGTGATCGAGATAAACCCGGGCTACACGGAGATCGACAAGCGCCACGCCAACGTCCAGAGCATCTTCGACAACCCGAAGGTCACGGTCATCTACGACGATGGCAGGCGCTGGCTCCTGGGACACCCGGAGCGCAAGTTCGACTTCGTCGCCTCGAACACGACCTTCAACTGGCGCGGCTACGCGACGAACCTGCTCTCGGGCGAGTTCCTCGAGCTCGTGAAGGAGCACCTGACGCCCGCGGGCGTCCTGTTCTTCAACACGACCGCGTCGCTCCCCGTGCAGAAGACGGCGTGCACCCACTTCGCCCACGGCTTCCGCCTGCAGAACGCCATCGCCGTCTCGGAGGCGCCGCTCGGGCTCGACGCCGGGCTGTGGCGCGAGCGGCTCGAGGCGTACCGGATCGACGGCAAGCTGATCTTCGATCCCGGCGAGGCCGCGCAGACCAGGAGGCTCGACGACATCGTGGCCCTGGCCGCGGAGCCGAAGCCGGGGGATTCGACCGGAGAGGTCGAGTCGTGCGCGTCAATCCTCGCGCGCAGCCGCGACGAGCCGCTCGTGACGGACGACAACATGGTGACCGAGTGGGTGCGCCCCTGGGACGCCGTGTTCCCCCACTGAGCGGCGCCTCACGGCGTCCGCTTCTGCCGGAGCATCTCGAGGTGTGACCGCGCGAGGGCGACCTCGGGGTGGCTGGGGCCGAGCACGCGCTCGAAGATGGCCATCCCCTTTGCGTAGACGGGCTCGCCCTGGGCCCAGTCCCCCTCGGCGCACAGGAGCGTTCCCAGGTTGATGTAGAGCTGCGCCGTGTACACGTGGCCTTCGCCCAGGCGCTTCTCGTAGATGACGAGCGCGCGCCGGTAGAGGGGCTCGGCCTTCGCGTACTCGTTCGTCGTGTAGTGGTAGAGGCTCGCGAGGTTGTTGAGCGCGCTGCCGACCTTGACCCCGTCGGCGCCGTACGCCTGCTCGGTCAGCGCGAGGGCGCGCACGAGGAGCGGCTCGGCGTGGACCGCGTCCCTCATGAGCCGGTAGGACTCGCCGAGGTTGCCCACGACGGTCGCCAGGTGCGGGTCGTCCTTGCCCCACGCGTGCTCCTCCGCGCGCAGCGCCTCCTCGAGAACCGGGATCGCCTTCGCCGGGTGACGCTGTCCCTTGAGGACGAGCGCCTGGTCGTTCAGCGTCGCGCCGAGGTCGTTCCACGCGTCGGGGTGCTTGCGAACGATCTCGAGCGCGCGGGCGAGCAGCGGCTCCGCCGCGTCGTAGTTGCGATCGCCGAGCGGCACGCTCGCGAGCGTGTCGAGCGCGCGCGCGACCTCGAGGTGGTCGGCGCCGAGGGCGCGCTCCAGGATGGGGAGCGCGCGCTTGACCGGCGCCTCGACGTCGTGAAACTCGCCGAGCCTGCGGCGCAGGGCGCCCACCCGCACGAGGGAGCGCGCTACCTCGAGGTCCTCGGGACCCAGCGCCGCCTCCCGGAGCTCGAGGGCGCGCTCCGCGTGGCCCAGCGCGCCCTTGTCGTCACCGCGGTCCTGGCAGGCCTGGCGCTCGCGATCCTCGGCGCCCGCCTGTGCGAGCTTCGCGGCAGGGCCATCCGCGGGGGGTGTGGCGGTCGGGCGCGCAGCCGCCGGCTGGGAAGGTGGCGGCCCATGGGCAGGCGAGGCGCACGCGCTCACGAGGGGGAGCGCAGAGAGGCCGACGACCAACCACGCGGGCGGCGAGGGCCGCCTCACCCGACGCCCTGCGGGCACAGGGGCACGAGAGGAAGGTCTCGCGGGGCCACGGGACCAACTCTACACCGGGCCCGCGGCGGACGAGTTGCGAGACGACACGGGCCGTAGATCGGGTAGCGTAGGCTGCGAGGAGATGGCTGTGAACCGGGGCGATGATTGGGAGAGCTCGCCGGTCTTCCCTGGCGACGTCATCGCCGAGAAGTACCTGGTCGTGCGCATCCTCGCCACGGGCGGCATGGGGGTGGTCGTGGCCGCGCGCCACCGGCAGCTCCAGCGCGCCGTCGCCATCAAGTTTCTCCGGGCCGAGATCTGGGCGATGGGCGGCATGCTGGCGCGCTTCGAGCGCGAGGCGCGCATCGTCGCCGGGCTCAGCAGCGAGCACGTGGCGAAGGTGTTCGACGTGGGACGGCTCCCGTCGGGCGAGCCGTTCATGGTCATGGAGCTGCTCGACGGCGAGACGCTCGGCGAGCGCGTGCGGCGGCAGACGACGCTGCCGCGGGTCGAGGCGGTCTCCTACATTCTCCAGGCGTGCGAGGGGCTCGCCGAAGCCCACGCCGCCGGCATCATCCACCGCGATCTGAAGCCGGATAACCTCTTCATCGCCAAGCGTCTCGACGAGACGGAGGCCATCAAGATCATCGACTTCGGCATCTCCAAGGCGCGCGAGTCGTCGGCCGTCCTCACGCAGTCGACCGACATGATCGGCAGCCCGGCCTACATGGCGCCCGAGCAGCTCGACACGCCGACGAACGTGGACAGCCGGGCCGACGTCTGGTCGCTCGGGGTCGTCCTCTACGAGGCGCTTAGCGGCAAGAGACCGTTCGCGGGGACGGGCATGCTCGAGGTCGTCTCGTCGGTCGCGCAGACCACGCCGATTCCGCTGGGAGAGAGCGCGCCCGGCATCGCCCCGGAGCTCGCGGCGCTGGTGCATCGGTGCCTCGAGCGGAAGGTGGACCAGCGCTTCGCGAACGTCGTCGAGCTCGCGCGCGCCCTCGCGCCCTTCGGGCCGGCGGACGCGCCGTTCTTGCTCGAGCGCATCGAGAAGGTCGCGAAGCGACGGCCTGTAGCACCCGCCGATCCGCCGGCAAACGATCCAGGGTCGGAGACGCCGGCCGCGGCGTCGTCGCGGCAGGTGGACGCTTCTTCGGTGACCGCCGCCCCGCCCGCGCGCTCCGCGAACCGTGACCGCGTGGCGACGAAGCCGGCGGCCACCCCCCGGCGACGCTTCCTTCAGCTCGGCGCGGCCACGGTGGCGACGGGGGCTGCCTTCGGCCTCGGGGCCCTCATCCGCCAGAGGCCGCAGAAGCCGGAGAGCGGCGACGCGATGGCGGTGGCGCCGGTGCTCGCCCCGGACGGTGCGGCCACGCCGCTTCGCGTGGGGGTCCTCCACTCGCTGACGGGCACGATGGCCTCGAGCGAGGCCTCGCTGGTCGACGCGGCGCTGCTCGCGATCGCCCGCGTCAACGCGAAGGGCGGCCTGCTCGGTCGCCCGCTCGAGGCGCTCGTGCGCGACGGCCGCTCGCGCGCCGACACGTTCGTGGAGGAGTCGCGGCGACTGCTCGAGGAAGACCAGGTGCCCGTCGTGTTCGGCTGCTGGACGTCGACCTCGCGGCGCGCCGTGCGCCCCGTGTACGAGCAGGCCAAGCGGCTCCTCGTCTACTCGGTGCAGTACGAGGGCATCGAGAGCTCGCCGTCGATCCTCTACCTCGGCGCCGCGCCCAACCAGCAGCTCATCCCGGCGGTTCGCTGGGCGTTCGCGTTCCTCGAGCGAAAGAGCTTCTTCCTCGTCGGGTCCGACTACGTCTTCCCGCGCGTGGCGACCGAGATCCTGAAAGATCAGCTCCACGCCCTCGGCGCCAAGATCGCGGGCGAGGCGTTTTTGCCGCTCGGCTCGCAGAACGTCGCCGCGGTGGTCCAGAAGATCAAGACGAGCGGCGCGACGATGATCCTCAACACGATCAACGGCGACACGAACGTGGCCTTCATCCGCGAGCTCCGCGCGGCAGGCATCCGCTCCGATGCGATGCCGCTCCTCAGCTTCTCCCTCGACCAGACGGGTTACCGGGACCTCGACCCGTCGCTCGTCGCCGGCGATTACATGGCGTGGAACTACTTCGAGGCCTTCGATTCGGCTCCCAACCGGGAGTTCGTCGCGGCGATGCGCGAGCGCTTCGGTCCTCGTCCCGTGACCGACCCGATGGCCACGACCTACTCGGCGGTGCTCCTCTGGGCGGAGGCCGTGCGCCAGGCGGGCGCCCTCGATCTCGCGCGCGTGCGGAGCGTGCTCGGCAACGTCGTCGTCAGCACGCCTCTCGGGGAGCTGCGCGTTAACCCGGCCAACGGGCACGCCGTGAAGACGATCGCGATCGGGCAGATCGCTCCGGACGGCAAGGTGCAGGTCGTCTGGAGCGCGCCGAAGCCCGTGGAGGCGACCCCCTACCCCGACACGCGCCCCCGCGAGGACTGGGAGAAGCTGCTCGCGCAGCTCCAGCACGACTGGGGCGGCAAGTGGGAAGCCCCGTCCCCCTGACGGGCTGCGTTCAGGGCACCGCTCGCCGGCGGCGCAGCGCGAAGGCGCAGGCGCCCACGAGCCCGATGGCGGGCAACCCAAGCGGCCAGGACCCGCCGTCTCCCGCCTGATCGCAGCCGCCTCCGTGGCTGGACTGCTGCAGGCCCGTGGAGCTGTCCATGGAGGCATCCGCCACGGCCGTCCCGGCGTCGCCACCTGCGTCGGCGGGGCCCCCGTCGGGCGCCCCCGCCTCGGCGATCCCCGCGTCCAGGTCCAGGCCGGCGAGGAGCGGGCGCATGCCGAAGTACACGAGGTAGGCGGTGATCCACGTCTCGTCCTCGTCGTCGTTCTCGAGCTGCTGGCTGCCCGGAATGCCGCCGTTGCCCTGGACGTCCTGCGCCACGAGCTTCGAGAAGATGCCGAGCGCGATCTGGTTGTGGGGGCCCGTGCCGTCCTCGCCGAGAATCGCCGCGGTGTCGAACTGCGCGAGCATGTTCCAGGCGGAGTGCGCGTTGCGCCAGTCGGTCCAGTCCTCGGGGCTGACGGGCTGCGATTCGTCGATCCATCCGCCGACGAGCGGCGCGTTCTTCTGGACCCACGCGTCGAGCTCACCCGGGTTCGCCTTCATGTACGAGCCGAGGACGCCGTCGTAGGCGGCGGCGCCCGTCACCGCCCACGTCTGGAAGGAGATCTCGCTCGGCGTGGCGTCGATCCACGCCTTCACGACCGCGCCGATCGCGGCGGCCTTCTGCTGGGCCATCGTGTCGCCTTCGGCCTGACCCCAGATCCACAGCCCGGAGGCCGCGAACGCGGCCGGCGCCATGTTGATGAGGCCACCCTTCTGGGCCACCGTGATCGCGTAGTCCTCGATGTGCTCCGCGCACATCTCTCCGTAGGCGTGGTGCGAGGTGTCCCCCGCCGCCTCGAGCTCCACGACGGCGCGCACGCCCCAGGCGCAGTTGTAGACGCTGTAGTAGTCGGGGCCCGTGTCGCCGGTCCCCTCCCACTTGAGCCAGCCCGGGAACACGGAGAGGAACTCGAACGCGTTGGCGACCTGCGGCGCGTACGACGTGGCGCCGTTGAGCTGCCGGTCCCACGACCAGATCCAGATCGCCTCCTGCGTGTTGTCGCTCTGGATGATGGCGTTGCCCGGCCCCGACTGGACCTCGATCTCGCCGCCGAACTCGCACGGAGCGGCGGCGTCGGAGTCGGCGTCCGCGCCCGTGTCCGCGCCCACGCCGGCGTCGGCGCACGAGCCCGTGTACTGCATCGACTTCTCGAACGCCGAGACGAGCGAGAGCCGGTGCAGGATGTCCGCGGGGACGATGCCGGGCGTCGTCCAGTCCTCGATCACGGCCGGCGTGCCGGGCCGCTCGAAGAGGAGGTGAGGCGGCACGTAGGGCGTGGCTCGCGCGACCCCGGATGCAGCCAGGAGGACGAGCGTTCCCGCGACCGTGAGCAGTCTTCGCATGACGCCGAGCGTACCAGGCGTTGCGCGCGCCGCGTCAGTCCCTCTGGCTCACCAGGTCACGGTGATCCCGCCCCGGGGGCCCGTGCGATCGCCCGACAGGTAGGGGGTGATCCTCGAGGCCGTCGCGCTCACGTGCGCCGAGGGGCGCGTCAGCCAGAGGATCCCCGCCGCGACCGCGCCGGCGCCCGCCACGATGAGACCGACGGACTCGATGTTCGCGAACGACCTGGCCGAGTTGCCGGCGCTCGCGGCGCTTGCCGTGTCGCACCCGCCGCTCCCATCGCAATGCGACGACGCGTCGCCCTTCTTCGAGAGCGCGAGGGCCCCGGTCACGCCCGCCACGGCGAGCCCCGCCCCACCGACCCCCACCGAAACCCACACCCAGGTGCGGCGCGACGATGCGTGCGTCTCGACCGGCGGCTGCGGCTCGCTGGGGGGCGGCGTGGCCGGGACGGGGGTAGCCTCGGGCGTGGGCGTCGCGGCCTCCGCCAGCTCGGGGGCCTCGACCTGAAGGTGCTCGGCGTCGTGGAGGGTCACGCGCTTCTCGGCCGACCGCCCATCCGGGAGCTCCACGCGGACGACGTGCTCGCCGGGATCGATCGGCAGCGCCGCGCCGAGCATCGGCCCGCCGAGGACGATGCCGTCGCGCCGGATGACGGCAGACGGCGACATCCCGGGGCTCGCGGTGACGGCCAGCGAGGGCACGAGCTTGTTCAGTGCTTCGCGCTGGCGAGCGGCCACGTGCTTTCGCTCCCCCTGCCGCGCCTTCTGGTCCTGGGCCATGCGGTCGTAGAGCGCCAGGTACTGCTCGTAGTCGGCGAGCGCCGTGGCCGTCTTTCCCCACCGCGCGTTGCACGCGGCGGCGGTGAAGAGCGTGCCGGGGCGAGGGTCGAGGCGGTAGCTCTCGTCGAGCGCGGGGCAGCCCGTCGCGAAGCGGCGCGCGTTCATCTCGGAGAGCCCGTAGTCGAACTGCTGCTGCGCGGGATCGTCGGCCCGGGCAACGCCGGCGCCCGCCGCGAGGAGGAAGATGGCCCCGATGGCACAAGGCGCGCGCCTCATGCGACCAGCCTATCCCTGCCGCTCCGGAATGCCATCTTGCCGGACCCGCGCGGGTCGATCCGCTACACTGGAGAGACGATGGCCCTGCCCGAGCAAGTCGGCCGCTACACGATCTTCGATCGGATCGCGTCCGGCGGCATGGCGAGCGTGCACGTGGGGCGCCTGCTCGCGCAGGGTGGCTTCTCCCGCACGGTCGCCATCAAGCGGCTGCACCCGCAGTTCGCGGAGGACCCGGAGTTCGTCGTGGCCTTCCTCGACGAGGCCCGGCTCGCGGCGCGCATACGGCACCCGAACGTGGTCCCCACCCTCGACGTCGTCGCGAACGACGGAGAGCTGTTCCTCGTGATGGAGTACGTCGAGGGCGAGCCTCTCTCGGCGCTCGTGCGGGCAGCCCTGGGCGGCGGCGTCCGCCTCATGCCGCTGGAGATCGCGTCGAGCATCCTCACGGAGACGCTCCACGGCTTGCACGCCGCGCACGAAGCGACGAGCGATCACGGCGAGCCGCTCGGCATCGTCCACCGCGACCTCAGCCCGCAGAACATCCTCGTCGGGGTCGACGGCGCGGCGCGCGTGCTCGACTTCGGGATCGCGAAGGCCATCTCCCAGTCGCACTCCACGCGCGACGGCATCCTCAAGGGCAAGATCGCGTACATGTCGCCCGAGCAGATCATCGGCCAGCCGCTGACCCGGCGATCCGATCTCTTCTCGGCGGCCGTCGTCCTCTGGGAGGTGCTGACGGGCGCGCGCCTCTTCAAGGCCGAGAGCGACGCGGCGTCGCTGCACATGATCCGCGAGATGCCCATCACGCGTCCGAGCCTCCTCGTCCCCGGCCTGCCGCCCGCCCTCGACGCGGTCGTCCTGAAGGGGCTCGAGCGCGACCCCGCGCTGCGCTTCGCGACCGCCGAGGAGATGGCGGAGGCGCTGGAGCAAGCGGCGACGCCGGCGACCGCGCGGCGCGTCGGCACGTGGGTCCGGACGCTCTCGGGTGAGCGGCTCCAGCGGCGGGCGCAGCGCGTCGTCGAGATCGAGAGCAGCAGCACGGAGCGGCCGGTGCTCCCGTCGCCATCGAGCGCGCGCGCCGTCTCCGATCCGCCGCGGATCGAGGCGGAGGAGGCGCGCTCGCTCTCGCAGCAGTCGAGCATCTCCGTCGAGACGCCCAAGTCGCGATCCGTCGTGCCGCCGCCCCGCAAGGGATTGCTCGTCGCGGCGCTGGGCCTCCTGGCCGTCGGCGCCATCGGGGTGGCCGCGCTGCGATCCCCGGGCGCGGGTCACAGCTCGAGCGCGGCGCCGGCGTTGGACGAGCACCAGGCGGCGGCGGCACCGCAGGCGGATCCGCCGATGGCCGTTGCCGTCCCGTCGGACGTCCCGGCCGCGCCGCCGACGCCTCCCGCCGCACGCGCGCCGCAACCGCCCGCCACCGCGACGAGCGATCCGAAGCCTCCGGCCACGGCCACGAAGCCGCTTCCCACAGCGTCGGTGCCGCGCCCGGAGCGGGCGAAGACGCCCCGTCCCGCGGCCTCGAACTCGGGCCCGTCGCTGTTCTCGAGGGACTGAGGAGGCGCTCAGGGGCCTTGTGGCTGGGCGACTCCGTTGGCGCCGGAGGGCATGCCACCCGGTCCCGGGGTCCCGACCGTGACCGTTACGGTTGGCAGGCCGGTGATCCTGCCTGCTCCTCCTACGTACACGGCGAAGGACGAGCCTCCAGCGCCTCCGCCACCCTGCCCGCCGGCGCCCCCGGGGGTGCTCGCGCCGACCGACCCACCCGCGCCGTGGGCCGCCCCCGCCGTCTCGCAGCCGGGTCCGACGTGCAAGCAGCTGGTCCCGCAAACCTGGCCTGGGCTGCCCGTGTTCGCCCCCTCGGCGGCTCCGCCGGTGCCGCCAACCCCTCCGTTTCCGCCGGCGCCCCCGTTCCCGGCGCTCAAGGAGCCGCCGCTCACCGAGACCATGGCGTCCCACGCGAAGAGCGCGATCGAGCTACCGCCGCCAGCTCCGCCGAGGCCACCCTGCCCACCGACTCCCGCGCAGCTTGGCGTGGCCGGCGTCCCACACGAGGAGCCCGGCGTGGCCTCGCAGAGGCTACAGCTCGGCCCGCACACGCAGCTCGTGATGCACGGGCTACACGTCGGGCCCGCGACGAGCATGCCGTCGACGCCGTTCCCGCCGGGGCTGCCCACCGCGCCGGCGCCGGGTGTGTAGCCGGTAGCCGCGTACGTGCCGCCATCGCTCGGCATGCCCGCCATGCCCGACGGTCCGCCGTCCGCTCCCGCGTCCTCGGATCCTTCGGCGCCGCAGGAGTTTCCACCGGCGTCCCCCGCGGCCCCGGCGACGCCGTTGCCCGCGTTCGCCATCACCACGTCGACGTTGAGGAGCGCCACCTGCGTCATGCCGCCTGTGGCCGCGATGCCGTAGAGCGACTGCCCTGGCATCACGGCGCTCTGATCCACGCTCTTGACGGTGAGCGTGGAGATCGTCGCGAGCCCGATGAGGTTGTTCGCAACGATGGTCGCCTGCGTGCTCGAGGCGGGCGCCTGGATGGTCACGACGCTGGAGCGGTTGCCGGAGCAAACGGGTGTCCACGTCGGGCCGAGCGCGTTCCAGCCGCCCATCAAGGTCACCCCGGGGAACAGCTGCACGCTCTCGGTGTAGAGGCCGTTGGCGATGTAGACGGTGGGCATCCCGTTCACGCGCGCGGCCTGGATGGCGGCCTGCACCGTCAGGCACGGCGTGCCGATCGCGCAGGTGCTGTTGTCCATGCCGTAGGTCGTCACGAAGACGCCCTGGCTGGAGTCGACCGTCTGGAGCGCGCAGGGCGGCCCGGAGTCGACGGGAGGGGGCGGGCTCGAGGAGTCGAGCCCGGCGTCGGCGCCCACATCGTCGACCTGGCCGTCCGCAGGGGGGGCCGAGGTCTCGCCAGGCTGCGTCGCGTCCTTCGACCCATCAGGCGACGTCCCGACGTCGCCCGCCTGAGCGCCGTCCACGCCCGCCGCATCGCCGCGGACGAAGTAGTCGTGGTCGACGTCGAGCACCGAGGCGCAGGACCAGGCAGCCCCGGCCAGGAGCGCAGCGACACCGAGAGCGCGTGCGAGCCGACCCATCCTCTCGGAGACTAACACCCGCAGCCACGAGCGGATCTACCCGCGTTCATGGGCACCCCGTCAGAACACGAACGTGGTGACCGAGTAAGGAGGCGCCGTCACCGGGAGCGTCTTGCTCGCCGTGACCGCCACGGGCAGGAGCGAGGCAAAGGACTCCGTGAGCGAGCCGTCCGCGGTCGACGTGCCGTTCGCTTGCCACGACGAGGTCCGGTACACCGACGCCGTCGCCGGGAGCCCGGAGAACGACGAGAGATCGACCGCCATGCTCACCGGCGACCCTGCGGCGTTGTCGACGACGATGACGAGCTTGTTCGTCGCAGGGTCGATCGCGGCCACCGTGTGGGTCTCCTCGGCGCCGTTCGTCGTGACGTCCAGGAACGCGAAGCCCGGCCGGATGAAGCGCATGTACTGGAGGAACATGTAGTACTGCGCGAGCTTGGTGACGTTGCCGTTGTCGATCGACAGGACGTCCCAGTCGGGCTGCCAGAAAACCCACGTCGTCGGCTGAAGCTCCGCCATGTCGCGACGGAGCGAGTCGGCGATGGTCAGAGCCTGCGTGATCGGGTTGCCCGAGCCGGTGCCCACCTCGCTCATCGAGATGCGGAGGTTGTTCGAGGTCGCCAGCGTACGGACAGCCGCGCGGTTGGTGCTCTCGTAGCTGTACCCGTGCGTGTTGACCTGCGCGATGCCGGTGAGGTCGGTCACGCCAGCGTCGTTCTTGTAGGTGTAGAACGCGTTGCCGATCGACCCGTAGTTGTTCGAGTCGTTGACCGCCAGCTGCGTCGTCAGCTGGAGCGGCGCGAGCGCGGCCACGACGTCGGTGATGACGCCGAGCTGGTTCGACTTCCCGGACGCGACGGTGAAGGCGCAGCCCTCCTGCGAGCCGGTCGTCGGCCCGCCCTTCCACCACGACCCATCGGGCTCGTTGAAGGGCTCGAGCGTCCGGAAGTCGGTCGCCCACGCCGAGTGGAAGTGCTCCACGACGGTCGTGAGGTACGACGCGAAGGCCGTGAAGTTGGTCGGCGAGAGGTTGTCCCCGCCGTCGACCGCCCCCGACGCGCAGTCGCTGTTCGTCATCCAGTACGGCGGCGAGTTCGAGAACGCCTCGACGATGGGCGTCCCGCCGCTCTGGGTGATGATGCCCATCGCGTTCGAGAGCATCGTCCGCTGCGACGAATCCTTCGTCCAGTCGTAGTTGGCCGCGTTCGCGGCCCACGTCGCCGCCGAGGTGCCGGACGGGGGAGCCTCGAGGTAGCCCTCCATCTGCGCCTGCGGGGTCATGTGCGTGTGCTGCGGGTTCTCGCCGCCGCCGATGTTGTAGCGCGCGACGGTTAGGCCGAGCCCCGTGGTCGGGCTGTACAGCAGCTCCAGGTACGCCTGCTGCGCCGCCGCGGTCGTCAGGGCTGCGCTGTTACGCGAGCCGCCGTAGATGGTGTTGGCCTCCCACGCGAGCGACATCCCCCACCCTTCGAAGGTGGGGTGCGGGTGCGCAGCGTCGATGCTGACGAGCTCCACGGTCCCTCCGCCGTCCTGGGCAGGCCCCGGGCAGCTGCACGCCCAGACGCCGTTCACGCACGCGGGCGACCCGCACTCGCACGTTCCGCCGTCGGGAGGCGCCCCGTCGCATCCCGCGTCGTCGGCTGCGGCGTCGCTCGCGTCCGGCCCCGCGTCGGGCTCGATCGCCGCGTCGTCGCTGGTCGTGTCCTCGGTGGTCGAGTCGTCGTTCGCCGTGACGTCGACCGTCGCTGCATCGGCTGCCGCGTCGCCAACATCGTCGAGCTCCGGGGCGTCGGGGCCGGCCTCCGGGGCAGCCGCGCCGGAGCCCACGCTGGCGCGTGCCCTCGCGCCAGGACTGCTCGGGCTGCAGGCGACGAGGGCGAGGAGCGCTGCGACCGAGACCGCCGGAGCCTTGAGCATGCCTGCCCTTGAGCAAGGGCCGTTCCCGCGCGAAGTGGCGGGATATCGCGTATCTGGTCCCTCCGTTGCGCCGGGGGTTGCGCCTCCGTTGCGCGAGGATCTGCGCAACGTCCCCGGCTCGGGCGCTGGTCGGTGCGAGCCACGAAGGCCTCGGCGACGTCCAACGCGAGCCCAAGCGGCGAGCGCGAGCGACACTCTCGGCGAAACCCAGAGAACGAGTACCTCGGCCTCCGGCAGGGCGCTACGATGGCGGGTGATCGAGCTCACCGACGTCTCCAAGCGCTTCGGCGAGAGCGCCGCGATCTCGGGCCCGACGATGCGGGTGAACGAGGGGGCCTCTCTCGCGCTCGTGGGATCGAGCGGCTCGGGGAAGTCGACCGTCCTCCGCCTGATCACGGGCCTCGAGTGGCCCGACCGGGGCACCATCGCCGTCTCCGGCGAGCCGGTTACACGGGCGACGATCGCCAGCGTTCGCGCGCGACTCGGCTACATGATCCAGGACGGGGGCCTCTTCCCGCACCTGACCTGCCGGCGCAACGTGACGCTCGTCTCCGAGCTGCACGGGATGGACCCGGGGCAGGTGGCGAGCCGCCTCGCGGAGCTGGCCGATCTCGTCCGCCTCGCGCCTTCGCTGGTGGAGCGCTTTCCTCGCGAGGTGAGCGGAGGGCAGCGCCAGCGTGTCGCGCTCATGCGCGCCCTATTCCGCGACCCCGCGGTGCTGCTGCTCGACGAGCCGTTCGGCGCGCTCGATCCCATCGTCCGGCGGCAGGTGGGCGATGAGCTCTTCGCGCTCATGCGGCGCCTCGCGAAGACTGTCCTTCTCGTCACCCACGACCTGGCGGAAGCGGCCGCGCTCACGGAGCGGATCGCCGTGCTGCGCTCCGGCACCCTGCTGCAGAGCGGAACTTTGCCCGAGCTCCGTGCTTCGCCGGCGGACCCGTTCGTCGAGCAGCTCGTCGCGGCGCGCAGAAGCCTGGCGCCTCGGGCTGTGGTCGCCCGAACGTGACCTTCCGGCCCGGACAGCTCGTCCTGGCGGCGCTCGTCCTCGTCGCCTGGACTCCGCCGGCCGTGGCGTCGGCGCCCGAGCTCGTCATCGGCTCCAAGCGCTTCACCGAGTCCTTTCTGATGGCCGAGCTCGCGGCCCGCGCCGCCGAGTCCGCGGGGACCTCGGTGCGGCAGGCGAAGGGGCTCGGGGGCACGGCGATCGTCTTCGCGTCCCTCGAGTCGGGCTCGATCGACCTCTACCCCGACTACGTCGGCACGCTCGCCGAGGCGGTGCTCCATCTCCCCGGTCACCCGGATCGCGCCAGCGTGGCGCAGGCCCTCCAGGGTCGTGGCCTCTGCCTGACGGACGGCCTGGGCTTCGAGAACACGTACGCGCTGGCCGTCGCCGAGGGGCGCGCGAAGACCGCGGGCGTGCGGTCGATCAGCGATCTCGCCGCCCACCCCGAGCTGGTCATCGGAGTGTCCAACGAGATGGCGGGGCGTCCCGATGGCTGGCCTGGGCTCGCAGCGGAGTACCGGATCACCGCGCAGCCGCGCGCGATGGACCACGGGCTGGCGTACGAGGCGATACGCAGCGGAGCGGTCGACGTGGTCGAGGTCTACTCGACCGACGCGAAGGTCGAGCGCTTCGGTCTGCGGGTGCTCCACGACGACAGGCACTTCTTTCCGTCGTACGACGCGGTGTTCGTCTACAGGTGCGAGGCGCGCGCGCGGTTCCCCCGCGCGTTCGAGAGGATCCTGGCGCTGGCGGGCACGGTGGACGCCGCCGCGGTCATGCGCTGGAACGCGCGGGTCGAGATCGACGGGCTGACGCCGCAGGCAGCGCTCGACGGCGACCGCGAGGGCGCCACGAGCCTCGGGCGGGCGAGCTTGCTGGCCAAGCTCCTCGTGGTCATTCGCACCCAGGGTCCGACCCACCTGGGCCTCGTCCTCGTGAGCCTCGTGGCATCCGCGCTCGCCGGCGTCCCCCTTGGCGTGCTGGCGCGTCGGTCGCGCAGGCTCCGCGGGCCCATCCTCGGCGCCGCGGGGGCGCTGCAGACGGTCCCGTCGCTCGCGCTGCTCTGTTTTCTCATCCCGCTCCTGGGATCGGCACCCTCCCCACGCTGGTGGCCCTGTTCGTTTACGGGCTGCTCCCCATCGTCACCAACGCGCACCAGGGCCTCGTCGACATCCCGCCGGCGCTCCGCGAGTCGGCCATCGTGCTCGGGCTGACCGAGCGCGAACGGCTCACCTTCGTCGAGCTCCCGCTCGCCGCGCGCTCGATCCTCGCGGGCATGCGGACGAGCGCCGTGGTGGCCGTGGGGACGGCGACGGTCGCGGCGTTCGCCGGGGCGGGCGGTTTCGGGCAGCCCATCAGCACCGGCTTGAACCTCAACGACACGACGACCATCCTGTCGGGCGCCATCCCGGCCGCGCTCCTCGCCCTCGCCGTGGGCGCCGTGTTCTCCGCGATCGACCGCCGCCTCGCGCGGAAGCTCGGGGTGGAGCGCGGCTAGATCGAGAGCGCCGAGGATCCTTCTCCCTCTGGCCGCACGATTCGCCTAGCGAATCGCACAATTCGACCAGCGGGCCCCGGGCGCCGCAGCTACGACGTGGGCAACTCATGAACCTCACGACGAACCGCTGTCTCCTTGCCTTCGCGCTGACCCTCGTGTCCCTCGGCCCGCTTGGCTGCTCGAGCAGCAGCACCAGCGCCGCGCCGGGCGACGGCGGCCCCGGAGACGCCGCCCTCGATCAGGCGGCGAACACGGACGCCGACGCGGGGAGCTCGGTGCTCAGCATCGCCCCTCTCTCGACGGTCCCGGGCAGCGCGCACGAGCACGAGCCCTTCATCGCCGTGTCGCCCGCAGGGCGCGTCGCGGTGTCCTTCACGTCGTTCCTCACGACCGCCGGCGAGATCTCGGTCGGCTACCGCATCTCGAACGATCGCGGGGAGACGTGGGGCCGCTCCACGCTCGTCGCCCTCCCGACCGGGCACAACGAACAGGCCAACGCGTCCGTTGCCGCCGGGGACGACGACACGCTCTACATGTCCTGGGGAGCCGAGGAGCACACGAACCTCGGCCGCAGCGGCCAGGGCGTCTACGTGGCCAGCTCGCCCCCGGGCACGACGAGCTTCGGCACGCCGGTGCTCGTGACCGATCCGACGGTCCCGGTGGCCGTCTACGACCAGCCGCGCGTCTCGGTCACGCACGCGGGCGTCATCAACCTCTCGTACAACGAGACCTCCGCCGACGGGCTCACGAGCTGGATCCAGAACGCGCGGAGCACGGACGGCAAGACGTGGACGCGGAGCTACGCCGCCGGCCCCGGCGCCTACGGCTCCTTCCGCAACGACGCCCGGTTCTGCAGACCGGCGGGCGAGGGTCGAATCTTCATGACCTACCTCGACACGGACGTCGCCTACTACGCGAACGACGTCGCCGTCGCGCTCCGCTCGAGCGACGACGACGGCGCCACGTGGTCGACCCCCATCGATGTCACGAGCGAGACCGACGAGCTCATCGTCGATGCGTCCGCGAACCTCGGCTGCGTCACGAACGGGAGCGACGTGTGGATCTACTACGGCCTGACGCCGGAGGAGAACCTCGTGGGGACGGTCGGAGGGGGCTCGGCTCCCTCGTCGGACTTCGAGCCCACGATGACGAGGATCCGCATCGCGCACTCGAGCGACAGGGGCGGCACCATCGACTCCCGCACCGACGTGCTCGACACGAGCGTCGGCACGCGGGCGATGTACCCGGTGCTCGTCGGCGAGGGCGACGGGACGCTCGATCTCTCGTATTACACGGGCCGGTTCGACGACGACCCGAACGGCGCCCTTCGCCGCACGCGCTCGACCGACGGCAAGACGTTCGCGCCCACCGCCCGCGTGTACGCGCCCATCACGCTCGAGACCAACCGGCTGGTCCCCCAGTGGATCGGCGATTACCTCGGCGGCGCGTTTCAGGGTGGCGACCTCTTCCTCGTCTTCACGGACAACGCGTCGGCGACGCCCCACGTCGCGTTCACCCGGATGCCGCCCGCCTTGCCCGGCGGGGACAGCATGGGGGAGCCGGACGCATCCGCCCCGCTATCCGACGCGGGCGACCCAGGCGCTTGCTACACCGCCGCGGCGTTCAAGCCCGTCACGTGGGCGCCGCCGACGGCGTTCGGCCAGGGGGCCTGCAGCGCCGCCCAGGTGGCTGCCTACCTCGCGTGCTACGGGGCGGGTGACTGCACCGCCTTTCATGGAGACGCGAGCAACGCCGCGTGCCTCGGCTGCCTCGAGACCGACGAGAGCGCGCCCGCCCACGGTCCGTTCGTGACGACGGCGTCCGACGCAGGCGTCACCGTCGTCGAGGTGAACCTGGGCGGCTGCCAGGCACACTTCGACGGGAAGACAGGCGGGGGATCCTGTGGGCAGCAGGCGAACAACGCCAACGACTGCGTGAACTTCGAATGCGGCGGATGCTCGGACTTCCTGAGCCCGTCCGCCGATGGCCCGACCTACGAGTGCTACTACCTCTCGACCGAAACGGGCGTGTGCGCGAGCTACCTCGAGACGCGGCCGTGCGGGTACGAGACGCTCGACGGGGGCGCGGCGGCGGCGTGCACCGACCTGAGCTCGTTCGTGCCCTCGTGGTGCGGCGACTGACGCGAAGGCGAGCGCGCGAACTCGCTCGGGCGGCAGCCGACCTCCCGGCGGAACATGCGCCCGAACCGCCCGAGGTCCTGGAAGCCGACGGTGAGCGCCGCCTCCGTCACGTCGCGCCGGCCGCCGCGCAAGAGCTCGGCGGCGCGCGCGATGCGGACGCGGAGAAGGTGCTGGTAGGGGGCGTCCCCGACCTGCTCGCGGAAGAGGCGGCTGAAGTGGAAGCGGCTCATCCCGGCGGACCTCGCCAGGTCGTCGACCGTGAGCGGCTCCGCGTACGACGTGTGGATGCGGTCGAGGGCGAGGGTCACCCGCGGGTCGCGGGCGCCGGTCGGGCTCGAGGGCGCAGAGGAAGCGGGCGCGCGCCGGAGAAGCTCGACGACGAGCGCCTCCCCGATGGCGTCCGCGGCGAGGAGACTGCCGGGCCCCGCGTCGCGGGCCTCGGCGCGGAGGACGCGACCGAGGGGTACGAGGTTCCCCGAGGACGCGGCGATGCCCGCCGAGAGCCGCAAGGACGCCGTGGGTGGTCCCATGGCGTCGGCGATGGCGTCGATCATGTCGTGCGTGATGCAGAGCGCCGTCGCCTCGACGGGCCCGTCGAACAGCGTCTGGTGCTCGACGCCCGCGGGCACGACCATGACCTCACCGGCGCGCACCCGGACCTCGCGGCGCCCGTCGACGCGGTAGAGGACCTCGCCCTGCTCGACCCAGGCCAGCTCCACCCATGGGTGCGCAGAGACACCGGGCCGGAGCGGCGCCTGCCCATCGTGCATCCACTCGCGCACCGAGAGGCTCGCGTGCACCTGCGTCTGACGGCGCAGGAGCGAGAAAGGCGAGCGCGCGGGTCGAGTCATCGGTGCACGCGCATGGAGCTATCTTACCAAACAACGGGCCGTGCGCAGGCTCCGCGGCCTGCGATTCCAGGGCTGGAGGGATGGTTTACCCGCTAACGCGGAGCGCTCCGCGCGGTGGCCGCCGTCTTGAATTCGTCGCTCAGCGCCTTCGCCATGCACCCCTTCTTCTGCTTGGTCGCGAGCGCGTCGATCCGCGCCGCGAGGGCGTGCAGCTCCGCGTTGAGCTGCTGGACCCGCGCGTCGACGCCAGCCTCCTTCATCGCGGACATGCCCATCTCGCTCACGGCGTTCTCTTCCTGGACGCTCAGCTCGCGGCCCTGATCGGCGGCGCGGGCGCGGGCGGTCTCTCGCATGTCGTCGAGGGCGATCCCTCCCTTGGCCTGGAGCGTGCGGAGCTCCTGGCGCACCTTCAGCATCTGCTGGGCGGTCTGCCCGGCGGCGGGATCCAGGGTCACGGCGCACACCCACTCTTCGCTGTGGGGCTTCGAGTGAAAGCCGCCCTTCGGCAGGTGCGCGATCGCCGCCTTGAGGTGTGCAGCGCTCGGCGACGAGCTCGACACGACCGACCAGGGAGCCGGCTCGGCGGCGCGCGCGGTCGGCCCCCGCCTGCCGCGGTTTGCCGTCTGGTCGATCGTCTTCGCCTTGGGGAACGTGACGTCGAAGTGGGCCGCTGGCTCCTCGGATCCGCTCCAGAAAAGAAAGAGCTCCCATGCGCCGTCGAGCGTGACCCCGCGGCGAAGGAGGGGCGATCGAACCTCGACGGGCATGAAGTCTTCGAGTGTCCCGACGATCTCGGGGTCGGCGACCGTAGTGCTGTGCACGCCCGCGGTCTGCACCGAGACGAACTCGGCATCCTTGAGCCACATCCAGGACACTTCGCGGTCCGGTTGGCGCTTGTCCACGGGCAGCCACACCTGCTTCTGCGTGAAGACGGTCTCGAACGTCCCCGTATGCTGGGAGACGTCGGCGACCAAGGAGGTCTTGCCGCCGACGGTGGGAACCTTGACCAGTCGGACCTCCACGCGCGCGAGCAGGTCCGCGCCATTCTTCAGCTCGACCGTGTACGTCCCTTCGGACAGGCCTTCGAGCGACCAGCCCCGCTCACGGCTCTCGCCGAGCATGCACGACTGCAGCGTGCAGGAGACAGCACGCTCGTGCCCGCTGCCGCCCGGGCCCGTGAGCCGGCCGTGAATGCTCTGCGGCGTGATGATGTTCTTGTGCCCGGCCCAGATCACGTCGCCCACGAGCTGGTTGGTCCCGTCGCCGCGCAGACGCGAGAAGACGGTGCCGGAGTCGCTTCCCGCGGGCATCAGTCCCGGGATGCACCCCGGTAGGAAGGGCGCGATGAGAAGCAGGGCGAGCGTGGCGAGGCGGGGCATGCGAGGACTCGAGTGGGTGCCCAGGATGACGCGGGCCGCGTCAGTCGTCCCCGCAGCCGCAGTCGGCGATCGAGGCGTCGACCCGCGTGGCAGTCTCCATCCGCGTCAGGTCGCACGTGACCATCGAGGCCCCCGTGCCAGTGATGCTGGTCCCCGCTTCGACCACTTGAAGGGTTCCGTTTGGACCGACAGTCCAGGTGTACTTGGTGATGTTCTGATTGTAGGGGACGTTGCACTGCGTGAACGTGCAGTTTTGCATCATGGCGAGGACCGCCGTCGCGGGGGTCGACGCCGATAGCACCAGCGGGAAGGTGCACGCGCAGCCGGTGGAGATCAGACCGCGGCTGGTTTCGCCCTCCGTGAGCGTGACCTGCCGGAGGGTCTGCGTCGTGCTGGAGGCTGAACCATCGCTGCAGTGGGAGATGGTCGCGGTCCCCGCGAGATCCCATGTTCCGATGAACGCAGCAGCGGCAGCCGCCGCGACGACCGGTGGAGGTGGCGCGGGCAGAGGAGCAGGAAGCGGCGCAGCGCTCGAGACCGTGACGGGCGCCGCGATCTCGGAGACGCCGCCACCGGCGGCTGCAGCTCCTTCGTGATGCACGACGGCGAAGCCGATCCCACAACAGAGGAGCAGCACGCCCGCTCCGATCGCCACGACCGGGAAGCCCCGTCGCTGGCCTGGCGGCCGGACGGATGCCACGGTGTTCGCGACGGGATCCACCGTGGCACCGACCGAGCCGGGCCTCATCGCGCCGGTGGTGGGTATCGCGCCCGCGGTGGGCCCGCCCGGAGACATCGGCGGTCGCGGCTCCGTTGCCGCCGTCTCACCTGCGGAGAGACCCGCCGTCCCGATGATGCCGGAGATGCGCTCGACCGACGAAGCCGCCCTCGCGGGCGCAAACGGCAGGAGCGCCACCGCCAGCTCGGCCACGTTGCGGTACCGCTGGCGGCGGTCCTTCTCGAGGCACTTGAGGATGATCGCCTCGAGGCCGCCCGGGGCGTCCGGCCGCAAGGTGCGGACCGCCGGCGCGGGCTGGTTCGTCACCAGGATCGCCAGCTCGGTGATGGTGTCCGCCAGGAACGCCGGACGGCCTGTCAGGAGCTCGAAGAGGATCACGCCGAGGGCCCAGATGTCCGCCTGGGCGTCCACGTCCTTGGCCGAGATCATCTGCTCGGGCGACATGTACAAGGGTGACCCCATCATCGACGATGTCCGCGTCACCGACCCTGCCAGCGTGTCGGTCATCTTGGAGATGCCGAAGTCGAGGACCTTGATCGAGAGCTGCCCGTCCGAGCGGCGGGTGCAGAAGAGGTTCGCGGGCTTCAGGTCCCGGTGAACGATGCCGAGCGCGTGCGCATCCGCCACGGCGACGCAGGCTTGCAGCACGAAATCCAGCGCCTGCTCGACGGGCAAGGGGCCTCGCTCCTTCAGCCACGCGCTGAGGTCATCGCCCTCGAGGTACTCCATGACCATGTAAGGAGCGCCGCTGGGGAGCTCACCAACGTCGCGGACGCTAGCCACGTGCTCGCTCTTGATCTTCACGGCCGCGCGGGCCTCGCGCGCGAAGCGGGAGACCGCCTCGGGGTTGCCGAGGGCCGACGGCAAGAGAAACTTCAGCGCGACCCTCTCGTCGAGCTGGATGTGATGGGCGACGACCACCACGCCCATTCCGCCTACTCCGAGTATCCGCTCGACCTGGTACTTGCCCGCCAAGACGTCGCCCGGCTTGACGCCTATGTCGAGCTCCTCGGCCTGTCCGGACATGGAATCGCGCCATCATTCACGACGGCTTTCCAGGGGTCAAGGACGGGCAATTTCGGTCAGGCCGTTCTCGAAGTGCGTCGCGCTCTCCGTCCAGGACCGGTTGCGCAGCGGACGAGTCGCCGCCAGGAAGGCCCGTTGCGCCGCGCGGATCGGCGCCGCATCTTCTGCCCGAAGTGAGCACGAAGCCGCCCGCGCACGTGGAGCCTCGAGCGTCGCGCTGGACGGTCTCCGTCACCGTGGCGATCCTCTGCGCGCTGCTCGGCTCCTTGCAGGACCGCTACCGTGTCCTTCCAGTCTGGGCGCGCGCCTCCGCGCTCGCGCTCGTCGCCGCGCTCGCGGTCGTCTCCGCGCTTGCGGGTAGCCGGCGTGCCCGCGGCGTGGCGCACGCCGCGACCATCTCCTTGCTCGTCGTGCTGACGTGCGGCCTCGTGGGGGCGGTCCTCTGGCTCATCCTCCACGTCTTCGAGCGGGGCGCGCGGGTGAGCGCCATACCGGTGCTCTCCACCACGCTGGCGCTGTGGGCGGGCAACGTGGTGGTGTTCGCGCTCTGGTACTGGGTGGTCGACCGCGGCGGTCCGGACCGGCGCGCGACCGGCGACTCTGCGCCGCTGGACCTCCTCTTTCCTCAGAGCACCTCGGCAGCGCTCTTCCCGCCGGGCTGGACGCCTCAGTTCGCCGACTACCTCTTTCTCGCGTTCGTGACCTCGACGGCCTTCAGCCCGGCGGACACCCTGCCTGTGACGGCGCGCGCGAAGCTCCTCATGATGGCGCAAGCGGTGCTGTCGCTGGCGACGGTCGCCATCCTCGTGGCGCGCGCGATCAACATCCTCGATTGACGAGCTGGCGTGCCGCACGCTCCGGCTCGAGTATCCGGAGTTGAGCCGCTTTGGCGTGCGGGTTTGGGACCGGCTCTACGCTAGCGCGTCGCGCCCGTGCCGAGGTCCAGGGGGATCGTGCGCGTGACCTTCGGCCGCGTGCAGACGAGCTCCGGGCGCGTCCCGCGGACGCCGTGGCTCACGATCTCGACGAGGCGGTTGCCGACGTCGAGCGATCTGACCTTGGCGGCGAGCAGGCGCTTGCCGTCAATCTCGATTTCGACAAACTCCGTCCCTTCGATCTCCGTGTGCCCCCGCAGCGCGGCGCGCGTCTGCGGAAAGTCGTAGCCCTTCGGCGCCGACTTGCTCACGCGCGCGAGTATCGCGACCGTGTCCGTGCACGCGGCGGTGGCGGGCGGCGGCCAGCTGGAGAAGCTCGACCCCATCGCGACGTCGCAGTGGGCCGCCGGACGCGTCGCGCCCAGGCGGAGCAGCGCCTCGCGCTTCTCGGAGGCGGTCCATTCGGGCCTCTTTTCCTCGTAGGCTGCGTTGACCCAGACGTCGCCCTTCGGCGAAGTAGAGACCCTCGTCAGGGTGAGCTCCGCCCCCGAGGAGAAGGCAGGGCGCGGCGGATCGATGTGGCTCCACTGGCCGTCGCCGCCGCGGTGGGCCAGGGTCTTGGCCGTGAGCGCCCACGTGGGATGACCGTCGGCCCAGAGCACGCTCACCACGCCGACGAGCGGCTGCTTCGTCCAGGCGCCATCCGGTGCCCGCTTGAAGAGAGCGTGCGACGCGTAGACCCACAGGGTCCCATCCGCCTCGTGGTCGTGGTGCGACACGCTGCCCTGGTAGGGCGTCTCCACGCGCGACCACGCCGTCCCGTCGTACACGGCGAGGTAGGCATCCGGCTCGGGGCTCTTCGGGTTGCGCACGGTCCCGAACAGGTAGAGCGCGGTCGGGGACGCATCGAGCAGAGTGCGGAGGACGAGGTCCGCGTGGTGCGCGACGGGCGGAATCGCCTCGATCCGGGCGCGGCTGCCCGGCGCCCAGCGCGCGACGCCCGCCTCTCCATGAACGGGAGCGAAGTCCGCCGGGCCCACCGGCCCCTCGTGGGACGGGAAGACCCCGCAGTAGTCGCCGGCCACGAACAGCTCGCCGCTCGACCGAGCGACGACCGCGGTCTCGTTGAAGATGCACGCGCCCGGGTCCTTGACGTGCAGGGCGGCGAGGTCGGGCGCGGGTGCGGCGCCCGGCGGGTCGACGGTGAAGCTCGGGTAGGCGGGGGTATCGAAGGCGCGGACCAACCTGGAGCCGGCCATCCAGGAGATGCGCGACGGGTCGTCCGAAGATCTCGGTATTGCCTCCTCCTGCCAGTGGTCTCCCGTCCAGCGCCGCGCCTCGGAGAAGGAGCCGACGCGTTCGCCCCCTTCGCCGAGCAGCGTGAGGAATGCATGGTCGGGCCAGCTCCCTTCCATGGATCCGACGTCGAGCGGCGACGCCACCGTCATGTCCAGGTCGCGGTGCATCAGACCACGCCCGAGCTTCGGGTCCTCGTCGAGCGCCCCGTCTTCCCGCACGAACGCGAGGACGAGCCGCGTGGCGCCTCGCTCGTCCATGCCGGGCACGTGCCCGTAGTGGACCATCGTGGCGTTGTCGAGGAAGCTCACGCCGAGCTCGGGGCAGCGTCCCTCCACGACGACGGCGAGCCCCGAGGTCGGAGAGAGGGCCGGCGGAGAGGCCGAGGCTGCGGCGGGCGCCGCGGCCTCGACGGCCGCCGGCGGCGCCGCGCTCGTGCTGGGCTCTGCTCGCGCGTGCTCCGCCGCAGGGGATCCCTTGCAGGCAACGAGCAGGACCGCGGCTCCGATTGCGCTCTTCTTCATGGCTCCCCTCCGACAGGACGCCCCACTATAGATGCGCCTGGGGAGACGGACTCGTCGATGAGGCCGGCCGAGCCGGGCGCGATCTCGCCTACCGGGGGTGGCACACAGGCTACACTCCCCGCGGTGAGGCTCCTCGCGCTTGCCGCGTGCCCTGTCTTCTTCGCGTGCGCGAGCGCGCCGCCGCCACGACCGCAGCCCGTGGCCGAGGAGCACGCCGCCGCCATGCCCGAGCCGGTCGTGGAGGCTCCCGAGCGCACGCGGCCCCCGTCGACGGCGACCTACGAGCAGGCCATGTCGACGCCCGAGGAGCTGGATCTCAACGACCAGTCGCTGCACCTGACGGACGCGCAGCTCGCCGGTCCCATCCGGGGCGCCCTCGCCGGCTGCCAGGTGCCGTCCAACAGGAAGGTCACGATCAGGACCGCGGTGCAGCTCGGGCGAGCCATCGGCGTCACGGTCGAGGTCCGGGTCGTGAGGGCGAAGTCGGCGCGCCCGCCGACGCGCGCGGCCGCGCTCGCCGAGGCAAAGGCCAGCGCGACGATAGGCGCGTGCGTCGACCAGAACGTGCGCGCCATCGTGTGGCCACCCAGCCGGCGCCGCGACTCCTCGACGACCGAGTTCTGAACGGCCCACACCCACGTTGCACGGAGGATCCGCCAATGGTGACCGAGAGACAGCGTTCGTTCCCCGAGCGTGTGTGCGAGGTCGTGACGTCGATTCCGTCCGGACAGACTCTCTCGTACGAGGAGGTCGCCGCAGAGGCAGGCCGACCTGGTGACGCGGCTCGCTGACCGGGCGGGCGAGCGGTGGATCCCTTCCGGCCTCCTGCACGGCGACGTGCAGCTCTTCCTGCGCGACGTGAGGTACGCTCTCCAGCGACCATGCGAACACGCGCTGCGACGCTCGGGCTGCTCGCCTCCGCGGCGGCCGCGGGTTGCGCGACGCCGACGGCAGTGAACGTCTCGGTCGCCAGTGAGGTTTCGTGCGACGCGGGCGCATCCGCGGCGCTGGTCGGCGGCACGAGCCTCGCTGATCTGCCCGGACGGACGGTCGCCTCCACCTCGAGCCAATGTGTCGCGGTCGGCGGCGGGGAAGCGCAGCTCGGCGACGTCGTCATCGTTCCGGTGGGCGCCAGGAACGAGAGCGTCGCCTTCGCGGTGATGACGCGGCCCGACGGCAAGCCCGCGGATGAATGTCTCGCCGCCAGCGAGGCGCCCTACTGCATCGTCGCCAAGCGCGAGCTGCGCTTCATCCCCGAGAACGATCTCGCGATGCGAGTCGATCTGCGGTTCTCCTGCCTGGGAGTGGTGTGCCCCACCGAGCAGACGTGCGTGGACGGGCGGTGCGCCGCGGCGCAGGTGCCCGCCAGCTGCCCCTCCCCGTGCAGCGAGGGCAGCCTCCCGATGGTCTCCGACGATGGCGGACCTCCCGACGCACAGGACGGTGGCGAAACGCCCGGAGACGCGGGCGACGGTGCCGCGGACGCGTCGCCGCGCGATGCCACGCTCGAGGCGGCCGTCCCGCCGGACGACGCCATGGCCGACGCGCGCCCGGAGACGAGCGCGGATGCCACCCTGCCCTCGGACGCCACCCTGCCCTCGGACGTAAACCTCGCCAGTGACACCCCGATCGACCTCGGTGAGGCGGCGACGGTGGGTCCGTTCGTCGTGGGCGGCGCCGTCATTGGGCTCGCCGCAGGCGACTCTTTGGTTCTCCAGGACAACGGTGGGGACAACCTCTCCGTCACGACGAACGGTGCATTCTCATTTCCTACGAGCGTCCCTGCAGGGAGCGCCTACGACGTCACGGTGCTCGCCAACCCCGAGTCGCCAGTTGCGCAGACGTGCTCTGTCGTGGCCGGCACCGGCACCGCGACGGCGAGGGTCGCCGATATCAAAGTCGATTGCGTGACGTCGACGACCGCGTTCCTCGTGGGCGGCACCTTGACGGGGCTCGCGGCCGGCGACACCGTCACCCTCGAGGACAACGGCGGCGATGACCTCACCCTCAGCGCCAACGGAGCGTTCGACTTTGCCGCGCCGCTGACGAACGGCACGGCGTTCACGGTCACCGTCAGCACGCAGCCCGGAAGCCCCGCGCAAGCGTGCACGGTGAGCGCGGGCACGGGCACGGTGAACGGCGGCAACGTCACCACGGTGGTCGTGAGCTGCTCCACGGACTCGCTCACCGTGGGCGGCGCCGTCAGCGGTCTGGCTTCCGGCGACTCCGTCGTGCTCGAGGACAACGGCGGGAACGATCTCATCGCGACGACGAACGGGAGCTTCGCGTTCACGGCGCCTGTGGCGAGCGGAGCCACCTATGCGGTCTCCGTGCACGCCAACCCGACCACACCCATCCCTCAGACCTGCACGGTCGCGGGCGGCATGGGCATCGTGGGCGACGCGAACGTCGCGAGCGCCGTCGTGACGTGTGTGACCACGGCGTTCACCGTGGGCGGCACCCTCAGCGGTCTTGCTCCCGGCAACTCCGTCGTGCTCCAGGACGACGGCGGCAACAACCTGACCCTGACGGTGAACGGAACGTTCGCGTTCGGAGCGCTCGTCGCCACGGGCCAGCCGTACGACGTCACCGTGCTCACCAACCCGGTGACGCCGACGGCGCAAACATGCGTCGTTACAGCGGGGACCGGGACGATGGGTACGGCGGACACAATGAGCACCCAGGTCTCGTGCAGCGCCACCAGCGTGACCTCGCTGATCACCGGGCTCTCCACCCCGTTCGGGATCGCGGTGGACGCCACCAACGTCTACGTGACCGACGGTTCCATGAATGGACACGTCGTGAGTGTCCCGAAGAGCGGTGGCGCCGCGATGACGCTCGCCTCCGGCCAGTATGGTCCGGGGGCCATCGCCGTCGACGCGACGAGCGTGTACTGGGTGACTGCGAGCGCGCTGGCGAGCGTACCCATCGGAGGGGGAACGATCAGCACGCTGAACACGGAAGGCACCGCGTCACCCAACATCGCCGCGATGGCCCTGGACTCTTCGAACGTGTACTGGACGAACGTAGGCGGCACGGTGCTCACCGTCGCGAAGACCGGGGGCGCCGTGACGACCATTGCCTCCGGGCAGGCGGGGCCGACCGGGATCGCCGTCGACGCGTCGAACGTCTACTGGACGAACACGAGCGGCGGAACCGTCATGATGGTCGGCAAGGGGGGCGGCACCCCGTTCACGCTCGCCAGCTCCCAAACGAGCCCCGGTCCGATCGCCGTCGACGCCACCAACCTCTACTGGAGCACCACCGCGGCAGTGATGAAGTTGGCACTCGGCGGCGGCAGTCCCGCCACCCTCGCCGCAGACGCGATGGCTCCTTCCGGGCTCGCCCTGGACGCGACCAACGTGTACTGGACGAACTATGCGCACTCCGGGACGGTGATGAGCGTCCCCATCGCCGCTGGTGCGACGACCACGATCGCCGCGGGCCAGAACGATCCGGCGGGGGTCGCCGTGGACTCGACGAGCATCTACTGGGCAAACTACGGCGGGGATCCTGTCCTGAAGCAGACTCCCAAGTAGTCAGCTGCGAAGGCCGCGCCCGGAAACGGTCGCGATCGCGCTACGAAGCACGTGTGGGGCGGTGGGGTGAAGCAGGCGTCTTATCGGAGCGCCTGCCCGAGGGGCACGCTCGGAGTCGTGCACGAACAATGTCTGCACCGTCCGGTGTCCGAATATCCGACGACGTCCACCATGTGAAAGAAGGACTTCCCGACGGGCGAGGTCACTTGAAGACCATCTCGACGGCGCAGTTGGCCTCGAGCGATGGCTTGATGGCGTCGAAGACGCCGCCGCAGATGCAGCTGGATCGCCGGGAACGCGCGTCGTCGTGACGGGAAGACCGTTCGCGGCGACGAACATCTGCTTGCGCCGCTACAGCTGCGCTTCGATTCGATGGGCGCGGACGGGACGCTCACCCGAGGCGAGCATCACCACGCGAGGATTGCGCCCGGCGGGATTGGCACCAGACGGGGCACGGCTCCACGCGAGGTCACGACCACCTCGAGGTCTTTTGCGCTCGGGTCGGGGCACTGCTCGAGGACGTCTGGCGCCTGCCCGGCCCCAAGGGGTAGCAGCTCGCGCCCGTCCCACGAGAACGCGCGCCCCACGATGGTACCTGGCTCGCGCTGCCAGCGAACGACCACGGCGCGGCGCGCTCCGTCCTCGCCGGCCTGGCTCGCACGAACGCTCAGGTTGCGACTGAAGAACAGGGTCGCGCACCCGGTCGGCCGCGCGCGCATGCCGGTCGACGTTCCGAGCGGTGTCGACGCGACGACCTCCGGGCCCGTGGGCCGGAAACGCACGATTGCGAGGAACCATGGCCACGTGTCGGCCCGTTCGAGCGCGGCGTCCGAGATAACCACCAGCATCGCGACGTCGGCGCCGACCGCCAGGGCTTGATCGTCGCTGGCGACGTATGCCGAGGCCATCGGATTGGAGACGGGCGCATGCAATGCGTGGGCGATCGCTCGGGCTGCGGGGGACGTGGCGTATTGCCCAGGCTCGGTCGCGGCGGGGAGCTTCGCGCGAGAGACGGTGAACGGAGCGAACGGTCCGCCGGCCGAGCGCCAGACGCGCGAGCCCAGGTCGCGCACGCCCGTGTCGTCATGCGACGTCGTCGTTGCCACGAGCTCGTAGCGCCCGTCGTCGTCGACGTCTCGCAGGCGCAGCGCGCTGCTCGATCCACCGATGCCCCGGGTCGCTTCTCCGAGCGGCGCGCGCCACAGCTCCTCGGTTCCAGCGCCCGCGCGCAGGCGGTAGAGAGTGCCCTCGTCGGTGCTCGATTGTGCCGACTCGCGCGTAACCCGCACGAGGACGGCGCGCTCGCCTCGGTCGACGGTCAGCGGCACGACGTAGGTGTCGACGTGGAGCGACGGACCGATCGCGACCGTCTCGGCGCGGGCGCCCTGCGTGATCACCACACCCGTCCCTTGTACGCGCGCGGTCAGAGCCGAGGCCACGACGGCCACTCCCGCTTCCGGCCCGCCGTCGCCCGGGGACGTGAGCCCGCCTTCGGGCGGCGTGGGCGCAGCGTCGGCTGCGAACGGCGCCGCGGGGAGCGCCGGGGACGAAGCGTGCTCTGCGCCTGCGGGCTCGCCGATTCGCTCGGTGCGCCCGCACGCGCACGCGACGAGGAGGAGGAGGACGGCAGCGGGCCTCTTCGGTAGCGTCACGGCTGCAGTATCGCACGGAGCTCGAGCCGCCCCTTCGGCGACGTTGGGCCAAGAGCGGTCGCCGAACGAGCCGTCGTCTCCTGGAGCGCGCCCGACGGGGAGCTGCATCCGAAGGCCGCCCAGGGGAAGAGCGCATGAAGCGAGCCGGGTCGATGGGGGACTATCCTGACAGAAGGCTGTCATTGCCGGTGTGTAGGGTTAACGCTCCACCGGAGGACAGCCATGACGACGTTCACGCTCCCGCGACCCGAAGGCTTCTCCCTGCAGGCTCTTGCCAGCTTCCTCGCGGGGTTCGTCCCAGGTAGCGGAATGGCGCACATGGCGGCGCGTGACCTCACGCTCGCGTTCCGGCTCGACAAGACGTTCGAGCCGGTGCTGGTCGAGGTGCGCGAGGAGGGTTACACGCTCGTTGCGCGCTCGACGCCCGCCTCGGACCTCGAGCTCGTGCGGAGGCAGGTCCAGCGTATCGCCGGGCTGGACCAGGACGCGGCCGCCTGGGCGGCGCTCGGCAAGCGCGACGCCATCGTCGGCGCGCTGAAGGCGGAGTTCGCCGGGTTCTTCACGGCCGCCAAGCCGTCCCCCTACGACGCCGCGGCGTGGGGCGTGCTCGTGCCGCGGATGCCCATGCGCGCCGCGGCGACGCTGAAGCGCGCCATCGCCGAGAAGCACGGCGACACGCTTCGACTGGGGTCGAGCGTTCACCCCGTGTTCCCCGGCCCCGCGCAGCTCCTCGCCCTCGAGTCGTTCCCGGGCCTGACCGGCGAGAAGTTGTCGCGCCTGCACGCCGTGGCCAGCGCCGCGCTCGAGGGACGGCTGGGCGTCGATCGCCTGCGCGCCATGGGGCCCGATCGAGCCCTCGACGACCTGCAGCGCATCCGCGGCGTGGGTCCGTGGACGGCGAGCCACATCTACTTTCGGGGCGCGGCGCCCGCCGACGCGCTGCCAACGCTCGAGCCCCGCGTCCTTCACGGCCTGTCTCACATCCTCGGCGGCGAGCCCGTCGACGAGGGAGCGTTCTCCCGCTACGCGGAGCACTGGCGCCCCTTTCGGATGTGGGTTTGCGTACTGCTCGCCCGTCACCTCGCGGCGGCGGGCGGCTGGAACCGACCCGGGTACGCCGCCGAGCGGGCCGCGGCCTCGAAGCGGACGCGCAAGGCCGGCAGGGCTACCGCGCCGCCGACCGAGCGCGCGTGACTGGAGCAACGATCACGGCGACCAGACGAGGCGAGGCCAGTAGTCCGTCGAGGTCCCCGGCGGGACCGTTGCCACCGACCCGACCCCGTACGCAATCGCCATCTCGCCGGGCCGCATCGGATCGGACAGCTCGCCGTGTACGATGGGGCCGGCGCAGAACGACTGGGGGTCGTCGGCGAGCGGAAGATCGCACGGGGCGAGATCAGGCCCCGCGGCCCACGGCCCCGTGGCGACGCTCCCCACGTGCGACTGGAGCTTGTTGCCAAAGTCCCCTATGAAGACGTGGCGCAGGCCGGCCGGAGCCGCGGCGACCGACGACGTCCACGACCCCGCGCCGAAGAGCAGAGCGCCCAGCGTTGCGTCGGTGCTCGCGATCCACGTCCCCTGCGTCGAGAAGAGCTCGACGTCGTCGCTCGCGTCGAGACGCGCGAGCTCGCACCCTTGCTCGAGGGACAGCCCGGGACGAGCGCAGCCCCACACGAAGGCGTGCGCCCCGTCCGCGGCGACGAGCGATGCGTCACCCAGATCCAGATCGAGACCCCAGGGAAACGGCGGCTTCACCGTGGGGATGACGATCCTTTGCGTCGACGGGTCCCAGTGTCCGATGCCTCCACCGATCTCGATGGCGCCGAAGGTCGCGGCGCTGTCGGCCTGGAAGACCCGGTAGAGCACGTGCGTCACCCCGCCAAGGCGGTAGCCGCCGTCAATCTGCACCAGGATCGAAGGGTCCGATCCCCCCTCGACCGTGACGATCGGCGTGGGGGGCGTGAGGGACTCCGCAGGGCACGTTCCGAACGGCGCCGCTGGGTCGGGTTGAAAGGCCACGTTGCGGACCACGGCTCCATCCTGCATCGTGGCGCTGTCGGCGATCCACAGGCAGCGACCGTCGTCGGTGGGCACGCTCGTCATCGAGCTGAGACCCCAGGGGCCGATGGCCATGTTCGTCGCGTCGTGAAACGGACGGCACACTGTCGTCCACTCGGGTGCGCGCGCGTAGACGCGTGCGCCGCTCGGGCAGATCCAGTCGTGCGAGCCGCCGTCGCACGCAGCAGCCACCACGGACGACTCGCCGCACGGGTCATCGGCGTTGGGCGCGACGCAGACCGGTGGTGGCGCCTCGCACGCGGCCTCGGGAGCGGGCACGCCGTCCAGCGGCGCGAGCCGTCCGCAGCCGGCGACGAGCGACGAGATGCACCAGAGGACTGCGGTTCTCTTCATGACGGGGCAGCCGTGCACGGCGCATACCGTCGCGTTTTCCGTGCTCCGGCGCGGCGTGACGGGGTCACCGTGAACCGCGCGGCGGTCGCTGTGAGCCCCGTTCACGCCGGTGACGCCTCCCGGACACAGGGCGAATCTTGGTCGTTTGACTAAGTAGCGCGACCAACCTATGGACATGCCCGTGTTGCCTCCCCATCCCGCCAGGTCGAGCTCGCGAGGCGTCGCGACGCGAGGAGCGTTGCTCGCCGCGGCCGTCCAGATCTTCGGGCGAGACGGCTTTCACGCCGCCACCACCCGCGCCATCGCCGACGCAGCCAACGTCCGGCAGGCGCTCATCGGCTACCACTTTCGCGGCAAGGAAGGGCTCTACCTCGCCGTCTTCGAGCACATCACCGACCAGATCCGCGCGCACCTCGGCCCCATGGCGGACGGCATCGAGAAGGCCCTCGACGCCCCGAGGGCACGGCTGGGCCAGGATGACCGTCGCGCTCTTCACGTCGACCTCCTCCTCCGCATGGTCGAGAACGCGACGGCGCTCCTCGTCGGGGACGAGGCGACGCTCTGGGCGCAGCTCATCCTCCGAGAGCAACAGCAACCCACCCGGGCGTTCTCCGTCCTGTTCGACGGGTTCATGGGACGGATGCTCGCGCTGGTCACGCGGCTCGTCCGCAGCATCCGCGGGGGGACGGAGCAGAGCTCGCGCCTCATGGCCCTGTTGATCCTGGGGCAGATGCTCATCTTCCGCGCCGCGCGGGCTGGCGTCCTCCGTCACATGGAATGGCGCACGATAGACGGGGAAGAGCTCGCCGCGATCCAGGCGGAGGTGCGCCTCGCGGTGACCGCCCTTCTCGCGGCTGCTCCTCGGGAGCCGCCCCGCAAGAAGCGAAGGGCCGCGCGATGAACCGCGCGAACAAGCTGCGCATCCTTGGCCTCGTGCTCGTCCTCGGCGGCGGCGCGGCCGCGTGGTCGTACCACACGGGCCGGATTGGCCACGCGGCGCCCCCGACGAGCGCTTTCGTGCTGTACGGGAACATCGAGGTGCGCCAGGTCGAGCTCGGGTTTCGCCTGGCGGGGCGGCTCAAGACGATGGCCTTCGAGGAGGGGCAGGCCGTCACGGCGGGCACGGTCCTCGCTTCGCTCGACACGCGCCCCTTCGAGGACGCGCTCCGGATCGCGAACGCGGATGTGGCGTCCGCGGACGCGAACCTGAAGAGGCTCATCGCGGGCAACCGCCCCCCGGAGATCGCCCGCGCGGAGGCGGCCGTCGAGGAGGCGAGCGCCGCGCAGAAGAACGCGAACGTGAACCTCGAGCGGTCGCAGCAGCTGGTCGACTCGGGTGCGCTGTCGCGCTCCCAGTACGACGACGCTCTCGCCGCGAGCAGAATGGCCGACGCGCGTCTCGCGTCCGCGAACGACTCCTACCACCTGCTCCTCCAGGGCTCCCGGCGCGAAGACATCGCGGCGGGGCGCGCGGGGCTCCAGGCGGCCGAGGCCCGCGTCGCGTCGGCCGAGACCTCGCTCGCCGACGCGGCGCTCGTGGCGCCCTCGGACGGCGTCGTGCTTTCGCGGGTCCGCGAGCCGGGCGCCATCGTCTCGCCGAACGACGTGGTCTACGTCCTCTCGCTCACGCGCTCGACGTGGGTGCGCGCGTACATCGCGGAGCCCCTCTTGCCGAAGGTCCGCCTGGGCATGAAGGTCGTGATCCTCTCGGACGAGTCGCCCCCGAGCCCCATCGCCGGGCACGTCGGCTTCGTGTCGCCGGTCGCGGAGTTCACGCCGAAGTCGGTGGAGACCCCGGAGCTTCGTACGGACCTCGTCTACCGCATCCGCATCATCGTCGACGACGCCGCGGCCGGGCTCCAGCAGGGGCTCCCGGTCACGGTGCGTATCGAGCCGGACGGAAAGACGTGACCCTCCTCGTCGAGCTCCGCGGCGTGACGAAGCGTTTCGGCGACTCGGCCCCGGCGCTGGATGCCGTCTCGGGCACCGTGGCCAGCGGCGCGATCACGGGGCTCGTCGGACCGGACGGCGCGGGGAAGACGACCTTGATTCGCCTCATGGCCGGGCTCCTCGAGGCGGACGGGGGGTCGCTCACAGTCCTCGGGAACGACCCGGCCACGGCCGCTGCGTCCATCCACACCCAGCTCGGCTACATGCCGCAGCGATTCGGCCTCTACGAAGACCTGACCGTCCTCGAGAACCTGACCCTCTACGCCGACCTGCGCGCCCTCCCGCTCGCCGAGCGGGCGGCGGCCTTCGCCGAGCTGCTCGCCTTCACGGACCTCGGCCCGTTCACCGCGCGCCGCGCCGGGAACCTGTCCGGCGGGATGAAGCAGAAGCTCGGGCTCGCCTGCGCGCTCATGCGAAAGCCTCGCCTCTTGCTCCTCGACGAGCCGTGCGTCGGCGTCGACCCGATCTCGCGGCGCGAGCTGTGGCGCATGGTGAGCGGCCTCAAGGGCGAGGGGGTCGGCGTCGTCTGGTCCACCGCGTACCTCGACGAGGCGGAGGCGTGCGACCACGTGCTGCTCCTCTCCGAGGGGAAGCTCCTCTTCGACGGCCCGCCGGGGGAGCTCACGCGCCGCACGGCCGGGCGCGTCTTCCGCATGGTCGGCGTGGGGGCCCGGAGGAGGGCTGCGCTCGCGGCCACCCTCGCGCTGCCCGGGGTGATCGACGGCGTGCTCCAGGGGAGCGCGATCCGGGTCGTCCTCGGCCCAGGCGCGAGCGAGCCTCGTCCGCCCACCGAGGCGGGCCCCGAGGCTCGCCTGGTCGCTGTGCCGCCTCGCTTCGAGGACTCGTTCCTCGACATCCTGGGGGGCGGCCCGCGCGGGGGCTCGAAGCTCGCCGCGAGCGCGCGCGAGGTCCCTCCCTCGGCTGCCCCCGTCGTCCAGGCCCGCGGGCTCACCAAGCGCTTCGGCGACTTCACCGCCGCCGAGGACATCTCGTTCGACGTGACGCGCGGAGAGATCTTCGGGCTCCTCGGCCCGAACGGCGCGGGCAAGTCGACCACGTTCCGCATGCTGTGCGGCCTCCTCCGGCCGACGTCGGGCGAGGGGCGCGTCGCCGGGATCGATCTGCGTAGCGACACAGCAGGGGCCCGCGCGCGGCTCGGCTACATGGCGCAGAAGTTCTCGCTCTACGGGGACCTGAGCGCCGACCAGAACCTCGCCTTCTTCGCCGGGGCGTACGGTCTCACAGGGGCCAGGAGGCGCGAGAAGATCGCGCAGATGGTCGACGTCTTCTCGCTCGGCACGCACCTTCGCATGGCATCGAAGGAGCTCCCTCTCGGCTTCAAGCAGCGCCTCGCGCTCGCGTGCGCCGTCATGCACGAGCCCGACGCCCTGTTCCTGGACGAGCCCACCTCCGGGGTCGACCCTGTCACCCGGCGCGAGTTCTGGTCGCACATCAACGGCCTCGTCGAGAAAGGGGTCTCCGTCGTCGTGACCACGCACTTCATGGAGGAGGCGGAGTACTGCGACCGGATCTCCCTCATCTACCGCGGGCGGTCGATCGCGATGGGCTCGCCGGACGAGCTCAAGGCGCGGGCGGTCACCGCGGAGCGCCCGGAGCCGACCATGGAGGACGCGTTCATCGCGCTCATCGAGGCTTGCGACCGAGAGGCGGCGGCCGCGTGACGGAGCACCCGTACTCCGCGCTGGCCCGCGCGCGCCGGGTGCGGGCGCTCGTCCGGAAGGAGGCGTGGCAGATCTTCAGGGATCCGAGCAGCATTCTCATCGCCTTCGTCCTGCCGCTCGTGCTGATATTTCTCTTCGGCTACGGGGTCTCGCTCGACACGACGCACACCCGCATCGGCGTCGTGCTCGAGCGCGCCACCCCCACGACCCGCAGCCTTCTCGGGGCGTTCCAGGCGTCTCGCTACTTCGATGTTCGTGTCGCGACGGACCGGCGCGAGCTGGAGGAGCCGCTCACCCTCGGGGCCCTCCGCGGCATCGTCGTCATCCCGGCGACGTTCGACTCCGACCTCTGGAGGCGAACCACGCCGCCGGCTCTAGAGGTGCTCGTCGACGGCTCCGACCCCAACACCGCCGCGCTCGTTCAGGGCTATGTCCAGGGGGTCGTGGCAAACTGGGCGATCGCGCGCGCCGTCGAGTCCGGGATGGTGGGGGCGTCGTCCGGATCCGACCAGCGCTTCTGGTTCAACGCGGAGCTATCGAGCCGGTTTTTCCTCGTGCCGGGCTCGATCGCCATCGTCATGGCGATGGTCGGGACCCTCCTCACATCCCTCGTCGTCGCCCGTGAGTGGGAGCGCGGCACGATGGAGGCGATCATGGCCACGCCGGTCACGACGGTGGAGCTCCTTCTCGGCAAGATCATCCCTTACTTCCTCCTCGGACTCGCCTCGATGAGCCTGTGTGCGCTCGTCGCGGTCCTCGTCTTCGAGGTCCCGTTTCGCGGCTCGGTGGGGGCGCTGTTCGCCCTCTCGTCGGCGTTCCTCCTGCCGGCGCTCGGGCAGGGGCTCCTGATCTCGGCCGCGACGAAGAACCAGTTTCTCGCGTCGCAGCTCGCCCTCATCAGCTCGTTCTTGCCGACGTTCCTCCTCTCGGGCTTCCTCTTCGAGATCCCGTCGATGCCCAGGGTCATCCAGTGGATCACCAACCTCGTCGCCGGTCGCTGGCTCATTCCGAGCCTCCAGACGGTCTTCCTCGCCGGCGACGTATGGTCTCTCTTCCTCCGCGACATCGGCGTGATGGTGCTCTTCGGGGCGGTGTTCATCGCGCTCGCGGCGCGGATGACGAAGAAGCGGGTGGCGTGAGTGTGGACGCGTCTCATCGCGCTCATCGTCAAGGAGGCGCTCGTCATCCTGCGCGATCCGCGGAGCCGCATCATTCTCATCGTTCCCCCCATCGTGCAGCTCGTTCTGTTCGCGTTCGCGGCGACGCTCGACGTGAAGAACGTCGACCTCGTCGTGCAGAACCGGGACGAGGGGGCGTCGGGGATCGAGCTCGTCCGCCGCATCGAGGGCTCTCCCACGTTCCGGAGCGTCCTCGCCGTCCACGACCCCGCCTCGCTCCGGCGCGCGATCAACGAGGAGCGTGCCATCGCGTCGGTCGACATCGGCCCCTCGTTCTCGCGCGACCTCGTGGCCGGGCGCCCCGCCAGCATCCAGATCGTGCTCGACGGGCGACGCTCGAACGCCGCCCAGATCGTGAACGGCTACCTCGGCGCCATCCTGGGGGACTACATCGCCGAACAGAACGAGCGCTTCCACCGGCCCTCCGCGACGCCGCGGGTCGTCGCGCGCAACTGGTTCAATCCGAACCTCACCTTCACCTGGTTCACCGTCCCCGGCCTCATCGCGATCATCGCCCAGCTCGTCGGGATCCTCGTCACGGCGCTCTCCGTCGCGCGTGAGCGCGAGCTCGGGACGTTCGACCAGCTCATGGTGGCCCCGTTCCGCTCGTACGAGATCGTGCTCGGAAAGCTCCTGCCGCCGGTGCTCATCGGCTTCGTGCACATCACGCTCTACGTCGTCGCGACCCTCCTCATCTTCCACGTCCCGCTGCGGGGCTCGCTCTTCCTCCTGTACGGCAGCGCGCTCGTCTTCCTCGCCGCCATCGCCGGGGTCGGCCTGTTCATCTCGGCGCTGTGCTCGACCCAGCAGCAGGCCATCCTGGGGGCGTTCGTGTTCATCGCCCCGGCGACGCTCCTCTCGGGCTTCGCCACACCCATCGAGAACATGCCGACGTGGCTCCAGCCGCTCACGCTCATCAACCCGCTCCGCTACTTCCTCGTCGTGACCCGTGGCGTGTTCCTCAAGGCGATGCCGCCGGCCGAGGTAGGGAGACAGACCCTCCCGCTCGTCTGCATCGCGGTCGTGACCCTGGCGAGCGCGGGGTGGCTCTTTCGGAGGCGGATGGAGTGACTCCAGGCCAGCGCCGCCGCGGCGGGCGGAGCGGGTCACGCGCAAAGTCTGCACATGGCGTGGCTTCGCGCGATGCGAACCCGTTCGCTCGGCCCGCCGCAGAATGCCGTCGATTCGCGGCCGTCCCCTCGCTGTGCGGGCCGTGGCCCGAACGGCTGGGCTCTTGCATTCGCCGACCTGCGTGCGGTCCGCACGTTAGCCGGCGCATTCACCTGGAGACGAGACGACCATGGGCAAGATCATCGGAATCGACCTCGGAACGACCAACAGCGTCGTTGCGATCATGGTGGGGCGTGAGCCCAAGGTCATCGTCAACGAAGAGGGCTCGCTCATCACGCCGAGCGTCGTCGCGTGGAACGAGAAGGGCGGGGTCCTCGTCGGCCAGATTGCCAAGCGGCAGGCGGTGACGAACGCCGAGAACACGATCTTCAGCGCAAAGCGCTTCATCGGCAGGAAGTTCGAGGAGGTGGCCGAAGAGACCAAGCGCGTCCCCTACACAGTGGTACGCACCCCGAACGGCGACACCGCCTTCTCCGTTCGCGGCAAGAACTTCAGCCCCCAGGAGGTGAGCGCGCAGGTACTCCTCAAGCTGAAGAAGGCCGCCGAGGACTACCTCGGGGAGAAGGTGACGGAGGCCGTCATCACCGTTCCCGCGTACTTCAACGACGCCCAGCGCCAGGCGACCAAGGACGCGGGGCGCATCGCGGGCCTCGACGTCAAGCGCATCGTCAACGAGCCCACCGCGGCGGCCCTCGCTTACGGCCTCGACAAGAAGAAGGACGAGCTCATCGCCGTCTACGACTTCGGCGGCGGAACCTTCGACATCTCGATCCTCGAGGTCGGCGACAACATCGTGCAGGTCCGCTCGACCAACGGCGACACCCACCTCGGCGGAGACGACCTCGACAACGTCATCATCGACTGGATCGTCGCCGAATTCCGGAAGTCGAGCGGCGTCGACGTGAGCAAGGACAAGATGGCCCTCCAGCGCCTCCGCGTGGCGGCGGAGACGGCGAAGATCGAGCTCTCCAGCGTCCAGGAGACGTCGATCAACCTGCCGTTCCTGACCGTGGGCGCGGCGGGGCCGGTGCACCTCGACCTGCACCTGTCGCGCGCGAAGTTCGAGCAGATGGCGCTTCCGCTCATCGAGCGGAGCATGGAGCCCGTCAAGAAGGCGCTCGCGGACAGCAAGCACACCGTCAAGGACATCCAGGAGGTCGTTCTCGTCGGCGGGTCCACGCGGATCCCGCTCGTGAAGGAGACGGTGAAGAAGTTCTTCGGCAGGGAGCCGCACCAGGGTGTCAACCCGGATGAGGTCGTCGCGGTCGGCGCGGCGCTCCAGGCCGGCGTGCTCTCGGGCGACGTGAAGGACCTCGTCCTGCTCGACGTCACGCCCCTGTCGCTCGGCATCGAGACCCTGGGAGGGGTCACGACCGTCATGATTCCCCGCAACACGACGCTTCCGACGCAGCGGAAGGAGACCTTCTCGACGGCCTCGGACAACCAGCCGAGCGTGGAGGTCCACGTCCTCCAGGGGGAGCGCACGGAGTCCAAGTACAACCGCACGCTCGGGAGGTTCACGCTCCAGGGGATCATGCCGGCGCAGCGCGGGGTGCCCAAGGTCGAGGTGACCTTCGACGTCGACGCGAACGGGATCCTGCTCGTCACGGCGAAGGACACGGCCACGGGCAAGGACCAGAAGATCACGATCACGGCGAGCTCGGGCCTGAGCGAGGCCGAGATCCAGAAGATGGTGAAGGACGCCGCCGAGCACGAGGCGGACGACAAGGTGCAGCGCGATCACGTCGAGCGCAGGAACAAGCTCGACCACCTCTGCTACACGCTCGAGAAGACCCTCCAGGACAACAAGGACAAGGTGCCGGCGGCGGACGCCGCGCAGCTCGAAGCCCTCGTCCAGGAGGGCCGCGCCGCCGTCGAGAAGCACGACGACGCGCTCGTCACGAGCGTGACCGAGCGGTTGGAGAAAGAGGCGCACCGCATTGCGAGCTCGCTCTACCAGGGCGCCCAGGGCGGCGCCCCGGATGGCGGTGGTCCGGCCGGGACTCCGACACCAGGGAACGGCGCGCGTCAGGGAAAGGACGTCGTCGACGCCGAGTTCGAGGAGAGCCCTCCGGCAGGGCCGTGAGCGCGCAGAGGCGCGCGTACCTGGTCGGCGGCGGGATCGGAAACATGGCCGCGGCGGCCTTCATGATCCGCGACGGCGGCATGGCGGGCGAGAGCATCGTCGTCTTCGAAGCGGCTCCCGCCCTCGGCGGGAGCCTCGACGCCGCGGGCACCGCGGCGCTCGGGTACTCGATGCGCGGCGGCCGCATGCTGACGACCGACAACTACGAGTGCACCTGGGACCTCTTCCGCTCGATCCCCTCGCTGCACGTGCCCGGAAAGACGGTCTTCGAGGAGACGGTCGAGTTCAACGAGCGGCATCCGGCCCGTTCGATGGCCCGCCTCGTCGATCGCCACCGCGCCAAGGTGCCCGTGCGATCGATGGGGTTCTCGATGCGCGACCGCCTCGAGCTCCTCAAGCTGAGCAACTCCGAGGAAGATACGCTCGGCGACAGCCGGATCACCGACTGGCTGTCCCCGTCGTTCTTCGAGACCCCCTTCTGGTTCATGTGGTCGACGACGTTTGCCTTTCAGCCCTGGCATAGCGCGGTTGAATTCAAGCGATACTTGCACCGGTTCTTGCTCGAGTTCTCGCGGATCGAGACCCTCGCCGGGGTCAAGCGGACCGTCTACAACCAGTACGACTCCCTCGTGCGGCCGCTGAAAGCGTGGCTCGAGGCCAGGGGCGTCCGCTTCGTCACGAGCTGCACGGTCACCGCGCTCGAGCACGACCCTGCGGCCGGCGTCTTCAGCGTCACGGCCATTCGCTGCCGGCACCCCGACAGGAGCGAGACGATACGCGTGGAGGACGGCGATCTGGTCTTCTTCCAGAACGCGTCGATGACGGACGCGTCGAGCCTGGGCTCGCCCACGAGCGCTCCCGCCAGGCGGACGAAGGCGGAGAGCGGCGGATGGGCCATCTGGGAGGAGCTGGCGCGCGGGCGACCCGAGCTCGGCAATCCGGGAGCGTTCAACAGCAACGTCGCGCAGTCCTCCTGGGAGTCGTTCACGGTCACGCTCCCTCAGCCGGCCTTCTTCGACGCCATGCAGCGGTTCAGCGGAAACGAGGCAGGCACGGGCGGCCTCGTCACCTTCAAGGACTCGCGCTGGCTCATGTCCATCGTCCTTGCGCACCAGCCGCACTTCATCGATCAACCCGACAACGTGCAGGTCTTCTGGGGATATGCGCTGAGCCCCGACCGCGTGGGAGATTTCGTCCCCAAGGCGATGTCCGACTGTACCGGTGCCGAGATCGTCCGTGAGCTCGCCGGTCATCTCCGCTTCGACGCCGAGACGTTCGACGGAGCCATCTGCATCCCTTGCACCATGCCTTACATCACGAGCATGTTCATGCCCCGGAAGCGCGGCGACCGGCCGCTGCCGGTGCCACCGCGCTCGAAGAACTTCGCCTTCGTGAGCCAGTTCGTCGAGATCGAGGGGGACGTCGTCTTCACCGTCGAGTACTCGGTGCGGGCGGCCCAGATCGCCGTCTACACGCTCCTGCAGGTGGACCGCCCCGTGCCGCCCATCTCGCGCCACGACCAATCGGTCCGCGTCTGGGCCGAGGCGCTCATCAAGTCGGTCGAGTAGCGCGCCTGCGACGACGGAGAGAACGTCGTGGGCCTCCGGCCTCGAAATTGCCACCACGGTGGGACGCCCCCGAAACGCGGTTGGGCAACGAGGCATCCATGTTGCGAAGCTTGAAGGATCTCGAAAATTACAAGGTCAGCGCCACGGACGGAGACATCGGCAGCGTCGCGAACTTCCTGATCGATGACCTCCGGTGGGCCGTTCGCTACCTCGTCGTGGACACCGGGGGGTTTCTGGGTGGACGCGAGGTGCTCGTCACGCCCATCGCGTTTCGCGAGGTCGATTACCCGGAGAATCGATTCCGGCTGTCCCTGACGATCGACAAGATCAAGAGCAGCCCCAGCGTCAACCTCGATCTTCCGGTTTCGCGCCAGTACGAGGCTGAATACAACGGATACTATGCCTATCCCTACTACTGGGGATACGGCGGGCTCTGGGGAAATGGTCGAACTCCTCGGGGGATGGCGTCCGCTGCATCCGACGCTCCCCGGGACCGTCCGGGCGAGCCGCCCAACGATGCTCATTTGCGAAGTGCGAAGGAGATCACGGGCTACCACCTCGAGGCGACGGACGGGCCGATCGGGCACGTGAGGGATTTCCTCGTCGACGACGAGACGTGGGAGATCCGTTACATGGTCGTCGCGACAGCCAACTGGTGGCCGGGCAAGAGCCTCCTCATCGCGCCGGCGTGGGCTACGCGCGTCAGCTGGCTCGACCGCAAGGTCTACCTCGGCATGACGCGCGAGGCGATCCGGACGAGCCCCGAGTGGAACCCGACGCGGCAGGTTGCGGCGACCTACGAGGAGCAGCTCTACAGGCACTACGCCGGCATTCCCGGATGGGCCGGGCGCGATCGCAGCCTCGAGCCCCTCGGGAACGAAGACGCGGTCAACGACCGCATCGCGCGAACGGAGCAGGAGCAGGTTCGTCGAGCCGATGCCGCCGTCGTGAGAGATGCCCGCGAAGGCCGGATGCCCTGACGGCTCGGCCTGGCTGCGGGGGTGCCGTGTTTTCCATGACGCCCCCGCGTCCGGCCCACGGAGGGCGTCGGCAGCGCAGTCACGAAGCGGCACGGCCGATGCACCCATGGTGCTCACCATGACAACCGAAACGCGCACCGACTATGTAACCCGTGACAGCATCCTCAAACTGCTCTCCGACGACGAGGTCGCCGTCGTGAGCAACGCCGAGACGGCGGCCCGGATCACCGACGGAGACGAGTACGTCGACCTTGAGCACCTCGACCAGGGCGTCCGCCGGGCCCAGAAGGCCACCGTGCACGCGGGGAGCGTTCTCCCGCGAAAGGCCGTCCAGGAAGCGACCTGGAGCAAGATCCTCGCGCGGCTGAAGGCGAAGGTCGCGCCCGCGACCACGTCCCCGGGACAGACGTGATCAGCACCTGGTGGTTCTTGTGGCTGGGGTTCATGTTGCTCATTCTCTTGCCCCCGCTTGGCTACGGGTGGGGTTATCGAGGGTGGGGGGCGCCGTACCCGAGCTACGTCCAGCGGCGTCGCGGCGAGCGGGCGCGGGCAGCGGGGACCTCCTCGACCTTCGACCACCGATCCTGGGGACTCGGGGGGGACATCATGTGGATTGCTCTCCTCGTGTGGGTCGCGTGGCCCGTCACGGCGTACTGGCGGCACTGACAGTCCGGGCATTTTCGATGGGGAACGGTCGCAATCTGCGAATGGGACCGTCAGCCTCTCGAACGAACAGGGAGGCTGCGGGCGGAGAGGGGTGATCGGCACCCGTGGCCGCGTGGGGGTGCCGCGCTCTTTGCGCTCTCCATGCGACCGAGGCCGAAACCGGCATTGATCGTGCTGGGACGTCTTCCAATGAGACAAATGGTTGCGGCCGGCGTCCTGAGCGCGGGCCTACTCTCGGGCCAGCTGGCGTGGGCAGACGACCCGCCCGCCGCCCTACCCTTGGTGCCAGGCGTTCCCCTCGAGCCGGGACAGCACTTCATGCTCGACCCGGTCTCCGACGGCGTGCTCACGGGCACGGGCTTCGGCTTCGCGTTCCTGCTCGGGGCCGTCCTTGGCACGGGCGAGATAAAGCCCCCGGCTCCGTCGGTCACCGCCTCCTCCCTGCTGGGCATCGACCGGTTCGCGATCACCCAGACCATCGACCCTCATGCCGCGATGTACTCGAACATCGGCCTCTATACCGCCGTCGGGTTCGCCGTGCTCGATCCCATCCTCTCGGGGTTCCGGGACGGCACCGACGCCCTCGTCGTCGACGCGTTCATGTACGCGGAGTCGGCGTCACTCGCGCTCACGGTCACCGACCTCACGAAGATCGCCGTGCGGCGGCCCCGCCCCATCGATTACATAACCTGCCAGCCCGAGGCGAACGGCAGCACGCCCGCCGGCTGCAACTCCACGGACCTCGGGCTCTCGTTCTTCTCGGGCCACGCGTCCACGGTCGCCGCGATCGGCGCGACGGCGACGTACCTGGCCTTCGTCCGCTCCCCGCTGCACTCTCCGCGGCCCTGGATCACGCTCGGGCTTGCCACGGCGCTGACGACCTTCGTGAGCGTCGAGCGCGTCCGCTCCGGCGAGCACTTCCCCACCGACGTGATCGCCGGCTCGATGGCAGGAGCCGCGATCGGCGTGCTCGTCCCGCATCTTCACAAGCACAAGCAAGAGGCCCCGCCCGTGTGGGTCGGCTTCGCGCCGGCGCCCGGGGGCGGGTCCCTGGCGCTGCAGGGGCGATTCTGAAGCCTGCGGAGGTGCCACTCTTTGCGTGGACACCTCCGCAGCGGCTAGTACGGCCGGCCATAAGTTCGTGCCGGAATGGTTGTCCGGCCGTACTAGCGAATCGGCGGGAGCCGATTCTGGGGGGAATGCGAGCGTAGCGAGCAGGGGGGCGAGAGCCCCCGTGAACGGGCTAGTACAGCCGGGCTCGGCGAAGCCGAGCGGAACCCGGAACGAGGGTCCGGCCGGCCGTACTAGCTAGCGGAGAATGTCGATGTCCACGCGCCGGTCGAGGCGCCACGCGGACTCGTCGGCCCCTTTCGCATCGAGCGCTCCTCGCGAGGTCTCGCTCATCTGGCCGGCGGCGACACCGAGCGCCGCGAGGTACTTCATGATCGCGTTGGAGCGGTGCTCGCCGAGCGCCATGTTGTACTCCTGCCCTCCGCGCGGATCCGCGCGACCGACGAGCCGTACCGAGCGCCCCTTGAGCGCGCCCGCGGTCAGGCACTGGGCCACCTGGACGAGGACGCTCTGGTCCTCGGGGAGGATCGCGCTGCGATCGAAGTCGAACTTCGGCGCGTCGCTCGTGCTCGCGAACGTCGTGACGTTGCAGACCTTCCGGAAGTCTTCCGAGAGGTAGATCGTCGAATTCGTCACGGGCGCCGGCGTCGTGGGCGGGAGAGGGACGACCTCCGACGTCGTGGGCACCGACGCGGGCTTGGCCTCCTCGTGGGCGCAACCGGCCGCGAGGGAGAGGGCGACGAGCGTGATGGAGAGAGAAACGGTGGGAACTGCCTTGCGGATGAACACTGTGGTGCCTCGTCTTTCGTTGGTGAAACGCGATCCGGGCGTCATGCCCGGACATCGATGGACGGCGATGGCGGCTCTCAGGCCGCCGCTGCAGCGTGAACCTTCACCTGCCCGCCGTACTCCCCGAGGATCGCGCGAGCGCGGTCGACCTCGGCGGCCGCCCCGCTGGCGACGAGCAAGAACTTGTGAGCCTTGAGGGCGCTCTCGTAGAGAATCACGCTGTCCTTCGGGATTCCGATGCTGGCGAGCGAGGCAGCCAGGACGCTCGCGCCACCGCCGACCGCGGCGCCCACGGCAGCGCCCTCGACCATGCCCATCACGATGGATCCGATGATTCCGCCCGTGAGGACCGGGCCGATTCCCGGGATCCAGAACGCCGCCGGCGCGATCAATATCCCGAAGAGGCTGCCCCAGAAGGCGCCGTTCTTGCCCCAGTACCGCACGCGGTCGCCGAGATTGTAGAAGCCGACCGCTTGCTCTTCGGTGTGGTAGTCGCGCCCGATGATCGACAGCTTCTTCATGTCGAAGCCGACCCGCTGCAGCTCCCGGATCGCCTTCTCGGCGTCCTCGTGTCGGTCGAAAATCGCTACGCAGTTGCTCTCATCTCGCCTGTCCATTGGAGACCTCCGCTCGGTGACCGGCCTGCGACCGCCGAGTGCCTAGCCCCAGGCAACAGCTGTGCCGCGGAGACCGCGCAAACACTGCGTCGGTACGGGTGTTGCTCGGGACGGCGGCACCACGGGCAGACCGCTCGGCGCACGGACCAAGGAGTCTCCATGTCACGCCATTTCACCCTCGTCGTTGCACTTGCTGCGGCCGCTTCGATCACCGCGTGCGGCAGAGCAGGCTCGGAGACCGCAGCAGAGAGCGCGCCTGCCAATGACGGCAAGGCGCTGGCGGCGGGTCCGGAGCAGACTGCCCTCGGCAAGGATCGTGACGACTACCGGAGCCAGATGCAGGCTGACATCGATTCGTTCGACCAGAAGGTCCGCGACCTCGAGGCGAAGGAGAAGGCGGCCACGGGCAAGATCAAATCGGATCTCGACGGTGCCCTGCCCTTGCTCCGGGCGCAGCGCGCCACCTTCGTGGGCGACCTGCGGGCGATCGACACCGCGACCGAGGCCAGCTGGGGACCGATGAAGGCGCGACTGGACAGCGAGCTCGCCGAGCTGAAGGGGGCGGCCGACAGGGCTGGCTGAGCCGTCTTCCGCCGGAGGCCGCGGGCCGGCTGCGGCAGCGCCGAGGCCCGAGACGAGGTCGGCGTTCTTCTTTCGCCAAGGGCGCGTCGCGAATTGCGAGCCAGGCGAGCTCTTCGCGCGCGCGCCACCGGGCCTACGGGCTCGCGAGGACGAGGGCGGATCCGGTGGGCGCCAGCGCGCGGAGCCCCAGCACCGCCTCGAGCTCCGCCCTCTCGAGGGTCTCTTGCTCGAGGAGGGCGGCGACGAGGCGGTCCAGCGAGTCTCGGCGCTGCTGGATGAGGGCCTTGGCGCCCTCGAAGGCCTCGAAGAGAACCCGACGCACCTCGGACTCGATGGACTTCGTCGTCGCGTCGCTCACGCCGTTCTCGACCGCCAGCCTCTGCCCGAGGAACGGATGCTCCATGCGCTGCTCGTGAAAGACTGGTCCCACCTCGATGCTCATCCCGTACTGGGAGACCATCTTGAACGCGAGGTCGGTGGCGACGCGCAGGTCATTTTCGGACCCCGAGGAGACGTTGCCGAGCAGAAGGCCCTCCGCGGCGTACCCTCCCATGAGCACGCGTAGCTTGGCCTCGATGTGCGGCTGCGTGACGAGGTGGCGATCCGGCGCGGAGGTCTGCTGCGTCGCGCCGAGCGCGAAGCCTCTCGGGAGGATGGAGACGCGCCGGAGCTCCTCGGCCTCGGGCGTGAAGTGAGCGACGACCGCGTGGCCCGACTCGTGGACGGCCACGCGGTGCTTCTCCGCCGGATCGAGGAGCGTGTCGCGGGGGTCGCCGAGGACGATCTTGTCCATGGCCCGGGCGAAGTCCTTCGCGCTTATCGCGCTGGCTTCCTCGCGCGTGGCGATGAGCGCCGCTTCGTTGCAGAGGTTGGCCAGGTCGGCGCCGGAGAACCCCGGCGTGCCCGCAGCGAGCTCGTCGAGAGACACGTCCGGGGCGAGCGGCATGACCTTGGTGTGCACGCGCAGGATGGACTCGCGGGCCTTCGATTCGGGCCGATCGACGACGACGCGACGATCGAACCGGCCGGGGCGTAGCAGCGCCGCGTCCAGCACGTCGGGGCGGTTGGTCGCCGCGATGACGACGGTGAGGTCGTTGCGGTTGAAGCCGTCGAGCTCGGCGAGCAGCTGGTTGAGCGTCTGCTCGCGCTCGTCGTTGCCGCCGCCCATCCCCGTGCCGCGCGAGCGGCCCACGGCGTCGATCTCGTCGATGAAGATGATCGACGGCGACGCCTTCTTCGCTTCGTCGAAGAGCTCACGGACACGCTGCGCGCCGACACCGACGAACAGCTGGATGAACTCCGATCCGTTCACGTAGAAGAAGGGAACCTCAGCCTCGCCGGCGACCGCGCGTGCGAGGAGGGTCTTTCCGGTGCCGGGCGGGCCCACGAGGAGAACGCCTCGCGGCAGCTTGCCCCCGAGGCGACGGAAGCGCTCCGGCTCGCGCAGGAAGTCGACCACCTCGCGCAGGTCGCGCTTCGCGGCCGTGAGCCCGGCCACGTCGTCGAACCGCACCCGGAGGGCGTCCTGCCGCTCGAATCGATGGGATCGGGCCGGTAGTCCCATCGACAGCATGCCTCCGGGGCCGCCTCTCTGGGTGCGCCGGGACAGCCAGAACCATCCTCCCATGATGAGCAGCCACGGCAGAAAGGACGAAGCGGCCTGGGCGAAGAGCCCGGCGTGTTCGCTCTCCACGGCGACCTCCACCTTCTGCTGCCGGAGGAGCGGCAGCAGCTCGCGATCCTCCTGCTGCGGCAGCTCGCTCTGGAACGTCCGGAGCGTCACCGCGCCGACCTTCTCGTCTTGCTTCAAGGTGCCCGTGACGGCCGGGCCGGTCAGCGTGAGCTTGGCTACCTTGCCCTCGCCAATCAACGTGTACAGCTCGGTGTACGCGATCGTCGGCGTCGGGTGGTCCCTGCCGGCGACCAGGATTCCGCCGGCCGCCGCCGCGATGAGGATCGCCGGCATCGCCCCCTTCCAGAGCTTCATGCGCGAAACCACCGGAGGAGGGCCCTGCGGCAACGACGGTCCGTCCGATACATCTGCCATGCGGGAGACGGGCTGCACGATCGGTGCCGCGCCCGAGGGCGTCGGTCATCGGGCCCGGTGTCCGGGGTGGCGATCCCGGATACCGTGGCAGCGGTGCCTCGCAGGGATGAACGACATCGAACACGGAGTCCCGGCCATGCAAATTGAGAGGGTGTGCCGTGCAGCGCTGCTGCTTCTGCTCGTGGGCTGCGGCACGCGAGGGGCCGTCGGTCAGGCGGGGCGGCAAGGAGAAGCGGGGGCGCAGGGGCCGCCAGGAGCGACCGGACCGGCGGGGCCAGCCGCGGAGGCAGGAGCGAGCGCGCCTCCCCCGCTCCTCCCGCCCGGAGGCCGGCTCGTCGCCGAGGCGACGTCCTGCTCCGATGCGCCGCCTGTCCAACTGGCGGACGTCGCGAGAGCGGCCGTCCTCTGCTACGTGCCCTACGCGAGCGGCTATGTCCCCGTCGGCGGGATGAGCTACCCGTTCTCGACGCTGACGCTGACGCCCACGAGCGCCGCGGCGAGCGCGATCTTCGATGTCTTCGCCGTCGCGGTCGGCGGCGCAGCGGCGCTCTGCTGGAACACGAACGCCTGGACCTCCACCACGGCCCGCGCCGACGCCATCATGGCGACGTCCTTCGGCTACTACGTGAACGCCGGCGCGATCGCGGCCTGCGAGAACGACGCGGCGGCCGTGGCGAGCGCCATCCCGGCCGGCAGCGCCACCTACCTCGGATCGTTCACCACGACCGCCGTGGGCACGACCGAGTGGCTCCTGACGCCGGATCCGGCCGCGGGTGGGACGAACAACGTGATCGGCGTCTACAACGCGTACAACCACGTCCAGGTTCAGGCGGTCGAGCGGGAGCTGACCTCGATGTGGCTCTACGGGAACCCGACCGGGACGTGGGAGGAGGAGAACCATTCGCCCGGCAATCGGATCACCATCCTCGACGGGCTCGGGCAATCGCAGATCCTCGTGACCGAGACGATGACCTTGAGCTACGCGACGGGCACCGATGCGCAGGCGGGCTCGCCGGGCATCTGCCCGGACTGCACGACGCCGGGCCCCATCGTGGGGACGCTCGCGCAGGCGTCCTTCACGGCCCCGGATCAGGGCGACAGCGTCACCGTGGGCGGGCCCTGGCCGAGCGGAGGGATGAGGAGCCTCGGCGTTCATTACTTTCAGGCCATCGAGAGCGGCGAGTCGGCCAATTCGGACGGCCCCGAGTGGTACGGCAACTATTCGAGTGGGCTCTTCGTCTCGTATCCAAACTGAGGCCGGGGCTCGGGGGTGAATCGCAGCGCGAACCACCCCGTCACTCCTTCGGCGCGAGCCCGGCGATCCACGCGTCGACCGCCCGAAGCCCCTGCTCGTCGACCACGGAGGTGCCCCAGTTCGGCATCTGGTGGCCCCGGCGTCGCACGGACATCCGGTAGTGGACGGTGCTCGCGTCCGGATGACCGGGCACGATCCGCGTCTGCGCGGTGGGGACCTTGAACTCCGATTCGACGCCCACGCCGGTGCGGTACGCGTCGGTCTCCTCGACGGTCCGCGCCCCCACCGACAGTCGCAGCTGGAGCGGCCTGCTGGTCGCCGCGTGGTGGCAGTGACCGCAGTTCGCGTGCAGGTATCCGAGCGCGGCCACCGCGGCCGGGTCGCCAGGCACGTCGAAGCCCGCGGCGGGAACGTCGCCCATCAAGAGCCCGCGGCCTGCCACGGCGGGCTCGAGCTGCTGCTCGGGCGCCCAACCTGCGAGGATGGCGCCTGCGAGGATGGCGAGCGTGGCTCCGCCTATTCTCCGAGCAGCGCCTTCGCCCTTCGGCTGGAGCCGACCCGAGGATGCACCCTTTTCGTAGACTCCCATCACGATGTCCCCCCCTCGCGCACGAAGGCACTCTCGCCGTCCCGACTTCCCGATCGGTCTCGCGGCGTGAATTCGCGGCGGCGACGAATGCGAGAATCCGGAAGGAGCCAGGTGCCCTTCACCGCCCGCCGTCAGCGCCGGACGAAAACGACCAATACTCGCCTAGATTGCATTCGTCTACGAACAGCCGCACGCGCTGAGCGAGAAGGGTGGGCCCTCGACCCATGATTCGTCGCGCTGCCGGAGGATTTCTGGAAACCACGGAGGCCTGGGCCCGTATCCATTTCGAGGAAAGTGTCAGCGAATCCGTATGGTCCGTGAAGTAGACGCTCGCGAACAGGGCGCTCGAAAGACGCTCTCCGCTGGCGCGCTCACGACGTCTCGCGGCGCGGTGTTCCTTCTCGCCACACCAGGCGATCGCGGCGCGCAAGACCGCCACGGATCCTCGTCACGTCGCTCCCGGCGTCGTCCCGGCGCGCGGCGAAGGGACCCGGCTCGCACGAATGACGCCGATTTGTCGTGGTCCGGGGCTCCGGCATCGACCTTGCTAAGGCGAACGCTCGAAGGAGCCAACCAAATGCGAACCATTCTCACCAGTGCGTGTGTCGGTCTCATCTTGTGCCTCGCGGCAGGCTGTGGACGCGGAGAGGTCCGCGGCCCCGATGCCCCCACGACCACGTCCGTCCAGATCGTCGGAAACGAAGCGGCGGTCGACCGCATCACCGACGCGCGTTGCGAGCGCGAAGAAATGTGCAACGACGTGGGAGCGGGCAAGAAGTTCGACACGCGGCAGGCCTGCGCCAACGAGCTCGGCCACGACAAGCGCGCCGTCCTGAACCCCGACGAGTGTCCGCGGGGTATCAGCGAGCCGGACCTGCGCGACTGCCTGCACGACATCCACGAGGAGAAGTGCGGCAACCCTCTCGACGCGATCAGCCGCCTGGCGGCGTGCCGCAAGGCCAAGCTATGCAGCGTCCCCTGACGCCGTTCTTCCGGGCGCCGTGAAGCGCGCGCGTCTCATCGCCATCGTCAAGCTCGCGTTGGCGGCGACGACGGCGATGCTCGCCTGCTCGCTCGTCGTGTACCTCGTCGCTCCGCCGTTCGCGCCGATCGCCGCGGTCGCGGTTGCCCTGCTCATCGTCCTCGTCGAGCTCGGGCGACTGCGCGAGTCGGTCGAACGGAGGATGGATGAGCTCGGTGCTACGCGCTCGAGAAGCTGGGGCGCGGCCGCGTCGTCGCGCTCGATCACGACACGAGGTACGTCGAGGAGACCCGAACGCTCCTCGAGCAGCACGGGCTGACGGCGTACGCGAGCGTCGTGCACGCGCCGCTCGAGGAGGTCGAGATCCGGGGGGAGCGGCACGTCTGGTACCAGAAGGCCGCGCTAGAGGGGCTCGGCGAGATCGACCTCGTGGTGGACGACGGACCGCCGAAGTACGCCGGCAAGATGCTCCGCTACGCGTCGCTCCCGCTCTTCGAGTCACGCCTCGGCCCGAGCGGGCTGTTCGTCCTCGACGTCGTCGGGGACGCGCGTCATCCTGGAGCGCTGGGCACGCGAGCTACCGGAGCTCGTGCAGCAGCGCCTCGAGACGAAGAAGGGCAGCGTGATCATCCGGCGGCGACGGCCGGCCTGAACGCCGCCATTCGGCCCGTGGTAAGAGGTCCACCGTGCGCTACGAAGGACGTCTCTACCGCCCGCCGTCGGAGGCCGACGCGCTCATCGTGCAGGCGACGATCGGCTGCTCGTACAACCTCTGCACCTACTGCGACATGTACCGGGACAAGACTTTCCGCGTGCGTGCGCTGGGAGACGTCCTCGCCGATCTCGACCGGTACAAGGGAGATCCTCGCGTCGAGAAGGTGTTCGTGGCCGACGGCGACGCCCTCGTCATGCCGATGGACCACTGGACGCCGCTCCTCGCGCGCTGCCGCGCGCTCTTTCCGCGGCTCGTCGCGTGTCCTGCTACGCGATGGCTCGTAACGTTCTCGACAAGACGGACGCGCAGCTGAAGGCCCTCCGTGAAGAGGGGCTCGCAGTCCTCTACATCGGCCCCGAGTCCGGCGACGACGCGACGCTCAAGCGCATCGCGAAGGGCGACGACGCGGCCGCCCACGTCGAGGCAGCCCGGCGCGCGCACGACGCGAAGATGGATCTCAGCGTGATTGCGCTCCTCGGCATTGCCATGGAGCGCAGCGAGGAGCACGCCCGCGCGACGGCGGATCTGGTCACGGCGATGGACCCCGAGTACTTCGCGGCGCTCACCGTCACCGTGGTGCCGGGAACGCCGCTCGCCACACTGCAGAAGCGCGGCCGCTTCGAGGTGCCGCCGGTCGATGGGCTGCTGCGCGAGCTGCGGACGATGGTGGACCGGGCCGGGCCGCGCGCTGCCCTGTTCCGGACGAACCACGCTTCCAACTACCTGCCGCTCGCGGGGCGGTTGCCGCATGACCGCGAGCGCATCCTCGGGGTCATCGACGCCGCGCTGGCGGGGAGCGTGCCGCTTCGCGGGGAGGCGCTGCGGGGGCTCTGAAAGGGTGGCAGCCTCCGTGCGTTCGTGCCACGGTCGCCGTCAGGAGTAGGCTAACCGCGGCCGTCGCATCGCAGGAGCACCTGCGCCGTGAGCTCCGAGCGTGTCGCCACCTGCGCCTTGGCGAAGATGGCAGCCACGTGACTCTCGACCGTGCGGTCCGAGATCCCGAGCTCCGCGCCGATGCGCGCGTTGGTCGCCCCCCGTACGAGCCATGCGAGCACGCCGGACTGGCGCGATGAAAGACCCCACCGGGCGGCGGCAGCCGCGCTGAGCGCGCCCATTTCTGTCGGGGCAGAGCCGATGGCGAGGTGGTACGGCGCCCCGCCGCCGCACTCCACGCGGGTGAGAGAAAGTCCTGCCGCTCGCCCGGGAGCTCGAACGGCAGTTCGCAGCGCCAATCGTGTGCCGCATGGGTCCCGGTCGATGGCTTGTCGCCCAGCTGCGTTGGCGTGGACCGGGACGCCTCCCGCATTCAAGAGGAAGGCCGGCGCCGCGATCGCATCCATGGCGACGTCGAGCGCGGCGCGCACGCACGCGGAGGTCGCGATGAGCCGGTCGAGCTTCAAGCTGCGCGCGAGCGCTGGAACGAGGTGCTGCAGGAGCCGCTTGTCGCGGGCCGTGTACGGTTCCTCGCGGAAGCCGCCCACCCAGCCGAGCATGGAAGCGCCCTCACAGACGAGCACGCGGATCTGCTGGCGAATCGTGACGCCCAGGCTGGGTAGCATCGCCGCGACGGTGCTCGTGGTGGCACCCCTCCGCTCCAGATCGTCGTGAACGAGCACGATGTTTCGATTCCAGGCCTCCGGGCGGCGGGCGTCGTAGGCGGCGAAGCGACGAAAGCCACCGGCCATGGCCCCGTCCATGGCCGCTCTGAACCTGAGAGGGCTCACCCGCGAGAATTCTCCGAAGGTGAGCCGGAACGAGTCGCTCCACTCCTCGATCCCGTACGAAGCAACCCTGTCCAGCCGGAGTAGCTCGCCCAGTGATGGCTGAATCCGCGCGATCGCGAGCGGGCCCCCGTCCGACCAGGTGGCGAGCTCGTGCTCGATTCCGGCTATCAGGGATAGTTCGCGAGTCGAGAAACGCGCCATGACCGAGCAGCGTACGCGCGCCGCCGGGCCGCACAGTTGCGAAATCGGATCTTGAGGTGTGACCTGACGTGGCCAACCATGCCCCTTCGAGGTCTCGTTTACGAGAGCGCGGTAAAGAATCGCTCATCTGCGATGAGACGCCGCGACCGGCCACCGAGGGGCTGGACGGGGCAACCCGTAGGAGCTGCTTCGCGATTCTCGACGCCGTGCCGGCGTTCTGGTCAGTCCAGTAGACCCGATGGATTCAAGGGCCGCTGTTTGGGAACTCGCCCGTGGGGGGGGTGAAGTTCGCCGTGTACCGCGCGACGCCGTTCGTGATGCGGAGCTCGTCGATGTACCCGCCGTAGAGATACGTCGGAATCACCCCAGCAACGAAATCGCCTGCGCCGATGTAGAGCGGGTTTGGCGAGTCCGTGTAAGGGTTTTGTGATCCCTCGGCGCTGAGCAAGCCGTTGACGTACATGTACGTGATGCCCGACGACCGAACGACAGCCACGTGCTGCCATGTATTGGCGACGATGAGACTGCCCGTCTCGACGTTGCTCCCGCCGCCGTTGTTCTGGACGTCGAGCTGAGGTCCTTGCAGGCCGATGACCCACTGGTTGTCGTTGGGATTTCCGCTGACGCTCTGGCCCATCAGGAACTCCCACACTTCCGTGGTGATCGAGGGCTTGATCCACATCTCGACAGTGGAGTCGCCCGTGGTGAGGTTCCAGCCGGGCGAGTTGGGGACGGTCAGGTATGCGCTCGCCTGATCGAAGTACGCGCTGGCACCGCCGAACGCATACGTCTGCGTGCTGATCTGCGCCATGCCGTTCGGCGTGACCGTGTTGCCCGCAATGTCCTGGAACGACGTCGAGCCGTTCGGCCCGTCGAAGTGCATGAGCAGCACCACATCGCTGAAGTACGGGTCCGTCGGCGGCATGTCGCTGCCCCACGTGATGACGACCTGCCCGTCTCCGGCTTGCACGCCCTGCAGGAGAGTCACGCCGGTCGCCGACGGCCCCGCGTACGACGATCCGCCACCGCCGCCGCCGCAGGGGCCGTCGGAGTGTCCGCCGCCTCCCCCGCCGCCGTAGTATCCCCCGCCGCCTCCGCCGCCCCCCGACGGGTACCCGCCGCACCCCGCGCCTCCGGCGCCGCCCGCTCCCAGCGCTCCCAGCGCCCCATTGCCGCAGCCCCCGCAGCTCAGGCCGCTCCCTCCGCCCATGCTCTGCGTGCCGCCGCCGCCGCCCCCGCTGCCGCCTTCGCCCGCCTGCCCCGTCGACCCGCCGCCGTTGCCTTCGGCGAGCCCTCCGGAGCCTCCGGCGACGATGACCCGGTTGGCCAGCGCGCTTCCGCCCTGGCGCACATCGGACGCGCCGCCGCCGTCACCGCCCGCGCGCCCGCCCGTTCCTCCCGGACCCCCTCCGTTGAATCCGCCCGGGCCCGCGCAAGACGTTCCGGCGCCTCCCACGACGACGACAAGCGTCTCGCCGGGCGTGACCGGGATGGTTCCCGTGGTCGATCCGCCGAGACCGGCGGGCCCGCTGCCGCAGCTGCCGTCGCCTTGCGCGCCAAGGGCGGCGACGGACACCTCGGTGACGCCCGCCGGCACGACGAAGCTCTGCGTCGCGCCCGTGAAGCCGAAGGTCGCGGTGCCCGAAGGAGCCGGCAACGGCGCCGCGCTCCAGGTGATGGTAACCTGACCGTTTCCGGCCTGGACGCCCGCCTGCATCGCGGTGCTCAGCGACGTGCTGGCCGCGTAGGAGGAGCCGCCACCGCCACCGCCAGCCCCGCCGCCCCCCTGAATGTCGGCGCCGCCACCGCCTCCGCCGTAGTAGCCGCCGCCACCGCCGCCGCCGCTGAAGTAGACGTAATAGCCATTGGCACCGCCGCCCGTGCCGCCGCCTCCGAGCGTACCCGCGGTGCCACCAGCGAATCCGCCGGCCCCGCCCGCGCCGTCCGTACCGCCGACGCCACCTCCGCCGTAGCCGGCACCGCCGGTGCCACCCGTCGACGCACCACCGGCGCCACCGGTCCCGAGGGCGGGACCTGCCCCGCCACCTCCACCGCCCGCCGCGGCGACGACGCGGTTGCTCAGCGCGGTTCCACCCAGGCGCACGTCAGACGCGCCTCCACCGCCCGCCCCAGTGTCGGTCGGAGTCGCCGCGAGGACCGGCCCGCCCGGGGCGCCCCCGTTGAAGCCGCCCAGACCGGCGATGGTGCAGTACCCGTTGACTTGCCCAGGGCGGCCGCCGGCGCCACCTACGTAGACCGCGAGGGACTCGCCAGGGGTAACGGCCATCGTCGCGGTAACCGAGGCGCCAAGGCCGCCCGCGGTGTTGTAACAGTCTGCTCCGCCCGAGGCGCCTGCGGCGGTGATCGTCACCTGGGTGGCGTTCGCAGGGACGACGAAGGTCTGCGGCGCGCCGGTGTAGCCAAACGTCGCGGTGCCGCCCGCCACGCAGATGGTCCCCGAGCAGGTGTCCCCCGCGATGCAGTCGCTGTTGGTGCTGCACGCCGTCTTGCACGTCGCACCGCCGCAGGTGTACTGCCCGCAGCTCGTCGTGGAGCCTGTCGAACAGGAGCCGTCGGTGCACGCGCTCGCCGTCGTCTGCGAGCTGCCCGTCGGTCCGTCCGTGCAGGACGCGGCGGGGCAGGCGGTCGGCGACCCCCACGTTCCGTCCGGCCCGCAGGTCACGACTTCGGCGCCGGAGCACTGGGACGCGCCGGGGGCGCACGAGTAGCACTTGCCGGCCGTGCCCGCCCCGTAGATCGATGCGATCTCGGCGGGCAGAAGCGCGCGGTCGTACACGCTGACCTCGTCGGCCATGCCCGTCAGCGCCTCGACGGCGTCGGGGGCGGGCCCGTAGCCGCCGATGTAGAAGCTCGTCCCCGCCGGCGTGCTGAATCCGATCGCCTGATCCGCGACCTGCTGGCCGTTCTCGTAGAGGGCGATGACGCCCGACGTGCTGGTCACGGCCACGTGCGTCCAGGTGCCGACGCTCATCGCGCCGCCCACTACGGCCCCGCCCCACTGCGAGAAGATGAGCTGTGGGGTGCCCCGCGTGAGCACGATGAACGTCTCGCCGCCGTTACCGAGGGTACCGTACTGGGCCAGGGCCTCCTCGACGTACTGGCTGCCAAGCGTGTCCAGGTTGACCCACATCTCGATGGTCCGGTCGGCGCCGCCGATCGGCATGCCCGTCGTCGACGCGAGCACCCGGCTCTGCCCGTCGAAGACGAAGGCCTGCCCGACCATCCCCGGACCGTAGGTCACGTTGCCCACGGCTGTGCCCTCGTTCACGCCCTCCGTGTCCAGCGCGTTTCCGTTACCCGTCCACCACGAGACGAGGCCGGAGGGCGGAGGAACGCAGGCGCCGCTCCAGGGGAGCTGGACGTTGAGCGTCGTGGAAAGCGTCGCGTTGAACGTCGAGGTCTGTGCGAGCAGGTCCGAGCCCGCGGGCGGCGCGGCGACGACGGACACGGAGCTCGACGCGATGCCGTAGAACGTGGAGGTTCCAGCTGCGCTCGTCGACGCCGGGTTGAGACCCGTCGTGATGTCGGTAACGGACTGGGAGGACGCCGTGCAAGAGACGACGTCGGGGCCGCACCCAGCGACGATGCCAACCTGCGTGAGCGAGCTCTGGGCGCCCGGCACCGGGGCGTGGTTGGTGTCGGTCACGAGCACCGTCACGGTCGTCGTCGGGATCGTGATCTGCGTCGAGACGTTGCCCGTCAGGTCGAGGTTTGCGTTGAGGGTGAGGTAGTCGGGGAAGGGCAGGCCGGCGGCGTACCCGCTGCCGTACCCCACGACGACGCTGACCGGACCGCTAGGGACGACGATCGAGTAGTTGCCCGCACAATCCGAGGTCACGGCGGAGGAGAATCCGGTCGCGCTGACGGTAACGGAGAGGGCGACAGGTGGCGTGAGCACGGCGCCGCTGGAGGTCAGCAGCTGGAACTGGAGCACGCTCGTCTGGACGGGGTCGGGCGTGACCGTCGTCTGCGCGGAACCCGAGACGCCGCTGGCGGGATCGGTCGCCGCGATGGTGGTAACTCCGGGCGCGTCCGCCGTGACGATGACGTTCCCGCAGGGGCCGGCCGCGATCGCGGCAACGGCCGGGACCGACGAGCTCCACGCGGCGGTCCCCGAGAGATCCTGCGTGCTGCCGTCCGAGTAGGTGCCCGTCGCGATGAAGGACTGGACCATGCCCACCGGCACGAAGGCCGTCCCTGGCGCGACGGTGATCGCCACGAGCACGGGCGCTACCACCGTCACCTGCGCGCTACCTGCGATGGCGGTCGATGGATCGGTCGCCGTGACCGTCGCCGGGCCGAGCGCCGTCGCCGTGGCGACGCCGTTCGAGCCAGCCGCGTTCGACACGCTCACGCCGCCGCTCGACGACCAGCTCGCCAGCGCGGTGAGGCTCTGGGTGGAGCCGTCGCTGTACGTGCCCGTAGCCACGAACGCGCTGCTCGCGCCCAGAGGGAGACTCGAGCTGTTCGGCGTGACGGTGATGGATCGCAGGATCGCACCCGTCGCGTTGAGCGTGCTGGTCGCCGAGATGCCGTTCAGCAGCGCCGTAATGCTCGTCGAGCCGGCGCCGAGGGCCGTCGCCAGCCCGGCGCTCCCGGCCGCGTTGGAGATGCTCGCCACCGTCGCCGACCCTGCGCTCCAGAGCACGCTCGTCGTGAGGTTTGCCGTGCTCGTGTCCGAGTAGGTTCCGGTGGCAGTGAACTGCTGCTGGAAGCCGACGGGAATGCTCGCGGAGGCCGGCGCGATCGTGAGCGACGTCAAGATGGCGCCGGAGACCGTCAGCGTCGTTGTCGATGCGATGCCCGTGGTGGGGTCGGTCGCGGTGACAGTCGACGTTCCCAGCGCCATCGCGTAGGCGGTGCCGGCCGTTCCCGGCGCGTTCGAGACGATTGCGACTCCCGGAGCCGAGGAGGTCCACGTCACCATGCCCGTGATGTTCTGGGTCGTGCCGTTGCTGTAGGTGCCCGTCGCCGTGAGCTGCGCGGTGGTCCCGCTCGGGACGCGCGGGCTCACGGGCGTCACTGCGATGGCAGCCAGGGTCGCCGACGTCACCGTCAGCGTCGCTGTTCCCTTCTTACCCGACACTGTCGCGCTGATCTTCGCCGTGCCCGTGCTCAGGGTCGTGGCTATCCCCTGGCTACCCGCGGAGTTCGAGACCGTCGCGACCGCCGCGGTCGCGCTGGCCCACGTCGCCACCGGCGTCAGATCCATCGTCGTGCCATCCGAATAGGTTCCGGTCGCAAGGAAGGCGGGTGTCAACCCAAGCGGCACGCTCAGGGTCAGAGGAGTGACCGAGACCGACGAGAGCGTCGCCGTGCCCACCGTCAGCGTCGCCTTGCCCTGGATGCCGGAGACCGTCGCCGTGATGGCGACCGTACCACCCGATACGGTGGTCACCGTACCGGTCGACGCGATCGTCGCGACGGTGGGGTTGCTCGAGGCCCACGTGACGCCAGTCGCGAGGGGCAGCTTCGTTCCATCCGAGAAGATGCCCGTGGCCGTGAAGGTGAAGGTCGTGTTGAGCGCAGGGATCTTCTTCGTCACCGGCGTGACGGACACCGAGGTGAGCCTCGCCGTCGACACGGTCACGGCAGCTGTCCCCGACACCAGCGAGCCCGTCGCGCTGCTCGAAGCGGTGATGGTGGTCGTTCCCGCGGCGATCGCGAGGACGACCCCGGCGCTGGAGACCGTGGCGACCGCGGGGTTGCTCGACGTCCAGCTGGCCGTGCTCGTCAGGTTCTTCGTCGTCGCGTTGTCGTACATGCCCGTCGCGGTGAGCGTCTGGGTCGTGTTCGCGGGAAGCGTGGTCGAGGGCGGCGTGACGGCAATCGACGTCAGCGTGACGAGGACCTTCACCGTCGCCTTGCCCGTGATCGTCCCGCTCGCCGCGCTGATGGTGGCGGTGCCCGGTGCCACCGTCATCACCACCCCGGCGGCGCTGACCGTCGCGATGTTCGCGTTGCTCGAGCTCCACGTCGCGGTGCTCGTGAGGTTCTGCGTGGTCCCGTCGGTGTACGTGCCGATTGCCGTCAGGGCCTGCGTCACGTTCGCGTACAGGGAGGAGGGCGTAGGGGTGATCGCGATCGACTTGAGCTTCACGGTCGCCAGATCGGGCGTAGACATCGCAAGGGGGTGCTCGTCGCTCGAGGAATCGCTGGTTGGCGCCGCGCAGCCGCCGACGAGAGCAACGAGCACCAGGGTGAGGCCGACGATGACCGCGAGGGGACGGCGGCGTGCAACGCGCTTCCAGACCCCTGCGTACAACCAGCTTGCAATCGCGATCATGGTCCCCGTCTTCCCCGTGCGCACACGAGTAGCTTCAGCCGCCGGCATTCCCCGCAGGCCCCCCCTATTCTCACGAGAGAATTCGATCAGCCATCCGGGTAACTACGGAACCCGTGCGCCGACTGGGAGGTAGCGGCCAAGGGTGGCTCGCTGTTCTCGCGTGGATATTTCGACGAGATGGCCGCCCTCGCCCATGGCGTTGGAGCACGGGTTCCTGTTCCAGCTCGAGCGAGGAGCCGCAGCCGGGGAATTGTTTGGAAGCTCCGGAACATTGGGGACTGGAGGATGGAAACACCGCCCTCCATCCGACGGGTCCGGCGCTGCTGCGACCCGCCGGTCGCGCCGCCCCGCCCGCCTGGCTACGTGTCGACCAGCGCCGCCACGACAGCGGCGATGGTCTCGGCCCGATTTTCCTCCAGCAGCGCGTGGCCACATCCGGAAACCATCTGCAGGCTCCCGCGGGGGCACGCCCGCGCAATTGCTTCCGCCTGAGCAGGCGGAGCCGCCAGGTCCAGCGTCCCGGTCCTTGCGAAGATCCGACCAGGAAACGAGGCAAGGGCCGGCAGGAGCTCGGGCGCGCCCGCAAGGGCCTCGAGCTCCCACGCGAGGTTCGCAGCGGACGTCGCGCGAACCCAGGCCTCGACGCGCGCCGTCGCGTCGGGATGAGCGGCGGCGAAGCCGGGCGAGAGGAATCGCGCCGTGGCGAAGCCGGGAGGTATAGCTGCGTGGCGAAGGCTCTCCGCCATCGCACGCATGCCCGAACGCTCATCCGCGGACAGGTCTGCGATGCCACCGAGCGCCACCACCGTCGTGACGTCGAGGACTCCGCGGCTGGCGAGTCGGAGCGCGTGGTGTGCACCGCCCGAGAAACCAACGACTTTCAGGCGACAGACCCCGGCACCGAGCACCGTCGCCTCGATCGCTTCGACGATTGCGATCGCGGACGGCGCTTGTGTCCACGGCGGCGACGCTCCGTACCCCGGCATGGCGAGGAGCAGAGTCTTCTTGCCCACGCATGCATCGGCAACCGGGCGCATCACGTCCCAGGTCGTGGGCGTCCCGTGAAGGAACAGGACTGCCGGGCCGTCACCGCGTACTTCGATGTGAAGGGGGATACTCACAGACTGCTCCGATGCGCTCGAGGTTCGCAGCTGGAACGCGGCGCCTTCCGGCTCGGAAGGCGCGGGTTCGTCCGTTTGATGGTTAGTCCCGTAGTCGACGTTTTCCACGTATCGGGGCGCGGGTCAACCCGCACGGCCGCTCTCGTGGCCGGGCGGTCCTCGTGCCCGGGGTCAGGCCTTCGAGCCACGCGCGTGCCATGTGGCTCCCCTTGCGATGCGACCGTTAACGGGCGTGTGGCGACCGTGCCCGGGCCCGGGTATGCAGGTGGCGCCGCGCGACTCGAGCTTTGCCGCCTACGTGGTTTCCCGGATGGTCACCCGGATTTGGACGTGGGAGGTTCGGCCTCCGCCCCGTCCTTGCGCACCGAGGCGCGAGGCAAGCCGCGTGAGGCCTCAGACGATGACGGTCGCCGATTCCGCGAGGACCTTTTGCGCCGCTTGCACGGTCCCCCTGGCAGGTGGCCCGTACTGTCCCCAGTGCGGCACGCTTCAGACCGAACCCTCCCCGAGCGCCGAGCACGACGAGATGGTGGGGCGCACGGTCGCAGACCGTTACGTGGTCGTCGAGCTGATCAAGGCGGGTGGCATGGGCCGGGTGTACCGGGCCGTCCAGCGGTCGCTCGAGCGATCGGTGGCGATCAAGCTCATCCGTCCCCAGGCGGTGGAGGCCGCGGGGAGCGACGAGATCACCCAGCGCTTCATGGCGGAAGCCCGCATGGCGAGCCGCTTGAACCATCCCAACGTCGTGAGCGTCTTCGACTTCGGGCTCACGGAGGAGGGGCAGCTCTATCTCGTGATGGAGTACCTGCCTGGCCCTAGCCTGGCAGACGTCCTGAGCAGCGGCGTCGAGCTGAAGCCGGCGCGGATCGCCACCATTCTCGAGCGGACCCTCGCCGCCCTCGGCGAGGCGCACTTCCACGGAATCACCCACCGCGACGTGAAGCCCGAGAACATTATCCTGAAGCACGCCCACGGCGGCAGCGACGTCGTCAAGGTGATCGACTTCGGAATCGCCAAGGCGAGCGCCGGGCGGAGCCTCACGACGGTGGGGCGCCTCGTGGGCACGCCGCACTACATGGCCCCCGAGCAGGCCCTTGGCGCTGCGGCGTCGCCCTCCATGGATCTGTACGCCGTCGGGGTCATCCTGTTCGAGATGCTCACGGGGGAGCCGCCCTTCGACGCCGCCTCCGCGATGAGGGTCCTCGAGATGCAGAGCACGGCGGCGCGGCCAGACCCCCGCACCCGACGGGGCAACGTCTCTCCGCCGCTCGCGGAGGTCTGCGTCCGGGCCATGGCGATCGACCCCAAGGACCGCTATCCCGATGCGGAGTCGCTCGCGATGGCCATCGTAGCTGCGTCCGCCGCCAGCTGGACGGCGCGAGACAGCTCCCTCTTCCCGGCGCAGAGGCAGGAGCGGCAGCTCGATGGGGAAACGGCCCCCCTTCCTCGCACCTCCAGCGTGCGCCCCTCGGTGTTGCCGCGGGGGCCACGCTTCGCGCCTCCCGCAGGCGCCATGGCCCTGGCGGGTCGCGACGAGCACCTCGCGCTCGCGAAGGAAACGCTGCGCGACCCGCGCGACGTGATGGCGCTGGTCTTCTGGGGGCCGACGGGCATGGGGCGTACCCGGCTGCTGCAAGAGGTCCTGCTCATGGCAGGCAGGGAGGGTGCGCCGATCCTTCATGTCCCGGCCGTGTCTGCGCCGCGCAGCGAGCTGAGCTTTGCCGGGCTGCGCTCGGTGGTCACCGTGCTTGCGGGTGAGGATGGGCGACCTCCGAACGAAGAGGAGGCCACCGATCCGCGGGTCTCGCTCGGGCTCCGCGCCCTCTACGCGGGGAACGCTTCCGGGGCCGCGGGCGACACGCGCCGGCATGCACCGGCCGTTCTTCGGTGGGCTGCCGCGCGCGCAGCGCGTCGTGCCCGAGGAGGGCCCGTCGTCGTGTCGCTGGATGACGTGGACCGGTGCGATGCCGTGTCGACCGAGGTGCTGATGGACTTCCTCCAGGGCGAATGCCTGAAGGGCGTGCTCCTCGTGGTGACCTGCGAGAAGCCCCCACTGGCGAAGTGCGTGCGGGATCTCGAGGTGACGGGCATCTCGCGCGCCGATGCCGGACGGCTGCTCGGCCGTGGCGGCAAGGAGCCCGACCGGACGGCAGCGGAAGCCGACCGGCGAATTGCGCCGCTCTACCTGGAGCAGCACCTGCGCTGGCGGGAAGAGGTGCCACAAGAGGCGGTACCACGAGGCCTGCTCGCCACGGTTGGCGCACGGCTGGAGCTCCTCGATCCGGTGCAACGTCGCCTGCTGCAGGCGGTCGCCGTGGGTGGCAGCTGCCAGCCCGACGCACTCGAAGCCATCTCGTCGCGCCCCGAGGAGGTTCAGCGCGCGCTGCGCGGGCTCGAGGCAGGCGGGTTCGTCGACGCTTCGAGCGGTCCGGTTCGACTCACCCACGCCATCTTCGGGCAACTCGCCCTGGCGTCGGCGCCCAGCGGGGCCGTCGCGAAGCTTCACGCGCTCGCGGCCGACGGCCTCAAGGGCTCGACGCTCGAGCTCGAGCTGCGCGCCTACCACGCGATCCGCGGCCGCCCCGATTTCGAGGCGTTCATGCTCGTCGAGGAGGCCGCGCGCCTGCGCGCTGCGCGCGGGGATGCGGCGGGCGGGATTCGCGCGCTCGCCGCCGGCTTTGCGGCTTCGCGGCAGGCGGAACGTTACGATACGGACTTCGCCTCGAGCGCGTGGGCCGTGCTGGGCCGGAAGCTCGGCGAGGCTCTGCTGGCGGCAGGCCGGCTCGACGAGGCCTACGGCGTCCTTTCCGAGATCGCCCCCTCCCTGGCCGTCTCGGACGGTGCGCGTGACCGCGTGCTCGAGCAGCTCGCCAACATCGCCGACCAGCGCGGCCAGCAGGACAGCGCTTACCGGTGGCGCACGGAGCTGGCAGCTCCGGGCCGCGCGCCCGTCGAAGCCCGGGTCTCGCGCCCCGCCCCGCGCCGCTCCGTCTCCCGCGAGAGCAAGAAGTAGCGCGACAGGCAGGGATGCTACGTTCGGCGACGACATGCGCGCGGACAGCTTCACCTTCAAGGCCGACGATCAAAAGGACATCCACGTGTACCGCTGGCGCCCCGACGACGGGGCCCCCGCGCGGGCCGTCATCCACATCGCGCACGGGATGGCCGAGCATGCGGCGCGCTACGCCCGCGTGGCCGAGGCGCTGGTCGGCGCCGGCTACGTGGTCTACGCGAACGATCACAGGGGGCACGGAAAGACGGCGGCGCCCGGCGATCTCGGCTGGCTGGGCCCCGACGGCTTTCGCCGCTGCGTGCGTGATCTCGAGCAACTCCTTGCCTTCGAGAAGAAGGAGAACCCTGGTCTGCCTGCCGTGATCTTCGGCCACAGCATGGGGTCGTACATGACGCAGGCGCTCCTCATCGAGGCCGGCGCGGAGGTGCGCGGCGCGGTGCTCTCGGGCACCGGCGGCAAGCCGTCGCTCATCGCCTCGGCGGGCCGCGTCGTTGCGCGCGCGGAGCGCCGTCGCCTCGGGCCGCGGGGCTCGAGCAAGATCCTGGGGGCGCTCAGCTTCGACGCGTTCAACAAGGCGTTCCGGCCCAACCGCACGGCGTTCGACTGGCTCTCGCGCGACGAGGCCGAGGTCGACAAGTACGTGGCGGACCCGCTCTGCGGGTTCCCCGTCTCCACGCAGCTCTGGGTCGACATGCTCGACTCGCTCGCCGTGATCTCGCGGCCCGAGCAGCAGGCGCGCGTGCCGCGCGAGCTGCCCATCTACGCGTTCTGCGGCACCGAGGACCCCGTGGGCGAGCGCACGAAGAGCGTCGAGCAGCTGCTCGGGGCCTACCGGCGCGCGGGCGTACGCGACGTCGCGCACAAGTTTTACGCGGGCGCTCGTCACGAGACGCTGAACGAGACGAACCGCGACGAGGTCACGCGGGACCTCTTGGCGTGGCTCGACGCGCACGTTCGCTGACGCGCTCGCCGTGAAAGCCACCGTGTCCCCAGGCCCTCCGAAGGGGAGGCTTGCAAGCGCGAACCGCGCGGCCGACATTGCCGGGATGAAAACCCTTTCGATCTTCCTCCTCGCCCCCCTGTGCGTCGCCGTCCTCGCGATCGCATGCGGAGGCTCCCCTGCACCCGCGGCGACGACGCCCTCGTCGGCGTCCGCGGCCCCCGCGGCTCCTCCTGCCGATGCGGATGGCGGCCCGGGGACGCGCTCCTCTGGCGGCCATGGCGGCTGAATAGGCGGCGAATTCGGGATTCACGCGACGGGTCTCTCCCCGTCGCGCTCTTCCACGTGGTGCTACCGACCGAGCCCCATACGCAGCGTCGAGGCGCCACCGTGGGTGCCTGCGGCGAAGGTTGCGCGTGGCGAGCCTCCTCCCACGTTCTGGGAAAAGTACGGGCCTTCGAGCAGGCCTCCACCACGCGGCCCTCGCGTGTAGAAGCGCGTGAGGCGCGGCACGGCTGCAGGCGCGGGCGGCGGGGCGGCGGCGGGGCGAGGCTGCTCGTAAGGGGCCACGGTCGGCGCGAGCAGCGGGTAACCCTGGGCCTGCCGTTGGGCCGCCTCCCGGCGTGCGGCCTCCGCGGCGCGCTCGGCGTCCAGCTGGGCGAGGCTCGCCGACCAGGCGTCGGACACCCGAGGGACCGGGGCGTGCACGATGGCGTCGACCTCGCTGGCCAGCGAGGGCGTCTCGGGAGCCGGCGGGCCGGGAGCCGGCGCCGCCGCCGGGGTATTCGCGACGCGCATCATGTGGGCGCGAGCCACTCCGATCACTCCAAGCACGGCGCTTGCGGCGAGCCCCGCGAGGACGAGGCGTCGGGCCTGGCGGCGCCGCTGGCCCTGCGCCTCACGCAGGCACCGGATGCAGGTGCCGTCCGCCGCGAGGGCAAATCCGTGGGACTCGCATCGGGACGGATCCGGATCCGGTTCGAGCTCGAGCAGGACTTCTTCCATCGCACCCTCCAACGCCATGGCCCCTGTGGCCTAAGCAGGCCGTGTGCCACGCGACGAACACGCCAAAGCGTCGCGGAAGACCCCACGAGGCGCCCGGACGGCGAGACACGTTGGCCCGAGGCGGAGGGTCACCCCTGGCAGGATGCCGCGGGCACGGGGGAGCCATGTCGGGGCGCGAGATGGCGCCCGTTGTGACTCTTGCGTCGGTCCTGCGCGGCGGGTGGTCCCGTCATCGACGCGCGCTCATGGCCGCCCGGAAGCGAGTACGCAGCGTCGACATTCGAGGTAATCGGGGGGCTGGACTGACGGGGAGTCGAGTCGACCTCACAGGTACGACACAGTTGGTCTTGACCAGGCTCCGGCAGAGCTCACCGCCCGGACAGCACATACTTCGCGAGCGATCCCACGAGGTGCTCGAACACGAGGGAGACGCGGCGCGACGCCCGCAAGTCCTCGTGCGTGACGACCCACATGGGAAGCTCGAACGCAGTCTTCGGGAGAAGCCGCCGGAGGCGCGGCGGACCGGCCGCGAGCGGCACCTGACAGATGCCGATCCCGACGCCCGCGCGGAGCGCCGCGACGTACGCGGCGTCGCTGTCGGTCCGGAGCGCGAAGTCCTTCCGCTTCAGGGGCAGGCCGACGGCGCGGAGCGCCGCGAAGAACGAGGTGTCCCGGTCCTTCCCGATGAGGGCGTGCCCGTCCGCCAGATCGGCCAGCGATCGTGGGGCCGCATGATCCGCCAGGTACGACTCCGCGGCGAAGACGCCGAGCTTCACCACGCCCACGCGTTTGGCGACCAGCGCGCCCTGGGTGGGCTGGGCCATGCGAACGGCGATGTCGGCGTCGCGCCGCAAGAGGTCCTCGTTGGCGTTGGACAAGGACAGCTCGATCTGAAGGCGCGGGTGTGCGCTCCGTAGATCCGCCAGCATCGGAGGCAACACCGCGGCGCCCATCACCTCGCTGCACGTCACCCGCACCGTGCCGTGCTCACCGTCCGAGGGAGCCGACGCCGAGCGCACGAGCGCCTCGGCGATACTGGCCATCGACTCGGCGTAGGGCAAGGTAGCCCTGGCGGCCTCCGTCGCGGTCAGCCCCGTCTGCGATCGCGTGAAGAGCACCGTGTTCAGTACCTCCTCGAGCGTCTCGATCTGGCGGCGGACGGTCGGCTGAGCAACCCCGAGCGAGCGCGAGGCACCCGACAGGCTGCCCGTGCGCATCACGGCCAGGAACGCGCCCAGCAAGTCCCAGGAAAGGGCGGCCGAATCCAGCGGAGGAGTGCTCATGCATTTTGTATGAGCCGATGGACAGCTTTAGACAATCGTAATCAGCGCCCGCCGGGCCCATCTTCCTGGTGCGGACGACGAACGAGTCGCCGCCCACGAGAGGAAAAGACCATGACTGCAACGATGACGCGCCACGCCACCTCCACCCTGCCGGCCTTGCCGACCTTACCGACCGTGGGCGAGGCCTCCGTGGCAGGCGCTGTGTCCGGCGGGCCCCTGGTGATGCTGAGGCTCGAGGGTGCGGCTGCGCTCGTGTGCGCGAGCCTCGCCTACTCCACGCTCGACGGCCGATGGAGCGTCTTCGCGCTCCTGTTTCTCCTGCCGGACCTCTCGATGCTCGGGTACCTCGCGGGGCGCCGCGTCGGAGCCGCCTCCTACAACACGGCCCACAGCTACCTCGGTCCCGCCCTGCTGGCCGCGCTCGGCGCAGCCTCGGGTGCGCACACGCTTCTGCTCGTCGCTTGCATCTGGGCTGCGCACGTCGGCTTCGACCGCATGCTCGGCTACGGCCTCAAGTACGGGACGCGCTTCGGCGATACGCACCTCGGCCGCGCAGGGCTCGGCAAGTCGCGCTGAGGGCTTTCGCCCCCCCCGATCGACCTGCACGAAGCTCGTAGGCGCGCACGCGCCAAGGGAGCCGTCCATGATTCGCAAGACCCACCTCCTGGCGCACCCTTCCCGGCCCTCGCGAACGGCGCGCATCCTCTCCTTCCCTTTGACCCGCATCGTCGTCGCGGCGCTCGTGGTGGCCCTGCCGGTGATCTTGACGATGGATCTCACCCACGCGGCGCTCCCCGGGCCCATGCGAACGGCGTGGCCCAGTCTCCTCGCGTCCGTCCTGTGTGTGACGGCCTACCGCGCCTATGTGCGGCGAGCGGAGAAGCGAGTGGTCAGCGAGCTCGAAGCGGCACATGCCTGGCGGGATGGTGGCGCGGGCCTCGTCGTGGGTGCGCTGCTCCTGATGGTCACTATCGGCGCTCTCGCCGCCGTGGGCCGCTACGTGGTGAGCGGGCGCAACGGCTGGGTAGCCGTGATCGCCCCGGTCGCGGGGTTGGTCCTCGCCGTCGTGTTCGAGGAGGTCCTGTTCCGCGCCGTCCTCTTCCGGATGGTCGAGCATGTCCTCGGGAGCTGGATTGCCCTTCCCATCTCGGCGGTCCTCTTCGCGATGGCGCACCTGTCGAACGCGGGCGTGACCTCGCTCGCCGTTGGCGCGACGGCGATGGCGGGCGTCCTCTTTGCCGGGGCGTTCATGGCGACTCGCCGTCTGTGGCTCCCGATGGGGATTCACTTCGCCTGGAACTGGCTGCTGGACGCCGTGTTCTCGGTGCCTGTCTCGGGCCACCCGAGCGCGGGGCTCCTCCGCAGCACCCTCGCCGGCCCCGATTGGCTCACGGGTGGGGCGTACGGTGTCGAGGCTTCGGTGGTCGCCTTCGCGGTCATCTCGGCGGCAGCCCTGTCCTTCGTCGGATACGCGCAGCGCCGCGGCCGTATCGTCCCGCCGTTCTGGAGAAGACACCCCGCGGAGGTGCCGGGAGAGCCCCGCACGCGCGCAAAGGCCGGCTAGCGTTCCCAGGGCGTCGATCAATCATTTTGTATGAGCAGATGGACATCTTTAGCCAATCGTAATGAATGGTCCGAGGGCGCATCTTCTCCTTGCGACCGACGGCAGCTCACCCCCCCCCACGAAGAGGAGACCCAGATGACCCAGCGCATGGATGTGATTTTTGGATTCGGACAGGTCGGCCAGGCGCTCGCGCGCGAGCTCACGGGCCGCGGCCGGAAGGTGCGCGTCGTCAGCCGGAGCGGCCTTGGTCCCGCGCTGGACGGCGTCGATCACGTGCGGGGGGATGCGACCGGTCCTGCTTTCTGCCGTGCCGTCTGCACGGGCGCCGAGGTCGTCTATCTCTGCCTGAACGCGCCGTACGACCGGTGGGCGGAGGAGCTGGCGCCTCTCCAGGAGGCCGTGCTCGCGGGCGCGGAGGCCGCGGGGAGCAAGCTCGTCGTGCTGGAGAACCTCTACATGTACGGCCCGCACGACGGCCCGCTCACCGAATCGCTCCCGCACGCGGCGACGGAGGCGAAAGGTGTGACCCGGTCGCAGATGAGCGGGGCCTTGCTCGCCGCGCACCGCGGCGGGAAGGTCCGCGTCTCCATCGGCCGCGCCAGCGACTTCTTCGGCCCCGGCGTCGTCGCCAGCCAGCTCGGCGAGCGCGCGTTCGCGCCCCTGGTCGCCGGCAGGACGGTTTCGATGATCGGCGACCCCGACGCCCTCCACAGCTACGCGTACGTGCCTGACGTCGCCCGCGCCCTCGCGACCCTCGGTGAACACGACGAAGCCGACGGGCGGGTCTGGCACCTGCCGTCGGTGGAGACGCGCTCCACCCGGGAGATGCTCGACGTCGCGGGGAAGATCGCCGGCGTGACAGCGAAGGTCTCGGCGATACCCCCGACCCTGCTCGCGCTCCTTGCCCTGGTGAACCCGATGGTCCGCGAGGTGCGCGCCGTCGGCTACCAGCTCGACCGACCGTTCGTCGTCGATTCCAGCGCGTTCGAGAAGGCGTTCCGCGTGCGGGCCACGCCGCTCGGGGAGGCGCTCGCGGCGACCGTGGAGTGGTACCGCGCGCGGGCTCGTCGGCCGCAGCAGGGTCGCGGCTCCGCCCTCGCCAGGGGGCTCGGCGTCTTCACCCTCGACAACGTGCTGATCGGGCTTGCGGTGCTCGCTGTCCGCGCGCTCGTGCGCTTCGTCCCGGCGCTGTCGGTGGTCGAGATCGGGGTCGCGGTCGCCGCGGGCCTCTACTGGCTGCCGCCGCTTCGCCGCGCGGTGATCGGCGCCCTCCGCGGCGCTCGTCGTCCCCTCCGGCGCGCAGGAGCCACCGTGAAGGGCGCGCAGCACCGGGTGTTCGAAGGACCGGCGACGAAGATCCGCATCCTCGAGACGGCGGCGGAGACGGACGGGGCCCGGCTGCGCTTCGAGCAGACGCTCGCGATCGGCGACGGACGGCCCGCGCGGCACGTGCATCGCCGGCAGACCGAGTCTTTCTTCGTCACCTCCGGGCGCCTCGGTGTCGAGGTCGATGGAGTCGTGCGGGAGATCGGGCCGGGCGAGTCTTGCAGCGTGCCCCCGGGCGCAGCCCACACCCTGTGGAACGCCGGGGCGGAGGCCTGCGTGCACGAGGTCAAGCTCGAGCCCGCGTTCGACATGGAGCACTTCTTCGAGGGCATCGTCACGCTGGAGGCGCAGCACCGGCTGCCGCCGCACGGTCGGCCCGACGTCCTGCGCATCGCGCTCCTGATGGGCCAGCACGACAACCTCGTCGCGGGTGTCCCCCGCGTCGTGCAGCGACTCGTCTACGCCGTCGCGAGGTCCATCGCGTGGGCCACGGGGGTGGTCGCGCCCACGTGGTCGGAAGTGGCGCGCTGAGACGCGAGGTCCCACTGGTAGAGTCGAACTCGAGCCATCATGCATACACGACGAATCGCTATCGGCACGCTGTGTGCGGCGCTGCTCCCCGCTGGATGCGCCTCGAGGAGGTCATCGAACGCGGTTACGCCGGCTCCTCCTGCGAGTCTTTGCGGGCCAAGCCAACCCTGCTGGCCGACACCGGCCGAGTGGCAAGAGCTCCGGTCGCGTCTCACCGGGTCGCTCGAAGCAGCGCCGTCGCCCCTGCAAGCGTGCACCGTCGATGTGGCGAGCCCCGCGTGCGCGGATGCTCGTGCCGGCCTCAAGAACCCCTTCGCCCTCCAGGATCAGGCCGGCGGCACCGAGTCGATGGGCTGGCTCGGCGCGTGGAGCCCTGCGACGAGCGTCTACGCCGTCGTCGCGACCACGCCAGGCGACGTCGTTGCGGCGGTGGATTTCGCCCGCGACCACAGACTGCGGCTCGTGATCAAGGGGACCGGCCATGACTACCTCGGACGCTCCAGCGCGCCCGACTCGCTCCTCGTCTGGACCCACAAGATGCGCCGCGTCGCGGTAGAAGACGCGTTCGTCCCGCGAGGCTGCCCGAGCGAAAGGCCGACGGTGCCGGCGGTCACCGTCGAAGCCGGCGCCCGGTGGATCGATGCGTACGACGAGGTGACCGTGAAGCACCATCGGTACGTGCAAGGGGGCGGCTGCACGACGGTCGGCGCCGCGGGCGGGTTCCTGCAGGGGGGCGGCTTCGGAAGCTGGTCGAAGAAGTATGGGATCGCAGCGGCTGGAATGCTGGAGGCCGAGGTCGCGACGGCCGACGGTCGGATCGTCATCGCCAATGCCTGCCAGAACCAGGACCTCTTCTGGGCGCTGCGCGGCGGCGGGGGCGGCACGTTCGGCGTGGTTACGAAGGTCACGTTGATGACCCACCCGCTCCCCACGTTCTTCGGATTCGCCTCGGGATCGATAAAGGCGAAGACCGACGCCGCGTTCAAGGAGCTACTCGAGCACTTCCTCGCGTTCTACAGCGAGCGACTGAACAACGAATCGTGGGGCGAGGAGGTCAAGGTCAGGGGCGACAACGCACTTCAGGTCTCGATGGCCTTTCAGGGAATGAGCTCGGACGATGCGAAGGTGGTGTGGGCGCCCTTTCTTGGCTGGGCGGCGCAGCACGCCGACACGATGACCGTCGATCTTCGCTTCGGGGCGATCCCGGGTGACAAGATGTGGGACCACGCGTTCTTCCAGGAGCACCTCGCGAACGCCATCCAGCAAGACAAGCGGCCGGGTGAGCCCGGGGACCTGTTCTGGTGGACGGGCGACGGAGACCAGGTCGCGGCCTACTGGTACAGCTACCAGTCGCGCTGGATTCCGCTCGAGCGCATCGCGGGGGCGCAGTCGGCGAAGTTTGCAGGAGCGCTGTTCGAGGCCTCTCGCCACAGGTCCGTCGAGCTTCACTTCAACAAGGGTCAGTCCGGCGCCTCGGCGGAGGCGCTCCAGCGAGACCGCGAGACGTCCATGAACCCCGTGGTCTACGACGCCGCTGCGCTCGCCATCGTGGCCGCGAGCGGGACCGGGTATCCGGGTGTGCGTGGGCATGAGCCGAACGTGGCCGAAGGCCAAGCCGCGAAGGCCGAGGTCACCGCCGCGATGGCGATCCTCCGCGCCGCGACGCCAGGGTCCGGCTCCTACGTGAACGAGACGGACTGGTTCGAGCCAGACTGGCAACGATCACTCTGGGGGAAGAGCTACGACCGGCTGCTGGCGATCAAGCGCCGGCTCGATCCGGGGGGCGTCTTTTTCTGCCATCACTGCGTCGGAAGCGAAGTGGCCGAACCTGCGCGCCCGTAGCGTTGGCAAGGCCAGGCGAACCCGGCCCGCCCCCGTCAGGCCGTGATGCTACGTTCGGCGGCGACATGCGCGCGGACAGCTTCACCTTCAAGGCCGACGATCAAAAGGACATCCACGTGTACCGCTGGCGCCCCGACGATGGGGCCCCCGCGCGGGCCGTGATCCACATCGCGCACGGGATGGCCGAGCATGCGGCGCGCTACGCCCGCGTCGCCGAGGCGCTGGTCGGCGCTGGCTACGTGGTCTACGCGAACGATCACAGGGGGCACGGAAAGACGGCGGCGCCCGGCGATCTCGGGTGGCTTGGTCCCGACGGCTTCCGCCGGTGCGTGCGTGATCTCGAGCAGCTCGTCGCCTTCGAGAAGAAGGAGAACCCAGGCCTGCCTGCCGTGATCTTCGGCCACAGCATGGGGTCGTACATGACGCAGGCGCTCCTCATCGAGGCCGGCGCGGAGGTGCGCGGCGCGGTGCTCTCGGGCACCGGCGGCAAGCCGTCCCTCATCGCCTCGGCGGGCCGCGTCGTCGCGCGCGCGGAGCGCCGTCGCCTGGGGCCGCGGGGCTCGAGCAAGATCCTGAGGGCGCTCAGCTTCGACGCGTTCAACAAGGCGTTCCGGCCCAACCGCACGGCGTTCGACTGGCTGTCGCGCGACGAGGCCGAGGTCGACAGGTACGTCGCGGACCCGCTCTGCGGGTTCCCGGTCTCCACGCAGCTCTGGGTCGACATGCTCGACTCGCTCGCCGTGATCTCGCGGCCCGAGCAGCAGGCGCGCGTGCCGCGCGA
>Ga0302279_10000274_pt1 | contig 75157 bp, 66 predicted proteins | sample III_Bog_N3_3_FD_194541 | JGI IMG/M metagenome (GOLD analysis project Ga0302279, IMG submission 194541) | Peat permafrost microbial communities from Stordalen Mire near Abisko, Sweden - III_Bog_N3_3 | ecosystem: Environmental > Terrestrial > Soil > Wetlands > Peat | place: Sweden: Abisko...
TGGAACACTGAAGCTTCGCAACCTCAGCTTCCTCGGTTCAGACCAGATGGACAACCTCCTGAAAGACCACACCTAGGCCGCATCGGCTTCGGAGCGATCCGGCGCGATCCGGCGCGATCAGTTCGTTCGGCAGCCGAGCAGGTCGTCCAGCAGCATGACCGCGCGTTGACTGCGCCGGCCATGGACGACCATGCGCGCCTCGACGTCCGCGCGATCGGGAACCTCCCGGATGGCGGGCCCTGCCCTCCTGCGCCAAAATGCGCGGCTTGATCCTCCATGCCCTCTTGGATATACATGAATAAATTGTATATCCAAGAAGGATTCGCATGCAAGTCGCAAAATGGGGCAACAGCCTGGCGATCCGTCTTCCCGCCGCCGTGGTCGCAGCACTTCAACTCAAGGAAGGCGACGAGATCGAACTCCACGTCGTCGATGAACGCGAATTCGCCGTCGCACGAAAACCCGGCCGGGCCGAATTGTTGAACCGGCTTCGTGCCTTCCGGGGACGTCTTCCTGCCGATTTCAAGTTCGACCGGGACGAGGCGAATGCCCGGTAGCTTCTTCGACACCAACGTTCTCATCTATGTCGCTTCCGCGGATGCTGCGAAGGCCGACCGCGCGGAAGCGATCATCAGCAGCGGCGGCGCGATCAGCGTTCAGGTTCTCAACGAACTGGCCAATGTCGCGCGCCGCAAGATGCGGATGTCCTGGCAGGACACCCACGCCTTGCTGTCGCTGTTGCGCGGCCTTTTGGACGTCCATCCCCTCGCTGTCGAAACCCACGAGACGGGATTGGCGCTGGCCGAACGCTACAATCTTGGCATCTACGACGCCATGATCGCCGCCTCGGCGCTTGCTGCGGATTGCGACACGTTGTGGTCGGAGGACCTGCAGCACGGCATGGTGCTCGACGGCCGGCTGCGCGTCGTCAACCCGTTTCGCGCGACCGGTTGATTGGCGATGCGGGGATAGTGCGGTGACTTTCTTCGTGCGTCACAGGCCTCTCTTTGCTAGCGTCGCTGAGCCCCATGCACCATATGACCATCTATTCGGTCAGGAGCGGACATGGACGCGATCAATCTGGCGGATCCCAACGCTCCTCTGAGCGAACTCGTCGACCGGGTCGAAGCCGGCGATTCGATCGACATCACCCGGCGCGGCAAGCCTGTCGCGCGGCTCATGGCGGTGACCAGCCCGCGCAAACCGGTCGACGCGGCCCTGCTGCGATCCCTGACGGAAACCATGCCTCCGTAGCCGCACGAGACCGCCAGCCTGGCACGGTCGATGCGGGACGGCGACCGCTACTGAACAGACCACTTTGAATTATGCCGTGGGGCGGATTGGCTAGATAGAGCCAAAGGCGTAATCCGCCGTCGCGACGTTGAAGAGGCGGGTTACGGCTTCGCCTACAACCCGCCTACGCACTTCTGTCGCCGTAATGCCCGGCGCTTCGATACAAGACTCGGCATCTCATCGCTTGAAGCAGTGCTCGCGGTGCCATTCCAAGAAATGCGGATGCGGACGATCTGGCATGCGTCGCGGCGAAAGCGCACGACCGGATTTATTGAGTATCGATCGCACACCGTCCGGGTCGTTTGTCTGTCGAGAGATCAATATCTCCAGGTCGTCAGTCAAACTAATAAGACCACGATCAAACATCCAATGTGCCGTACCCGAAAGGGCGATACCGTTACTGACGATATCCGGCCCGCTCGCTTCGACTGGCCGAATGTGCGCCGCCGCGACTTCAGCCCGCCCGCTTCCATTGATGAGCTTCAAACCGGTGATAGCGCAGCGCTCATCATAGGCGCGCAGGACAATACGACGAAAGATGCGATCGCGTAAAACCCTCGATACCGTGACGGTGATCCGATCACGCTGCTGGTCGAATTGAAAAGGTGTCTGCTGCTGGCTAAAGCCAAACAATGCCTCGTCGCCGTCGCGCCGAGGCAACAAGGGCGCCTTCTCCTCGAAACCGAGTTCAATTATTGCCTTGAAATCGGCCGACGAGATTGGGCGGACCGCAGATTGAGCGCGACCGGAAATCCGTCCGTGATCGTTGAGAACGCCTTGCTCTACCGGTCCCGTCGCTCCGTTGAAAGGCACCGGATTGGCAAAATCGAGATAACTTCCGGGCTCGATCAAAGCCAGGTACATCCCGGACGTGCCAGGATCGGAAATGACTTCGCGAACCTTTGCAATCGCAAAATAGCCTCGCGTTTCAGCGACCTTGCGCGGCTCATAGTAAACGATCCAATCGCCGATACAGGCCTCAACCCGACGCAAATACTGGCTGGGAAATTGATATCGCTCGGCTGGACTATCGTCGTAAATCGAGTCCGAGCGATGAATGAATACCCCAAATCCCATGAAGTTTGCCGCGTGGCCTTTCTGGCAATCTATTCTGATCCTTGGGAAAACTCCCCAAAAATATTACTTTGAGCCGCCATACTCCCCTCACTCCCACTCGATCGTCCCCGGCGGCTTCGACGTGATGTCGTACACCACCCGGTTGACGCCCTTGACCTCGTTGATGATCCGGGTCGCGGTTTCGCCCAGGAACTTCATGTCGAAAGAATAAAAATCCGCGGTCATGCCGTCGGTCGAGGTGACCGCGCGCAGGCCGACGACGTATTCGTAGGTGCGCCCGTCGCCCATCACGCCGACGGTTTTTACGGGCAACAGCACGGCAAAAGCCTGCCAGATCTGGTCGTAGAGGCCGGCTTTTCGAATTTGATCGATATAGACGGCGTCGGCGTTGCGCAGGATCTCGAGTTTTTCGGGGGTGATCTCGCCGGGACAGCGGATCGCGAGGCCGGGTCCCGGAAACGGATGCCGGCCGACAAAGATTTCGGGCAGCCCGAGTTCGCGGCCGAGCACCCGCACCTCGTCCTTGAACAGTTCGCGCAGCGGCTCGACCAGCTTCATGTTCATGCGCGCCGGAAGCCCGCCGACATTGTGGTGCGATTTGATCGTCACCGAGGGGCCGCCGGTGAAGGAGACGCTCTCGATCACGTCGGGGTAGAGCGTGCCCTGCGCCAGGAAATCGGCGCCGCCGATCTTTTTGGCTTCCGCATCGAACACGTCGATGAACAGGCGCCCGATGGTCTTGCGCTTCTGTTCGGGGTCGGTGACCCCGGCGAGTTCGCCGAGGAACAGTTTTGCGGCGTCCACATGCACCAGCGGGATATTGTAGTGGTGGCGAAACAGGTCGACCACGGTCTTGCCCTCGTCCTTGCGCAGCAGGCCGTGATCGACGAACACGCAGGTGAGCTGGTCGCCGATCGCCTCGTGGATCAGCACCGCGGCGACCGCGGAATCGACGCCGCCGGACAGGCCGCAGATCACCCTGCCCTTGCCGACCTGGCTGCGGATCTTCTCGATCGCCTCCTCGCGGAAGGCGCGCATGGTCCAGTCGCCGGTCAGGCCGGCGACCTTCCGCACGAAGTTGCGGATCAGTCTGGCGCCGTCGGGCGTATGCACCACTTCGGGATGGAACATCAGCCCGTAATATTTTCGCGCCTCGTCCTGGATCACCGCGAACGGCGCATTCGGCGAAACCCCGGCGACGACAAAGCCCGGCGGCATTTTGGTGATGCGGTCGCCATGGCTCATCCAGACCGGATGCCGCTCGCCGATCGCCCAGGTCGTGTCGAACAACCGGCTTTCGGCCTTGACCTCGACATCGGCGCGGCCGAATTCCCTGGCGTGGCCGCCCTCGACATCGCCGCCGAGCTGGGCCGCCATGGTCATCTGGCCATAGCAGATGCCGAGCACGGGCACGCCGGAATCGAAGATCGCCTGCGGCGCGCGCGGCGAGCCGGCCTCGTGCACCGATTCCGGGCCGCCGGAGAGGATCACCGCCTTCGGCTTCATCTGAAGAAACGCCGCTTCCGCCTTCTGGAACGGCACGATTTCCGAATAGACGCCCTCCTCGCGCACCCGGCGCGCGATCAGCTGCGTCACCTGGCTGCCGAAATCGACAATCAGAATCTTGTCATGCGCCGAGGCCACCGAGGGCGCCGACGGGGGGGCTGGCTGGGCTGTTGTCATGGCTAGCAAGTAAACGACGGGCGGCGGCCCCGCAACCCCAAGAAGGCGTCATCGCCGGGCCTGCCCCGGCCATCCACGGTTTTGCGGCAAGGAACGTGTCCCGCTGGCACCAAGTGTCATCCCCCGACGCGCCAATTGGGGCGTCTGGGGGCGCGCTCTTGCGGGAGCCCGGAATCCATAACTCCTGCACGGGATATGGATTCCGGGCCTGCACTCCTCAGCTCGGCCGGCCAGAGCGCATCCCGGAATGACAAAAGATGGAGCACTCCCCGTGGGATCGGCTTAATGGAAACCTTCCAGCGCCTACGCCGCCGGATTCCTCTTCAGGATCGACACGAAAAACCCGTCGGTGCCGGTGCGGCGCGGGGTCATCAGCAGGCCTTCGGCGGATGGCAGCGTGGCGGCGGCGAATTCCTCCGCCTTGTCCCACAGCACGCTGACCACCTGGGACGGCGGCACGACCGAGAATTCCGCATGGCGGGCGACGAAGTGGCGGACCTGGTCGCCGTTTTCCGGCGGCAGCACCGAGCAGGTGATATAGGCGATGCGGCCGCCCGGTTTTGTCAGGGCCGCGGCGCGGTCGAGCACGGTGGCCTGGTCCTTGAGCCGGACCTCGAGCGCGCCCGGGCGCATCCGCCATTTGGCGTCGGGATTGCGCCGCCAGGTGCCCGTACCGGTGCAGGGCGCGTCGATCAGCACGAGGTCGGCGGAGGCGTGGATGTCGGAAAGGGTATCGTCCGGTCCCTTCGGGGTCCGCACGTCGCAATTATGCACGCCGGCGCGTGACAGCCGCTCGTAGATCGGGGCGAGCTGGCGCTTGTCGTGGTCGGTGGCGATCAGCCGGCCCCTGCCCTGCATCATCGCCGCCAGCGCCAGGGTCTTGCCGCCGGCGCCGGCGCAGAGGTCGATCACCTGCTCGCCGGGTTTTGCCGCCGACAGCAAAGCGGCGAGCTGCGAGCCCTCGTCCTGCACTTCGATGGCGCCCTTGATGAAATCCTCCTCGGCATGGATGCCGGGATTGCGCGCGTCGGCGCCGAGCTCGATGCGCAGGCCGACCGGCGACCACGGCGTCGGCGTGGTGCCGAGATGCGCGGTCGAGGCCAGCACCTTTTCGCGCTTGGCCTTCAGGGTGTTGACCCGCAGGTCGAGCGGCGCCCGGCTCGCCATCGCGGTCGCTTCCGCGACGCGGTCGTCGCCGAACACCTGCGCGAGATAGCCGTCGAGCCATTCCGGATAGTCGCCGGCGACCGGCGCCGGGGCCCCTGCAAGCGTTCGCGACGCCAGCGCGGCGCGCTCGGCGGCGGTCAGGGGCTGCGGCGCAAAGCGCTCGCCGTCGCACAGCGCGGCAATGGCATCGACGTCGAGCCTGCGCTCGAGCCGGAGCATGCCGAGCAGGCGCGCCCGCGGCGTATCGGCGTCCATGATCCAGGCGCTGGAGGCGCGCCGGCGCAGCACGTCCCAGATCAGGCCGGAGATCGCGGCGCGATCACCGGAGCCGGCATAGCGGTGCGCGGTGCCCCACTCCTTCAGCGCCTTGGCCGCCGGGACGCGCTGGGCGTCGATGGTCTCGATCAGTTCGATGGCCGCGGAGAGCCGGGCAGCGGGGGTCATTCAAGGACTTTCGGTTGCAGGAAGGCTTCAGATCAACAGCAGGATTTTCAGCGCGAAATACAGCCACATCGCCAGCAGCACCAGCACGCCCGCGAACCAGGCCAGCGAGCGCGCCTTGAGGTCGTTGGAGGTGACGAAAACCCCGGCGTGCACCAGCCGCGTCACCACGAACACCCAGGACAACAGCACGATCACCAGGTCGGCATGGCGCAGCGGCAGCGCCAGCGCGATCAGGATATAGAACAGCAGCGGCAGCTCGAACTGGTTGCTGAAGCAATTGCCGATCTGGGTGGCGCGCGGCGGCCAGTTCGGCTGCCCCAGCACGATGTCCCTGATCTTGGTGGTGCCGCCGACCAGCGCCTGCCGGCGCAGCCCGCCCATCCATAACAGCAGTACGAAGGTCAGTCCGACCAGCACGAAGACCGGCAACAACACGCTTTGTAGCGACATGGCATTCCCCCCGATGGCAGCGAACCCCCGCTATAGCGACCGCCTCCGCCGCTGACAATAAATCCCGGACGGCCCGGTTGAACCAAAACCGCCGGCGCGGAGACTAAACCGAGCCGGTTCCAGTGATTCAGTCTGAAATCGGGCCAGAAACGCTTCCCACGAGACGCCGCGATGAACCTGACATCCTCATTGCCCACCGGCGCTGCCGAGACCGCCTGGCTGCCCGCCGATTCCGTCAGCTCGTTTCTCAAGATGCTCGCCGACGGCAGCGCGGTCCTGGCCGACGACGGCTCGGACCGCTGGTCCGGCCTGATGATGTCAGGCGTCGCCGGCAGCGCCGCGGCGCTGGCGGTCGCCATCCTGGTGGCGGTGTATTTTCGCAGCGGCTACCGCAGCGGGCGCGACATTGTCAGGCACGGCCTCGCCGCCGCCGTGGCGCTTGGACTGCTCGGCTTCGTGGCCTACGACATGCGCCACGCCGCGCTGGCCTATCTCGGGCTCAACCCCTCCAGGCCGGAAGTCGAGATCCACCGCGCCAGCCCCGCGCCCTCCGCGGTGGCGGACAGCAGCGCTGCTGCAGGGCGCGGCCTTACCGTCTGATCACGCGCGCCGCAATAGCGGTCGACGCGTCTTCATCAATCCGACGTCCGGCCCATATATCATTCCGGCCGGAGGGAACGATCCATGTCCGAATTCCGCCTGACCCAGATTTCCGACACCCACCTCGCCCGCCGCCTGCCCAGGCTGACCGGCAATTTCGAGCGGGTCAGCGACTACATCGACGCGACCCGCCCCGATCTCGTCGTCAACAGCGGCGACCTCGGATTCGACGGCCCGACCCAGCGCGACGACCTCGAATTCGCCCGCTCGCTGCACGACGCGCTTCCGGTGTCCTGCCGCTACCTGCCCGGCAATCACGATGTCGGCGACAACCCGACCCTGTCGGGTCCGGCGCCGTCGCAACCGGTCGCCGAACCGGGCCTGCAGGCCTACCGCGCGATCTTCGGCGACGACCGCTGGCGTTTCGATGCCGCCGGCTGGAGTTTCATCGGCCTCAATTCCTTGCTCCTCAACAGCGGCCTTCCGGGCGAGGCCGAACAGTTCGACTGGCTCGCCGAAGAGCTTGCGAGCACAGGTGCGAGGCCGGTGGCGCTGTTTCTGCACAAGCCGCTTTATCTGAACTCGCCCGACGATCCCGAACTGGCGGCGACCTCGTTCCGCTACGCGCCGATGCCGGCACGCAGCCGCCTGGTCGCGATGTTCGGCACGGTCGATCTGCGACTGGTCGCCAGCGGCCATGTCCACCAGCGCCGGGATTTTACCCTGGGCCATGTCCGGCACGTCTGGGCGCCCTCCGCCGCCTTCATCATTTCCGATGCCAGGCAGCAGGCGATCGGCCTCAAGCAGGTCGGGCTGGTCGAGTATCGCTTCCAGCCCGACGGTTTCGAGGTCCGTCACGTCAGCGCGCCGGGCCAGCACGACATCGACCTGGATTCCCTGTTCGCCGAGGTGCCGAAAGGCTAGACCACCCCCAACACAATCGTCATTCCGGGGCGCGCTCTTGCGCGAGCCCGGAATGACGAACCAGGGCTCACGCCTTGTCAGGCCCGACCCGCACCAGCTGCTTGCCGAAATTGGCGCCCTTCAGCAGGCCCATGAACGCGGCAGGCGCGCTGTCCAGCCCCTCGGTGACGAATTCGCGATGCTTGACCTTGCCCTCGCGCAGCCATTGCGACATGTCGCGCAGGAAGTCGCCGTGACGCGCGGCAAAGTCGCTGACAATGAAGCCGCGGATGTTGAGCCGCTTGGTCAGCACGTTGCGCATCATCGACGCCGCCCATTTCGGCACCGTCGGTTCGGTGTCGTTGTATTGCGCGATCAGGCCGCAGACCGGAACCCGCGCAAAGGCATTGAGCAGCGGAAAGACCGCCTCGAAGACGGCGCCGCCGACGTTCTCGAAATAGACGTCGATGCCCTTCGGGCAGGCATCCCTGAGTTTTGCCGCGAGATCCGGATCGCGGTGATCGAGGCAGTCGTCGAAGCCGAGCTCGCGCTTGACGTAATCGCATTTGTCCTTGCCGCCGGCGATGCCGACCGCGCGCGCCCCCTTGATCCGCGCGATCTGGCCGACCGCGGATCCGACCGCGCCGGAGGCCGCCGCCACCACCACGGTTTCGCCCGCCTGCGGCTTGCCGATATCGAGCAGCCCGGTATAGGCAGTCATGCCGGGCATGCCGAGCACGCCCAGGAAGGCCGAGACCGGCCCGAGCTTCGGATCGATCCTGGAAAGTCCCTTGCCGTCGGACAGCGCGTGGGTCTGCCAGCCGGCGCGCGCCAGCACGATGTCGCCCTTGGCAAAGCCCGGATTTTTGGAAGCGATCACCTCGCACACCGTGCCGCCCTCCATCACGCCGCCGATCGGTACCGGCGCCGCATAGGACGGCCCATCGCTCATCCGCCCGCGCATATAGGGATCGAGCGACAGCCAGATGGTGCGCAGCAGCACCTCGCCTTCGCCGGGCGAAGGCTGCGGACAGGGCTCGACACGAAAGTCCGACGCCTTGGGCTCGCCGACGGGACGGGAAACCAGAACGACGCGTTTGGCCTGATCAGACATGGTTGTTTTCTCCGGTGTTTATGTTCGTCATCGCGAGCGCAGCGAAGCAATCCATCGTCGCTCCGGAAAGAAAGATGGATTGCTTCGCTTCGCTCGCAATGGCGGCCTATGAACGATGACAGCCTATGAACCGTGACGGCATAGGCCATGACGGCTTGTGAATAATCCTACGCCGTGATTTTCGCCAGCGCGGCGTCGAACGCCGCCGCGGCACTCGGCAGGTCCTTGAAGGCGAGCCCGCTGTCGGCCGACTGCTTCTGCGCTTCCGTCGCGGTGGGACGAATCTCCGCCACCGGCTTGGCCCCGTCGAGCAGCGCCCTGGGAGCGATCACCTGAAACTCATGGGCTTCGACCGGCTGGTCCTTGAGCAGGAACACGCTCAGGGAGACGATATCCTTGCCGCGCCGATAGGAAATATAGCGGTCGACCGCGACCGAGCCGTCGCGCTGCATGCCGCCAAGCTTGGCATAGCCCTTGGCATCCAGCAAACGGTGTGCCTTGAAGCCCTTGATGCCGGCCGAATTTGCCTTCGCGGTCGTCTCCGACAGGTCGTATTTCTCGGCCATCTCCTTGCCGATGGTGGCGAGCTGGCCGGACATCTCGTGCTCGAATTCCTTGACCTCGGTACGCGGCTTCGCCGCCTTGCGGGGTTTGGCGGCGTTGCGCTTTTCGATCTCGGCCTGGCATTGCGCGATCACTTCGCTGACGGATTTGCGCTCCGCATTGACCAGCAGGTTCTTCAGGTCCTGATCCGAGAGCGCTGCAATCCTGTCGTCCGACCAATCGACCATAATGTCCAACTTCTGAAAGGGTGTTGAGATGATTCTGTGCAGTACTGCAGCCTGGTTGCGACGCCGGACGATGCAGCGGCTCCGCGACCCCGGCGGCGACAATACAAGGTTTCGCAGGCCCGGGTGTGGTCAATTCAGGCCTTGGCGAATTCAGGCCCCGCCGGGGTAGTTGGGGCTTTCGCGGGTGATGGTGACGTCGTGGACGTGGCTCTCGCGCAGGCCGGCGCCGGTGATGCGGATGAATTGCGCCTTGTCGTGGAACTCGGCCAGATTCCTGGCGCCGACATAACCCATCGCCGCGCGCAGGCCGCCGGCGAGCTGGTGCATGACATTGCCGACCGGACCCTTGTAGGGCACCTGGCCCTCGATGCCCTCCGGCACCAGCTTGAGCGTGTCCTTGATATCCTGCTGGAAGTAGCGGTCGGCGGAGCCGCGCGCCATCGCGCTCACCGAGCCCATGCCGCGATAGGCCTTGTAGGAACGGCCCTGCCACAGAAACACCTCGCCCGGCGTCTCGTCGGTGCCGGCCAGCAGGGAGCCGACCATGGCGATGTCGGCGCCGGCGGCCAGCGCCTTGGCGAGATCGCCGGAATACTTGATGCCGCCATCGGCGATCACCGGCACGCTGGCCTTCTTGGCCGCCTCGACCGCATCCATGATCGCGGTCAGCTGCGGCACGCCGACGCCGGCGACGATCCGGGTGGTGCAGATCGAACCCGGCCCGATGCCGACCTTGATGGCATCCGCGCCGGCATCGATCAGCGCCTGGGCGCCCTCCTGGGTGGCGATGTTGCCGGCGATCACCTGCACGGCGTTGGAAAGCCGCTTGATGCGGTTGACGGCCTCCAGCACCCGCGAGGAATGGCCGTGCGCGGTGTCGACCACGATCAGGTCGACGCCGGCGTCGATCAGCCGCTCGGTGCGCTCGAACCCGCCCTCGCCGACCGTGGTGGCGGCAGCGACCCGCAGCCGGCCTTGCGCGTCCTTGCAGGCCAGGGGATGCGCGACCGCCTTTTCCATGTCCTTCACGGTGATCAGTCCGACGCAGCGGTACTGGTCGTCGACCACCAGCAATTTCTCGATGCGGTGCTGGTGCAGCATCCGCTTCGCCTCGTCCTGGCTGACGCCCTCGCGCACCGTCACCAGGTTTTCATGGGTCATCAATTCGCTGATCTTCTGCCGCGGATCGGTGGCGAATCGGACGTCGCGGTTGGTGAGAATGCCGACCAGCTTGCCCGGCACGCCCTTGGCCGCGCCGGTTACCACCGGAATCCCTGAAAAGCCGTGATCCCGCATCAAGGCCATCGCGTCCGACAACATCGCGTCGGGCTCGATGGTCAGGGGATTGACTACCATTCCGGATTCGAACTTCTTGACCTGGCGGACCTGCGCGGCCTGGCCCTCGACGTCAAAATTGCGGTGGATAACGCCGATGCCGCCGGCCTGCGCCATCGCGATCGCCATCCGCGCCTCGGTGACGGTGTCCATCGCCGAAGCGATGATCGGAATATTGAGCGGGATGGCGCGGGTCACGTAGGAGCGGATATCGGCCTCCGAGGGCAGGATATCCGACAGCCCCGGCTTCAGAAGCACGTCGTCGAACGTATAGGCTTCGCGGATCGCGTGAAGTCCCTGCAATTGCGCCATTACCAACTCCGTTAGGCGGCCCGTTCGCCGCGATAAAACCAGGATGAACAGATCCTGCGGCGAGGCTTTGGCATCACCGTCGAATCGAAGCCCATCGGTAGGGTTGGCGGTGGTCGATAGCATGCCCCCATGACGAATCAAAGGGGCCGCGGCCTCAATTCAGTGTCAGCGCGGATAACCCCGCGGCATGCCGTGCCGCTCTCGGACCTCATCCCCGCGTAACGGCTTCGCCGTTATCGCTGGAGGAGCCCAGCGAAGCTGGGCGTCTCGAAGGATGGCAGCCTGGCACCGCCGTCATCCGTGGCCATCCTTCGACGCATCGCCAGCGCGATGCTCCTCAGGATGATGACTTCGGAAACAAGGATCTAGGTGTTTTCCGGGGTTCCGCAATAGCCTGCGCGGCACGGGAATGGTACAGCCCCTGCTCCCGCTACTTTTCCGTCTCCCGCCAGCCTCAAATCGCGATGAACAAAGAACGACTGATTCCGCTGATCGTGGCCACCGCCCTGTTCATGGAGAACATGGATTCGACCGTGATCGCGACCTCGCTGCCGGCGATCGCGGTGGATATCGGCACCAGCCCGCTGACGCTCAAGCTCGCCATCACCTCGTATCTGCTGTCGCTGGCGGTGTTCATCCCGGCGAGCGGCTGGACCGCCGACCGGTTCGGCGCGCGCGCGGTGTTCTCGATCGCCATCGCCGTGTTCATGATCGGCTCGATCGGCTGCGCGCTGTCGTCCTCGGTCACCGACTTCGTGATCGCGCGCATCCTGCAGGGCGCCGGCGGCGCGATGATGACGCCGGTCGGGCGGCTGGTGCTGCTGCGCTCGATCGACAAGAGCGCGCTGGTCAACGCGATGGCCTGGGTCACCGTGCCGGCGCTGATCGGGCCGGTGATCGGTCCGCCGCTCGGCGGCTTCATCACCACCTATCTGACCTGGCACTGGATCTTCCTGATCAACATCCCGATCGGGCTGCTCGGGATTTTCATGGCGCTGCGCTACATCGACCCGATCCGCAGCGAGGACCCCGAGCGCTTCGATCTCTACGGTCTGGTGCTGGCCGGGATCGGGCTTGGCGGCATCGCGTTCGGGCTGTCGATCGCGGGTCTCAACCTCCTGCCATGGACCGTGGTCATCGCGCTGGTCGCGATCGGCACCATTGCCATGACGCTCTACGTGATCCACGCCAGGAGGACTTCCTCGCCGGTGCTGGATTTCGCGCTGCTGCGGCTGCCGACGATGCGCGCCAGCATCATCGGCGGCTTCATGTTCCGGCTCGGGATCGGCGCGCTGCCGTTCCTGCTGCCGCTGCTGATGCAGGTCGGGTTCGGCCTGTCGCCGTTCCATTCGGGCCTGGTGACCTTTGCCTCGGCGGCCGGCGCCATGGGCATGAAGACGCTGGCGGCCCGCATCATCCGCACCTTCGGCTTCCGCAACATCATGAGCATCAATGCGGTGGTGAGCTCGGTGTTTTTGGCGTCCTGCGCGCTGTTCACGATCACCACGCCGCTGCTGTTGATCATGATCCTGCTGGTGGTCGGCGGCTTCTTCCGTTCGCTGCAGTTCACCGCCATCAACACCCTGGCCTATGCCGAGGTCGAGCCGGCGCAGATGAGCCGGGCCACCACCCTGGTCAGCGTCAACCAGCAATTGGCGGTGTCCGCCGGCGTCGCGGTCGGCGCGTTCTCGGTGGAGTCCACCATGTGGGTGCATCACGTCACCGAGCTCAGCGCCGCCGATTTCGCGCCCGGCTTCATCGTGGTGTCGATCATCTCGACGCTGTCTGCGTATTTCTTCTTCCAGATGCCGCTCGATGCCGGCCACCAGGTCTCCGGCCGCGGCGTGGTCGTGGTCACGCCTCCGGAACGCGACGCGGAGCCGGAAGAAACCGCCGCCACCGAGACTGCCGACGTCAGGGACCAGCGGCTGGGGTAGGCGTTCGTCCTTGCGGCGAGCACCCTTGTCCGCCTAAGCCCACCTCGGGCGAAGATGCGACGAAGCAAGCCACTCTTCTTTGCTGCATCGATCGCTTCGCTTGGCCCGACAACACCCGCTCAGTCCTGCGGCCTGTCCTGCACGCCGCGAAATCCCGTCGCCAGCACGTAGCGTTCGGAGGAATCCTTGCGGCTCGAGGCGGGCTTGACGTGGCGCACGCTGGCAAAGTCGCGCTTCAGCTGCGCCAGCAGCGCGGAATCGGCCCCGCTCTGGAACACCTTGGCGACGAAGGTGCCGCCGGGACTGAGCACGTCGCTGGCGAAAGCGGCGGCGCCTTCGACGAGACCGAGGATGCGCAATTGATCGGTCTTGCGATGGCCCGTGGTGTTGGCCGCCATGTCGGACAGCACCACGTCGGCGCGGCCGCCCAGCATCGCGATCAGCTTTCCCGGCGCGTCGTCGGCGAGAAAATCGAGCTGCGCAAACGTGACGCCGGCAACCTCCGGCATTTCCAGCAGGTCGATCGCGACCACCTTGCCCCTGCCGTCGGCGGCGCCGACCCGGCGCGCGGCGATCTGGCTCCAGCCGCCGGGCGCCGCACCGAGATCGACCACCGTGATGCCGGATTTGAGGAAATGGTACTTGTCGTCGATTTCGATGAGCTTGTAGGCGGCGCGCGAGCGCAGGCCGTCGCGCTTGGCCTGCGCCACATAGGGATCGTTGAGCTGCCGTTCCAGCCAAAGCTTCGATGACAGCTTGAGCCGGCCGCCACTCTTGACGGTGACCCGCAGCCGTCCGGTGCTGTCTTTTGCCATATCGCTCTGCTTGCCCTGGAACCTTGAGGCGTTCCCCGCGCGCTTTAGCACGAAGCAGGCTGATGCGGCTATCGTGATCCGCCGAGCGCGCCGTCCTCGCGCATCATCTCGACCAGCATGCCCTCGCGCAGGCCGCGGTCGGCGACGCGCAGCCGCGGCAGCGGAAACGCCTGGCGGATGGCGTCGAGGATGGCGCAGCCCGCCAGCACCAGGTCGGCACGCTCGACGCTGATGCAGTTGTTGCTGGCGCGCTCCTGGTAGCTCATGGCGAGCAGGCGGGCGATGGTGGCGGTGAGATCGGCCTCGCTCATCCAGACCCCGTCGATGCGGCGGCGGTCGTAGCGCGCCAGATTGAGATGGATGCCGGCCAGCGTGGTGACGGTGCCGGAGGTGCCGAGCAGATGCATGGCGCCGAGGTCAACGCCGTGCTCGGCCGCGAACGGCGCGACGTGCTGGGCGACCTCCTGCACCATGCGGGCATAGGATTGCGCAGTGACGTCCCTGCCGCCGAAATGCTCGGCCAGGGTCACCACGCCGAGCGGGATCGACATCCAGGCCTTGATGCGCGGCGCGGCGTCGGGCTCTGCGGGATCGCGCTCGATCCGGACCAGTTCGGTGGAGCCGCCGCCGATGTCGAACAGGATGGCGCCGCGGCCGTCCGGATCGAGCAGCGGCGAGCAGCCGAGCACCGCCAGCGCCGCCTCGGTCTCGCGATCGATCACCTCCAGCCGGATGCCGGTCTCCGCCGCCACCCGGTCGCGAAAGCCCTCGGCGTTCGACGCCGCGCGGCAGGCCTCGGTCGCGATCAGCCGCAGCCGCCTCGCCTTCCTCGACCGGATCTTGTCGCGGCAGATGCTCAGCGCGGCGATGGCGCGCTCGATCGCGGCCTCGCTGATGCTGCCGGTCGCCGCGATGCCCTCGCCGAGCCGGATGATCCGCGAGAACGAATCCACCACACGGAACCCGTCGCCGGATGGACAGGCGATCAGGAGCCGGCAATTGTTGGTGCCGAGGTCGAGCGCGGCATAGACGGCCGAGCCCGATGTCAGCGCCAGCGCGTCCTGATCCGCCGCAGCCGGTCCTTGCGGGCTTCCGCGCGGCGTGGGGCCGTCGCAAAGCCGCGTTTCGTGGTTCATCCAATGTCTTTCCGCGGCCCGTCGGGGCCGCCGAGGAATTTCCGTTCACGGAAACTTTAGCAGCGCGCCGGAGCGGCGCAACAGGCGATGGCGGGCCAACACGCCCAATTCGGCGCCGTGGCTCGGTTATCGCCACTCAATTTCGCGAGGAAACAGCGAAATCGGGCGAAAATCGGCACTTCATAACAAGCCGTCATCGTCCGGCTTGACCGGACGATCCAGTATTCCAAGGCTCTGGTGATCAAACCGAGCGACCGCAGCGTACTGGCTACTCCGCTTTCGCGGAGTATGGCGGCCGAATATGGAACTGCGCCGGGCGCCATTGCGATCCCTACGCGGCTGCCTGCTCGCGCGGCTGGTAGATCGCGATGTGCTGGCAATGCGCCACCGGGGTGTGGCCGCCGGCGACCACCAGCGCGTCGAGCTCCACGAAGCGATGGCCCTTCTTCTCATAATTGCCGGTCACCCTGGCGCGGGCGGTCAGCTCGTCGTCGCGGCCGAACGGCGACAGCAGCTGCATCTTGCTGCCGACATGAATCCAGGGCCCGAGAATGGCGTTGTCGACCAGCACCTTGTTCATGACCCGCTGCACCAGCCCGGGATGGCCCAGCCCCTCGCGGGCGTAGATCGCATCGGTTTCGCGCACATCGGCCAGATATTCGCTCGCCGCATTGCCCGCCCAGGCGCGCGGCACCGTGCCGAGCCAGCTTCCGGGCCGGTACGACATCGCATCCACCGGTCGACGCTCCGCCACCGGCGCGGTCGCGCTGAAATCTGCGAGAGAAAGCGCCGGCACCGAGGCGGGCAGCCACGCGGTGCCGGTGGCGCAGAGCTCGCCGCGGCTTTCCACCTCGATCGCCAGCACGCCATTGCCGTCTTCGCCGCTGACGATGGCGGTCTCGCCGTCATAGACCGGCTTGACGAAACGCGCCTCGATCATGCCGCGTTCGAGAAACGCGCGGCCCCATTGGGCCACCGGCAGGTGCATCATATAGGCCATCACGTCGACCCCCGGCACCAGCCCGCCGCTGAATCCGAACCGGCGCGCCACGCTGTCGTCGTGCATCTTGTTTTCGGACAGTTTGGCGGTGTTGTAGGCCTCGACGCGGTAGGCTTCGATGCGGCTTGGCATGGGCCTGTTCCCCTGATTTCGCTGGTCTTTTCATCGTTCATGTTAAGCCGGGAAATTGCCGTGGCAAGCCGGTTCCCGCAGGTGTTTTGCTCGCATTTGCGGCGCCGATGCGGTACCACGCGCAGCTTGAGGGCGCCCGCCGGCGTTTATCAGGCCAAACTCCCAACCGATGACGCCAATCTTGAATACCACCCGCATCTATGTCGACGCCGACGCCTGCCCGGTCAAAGACGAAATCTACCGCGTCGCCGCCCGCCACCGGCTGCCGGTCAGCGTGGTCGCCGGCAATTTCATCCGGGTGCCGCAGGATCCGCTGATCGAGCGGATCGCGGCCGGTTCCGGGATGGACGCCGCCGACGACTGGATCGCCGAGCGCGCCACCAAAGGCGACATCGTCATCACCTCCGATATCCCGCTGGCGAGCCGCTGCGTGAAGGCCGGCTGCGACGTGATCGCGCCGAACGGCAAACCGTTTTCCGAACAATCGATCGGCATGACGCTTGCGGTCCGCAACCTGATGACCGATCTGCGTTCCCAGGGCGAGGTCACCGGCGGCCCGAGATCCTTCGCGCCGCGCGACCGCTCGGCATTCCTGTCGGCGCTCGACCAGACCATTCGCCGCATCCAGCGCGAGCGGGCCAACCGGCCCGCGCAGCAACAGAATTGATTGAAGAGCCATGGCGCCTCCCCTGATCCAGTTGAAAGACATCAAGCTGACCTTCGGCGGCACGCCGCTGTTGTCCGGCGTCGAACTGTCGGTATCGGCCGGCGAGCGCGTTTGCCTGATCGGCCGCAACGGCTCCGGCAAGTCGACGCTGCTGAAAATCGCCGCCGGACTGGTCGAGCCCGACAGCGGCAGCCGCTTCCTGCAGCCCGGCGCCACCATCCGCTACCTGCCGCAGGAGCCGGATTTTACCGGTTTTGCCTCGACGCTGGCCTATGTCGAGGCCGGGCTCAATCCGGGCGACGATCAGTACCAGGCGCGCTATGTGCTGGAGCAGCTCGGGCTTGCCGGCGACGAAGATCCCGCGCATGTGTCCGGCGGCGAAGCCCGCCGCACCGCGCTGGCGCGGGTGCTGGCGCCGTCGCCCGACATCCTGCTTCTGGACGAGCCGACCAACCATCTCGATCTCACCACCATCGAATGGCTGGAAGGCGAGCTCGGCAGCCGCCGCAGCGCGCTGGTCATCATCAGCCATGACCGCCGCTTCCTGTCCAACCTGTCGCGCTCCACCGCCTGGCTCGACCGCGGCCAGATCAAGCAGATCGACCGCGGCTTCTCTGCCTTCGAGGCCTGGCGCGACGAGGTGCTGGCGGAGGAAGAGCGCGACCAGCACAAGCTCGACCGCAAGATCGTCAACGAGGAACACTGGCTGCGCTACGGCGTTTCCGGCCGCCGCAAGCGCAACGTCAAGCGGCTCGGCAATCTCCACGCGCTGCGCGACCAGCGCCGCGACTATCGCGGCGCGACCGGCAATGCCAATCTGGCCGCCGCCGAAGCCGACAAGTCCGGCAAGCTGATCATCGAGGCCAAGAACATCAGCCGGGTCTACGGCGATCGCCGCATCGTCGACGACTTCTCGATCCGGGTGCAGCGCGGCGACCGCATCGGCATCGTCGGGCCGAACGGCGCCGGCAAGACCACGCTGATCGACATGCTGACCGGGGCCAAGCCGCCGGACGGCGGCAGCATCCGGTTCGGCGCCAATATCGAGATGGCCACCCTCGACCAGCACCGCGAGAGCCTCGATCCCAAATCCACTTTGGCCGAAGCCCTGACCGGCGGACGCAGCGACAGCGTGATGGTCGGCGGCAAGCCGAAGCACGTGGTCGCCTATATGAAGGACTTCCTGTTCGGGCAGGAGCAGATGCGCACGCCGCTCGAAGTGCTGTCCGGCGGCGAGCGCGGCCGGCTGATGCTGGCCCGCGCGCTGGCAAAGCCGTCCAACCTGCTGGTGCTGGACGAGCCGACCAACGACCTCGACCTGGAAACCCTCGACGTGCTGGAGGAGATGCTCGGCGACTACGAGGGCACCGTGATCCTGATCAGCCATGACCGCGATTTTCTCGATCGCGTCGTGACCTCGGTGATCGCGCCGGAGGGCGATGGCCGCTGGGTCGAATATGCCGGCGGCTATACCGACATGCTGGCGCAGCGCGGCGCCGACCTGAAGCGCGAGGCGGTCAAGGCCAACGCCGCCGAACCCGGCAAGACCGGCAAGGGCAGCGCGCCCTCGGCAGCCGCTAGACGCCGGCTCAATTTCAACGAGAAGCACGCGCTGGAGACCCTGCCGAAAACCATCGCCAGGCTGCAGGCCGAAATCGCCAAGCAGCAGCGCCATCTCGACGATCCCAATCTCTACAAGAAGGACCGCAAGAAATTCGACACCGCCTCGGCCGCGCTGTCGCTGGCACAGAAGGAGCTGGCCGCCGCCGAGGACAAATGGCTGGAGCTCGAAGTGCTGCGCGAAGAGATCGAGCAGGCGTGAGGAGGAATGGGGCCAATGGCGAGTAGCGAATAGCGAGTAGGGAAGAAGATTCCTGCTACTCCTACTCGTTATTCGCTATTCGCTATTCGCCACTCACTGCTCGCCTCTCTCGAGCCACCGCAACACGCCCCTGCCCGCCGCGGCGCCGGTCGCGAACGCGGCCTGCAGCAGATAGCCGCCGGTCGGCGCTTCCCAGTCCAGCATCTCTCCGGCGGCGAAGATGCCGGGCAAGCGGCGGATCATGAAATCGGCGTCGATTTCATCGAACGATATCCCGCCTGCGGTGGAAATCGCGCGCGCGATCGGCGCCACGCCATCGAGCACGACCGGCACGGCGTTGATCAATCCGGCCAGACCCGCGGCCGATAGCGATGACAGCGACGCTCCGGAAGCCATCGCGGCTTCCTGCAACAGGCCGATGGCCACCGGCGGCAGGTGGACGGCCTTGCGCAGAAAATTGGAAAACGATTGCTTGCCGCGCGGCGCGGTCAGCCGGGCCAGGAGATCGCCGATGTCGAGATCGGGCCGCAGCGCGATGTGAAGCATCGCCCGCCCTGAGCTCAGAATGGCTTCGCGCAAGTCTGCCGACAACGCATAGACCGCGCCGCCTTCGATGCCGGTGCGGGTCACGACCGCTTCGCCGCGCACGCGCTCTGCGCCGAACGACAGCGCCACGCCCTTGAGCGGCTGGCCCTCGAAACGGTCGCGGAAGATCTTTGACCAGGCGACAGTGAAGCCGCAATTGGCCGGCCGCAGCTGCGACAGGGTCACGCCCCTGGCGGCGAGTATCGCCACCCACGCCGCGTCGGAGCCGAGCCGCGGCCAGCTCGCGCCGCCGAGCGCCAGCACGGTCGCCGCGGCCTCCACCGCGCACGGACCCTCCGGCGCCTGAAACCTCAGCCGCCCGGCCTGATCCCAGCCGGTCCAGCGCCGCCGCAGCGAAAATTTCACGCCGAGGCTATCGAGCCGCCGCAGCCACGCCCGCAGCAGCGGCGAGGCCTTGAATCCTTCCGGAAATACCCGGCCGCTCGAGCCGACAAAGGTCGGCTGCCCCAGCGCCTCGCTCCATTGCCGCAACGCCTGCGGCGGCAGCGCCTCGATCGCCGGCGCCAGACGCGGCGTCGCCGCGCCGTAGCGCGAAAGAAACGCCGGCAAGGCTTCGCTGTGGGTGAGATTGAGGCCGCCGCGTCCGGCCAGCAGCAATTTGCGCCCCGCCGACGGCATCGCATCATAGACCGTGACAGCCGCGCCCGCCTGCGCCAGCACCTCGGCCGCCATCAGCCCGGCAGGGCCGGCACCGATGACGGCGACTGGGTTTTGCGAAAAGGATGACATGACCCGATCTACGTCATTCCGGGACACGCGTCTTCGCGCGGACCCGGAATCCTGAGATTCCCGGTTCGATGCTTTGCATCGCCCCGGAATGACGACTTTGAGCCTGTCCTATAGCTTGATCCCGGCTCTCGCCGCGGCCTGCGCGACATACTTCTGCGTCTGCTGGAAAGCGCCTTCCAGCGCCTTGGCCTGCGCCATGTCGCTGATCTCGGCGAAATGCGCCGCTACCGCGTCGGGGGTCCATTCGGACGGCGGCAGGTTGATGCCCTCGCTCTCCAGGATCCGGATTACCGCGAAGGAACCGGCGCCGGCTCCCATGATGGTGCGGGTCGGCGCGTTCTCGCTGAGCAGATAAAGCACCGCCGGCGTGATCGCTTCCGGCTTCATCAGTGCCAGCGCCTGCGGCGGCAGCAATTCCTCGGTCATTCGCGTCGCCGCGGTCGGCGAAATGGTGTTGACGCGGATGTCGGTCTTGCGGCCTTCCTCGGCCAGCACGTTCATCAATCCGACCATGCCGGTTTTCGCCGCGCCATAATTGGCCTGGCCGAAATTGCCGTAGAGGCCCGACGACGAGGTGGTGACGACGATGCGACCGTAGTTGCGGGCCCGCATGCCGTCCCACACCGCCTTGCAGCAGTAAAAGGTGCCGGTGAGATGGACGTCGAGCACCTTGGCGAAATCGGCAAGTTCCATCTTGGCGAACGACTTGTCGCGCAGGATCCCGGCATTGGCGCAGAGCAGATCGACGCTGCCCCACTCGGCCGTGGCGCGGTCGACCATGGCCTTGACCTGTTCGAAATTGGAGACGTCGGCGCCGTCGGCCATCGCCACGCCGCCCGCGGCGCGGATTTCCTCGACCACCGCCTGCGCCGGGGTGAGCGATCCGCCGCTGCCGTCGCGCGCGCCGCCGAAATCATTGACCACGACCTTGGCGCCGCGGCTCGCCAACCCCAGCGCATGCGCGCGCCCGAGACCATTGCCCGCGCCGGTGACGATGGCGACGCGTCCGTCAAACCTGATTGTCATGAGAACAATTTCCTGGATCTGGGTTTTTTCGTCATGCCCGGCCTTGTGCCGGGCATCCACGCCTTTTTCTTTGGGTGCCGGACATCAAACAAGACGTGAATGGCCGGGACAAGCCCGGCCAAGACTGTTGATGTCAAGCAAAATAGATCAGGCCGAGCCAGTCGGCCACCAGCGCGGGTTTGTCCTCGCCTTCGATTTCTACCGTCACGCTGGTGCGCGACAAAAGTTCGCTCGGCTTGCGCAGCCTGGCCTCGTTCAGGACGAAGCGGCCGCGGACCCGCGATCCCGAGCGCACCGGCGAGATGAAGCGCAGCTTGTCGAAGCCGTAATTGACTCCCATGGTGGTGCCCTCGATCACCGGCATCACCTCATACGACATGATGCTCATCAGCGACATCGTCAGGAAGCCGTGCGCCACCGTGCTGCCGAACGCGGTCTCGCGCCGGGCCCGCTCTGGATCGACATGGATGAACTGGTGATCCTCGATCACATCGGCATAGACGTCGATGCGGTCCTGGTCGACCAGGTGCCATGACGAAACCCCGACCTCGTGGCCGACCATGTCCTGATAGGCGGCAAGCGGGATCGGCGGCTTCTTCCAGACTTCATTCATTCATCCGTTCTCCGTTGATCCGGCCGCACGCACCGACTGCAATTCCGGAAACTCCTCTTCGCGGTATTCCTGGCCGCGCAGCGCGTCGTCGCGATCGTTGTCATGCTCGAGGCGGCGCAACTGCACGCGGCGGATTTTTCCGGAAATCGTCTTGGGCAGTTCGGTCACCAGTTCGATGCGCCGGATCCGCTTGAACGGCGCCAGCCGGGTGTGCAGGTGCTGGAAGATCGACAGCGCGGTGGCCGGCGAGCGCGCCACGCCCGACACCAGCAGCACATAGGCCTTGGGGATGGCCAGCCGGATCGGATCGGGGCTGGGAACCACGGCGGCCTCGGCGACCGCCTCATGCTCCAGCAGGATGCTTTCGAGCTCGAACGGGCTGATCCGGTAGTCGGAGGATTTGAAGACGTCGTCGGAGCGGCCGACAAAGGTCAGGTAGCCCTCGTCGTCGGCGAACACCACGTCGCCGCTGCGATAGAGATCGCCGTCGGCGCCGCTCAATTTTCCGTCGTCGCCCTGATAGCCCTGCATCAGCCCCGCCGGCCGGTCGGCGCCGAGCAGCAGGCTGACCTCGCCCTCTTTTGTAACATGCCCGTCGCTGTCGGTGATGCGGACGCGGTAGCCGGGCAGCGGGCGGCCCATCGAGCCGATCTTGACCTTCTGCCCCGGCGAATTTCCCGCGAGCGCCGTGGTTTCGGTCTGGCCGTAGCCGTCGCGGATGGTCAGCCCCCAGGCCGTGCGCACCTGGTCGATCACTTCGGGATTGAGCGGCTCGCCGGCGCCGCAGACCTCGCGCAGCGACACCTTGAAGCTCGCAAGCTTCTCCTGGATGAACAGCCGCCACACCGTCGGCGGCGCGCACAGCGTGGTGACGCCGCAGCGGCCGATGGTCGCCAGCAATCCCTTGGCGTCGAAGCGCGGCTGGTTGACCACGAACACCGTGGCACCGGCATTCCAGGGCGCAAAAAAGCAGCTCCAGGCATGCTTGGCCCAGCCCGGCGAGGAAATGTTCAGATGGATATCGCCGGGCTGCAGCCCGAGCCAGTACATCGTCGACAGGCCGCCGACCGGATAGCTGCGCTGGCTGTGCCGCACCAGTTTCGGCTTTGCCGTGGTGCCGGAGGTGAAGTACAGCAGCATCGGATCTTCGGGGCCGGTCGGTCCATCCGGCGCGAAGCTTTCCGGAAACGCCGCGGCCTGCTCGTAAGCCAGCCAGCCGTCCTGCGCCGACGACGCATTGACCACGATGCGAATGAGATCGTCGCCGCCGAGGCCGGCAAATTTCGCGACCTGGTCCTGCGAGGCCACCACCACCCTGGCGCGGCCGCGCTCGAGCCGGTCGCGCAGTTCGTCCGGCGTCAACAGCGTGGTGGCGGGGATCACCACCACGCCGAGCTTCATGGCCGCCAGCATGGTCTCCCACAGCGGAATCACGTTACCGAGCAGCAGCAGCAGATGATCGCCGCGCCCGAGCCCCTGTGCGCGCAGGAAATTCGCCACCTGGCCGGAGCGGCGCGACAGCGCCTCGAACGACAGTTTGGTCTCGCGGTTGCTGCCGGCGTCGACGATCCACAGCGCCGCACGATCCCTGCTTTGCGGATCGCGCGCCAGTTCGGCGTCGAACCAGTCCAGCGCCCAGTTGAACGGCACCGGATCCGGCCAGCGGAAGCCTTTGACCGCGGCGTCATAGTCGGTGCGATGCTGGAGCAGAAACGACCGGGCGTCCTGGAATGTTGTCATCGATGCTCAGCCCTTTGCCGCAAGGCCCCGGACATGCTGGATGATTCCGGAAAAATCCACCCCGCCATGGCCTGCCGAATCGAACGACTTGTAGATCTCCTGGGCGTGCTTGCCCAGCGGCGTCGCAGCCCCGGCCGCGCTGGCCGCGTCCTGCGCCAGGGTCAGATCCTTCAGCATCAGGGCGGTGGCAAAGCCCGGCTTGTAGTCATTGTTCGCCGGCGAGGCCGGCACCGGACCCGGCACCGGACAATATGTCGTCAGCGACCAGCATTGGCCGGACGAGGTCGAGGCGACGTCGAACAGCGCCTGGTGCGACAGGCCGAGCTTTTCGGCCAGCGCAAAGGCCTCGCTGACCGCGATCATGGAAACCCCGAGGATCATGTTGTTGCAGATTTTTGCCGCCTGGCCGGCGCCCGCGCCGCCGCAATGCACGATCTTCTTGCCCATCCTTTCCAGCACCGGCCTGGCAGCCGCGAACGCCTCTTCCTCGCCGCCGCACATGAAGGTCAGCGTCGCGCCCTTGGCACCGCCGGTGCCGCCGGACACCGGCGCATCGACCGAGGCGATGCCATGTTTCGCCGCCAGCGCATGGGCCTGCTTGGCGCTCTCGACATCGATGGTCGAGCAATCGATGATCAGCGCACCTTTTGCCATGGATGCAACAACATCGGCCCAGACCGACAGCACATGCTTGCCGGCCGGCAGCATCGTGATCACGACGTCGGCGCCCTTCACCGCGGCCGCGGCGCTGTCGGCGACCTCTGCGCCGTCGGCCTTGGCCTGGTTGCGCGAGGCTTCCACCAGATCGAACGCGATCACCTTGCGGCCGGCCTTGACCAGATTGGCGGCCATCGGGCCGCCCATGTTGCCGAGACCGATGAATGCGATGTTGGCCATGTAAAATTCCCTCCGCGTGGGACGTTTCTAGTTTGTCTTGTCGAACACCAGTTCGTCGGCGCCGATTTCCGCAAAGTAAGGCGCCACCATTTCCGGCGTCACATCATCGATCGCCGGCGGCGACCAGCGCGGCTGCCGGTCCTTGTCGATGACGGCCGCGCGAACGCCCTCGCGAAAATCGTCGCTTCGAAACACTTCCAGCGCGGCACGATATTCCCGCACCAGGCATTGCTCCAGCGAGGACGAATCGCGCGCCAGCCGCAGCAGTTTAAGGGCCACCACCATGCCGCGCGGCGACTTCTCGTTCAATGCCTTTAAGGTCGCCTGGGCCAGCTCCGAGCCGTCCTGCTGCAGCGACGCAAAGATATCCTGCATCCGGCCATGGGCGAACCAGCGGTCGATCTGCGGCTGGATCGCCGCGACCGGTCCAGCCGTCTCGCCGGTCGCAAAACCATCGATCGCGGCTTTCACGTCGGCCGAACTCGCCCCGGCGCGCAGATTGACCAGGGTCTCGCGCAAGGCGGCAAGCTTTGCGGCAGGTACCACCGCATCGGCGAATTTGGCGTAGACGGCGTCGGGGCCGTTCATGGTCTGGCCGGTCAACCCAAAATAGCTGCCGATCTCGCCAGGCGCGCGCGACAGCAGAAAGGTGCCGCCGACATCGGGAAAGAACCCCAGACCGACCTCCGGCATCGCTAGTCTTGTCCGCTCGGTCACCACGCGATGGCTTCCATGCGCCGACAGCCCGACGCCGCCGCCCATCACCAGGCCATCCATGAACGCGACATAAGGCTTTGGGAATTTGGCGATGCGCGCATTCATGATGTATTCCTGGCGCCAGAACACCTTGCCGAGATCGCCGTTGGCCCGGGAGCTTTCATAGAGCCCGCGGATATCGCCGCCGGCGCACAACCCGCGCTCGCCTGCACCTTCCAGCAACACCAGCGCGACCGCGGGATCGACCTCGAACCGGTCCAGCGCCGCATCGATCCCGAGCGACATTTCCAGGGTCATGGCATTGATCGTCTTCGGCCGGTTGAGCCGGACCACGCCAACGCCCCCTTCGCGGCGCACGATCAGGTCGGGCTCGGCACCCGCCAAGGCCGCCGCCGGCGTCATCATCGCGCGCCTTCGATCAGCTTGCGCGCCACGATCAGCCGCATGATTTCGTTGGTGCCCTCGAGTATCTGGTGCACGCGCAGGTCGCGCACGATTTTTTCGATGCCGTATTCGCTCAAATAGCCGTAGCCGCCATGCAGCTGCAGCGCCTGGTTGGCGACCTCGAAGCCGACGTCGGTGCCGAACCGTTTGGCCATCGCACACAGCATGGTGGCGTCGGCGTCCTTGCGGTCGAGCGCGGCTGCGGCGCGCCAGACGAAGGTCCGCGCCGCCTCCAGTTCGGTCGCCATGTCGGCCAGCCGAAACTGCAGTGCCTGGAATTCGTCGAGACGCTTGCCGAACGCCTTGCGCTCGCGCATATAGGCCAGCGACTTGTCGAGCGCGGATTGCGCCCCGCCGAGCGAACAGGCCGCGATATTGATGCGTCCGCCGTCGAGCCCGGCCATCGCGATCTTGAAGCCGATGCCTTCGTCGCCGAGCCGGTTGGCGACCGGGACGCGCGCATTCTCGAAGATCACCGCCCGCGTCGGTTGCGCGTTCCAGCCCATCTTGCGCTCATTGGCGCCGAACGAAAGGCCCGGGGTGTCGCCCTCGATCACCAGGGTCGAGATCCCGCCGGGTCCGTCGCCGCCGGTGCGCACCATCACCACATAGAGATCGCCCTTGCCGGCGCCGGAGATGAACTGCTTCTGGCCGTTGAGCACGTAATGGTCGCCGTCGCGAACCGCGCGGGTGCGCAGCGCCGCGGCGTCCGATCCGGAGCCCGGCTCGGTCAGGCAGTAGCTCGCCAGCAGCTCCATGGTGCAGAGTTTCGGCAGCCACTGCTTGCGCTGCGCGTCGTTGCCATAGGCGTCGATCATCCACGACGCCATGTTGTGGATCGAGATGAAGGCCGACACCGTCGGACAGCCCTGCGCCAGCGCCTCGAAGATCAGCGCCGCATCGAACCGGGTCAGCGCCGAGCCGCCGACGTCGTCGCTGATATAGATCCCGCCAATGCCGAGCGCAGCCGCCTCGCGCATCACATCGACGGGAAAATGCTTTTCCTCGTCCCAGCGAAGCGCATGCGGCGCGATCTTTTCCGCGGCGAAATTCCGCGCCATCTCGCGAACCGCAATCTGGTCCTCGTTGAGAGCGAAATGCATCTGCGATCAGTACCTGTCTGCTCCAGCGTTTCCAAACTTCGCATCATCGGCATTTACCGCCGTCATCCCGAGGAGCGTCGCGGCAGCGATGCGTCTCGAAGGATGGCCACAGGCGTCGACCGCGCAAGCCGCCATCCATCGAGACGCGCGCCGACGCGCGTTCCTCAGGATGCGGTCTGTGAGTGGAATTAATCCACCCGAGACCATAGGCGGATCAATTCATCGTCGGAATCGAGAACTCCGCGCCCTCCTTGACGCCGGAGGGCCAGCGCGCGGTCACGGTCTTGGTCTTGGTGTAGAAGCGGATCGAATCCGGGCCGTGCTGGTTGAGATCGCCGAACCCGGATTTCTTCCAGCCGCCGAAGGTGTAATAGGCGATCGGCACCGGGATCGGCACGTTGATGCCGACCATGCCGACATTCACCTTGGCGGCGAAATCGCGCGCCGCGTCGCCGTCGCGGGTGAAGATCGCAACCCCGTTGCCGTAGTCGTGGTCCGACGGCAACGCCAGCGCTTCCTGGTAGTCGTGGGCCCGCACCACCGAAAGCACGGGACCAAAGATCTCTTCCTTGTAGATCCGCATGTCCTTTGTCACGTTGTCGAACAGGCAGCCGCCCATGTAGAAGCCGTTCTCGTAGCCCTGCATCTTGAAGCCGCGGCCGTCGACCGCGAGCTTGGCGCCTTCCTGGATGCCGATCTCGACATAGTTCTTCACGCGGTCGAGCGCCGCCCGCGTCACCAGCGGGCCGTAATCCGCCGACGGGTCGATCGAGGTGCCGATCTTCAGGGATTCGACCCGCGGGATCAGTTTTTCCATCAATCGGTCGGCGGTGGTCTTGCCGACGGGCACCGCGACCGAGATCGCCATGCAGCGTTCGCCGGCAGAGCCGTAGCCGGCGCCGATCAGGGCATCGACGGTCTGGTCGAGGTCGGCGTCCGGCATCACGATGGCGTGGTTCTTGGCGCCGCCGAAACATTGCGCGCGCTTGCCGGTGGCGGCCGCCCGCTCATAGATATATTGCGCGATCGGCGACGAGCCGACAAAGCCGACGGCGCGGATATCGGGATCGTCGAGGATGGCGTCGACCGCTTCCTTGTCGCCATTGACGACATTGAGAATGCCGGGCGGCAGGCCGGCCTCGATCATCAGGGCGGCCAGCGCCATCGGCACCCCGGGATCGCGCTCCGACGGTTTTAAAATGAAGGCATTGCCGCAGGCGATCGCGGGGGCGAATTTCCACATCGGGATCATGGCCGGGAAATTGAACGGGGTGATGCCGGCGACCACGCCGAGCGGCTGGCGCATCGAATAGATGTCGATGCCGGGCCCGGCGCCTTCGGTGTATTCGCCCTTCATCAGATGCGGAATGCCGCAGGCGAATTCCACTACCTCGAGCCCGCGCTGAATGTCGCCCCTGGCATCGGGAACGGTCTTGCCATGCTCGCGCGCCAAAAGCTCGGCAAGCTCGTCGTAATCGCGCTGCGCCAGTTCCAGGAACTTCATCATCACCCGGGCGCGGCGCTGCGGGTTGGTGGCGCCCCATTCCGGCTGCGCGGCCCTGGCGTTTTCGACCGCGGCGCGCAGCTCGGCCTTGGAGGCCAAAGCCACCTGGGCCTGGACGTCGCCGGTCATCGGCTCGAAAACGTCCGCGAACCGCCCCGAAGTGCCCTTGACCTCGCGGCCGCCGATAAAATGTCCGATTGTGCGCATGGGTTCCTCCGGGGAGTGGCAGGTGCCGGTTTTGCCGGCATCTTGCAGTCTTTCCCGGCTTTGGAAAGGGGTCCTGCGCGCAGCGCATTTGCAAAAAAGCCGGCTTGGGCGGTATTATGGCGCAAACCCACAAGATATTTTCCAGCCGCCTCCCATCCAGCCATACGCGAGAGATCGCAGCCCCAGCCCATGCGGCGCAGCTAGGTCGAATACGCCCACTTGAAGCAGGGGTGGAGCATCTGAAGGAGCGGGGATGCTGTGGGATTGCCGCCTATTCGGCCTCTTGATGAAGAACCATCTGGCCCACGCCGAACCACCGCAGTGCCTTTGCCCGCATTGGCTTTGCGCGGTGGAGGAAAGCTTTATGAAGCGCAGGGCACAAAGGCGTCACAGCAGCGTATGCTTGCGCTCGGCGCAAAGGAGAGATTTGTGCGAACACCCTGCCAAATGGCTTTGGCTGAACGGAGCGAGCTCCTGGGAATTTCTCCCCATTTTCGCCTCTTGAGGTGTCTGGCCCATTTCACACGGCGCGGGCGGTATCATCGCCCCAGCGCCGAAAGATCTTTTCCAGCCGCCGCCACCAGCGCCTGCAATGGGGAACGTTTTCAGCCATGTTCCTTCTGACCTGCATTCCGGTCCTAAGCTGGCACAGGTCGCGTGGCACGAGATTAAACGCTGCATGGACAATGCTCAAAAGCGAGGGGCGTCGTCGATCGGGCCCGCTTGTCTGCCATTTGCTGCGCCGTTGAGTCGGTCTGCCGTGCAAGACCTGTCTCTGCGCCTGACACAGCCAGAACACAATAGGCAGCCTTTTTCGGCACCACGCCATCGACTGCAAAAACGAAGGGCCCCAACCGGAGTTGGAGCCCTCGACCATCGCCCTGCCACGAGCGATGAATTATTTTAGCGATGTGTTGATGGTGGTGAACTTGGTATTGAGCGACGAACCGATGCCATTCACAACGGTAATGATGCCGAGACTGATACCTGCCGCGATCAGCCCATATTCGATAGCGGTCGCGCCTGACCTGTCCGCTAAGAACCTTAGAAACAGTGCCTTCAAGATTACCTCCTGGTGCCGGTACGCCGGGCTCCTCCCGGATTCCATGGAGATAATGTTGAACAAAATCATAAATAAATTGCGAACAAATCAATCCGATCGCCGGCCTCCCAGGTACGCACTCCGCGGATGATTTATCATACCCTGAATAGTGATTGTCTAGACCGAAGCCGGCATTTCCGCGAAGTCAAACAACTTCGGAGAACGGAAATCTTTCCGATCGTGCATCCTGTGTCGCTCATTCACCGACAGGTTCTTTGGCTTCGGGAGTCGCGACGATGAGCTTGAGGCTTGGTTGTCCCGCAACCAGGTAGGTTGTCTGATGAAATTTCAGCAAGCCAAAGTCCGGGTGGTTGTAGGCCTTATCACTTCCATTTCGAAACAGAACGCGCTGATCGGACCACATCGACCGGAACACGTCTGACCCCTCTGTTAGCCCGCCCACCAACCCCAGCATCTTGGGATCGTCGACAGCGTTGCCGAAGTCGAGCCTGAATTGCGCGACAAGCTGCCGAGCACGAAGTTCCCAGTCAACGACGAAAGCTCTTGCTTTCGGATCCAGGAACATATGGCGCAGCAGGTTTATTTCCGGACCTTCCAGCCAAATCGCAAATAGCCTCGCAGCCTCACCATTCCAAAGCAATGGCGTCCAATATTTGTCCAGCAAATAGGCAGGCGATGAAATGCCGAGAACGAAGCTCTCGATCGCGCTGAGAACCGATTTGTCCTCCAGATCCGCGACATAATTCAAGTCGATGCGACCGCTCAAATGGAACAGGTAGGCTCGCTCGGGGGCGGTCAGTCGCAGAACCGTGGCGATACGATCCAGCGCGGCGGCCGATGGGGCCGCAGTCTCTTCAGCCTGTTCGAGCCGTGCGTACCAGCTGGTGCTGATACCTGCCAACCCGGCCACCTCTTCGCGGCGCAGGCCGGGTGTTCTTCGGCGCCTTCGAAACGATTGCTGATGCGCCTCGGGCGCCATGCGCTCTCTATGTTTTCGCAAAAACTGTCCAAGCGCCAGCCGCCGGGAATAGGAATCCATCATAGAGATTTTTATCCTGCCATTTTTTTAGATCACGCTAAATTATGCGTGTCCGATTAGCCATGGCAATCCGTATAGCCCCCCGCAATCCGGCCATTGGTATGACCCAGGGTATGACCCAATGCCAACCCGCAGCTACTAAGGAAGATTAAGCTCACAGCGAGATTTCACCAACGCCGGTTGCGAAACATCCGCAATGCCCCGCGCACTGCCACGACCCGACGCGGAATTCCGTGGATGGAAACGAAGCGAGCACGCTTCAAATCATCCACCTAAAATATCCTATCACAAATTATGCACCGCTAATCTTGCGATTGTTCCGCCTGCTCGTTTTAACGAATGGGCAACGCAGCACTATTGACCATAAATCCCGTCACACACGACCTTGAACGTCGATGAAATCGATCCGCCGATGCAGAAGCGCTCGACAAGCCTTTTCAAAACAACCCGCGGCAATGTCGTAGTCACGTCTGTGCTGAGACCCACTCTGCAAGCCACGTCGGGCGGCGCATTCGGCGAAGCACCCTCTGACAATTTTTGACATCACGTAGATGCGCCAGCCGCCTGCCTTGGACGCCGATCACGCTCGGCGGCGTTGCGCAGCTTCGAGTCGTGGCTTCGCCCGATCCGCAATTTTCGCGCCAGCCGCAGCGGCTCCAGTGCGGTCGAATTTGCAATCGTCGCGGCGCCATTTTTGGCCATCCTCCTGGAAACGCTCAAGCTGGCGCTGATTTTCATCGTGGATATCGGCCTCAACGGCGCGACCGGGTCATTGGCCACGCCAGATCCGCACCGGCCAGGAGCAAGCTCCAGGGATGGCCGCCACCACATCCAGCGGCGTGGAACTGGACCTCGCCGACCGCGCTCTGCAACCAGATCCAGATCGTTTCCCCCGCGACCTGCATCCAACAATTGCAGGTTGACGTCCGGCTTCTCGCCTCATTTGACACGAGCGCCGTGGCGGCCGTCGAATTCGCCATGATCGTTTCGGTGGGCCGGGAGATGAGGAAATTATTCCCTGGCCCATCGCGACATACTGCGTTGCCATCGGAACAGAGCGGCAAAGCAGACGTAGTCTTCTTAGCATCACGCTGCCGGATTTATGGATACACGGCCTGAAAAACGGTCGCGCCAGGTTGATGCGCGATCCGGTCAGGGCCGCACCGGTGCCGCAGCCTTGCGCGGCGCGGTGCTGCGGCCCGGAGATTTCTTGGCCGGCGGACTTGACGACCGGCCGCTGCCAAGCACGGCATCGCGCCCGGCCTGCAAAATCTCCTCGGAAAAATCGCCGTTGCCCGCCACCCGGGCCATGACCATGGTTCCCATCATGGTCGCGATCGCGGCCGTCGCCTGCTTGCGCGCGGCCTTGCGGGGAACATCGGGCAGCTGTGCGGCGAGCACCTCGATCATCTGCTCCAGCTTGGCGGCGAAGGCCTTGCGGGTCCGCGGGCTTTCGCGGGCGATTTCCGCGCCCAGCGTTGGAATGGCGCAGCCATGGCCGGGATTATCGCGATGCAGCGCCGTCAGATAGGAATCCACGATTGTCGCGAAACGCCGGTCTGGCGTCGTCGCCTCGCCGAGCTTGCGCCAGCGCTCGGTCGAGCGGTCCATCGCGTCGGCAAAGGCCTCGATGACCAGGGCTTCCCGGGAATCGAAATGGGCGTAGAACCCGCCATGGGTCAGGCCGGCCTCCTTCATCAGGTCGGCGACGCCGATGCCATGGGCGCCCTTCTCGCGCAGCCGCACCGAGGCCTTGCGGACGATCCGGGCATGGGTCTCGAGCTTGTGTTCCCTGGAATAGCGCATCGTGCGGTCCCATAAAATGTTTGTAATCATATAATAACGGCCGCGGCGGCAAAAAGCCCGCTTTATTTCACCTCCGGCGCGGCCGCCGCGGGCGAAGCCGCCATGCCCGACCGTCAAGCGGCGCGCCCCGCCGGCCCTTGACAAGGCGGCGCATTGCCCGGGAAGTGGGACCGATCCGCGCTGATGCAGCGCAGCCAAAGCGAGACCGCCGATGCACATGCTCAATCCCCATTGCGGCATCGACCGCGACCCGCGCGGCGTCGTCCGCCTGACCATCTGCGATGCCGGCCCGCTCAACATCCTCGGCTCGGCGGTCATCCACGGGGTCCGCGAAGGCCTCGAGGCGCTGGCGACCGAACGCCGGATTCGCGTGCTGGTGCTCGCCGGCCAGAGCGAGAAGAGCATGATCGGGGGCGCTGACATCAAGGAAATGGCCGGGCTAGACCAGGCCTCGGCGGAGAAGTTCATCACCGGCCTGCGCGACCTCTGCGAGGCGGTGCGGAGCTTTCCGGCGCCGGTGATCGCGCGGATGCCGGGCTGGTGCCTTGGCGGCGGGCTCGAAGTGGCCGCCTGCTGCGACTTCCGGATTGCCGCCCCGGATGCCAAATTCGGCATGCCCGAGGTCAGGGTCGGAATTCCCTCGGTGATCCATGCGGCGCTGCTGCCGCGCTTGATCGGCTGGGGCCGCGCCCGCTGGCTGCTGATGACCGCCGCCAATATCGACGCCGCCACCGCGCTGTCCTGGGGGCTGGTCGACGCCGTCGCGCCGGAAGGCGGCCTCGACGCCGCGGTCGAGGCCACGGTGGCGGCACTTCTGCAATGCGCGCCGGAGGCGCTGCGGGCGCAAAAGGCGCTGATCCGGCAATGGGAAGAGCTGCCGCTGAAGGAATCCGTCAACCTGAGCGTCGGCGTGTTCGGCAAATCCTTCCTGACCGGCGAGCCGCAGCAACTGATGCAGGGGTTTCTGGACCGCAAGCGGTCGTGAACCGGTGACCCGCGGACAAGCGAAGTTGTGAATATGCGCGAGGCATCCCCGGGGTCGCGTCAGCCCATGCTGTCCAGCACGGCGCGGGCCTGAATCAGGTCCACCGTCTCGTGGCCGCTGGTGAACCAGCCATAAACAGGCGCCAGCAGTGCGCGCGCGCTTTCGACCCTTTCGATATCCAGCCAGGCCTTTGCCAGGCTGGTCGCGGTGCGCAGTTCGAACAGGCGTGCATGCTGCGCCCGCGCCGTTGCCAATCCGCGTTGGAACAGCGCCTCGACCTCGGCAAGCGGCGCGCCCTGAGACAGTCTTGCGCAGGCGCGGACGCGAAACCCCTCCGCTGCGCTGTAGTGCTGCCCGGTCGCATCAGCCTCGGCGGCCGCCCGGTCCAGCAAGGCGATGGCCTCGTCGCTTCGCTGGTTCTGCAACAGGATTTCGGCCTCGCTGATCCGGAAAAACGGACTCCAGATCCTGGTCTGCATCCTGTCGCGGATTTCCCAGCTGCGCTGCAGCCGCGCCAGGCCGGGCTCGACCGACCCCGTTCGGGCCGCAGCCCAGCCGAGCAGCGCTTCGGTGAAGCATTCCCAATAGAACACGTGATGGCGATTGACGATCTCGACGAGTTCCTCGGTGATCGAGAAAACGCCGGCCGGATCCTGCGCGACCATTGCCTTCATCGCGCAAACCGACATGACGTAACAGCTGGTGAGGTGGTGGCCGCTTTCACGGGTTTCGCGCAGACTGCGCGCGCAGAGTTCGTCGGCCTCGTCCAGCAGACCGAGCTGTTGCGCGGCGAACGAACATTGCGCCAGGGTGGTCGGGCGCGGAATCGTCAGATAGTCGCCGAGCGTAGCCGCCGTGCCCTCGCGCTCGAATGCCTCGATCACTTCCAGGAGACGGTCGCGCGCGACTACCAGCTCACCCTTCGCATTGGCGATCACGGCGCTGATCCGGATTCCCTGCGCGACCGATGTCGCGTCGCCGGCCTGGCGCGCCAGTTCGAGGAAACTCCCGACATATTCGTTGGCGCGCGGGAAATCGCAGCGCACCAGCACTCCGCCGGCCCGGCCCCACAGGATACGGAGCAATTGCCGGGTTTCTCCGAGCTCCCGGCCGAGCTCGAGCAGCCGGGCGTAGTTGTTTTCGACCTCGGTCCCCGAATAGCCGTGGGTCGCATAGAGCGGCTCGATCAGGGCGACCCGGAGTTCGAATTCCCGGCGCCGGGTCGATAAATCATCCGCAAGCTGCGTCAGCAGCGCCAGGGCCCGGTTGAACTGGCTCACGGCTTCGACGTTGTTGTAGCGGGTCGCCGAGCGCAAGGCTGCCCGCTCCCACCAATCGATCGCCTGGGCGGTGAGCCCGGCTTCGGCGAAGTGATGCGCCAGCAGTTCCGGCTGCACCTCCGCGATCTGGGCAAACTTGCCCTGCAACGTCTCCGCAATGCGTTTGTGCAGCGTCTGGCGACGGCTGATCAGCAACGTCGAATAGGCGGCCTCCTGCACCAGGGCGTGCTTGAAAGTATAGGTCACCTGCGGCGGATTGCCCCGCGCCGTGATCAGGTCGGCGGCCTCCAGCAGCGCCAGCGCGGCTTCGAGTTCCCTGGGCTTGGAAGGTACCACCGCGGCCAGCAACTCGAAGGAAAACTCCCGCCCGATCGCCGCGCCGATCTGGGCAACGGCCTTGCTCTCGGTCAGCCGGTCGAGACGGGCAAGCAGTGAATCCTGCAGCGTCACCGGTATCATCGAATCACCGGATCCGCGCTTTTCGTCATAGGGATTGGCGCTCGCCTCAAACGAGCTGGAATCGATGATGACCTTGGTCAGTTCCTCGATGAACAGCGGCATCCCGTCCGTCTTGGCAACGATCTGGTCAACGAGCGCGTCGGGCAGATTGTTTCGCGCAACCTGCCTGACCAGCTCGTACGACTGCCGCCGGCTCAGTCGGCTGAGGCTGATCGACCCCACCTGGCTGCCGCCGATCCATGGCGGCCGATATTCCGGCCGGTGCGTGACGACGGCGAGGATCCGGGCCCGATCACGCCGGCCGAGGCCGCGGGTGATCAACTCGACCGTGGTCGGATCGATCCAGTGCGCATCCTCCAGTATCCACAGCATCGGCTTTTGCCGCGACAGGTTCACCAGCCAGTCGTCGATGGCATCGAGCGTCAGGCTTTTCATCTGGTCGGGCGGCGCTTCGTGCCGCGGCAACCGATCGCCAACCGGTATCGAAAGCAGCGCGGCAAAAAGCGCAATGGTCTCCGGCGGCACATTGCCGGACTTCTGCACCTCCGCGGCCACCCGGTCGAGTTTCTCCTCGTGCGCCATGTCGAGCGTCAGTCCCGCCAGGCGTTCGAAATGGCTGATGATCGGATGCAGCGCGCTATGGGTATGGAAGGGCGAACATTGCAGGCGAAAGTTGAAATGGCTCTCCGCTGCTACGCGGCTGGCCAGGGCCATGCATATTCTCGACTTCCCGATCCCTGCTTCCCCCGCCAGCAGGACCATCAGACGATCACCCTCGCAGGCGGTCTGCCACCGCCCGAGCAACAGCGAAATCTCATTCTCGCGGCCGACCACTTCCATCAGATCGGCATCGTGGGTCGCGGCGAAGCGGCTTTCGGTCGCCGCGACCCGGAGCACGCGCCAGACCGGCCTTGTGCCGGGCAGACCTTTCACGTCGGACATGCCGAGCAATTCAAGCTCGAATACGCCCTCGATCAGCCGGCGCGTGCTGCCGGCAATGGCTACCCCGTCGGGCGGCGCAAGGGTCTGCAGCCGCGCCGCCAGCGCCGGGGTTTCCCCGACAACGGCTTCTTCCCTGGCCGCGCCTTCGCCCAAGAGGTCGCCAACGACCACAAGACCTGTCGCGATGCCGGTGCGCACATGCAGCGTGACGTTGGGCAGCGGGGCCAGACTGGGTATGATCCGGCTGAGTTCCAGGCCCGCGCGCACAGCCCTTTCCGCGGCATCTTCCAGCGCGGCCGGATAGCCAAAATAGGCGACGATCCCGTCTCCGGTGTATTTGGCCACGAAACCGCCGAACGAAGTGACGGCGGTCGCGCACGCATCGAGATAGACACCCATGACCTTGCGCAGTTCTTCGGGGTCGAGTCTGGCTGCAAGGGCCGTCGATTCGACCATGTCGCAGATCAGCACGGTCAACTGTCTGCGCTCGGCGTCCGGCCGGGTTCGCACGATCTTGAACGCCTGCTCGGCGGTGTCGCGCCCGAGAAGATCGTCGATGGCCTTCAGCAGCTTCTTGCGATGGCCGAGCGGCAGGCCAAGACGCTCCAGATCCGCGTCGGTGAGATCGGGCAGCACGTCGCCGTCGATCGCCTGCTCGGAGAACAGGCTCCGGTATTGGCCAAGCCCTATCTGTTCAAGCCAAGCGCCAACATCCAGACCTTGCATGCGATCGCGTCCCCAATACCGGTACCGAACCGCACTTGCCGCGCTGGTCCCAGCGACGTCCCACCCTTGCGCCATCCGGTAGCGTGAGTCCAGGGATGCACGTGCCAAGTGCCTCCAGGCTCCTGCTTTCCGTTTTCAATATACAACAAAATCGCCGGCTAGTAGCGGCTCAACTGGCGGGTTCGCTCGATCAGCGCGAGCAGCGGCTCGGGACTGGAAGCAAAGGATTGCGCCTCGGTTCGCCCCTCCTGGGCGATCTTGTCCAGATAGGCCTCCGCTTCCGGCAGCTTGGCGACGAAGTATGCGCCCAGTTCGGCCAGATTGCCGGCCTGCGGATCGCAGAATATCCTGGCCGCCGCGGGATCGCGGATCGCCAGCGCCGCGGGCAGCGTAAGGATGCCATCGCGCAGGTCCTCCTCGCCGCCGCCGCCGAGCGCGGCCAGCCCCTTCACATCGCCGACATCGTCGCAGCCATGGTAGAGCAGGCCAAGCAGGCCGCCGAACTTTCGCAGCCGTCCCGAGCGATCGCCAAGGCAGGCGCATATCTCGAACATCGAGCCGGTGTCCTCTCCGGCGATCCTGCGCCAGTCCTCGATTCCCAGCGGCTGACGGCGAAGCCGCCACTGCATGCATTCAGCCACGCCAAGTCGCTTCAGCAGTTCGGAAAACAGGGCGATGCCGGCCAGATCCTGCTTCAGCTGCAGATAGCCCTCGGCGACGATGTAGCCCGAAGCCATCAGGGCCGACAGTTCGCCGAACCTGGTATGCATGGTCGCCCGGCCGCGGCGCGTCGGAGAGCGATCGACAATGTCGTCGACGATCAGGGAGACGTTGTGAAACAGCTCGATCACCAGAGCCGACTGCATGATCTGCTCGGGGATCGGCCCCCGATGCATCGCCCGATAACAGGAGAAGATGGTCAGCGGACGAAAGTATTTCGATCCGGTCAGGAACTGCCATTCCAGCGCTTCGCGCATTTCTCCGTCGCAATCGTCGATCCAGCGCGCAATGCGCTCGCGCAACTGCGCCATCTCCGACTCGAAACCAAGTCCTGAGATAACGGATTGCGTCGATTTTTCTGTCATGTCGGAAACAAACCGCCCTAGATCTTGCTGCGCCAGCGCCTGTGGTAGGAATCGGCAAGGTCCGGTTGTTGAAAGTTCTGCGCGATGCTCTCGTCCAAGCTGCCCAACTCGTTCTGCAGGAGGCGCGCCTCCCTTGTGGCCAGGTCTGCTACCTCGCGGAGCAATGCGCGCAATTCATCCGCCGCAACGAGGCGTTCCGACCCCGCTTTGCCCGGCTCGGTCGCCGCCTCCAGGCCGACGGCCTGAGCCAGCCCCGCTTGATGGCTTTCGAATATTCGCGCCAGCCCGAGCCAGTAGCTGATCGACCTGTTGGCGGCGATCGTCATCGCGTGGCCGATCGGAAGCAGAAAATCGGCAGCGGCGGCGGCATCGCTCGCACCGGGTGATGCCGCCCGGGCCGCCGGCCCGGCGCCTGGCTGGTCAAAACGCTGGCGATTGGCGGCGGCGAAATCGGCCATCTTGCCAAGCGCACCGATCATCGGCGCCAGCAAACTCGCCGCGGGGGACGCGGCGCCGGGATGGCCGCCTGCCGTCGATGGTGCAGTCAGGTTTTCGCCGAGGGCCGCTCCCGCCAGCCATGCGTCTCGCAGTGCAACGAAAAAGCCGGTGACCGGGTCTTGCGCCGACCGGCCGGATCCAGAGCCAAACGTGCCTTCCGGGTCTGACATTCTCACCAAATCCATGCGTCGCGCTGTTCGGCCCTGCCTCGTGATTGGTGGCATGGGCAACCGGGGAAGGCAACCGGCAGCTTAGTTCCCGGCTTTTGCACCCTTGTCAGTCCCGAACCACGCGGCGCCGTCCACGCAACTTGTCATATTTCGAAAGGAATACCATCGCTGACGTTCGCGGCATGCCGGCGAATTCGCGCGCGAGCTCTGCGGCGCTCGGCGCAGAGGTGATCTCGGACGTGCCGCCTGGATGCGCCGGCCCGCCGTTGGCCGGAATTTCGTCTGCAAGCGCTATAAGTGCCTGCTGATATCCCTGGCTGGCGCGCAGCGCGCAGCGCGCAGCGACGTCGGCAAAAGCACCCACGGCAGCCGAATGGGCCAGCAGCATTTCGGTGAAAATTGCGCGATAGTTGGCCTGCATCCAGGAGGAATCCATTGATTTGCAAACAGCGTCGGGAGACAATCGGTTTATTCGTATTATTGCCGGGCTAATTATCAAGTAAAATTCGAGGGCAACATGCCTGAAGTCATTATTGTCGGCGCCGGCCTGGCCGGCATGTCCGCGGCCAGCCGGCTCATGGAGCAGGGCTTCGATATCACGCTCTACGAGCAGAACGACTTTCTCGGCGGCAAGCTCGGCGCTCACCGCGCAGACGGCAAGCCCGAACTGCACGAGCACAGCTACCACATGTACCTGAACTGGTACAATAATTTCTGGCAGCTTATGCGGGAAATCGGCGCGCTCGACAAATTCATCCCCAACCCCGTGATCGGCTACCGTCGGCCCGGCGACAAGCAGACCCGGCAGGGTCTCACCAATGCCGGATCGGCGACGACGATCCTGACCAACATGTTCAACGGCGTCGCGCCGCCGGCGGACCAGTTCATCTCGGCGTATTCCCTGCTCGACCTGATCGGCACTCAGGCGTTTTCGGCAAAGGTACTGGAGCAGACATCGGTCAACAATTTTTTACGCAGCAGGGGCTACTGTACCAATGCGTCGATCGATGTCTCCACGCGCACGCTGGCGGAGGCCTTCGCGTCGCCGAGCTATCTTTCGTCGGCGCGCAGCTATCAGAGCCTGATAAAGTACGGCTATCGCCACCCTACCCCGTCGATGTGGCTGCTGACGCAGAACACCAATGACGCGATTTTCGAACCCTGGGAGCAGCACCTGAAGGTGCGTGCGAAGCAGCTCGGCCGTCGCTTCGAAATCCAGCGGCGGACGCGGGTCGAACAGCTTCATCTCGGCGATGGCAAGGTGCAGGAATTGACTGTCGGCACGATGCCGGGCAATCCGACCACCGAGCGGGGCGTCTGGGTAAAGGCGACCCATCTGCGGAAGGTCAAGGTCGGCAGCGATCTTTTGCTTGCGGTACCGCCCCGCGCGCTCGGACGCCTCGTCAGTCCGGAGGTCGCGGCCCTTTCACCCAAGCTTGAAACCGTCCGCCTGCTGCGGCTGGAGCCGATGATTTCGCTCGATGTGTATTTCAAGCGAAAGATCCCGGGGCTGACCAACAGCATCACGGTGCTGATGGAGTCCAAGTATACGCTCAGCCTGCTCGATCTCTCGCTGGTCTGGAATGACCAGCCCTCGGGCAACACCGTTCTCAACGTCACATCTTCGAACGCCGATCTGATTGTCGACTATCCGAACGAGGTGATCGTCGACCTCATGCTGACGGAATTGCAGCGCTTCCTCGAGTTCAGATTCGGTCCGACCAACGTTGAGCCGAGCTTGCGCGACGATGACGTCGACTATGAGCGCTGCCATATCCAGACCAATGTCGGCGAGGAGCTGTTCGTCAACCAGGTCGGCAGCTGGGACTCTCGCCCCACGGCAACCTGCGACATTCCCAACCTGTTCCTGGCCGGCGACTTCTGCCAGACCTGCGTCGACGTCGTCACCGTCGAGGGAGCGGTGGTCAGCGGCCTGCTCGCGGCCGAGGCCTTGCGGCGGCGGTGCGGGATCGGCACCGCGATCGATATCGTCGAGCCGGACAGCTATCCGGCCATTCTCCCGATGATGCTCGCGGCGGCGATGCGACCGGCGGCCTTTGCCGCCAAGGCTGTCTCGATGGCGGATTCGATGATGCGCGGACAATTCTCCCGGATCTATCCCAACGGCTGAGCCTCGCGCACTTCTGCGCGTCAGGGCAGCTGCAATAACCGGGGCGCCCCGAAGGTGGCGGTTTGCCGCTCGGTCCAGCCGTTCGCCGCCGGCAGGCTTTCGGCAATGTCGAAACTGCGCAGCGTCTCGCACAGACAGGCCGACTTGCCGTCGCTGCACAGGCACAGGCCGTCTGCCGGCACACCCAGTTCCAGCAGCACCGAACCGCCGATCTGGGTCCCCTCCCCGCTGCCGCTCTTCGTCGTCATCGCCCAATAGGTCCGGCGTTCCGCAGCTTCGCCCCGCTGCGAGACCGAGAAGGTGGGCATGTCGGAGGAATGTCCGTTGCCAAAACGCGGAAATCGGATCGACAGCGCCTTGAAGCTCCCGTCGGACAGTCCGAAGCGCACATGGTCCGCGGCATAACCGGTCGTCAGCCCGGGGGCGACGATCTTCTCCAGACCCCAGACGATTTTGGCCGCCTCTGCGGTAAATTCCTGCGTCACGACAATCGCGAGATAATGGGCGAACAGCTGCGCTGCGGGATCGCCCTTGGCGGTCACCGTCAGGGCAACGACGAATTCCGGATAAACGCCGAAGTCGCTGTTGCGATAATCCACACCGATGATTGTGAGCGGTGTCCGGCCGCCTCCGGCATCGAACGCCGAGAGGATATCGCCGGCCGTGCCGAGCGCGCGGTTGGCCGCCTCGGTCGGCACGAAATACATCGCCCAACCCTGCGAAGCATCCAGAACCCGCGCCGGCATCGCGAACGGTTTGCCGGCGACCTCGAAATAATCGCCCACCGTCGCCGGCGCCGTATCGCCGCCGCCGCTGCGGGACTCCGGGTCGCGCTGCGACCCCTGCGCAAACTCCATCGCAGCCTTCTCGGCGGCCGACGGCGCAATCGCCGCAAGCTCGCCCAGCCAGTTCAGATAGCCGCCGGCCACGCCGTCCAATAGCGCCGACGGCGGCGCCGACGTCTTGGCGCCGTGCACCAGGCGCGTGACCTCGCGCCGCAGATTGCGGCCGGTGATGGCCCACCATTGACCGCAGGCCTCTGCGCCGAACAGCAGTACGCTCTCGCCCATGCGCAGCAGATCATCGTTGCGCGACGGTCGGGGTCCTGAACCAGGGGGGATGGGCGGCATGGCGGGGATGTTCCTGGCCTGCGCGATGAAATGCGGGAGCGGCTGACAGGGCGGAAAAACCAGTAAAATATCGCAGTGCCTTATTTGGTAGACTTCGGCAGCTTTGCTTTCAAGAGACTTTCAGCGGCTCGCCGCAGTATTCGATCGTCGAGAGAAACTGTCGGTTTGCTGCGGCAACAACGCGACCATCGCCGATGCTGTCCGTTGGCCGCGTCGCTCGCGGTAGCTACCTACCGCGCGAGTGCCGACTCCCTGCATCAACTTATTCGGCGGCCGGGCTCGACTCAAACAAACCATTAACCCCCGGGTGCAAAGATGCCGGTCCGCACGGAAGGGATGGACCCTTGAACTTTGAGAATGGAACGATTCACAGCGTTCGCTCGGCCAGCCAGCGTGCCTTGGCGGCATCGTGGGCGCGGCTCGGCAAGCAAGGCTTGCCGTCGTTCGAACAGTTCGATCCCGAGCCGGGGATTCATGATCCGAAACAGCTGGTGGTATGGAAAGTCGAGGTGAATGACGGCCGACTGGATTTTCGGGCGCTGTATCGTGGAAGCTCGCTGGATGAAGCCTTCAACGAAGGCTGGGCCGGAAAGACGCTCCGGGAAGTATCACCGCCATCATTGCAACCCGCCATCTTCGCCACATCGGAGCATTGCGTCAGTACCGGCTGTGCCATTTACACGGTTCTTCGAACCTACGATGGCGCCGGATTTCCTGTGGAATTGGAGCGTCTTCTGCTGCCCTTCGGCAAAAGCGGCCGCGTCAAGATCATCGTCGCATCGCTGCAGCTCACCAGTCCCGAAGGAACCGTGGAACGCCGCACCATCGCGAGGGACTTTGAGGCGCATACCGAGGCCGTGGTGTCGATCAGAATATCGGCGGCAAGCATCAATAAATCCAGCCTGAAACCCATGGCCGCCAGCGCCGAACCCGCCCGACCGGCTGCCCAACGACCGTGATGGGCCGATAAGCTGACGGGGTTGCCTTCCCGTAGCAGCAGCATCGATTGGCGTTTGCGCGAAAGGCTATTTTTGCAGCCGCGCGCCGCGCCCGAAGCCTCCATCTCGGGGCGCCGGTCCCCGACTCGATCCGGATGTCGCGTCGCAGCGACGATCGCAGTGCCAATCGGCATGATGGCTCAAAATGAGGGAAATTCGCCATTTCGGACGGCATCCCGCGATGCCAGGATGGCGCTGCCGGAGCGGCCGATCCGCTTCCGACAATTTATCGCAGGCCTGCCGTTGCAAATCTTGCGGCGCATCATATGATGCACATCATACAAACGGCATCGTCGTCGCACGCGGCCAGCAATCGAGGAGCACCTCCCATGTCAGCAGGTTCCGATCCGGTCGTCATCGTTTCCGCCGCGCGCACCCCGCTGGGCCGGTTCATGGGCGACCTATCCTCCTTCAGCGCCCACAAGCTCGGCGCCCATGTGATCGGCGCCGCGGTCGAGCGCGCCGGACTGGCGCCGGAACGGATCGACGAAGTGGTGATGGGCTGCGTACTGCCGGCCGGACAGGGGCAGGCGCCGGCGCGGCAGGCCGCCCGCGGCGCCAGGCTGCCGGACGCGACCGGCGCCACCACCGTCAACAAGGTGTGCGGCTCCGGCATGAAGGCCACCATGCTGGCGCACGACCTGATCGTGGCGGGCTCCGCCGCAATCGTCGTGTCCGGCGGCATGGAAAGCATGACCAATGCGCCCTATCTGCTGGCCAAGGCGCGCGGCGGCTATCGCGCCGGGCATGACCGAATCATCGACCACATGTTCATGGACGGGCTGGAAGACGCCTATGAGGCCGGCCGCTCGATGGGGGATTTCGGCGAAGCCACCGCCGAGGCCTACCAGTTCACCCGCGGCGACCAGGATGGCTATGCGATGGAGACGCTGTCGCGTGCCCGCAAGGCGGTGGAAGGCGGCGCGTTCAAGGCCGAAATCGTGCCGCTCACCGTGGCGGAAAAAGCCGGTCCGCGGGTGATCGGCAATGACGAGATTCCGCTGAAGGTCGATCCCGCCAAGATTCCCGGACTGAAGCCGGCGTTCCGCGCCAACGGCACCATCACCCCGGCAGCCTCCTCCGCCAATGCCGACGGCGCTGCCGCGCTGGTGCTGACCCGGCGCTCCCAAGCCGATCGCGACGGCCTGCCGGTTTTGGCCGAGATCAGGGGCCATGCCACCCACAGCCAGGAGCCGCAATGGTTCACCACGGCGCCGATCCCGGCGATTCGCAAACTGCTCGACAAGGTTGGCTGGAGCGTCGGCGATGTCGACCTGTTCGAGATCAACGAGGCCTTCGCGGTGGTGGCGATGGCGGCGCGCCGCGATCTCGGCATTCCCGCCGACCGACTGAACATCAACGGCGGCGCCTGCGCGCTCGGCCACCCGATCGGCGCCACCGGCGCCCGCCTGATCGTCACGCTCTTGCATGCGCTCGAGGCGCATGGTCTGAAACGCGGCGTCGCAGCGCTCTGCATCGGCGGCGGCGAAGCCACCGCCATCGCCGTCGAGCGTGTCATTCACTGACATCTGCAAGCCTGCACTCCCTCACCTCTTCTCTCACGTGATCCGGATTTCCGGACAGGAAGCGCCATGATCTCGAACTGGCTGTCAGCCGCCCTCGCCCGCCGCAACATCCATTACGCCTGGGTGATGGTCGGCGTGACGTTTCTCACCGCGCTGATCAGTGCCGGCGCGGTCGGCGCGCCCGGCGTGTTCATCGTGCCGCTGCAGACCGAATTCGGCTGGACCACCGCGGAGATCTCCTCGGCGCTGTCGATCCGTTTCATCCTGTTCGGATTGATGGCGCCGTTCGCCGCGGCGTTGTTGAACCGCTACGGCCTGCGCAACGTGACGCTGTCGGCGCTGCTCACCGTGGTCTCGGCGCTGGCGATCTCGCTGGCCATGACCAAGGTCTGGCAATTGGTGCTGCTGTGGGGCGTCGTGGTCGGCATCGGCACCGGCATGACGGCGCTGGTGCTGGGCGCCACCGTCGCGGCGCGCTGGTTTGCCGCACGGCGCGGGCTGGTGATCGGAATCATGACCGCCAGTGCGGCGACCGGCCAATTGGTCTTCCTGCCGCTGCTCGCCAGCCTGACCGAGCGGATGGGCTGGCGGATAGGACTCGGGCTGATGTGCGGCTTGCTCGGGCTCGCCGCACTGGCGGTGCTCCTGATGATGCGCGACCGCCCCAGCGATGTCGGGTTGCGGCCGTTCGGCGATCCCGGCGCCGAGCCGCTGCCGGCGCCGCCGCCCAACACCGCCCCGATCATGGCGGCGGCGCTCGGCACCTTGCGCGACTCGGCCAAGACGCGGGTGTTCTGGATCCTGTTCGCGACCTTCTTCATCTGCGGCGCCAGCACCAACGGCCTGGTCCAGGTACATCTGATTCCGATGTGCCTCGATTTCGGCATCCCGCAGGTTCAGGCCGCCAGCCTGCTCGCCGCGATGGGAGTGTTCGATTTCGTCGGCACCATCGCCTCGGGCTGGCTATCGGATCGCTACGACAACCGCTATCTGTTGTTCTGGTATTACGGTCTGCGCGGATTGTCGCTGGTGCTGCTGCCGTTCAGCAATTTCTCGTTCTACGGCCTGTCGCTGTTCGCGATGTTCTATGGCCTCGACTGGATCGCCACGGTGCCGCCGACGGTGCGCCTCACCGCGCAGCGGTTCGGGCCGGAGCGCGCCAATCTGGTGTTCGGCTGGATTTTTGCCGGTCATCAGCTCGGTGCTGCCACTGCGGCCTTCGGCGCCGGCCTGTCGCGGACCCTGCTGCTCAGCTACCTGCCGGCATTCTTCACCGCCGGCGCGCTGTGCATCGTCGCCGCGCTGATCACGCTGGCGATCTCGCGGGCGCCAAAGCCTGCGGTGGCGTGAGGATAGTGAGTAGTTGACTGGAAAAAAGCGAATAGCGCGTAGCCAATAGGGAAGCAGGCCTTCGCTTCTCCATTCACTATTCTATTCACTATTCACTACTCGCCTCTCAAGGCCTGATCATCATATTCGTCACCGGCCCCGGCGTGCGCAGCGGTTCGGCCAGCCGGGCGAATTCGCACAGCAGCGATCGGGTCTTTCGGGGATCGATGATCTCCTCGACCCAGAACCGTTCGGCGGAGCGGAACGGCGAGCGCAGCTTGTTGAGGCGGTCCTCGATCTCCTGCAGCTTGGCTTTCGGATCGTCAGCGGCGTCGATGTCGGCGCGGTAGGCCGCCTCGATGCCGCCTTCCAGCGGCAATGAACCCCAATAGGCCGACGGCCAGGCATAGCGCAGCGAGAAGCGGTCCGCCGGCTGGTGCACCACGCCGGCGACACCGAAGGAATTGCGCACGATGATGGTGCACCAGGGAACCGTGGTCTGGTTGACGGCGGCCATCGCCCGCACGCCGTGACGGATGGTGGCCGCCTTCTCGGCATCGAGCCCGATCATGAAGCCCGGACAATCCATCAGATAGACCACCGGCAGATGGAAGGTTTCGGCGAGATCGACGAACCGCACCACCTTCTGGCAGGCTTCCGCGGTCCACGATCCGCCGTAGTGAAAGGGATCGCTGGCCAGCAGCAGCACGGCACGGCCTTCCAGCCGCGCAAAGCCGGTGATGACGGGGCGGCCGAAATTGGCGGCCATCTCGAAGAACGAGCCCTTGTCGACCACCGCCTCGATGATCGGGCGCATCTTGTAGACCTGGCGGCGGTTGCGCGGCACCGCCTTCATCAGCGATTCCTCGGCGCGCTCCGGATCGTCGGAACAGGCAAGCGTCGGCGGCAGCTCGTAGACCGAGGACGGCAGGTAGGACAGAAAGCGCCTGGCGCAGGCGAACGCCTCCTCCTCGGTATCGACGGCATGATCGACGCCGCCGGCGCGGGTCTGGATATCGGCGCCGCCGAGCTCCTGCTTGGTCAGATCCTGGCCGAGGCGTTTGACGACCGGCGGACCTGCGACGAACATCGCCGAATTCTTGGTCATGACCGAATAATGGCTGGCCGCCAGCCGCGCCGCGCCGAGGCCCGCGACCGAGCCCAGTCCGAGCCCGACCACCGGCACCCGGGCCATGTTCGCGGTCGTGTACCAGTACCATCTGGTGCCGCCGATGCCGCCGGGCAGATTGGCGGCCCCCTTGGTCTCGATGGTCTTCACCGAGCCGCCGCCGCCGGAGCCCTCGATGATCCGGATGATCGGCAGCCGGAAGTCGTGCGCCATCTCCTCGGCCATCAGCGGCTTGGCCGAGATCGAGGCATCCGCCGAGCCGCCGCGCACGGTGAAATCGTCGCCGACCACGACCACGGTGCGGCCGTCGACCTTGCCGCGGCCGAACACGCAATTGGCCGGCGTGAGATTGATCAGCTCGCCGTTCGCGTCATATTCGGCCGTGCCGGAAATCGCGCCGATTTCGTGAAAGCTGCCCGGGTCGACCAGTCCGTCGATGCGCTCGCGGACGGTGAGCCGGCCCTGGTCGCGCTGCCGCTTGACCTTGTCAACGCCTCCCATCTCGCGTGCGAAGGCTTCGCGCCGCGCGAGGTCGTCGAGTTCCGGCTTCCAGGTCATGCGCGTCCTCCGTCTTGTTGATCTTGTTGTTATGCGTTGGCTCAGGAGCGGGATTGCTCGGCATCCGGCTGCTGAAGATGTCGCCGTCCCCGCCCTCGAGCATGTCGCCGATCACGGCGCCCAATTCCAGCAGCCGCGGCGCGACCTCCTGGTGCAACCGCTTCTCATCATACATCGCCGACAACAGACCGATCGTCACCACCACGAAGGTCTGGTATTGCGGCGACCACAGCGGAACCGCGAGACCGTTGATATGCGGACTCCATAAACCGCAGGCAACGACGTAGCCGTGTTCGCGCAGGAACCGGCGGTTGGCCTCGATCCGGGGCCGCAGCAGCCTGGCGTCTTCGGGAATTTCGCGTTCCATTTCCGATAGCAGGGCGTCCCCGGCTTCGGCATCGAGCGCCGCGGTATAGGCATGGCCGGCCGCGGTGCTCGCCATCGCGATGCGGCTGCCGGTGCTTTCATGCAGGCCCAGCGCGTTGGCCGCCCGCGCGAACTGCAGATAGACGAGATGGAAACGATCCGGAATCACGAAACCGACGGTTCCCGGCAATTGTTCGGCGACGTCCTGCAGCCGCTGCCGGATCAGCGTGCGCAGCTTGAGGCCCCGCATCATCGACGCGCTCATCGCCACCGCGCTTGGGCCGATGCGGTATTTCTGGTCGCCCGGCAGGTAGACCAGCTGGCCCATCCGGGTCAGGGTGTGGGTCAACCGCGATACCGTCGATCGCGGCAGGCCGCAGCGATTGGATATTTCCAGGTTGCCGAGCCGCGCCTCGTGGCCCTCGAAGCAGCGCAGCACGTCGAACGCGCGCGACACCACCTGAATCACGTCGGCCTCCCCGGCCAGGTCGCTGGCACGCATTCCCTGCTTGCTGAGCCGCTCCGAGCGTCGTCCCATGCGCTGCCCCATCATTCCGTTTTACGGAATAAAATTCCACTTGCAGAACAGGCTACCTCAGGCAATCTGCGGCCACAACACCAGGCCGAGGGCGCCCGCCCTGATGCTGCGCATCCATGCGGTGGCGATGACGCGCGGCGGCTGCCCCGGAGAATCAAATGCCAGACATCAAGATCGTGACCGAGGTGGCGGGGCGCGTCTGCGCGCTTCCGGTTGAAGTCGGGGTCAGCGTCGGCGATGGCGATGACATCGCCTTTGTCGAAGCCATGAAGATGGAAATCCCGGTGGCGTCACCGGGCGCCGGCAGGCTCAAGGCGGTCCTCGTCAAGCTCGACGACGTGGTCTCCGAAGGCCAGGTGCTCGCCATTCTCGAGACCTGAGGGCGTTGCCGCCCGCCGCCTGCCACATTAACAACGGCGGCGAGGTTTAAGCCACTGCCGATGCGGCGTAACATGGGCGGCGCGAGCAGTCTTGCACCGCAGGACCTGGGATGAACATCTTGCAACCGGCCGGAATCCGCAAAGCCAATGGCTGGGCCGCCTCACAGCCGCCCTTGCTGCGGTTTCTCGCCGCCTGTCACGGCGATTTTTCCGCGGAAACCGGCGGCCGCGTCGCCGATTATATTCCCGAACTCGGCAAGGCCGACCCGGATCATTTCGGCGTCAGCCTCGCCACCATCGATGGACACGTCTACGAAGTCGGGGATACCGGCATTGCCTTCACCATCCAGTCGATGTCGAAACCGTTCGTGTTCGCGCTGGCGCTGGATACGCTCGGCGCGGCCCGCGTCGAAAGCGCGATCGGCGTCGAACCGTCGGGCGATCCCTTCAATTCGATCCGCCTCAATGCCGCGAACCACCCCTTCAATCCGATGGTCAATGCCGGCGCCATCGCCTGCTCCGGCCTGATCCGCGAGGCCAAGGGCGACGGCGCCTTCGAATTTATCCGCACCGCGCTCGGCCGCTTTGCCGGGCGCGAGCTCGGCGTCGACGAGGCCGTGTACGCCTCCGAAACCCTGACCGGCGACCGCAACCGCGCGATCGGCTATCTCTTGCGCAACTCCGACGTCATCCAGGACGACGTCGGCGGTGTGCTGGACGTCTATTTCAGGCAGTGCTCCATCCTGGTCACGGCGCGCGATATCGCGATCATGGCGGCGACGCTCGCCAATCGGGGCATCAATCCGGTGACCGGCGAGCAGGTCGTGACGCCCTACGCCATCTCGCGGACGCTTTCGGTGATGACCTCTTCCGGCATGTACGACTATGCCGGCGAATGGATCTATCGCGTCGGCATTCCCGCCAAGAGCGGTGTCGGCGGCGGCATTCTGGCGGCGCTGCCGGCGCGGCTCGGGCTCGGCAGCTACTCGCCGCGGCTCGACAGCCACGGCAACAGCGTGCGCGGCATCAAGGTCTGCGAGGCGCTGTCGTCGCATTACGACCTGCACATGCTCAACCGCAGCGACGACGCGCGCAACAGCATCATCGCCGACTACGATATCGGCACCAGCCGTTCGCGGCGCAGCCGGCGGCCGCATGAGCAGAAGCTTCTCGCCAGCCATCACCAGGATGTTCGCATCATCGAGCTGGTGGGCACGCTGACATTTTCCAATGTCGACTACGTCTCGCGGCAGCTGCTGGCCAAGCCGCGTCCGCATTTCGTCATTTTCGACCTGCGCCGGGTCGCGGCGATGACGCGGGCCGGCGCCCGTCTGCTCACCGAGGGTTTTCGCGAACTGGCGGCGCTGCGCGTCACCGCGATCCTCACAGGCATCGAACGCTCCTCGCCGGATTGGAAGGCGATCGGGGAATGGGCGGACGGCCTGTCGAATCTGCGCAACTACCATCTGCTCGACGACGCCATCGAATGGGCCGAGGACCAGTTGATCTATCGCCACGGCGGCGACATCGACCAGGTTGAAATCACCGAGCTTTCCGAACAGGCGCTGCTGGCGGGACTGACGGCGGAGGAACTCGCGGCGATCTCGGCCCTCGGCAGCGTCAGGAGCTATCCGCCCGGCGAGCGGATCATCGCGGCTTCGGATCCGGCGGTATCGCTGTTCTTCCTGCGAAGCGGCGTGGTCCATGTCAGGCTGCCCGGCGGCATCCGGCTCGCCACCATCACCGCGGGCATGGCGTTCGGGGAAATGGCGCTGTTGGAAACCCACCGCTCCGCCGACGTGCTGGCCGACAAATCGGTCACCGCGCTGGAAGTGCCGCTGGCCGATTTCCAGCGCTTTCGCGAGCAGCGCCCGCGCGCCGGCGAACGCATCATGCGCAACCTCGCGCAGTTGCTGGCCGATCGCCTGATCGTGGCCAACACCAGGGTGAACCTGCTGACGGCGAACTAGCGCGGCGAGGTGAACCGAACTGCCGCGCGCCGTTTCAACCTAAAGCCCCAATGCGCTAGGCGTTGAAATTGAACAGCTTTGCCGCCGTGCGGCCGAGAATGTCGGCCTTCTCGTCGTCGCCAAGCGAAGTCGAGGCGAAAATATGATCGACCGGATGCAGCTGCCAGGGATAGGGATAGTCGCTGCCGAGCACGATCTGGCCGGCACCGACCTGGGCCACCAGATGGCGGATCGCCTCCGGTGAGAAGATCAGGGAATCGAAATAGATCTGCTTGAGATATTCGGTCGGCTGCTTGGCCAGCTTCACGTCGGGATTGCAGCCCTTGGGGCCCACCAGGCAGGCGTGATCGGAACGATCGGCGTAGGAAGGCAGGAAGCCGCCGCCATGGGCGGCGATCACTTTCAGCCCGGGAAAGCGATCCAGCGTGCCCTCGTAGATCAGGTGCGAGAGCGCAATCGTCGTCTCCAGCGGATTGCCGATGGTGTTGCCGAGCCAGCCGTTGCCGGCAAAACGCTTGTTGAGTTCGGGCACGCCCTGCGGATGGATGAACAAGGGCACGCCGAGCTCCTCCGCCTTGGCCCAGACCGGATGGAATTTCGGATCGGAGAATTCCAGCGCGCCCACGACGCCGCCGATCGCCGCCCCCTTCAGGCCCTGCTTCTTCACCGCGGTTTCCAGTTCCTGCACCGCAAGATCGGGCGCCTGCAGGGTGAGCGAGGCGAAGGCCGCGAACCGGTCGGGTTTCGAGGCGCAAAGCTCGGCGAGCTTTTCGTTCTGGATCTTGACGATCGCGGCGGCCAGATCGCGCTCGCGATTGTACCAGAACGGGTTGATCGACAGCACCTCGAGGTCGATGGCCTGGGCATCCATCACGGCGAGCCGCTTGTCGATCTCGATGAAGGCCTCGGCCGCGCCGTTGACCGGCGGCAGCTGGATCGCGGCCGCATCGGCGCCGAGCAGCGCGCCAGCCTCGCGAAAGTGGCAATGGGCGTGCACGTCGATGGTCTTGACCCGCTTGCCGCCGACCATGACCGGCAGCTTCCGGCGTTCCGGCTGGTCGGCATGCGCATGCCTTGGCAGGCCGCAGCCGCAGAACACAATGCCGGTGGCAATGGCGGCGCTGCCGGCCTTGAGAAAATTGCGGCGCGTGGTCATGACAATTCCTCCGTGTTTGCCGGCGCGGTCCGCAACGGCCAAGCCGTGCTGGCTTTTGGTTTGAGTTTTTCTGCGATCGGCGGTTCAGACTACTTCCGTCACCGGCTGCATGTCGATGCCGAAGGTTTCCAGGAATTTCGACGTCATGATGTAGAACCCGACCGAAAGCTGCAGTTCGACCAGCGCCGCCGGCGTCAGCCTTGCCGCGATGGCGTCGAAGGTGGCGTCGGTCGGGCGGCGCAGCCCGACGATTTCATCGGTGAAGGCCAGCGCCGCGCGCTGCAACTCGTCGAAGCAGGTCGCGGATTTCCAGTCCTCCAGCGCCGCATTCTGCTCGTCGGTGACGCCGACATTCTTTCCGATGCGCTTGTGTGCGACCACTTCATAGGGCGCCTCGCAGAGGATCCCGGTGCGCGTGATCGCGAGTTCTCGCACCACCGGATCGAGCTCGCCCTTGTGGCGGATCGCGCCGCCGAGCCGGCAGTATTGTTCGAGGTAGCTCGGCGAATGCGCCATCATCCGGAAGATGTTGGCATTGCGGTTCTTGCCGAGGATCTCGCGGGTGCGTTCGCTGGCGCTGGCGGGATCGCTGTAGTCGATGCGGGCCATGGGTTTCCCTGGACGTTTAGGATTCGCTGCCTTGTCGACTGGCAGGTTTCACCGGCAGGCTAGCCCGCGGCCGGGGCGGGATCAACAGCGCAGGATTCTCCGTTCCGCGCGGGCGCCCTTCAGCCGGCTCATGACGGTGGTGTCCTTGCAAAATGCGGAACGAGGCGGCCGGCGAAGCGGACAAACCGCACCGTTACCTTGTCGCCGATTGCAAGATCGTTGTCGCCATGGGCCATCATGCGAAAGCCTTCGGGCAGGTCGACCAGGACGATGTTGTAGGGCACGTGCGCGCGCGCCTCCGGTGTCGCGGCGCGACACACCAGCGAGGTGGCATAGACGATGCCTTCGCCGCTGGCGCGCCGCTCGCCCGGGTCAGGCGCGCCGCAGGCCGCGCAGAAGCTGCGGTGGAAATACTGCACGTGGCCGCAGGCCGCACAGCCTTGATAAACGATGGCCTCCTCGCCGACGGTCCAGCCCGTCGGCGCCGTCCGGTTGCCGCTCATCGCACCCGCTCCAGAAACAGGCTGACATGGGACGACAGCACGCCGCCGTCGCCGTGCAGCAGCGCCATCGAGGCGTCGCGCACCTGGCGATTGCCGGCGCGTCCGGTCATCTGCAGGTGGGTTTCGACCAGATGCGCCATGGCGCCGCCGACGCCGCAATGGCCGTAGCTCAGGAGGCCGCCATGGGTGTTGAGCGGCATCGCGCCGTCGCCGTTGAAATGTCCCGCCCGCACCCGCTCTGCCGCCTCGCCGCGCCCGGCCAGGCCGAGATCCTCCAGCAGCATCGCCAGCGTGATGGTGAAGCTGTCATAGACAGCGGCATAGCGCACGTCGGAGATCGCGACGCCGGCGGCGGCCCGGGCGCGCGCGATCGCGATCTCGGCGCCGAGTTCGCTCAAGGCCGGCGCCGCCGTGACATGCTGGTGGGTATGGGCCTGCGCGCAACCGCGAACCCGCACGGCGGTCGCGCCGGTCGGTTCACGGCTGACGACGAATGCCGCACCGCCATCCGACACCGGACAGCAATCCAGAAGTTTCAGCGGCTGCGCCACCGGTTTCGATGCCATCACGTCGGCGACGCTGATGGCCTCGTGAAATTGCGCACCGGGATGGCCCAGCGCGTGCCGGCGCATCAGCACCGCGAATTCGGCGAGGTCCTGCTCGGTCACGCCGTATTCATGCATGTAGCGCGATGCCACCAGCCCGTAATAGGCCGGGATCGTCGGTCCCAGCGGCACCTCGTAATCGGGATGCCCGACCTGCGCCAGCGCCAGGATCGAGGCATCGCGGCTTTGCCCGGTCAGCCGGTTCTCGCCGCCGACCACCAGCACATGCCTGATAACGCCGGCGTCCACCAGGTGATGCGCCAGCATGGTCATCGCCAGACCGGTGGCGCCGCCGACCTGCACGGCATGGGCATAGGCCGGGCGAATGCCGAAATGCTCGGCAAACACGGTGGCCAGCATGATGTGCGGCGCGACCGTCGAATAGCCGCACAGGATACCGTCGATGTCGACCCGTTTCAAACCGGCATCGGCGATTGCCAGTTCCGCAGCCCGGCTCATCAGGTCGAGCGACGAGGCGCCCTCGTGCCTGCCGAACGCCGTCAGTCCGACGCCGGTGACGTAACTCATGGCGTAGCTCTCCTCCGCCCTGGTAACGGCAGGGCACAGCCAGGATCAAGGCTTGCTCGGCTATGGGCGCAGGCGTCAGGGGGCATTTGGCGAGAGAAAGGTGGGCACGGCGCAGGCGCGCCTGTTGCCCACCTTGCGAATTCTACGCGTTACCACCTACTTCACGGGCTCCAGCACCGAGACGTAGTTGGCCACCGCCGCGCCGCCCATGTTGAAGATGCCGCCGAGTTTTGCGTTCTTGATCTGCATGCCTTCCGGAGCCTGCCCCAGCAGCTGCATCGCACTCATCACATGCATGGAGACGCCGGTGGCGCCGATCGGATGGCCTTTCGCCTTCAGCCCGCCGGACGGATTGACCGGCAGCTTGCCGTCCTTCTGGGTCCAGCCCTCCTTGATGGCGCGCGCGCCCTGCCCCCGCGGGGTCAGCCCCATCGCCTCGTATTCGATCAGTTCGGCGACCGTGAAGCAGTCGTGGGTCTCGACAAAGGAAAGATCGGAAAGCTGCACGCCCGCCGACTGCAGCGCGCGCTGCCAGGCCACGCTGCAGCCTTCGAACAGCAGGATGTCGCGTTTGGACATCGGCAGGAAATCCTGGGCATGGGCGGTGGCCCTGATGCTGACGGCCTTGGCCATCGATCTGGCGGTTTCCGGATCCGCCAGCACCAGCGCGGCCGCGCCATCCGACACCAGCGAACAGTCGGTCCGCTTCAGCGGCCCGGCCACGAACGGATTTTTTTCGCTTTCGGAGCGGCAGAATTCATAGCCGAAATCCTTGCGCATCTGCGCATAGGGATTGGCGACGCCGTTCTTGTGGTTCTTGGCGGCGATCATCGCCAAGGCATCGGACTGGTCGCCGTGCCTCTGGAAATAGGCCTGGGCGATCTTGCCGAACACGCCGGCGAACCCGCCGGGGGTATCGCCGTCCTCCGGCAGGTACGACGCGCGCAGCAGGTTGCGGCCGATCTCGGCCGCAGGCGTCCGCGTCATCTGCTCGACGCCGACCACCAGCACGATCTTGGCCGCGCCCGCGGCAATCGCCCTGATGCCCTGGTGCACCGCTGCCGAGCCGGTGGCGCAGGCGTTCTCGACCCGGGTTGCCGGCTTGAACCGCAGCTGCGGATCGGCCTGCAGCACCAGCGAGGCGGTAAAGTCCTGCGGCGAGAAGCCGCCATTGAAATGCCCGAGCACGATCTCGTCGACATCGGCGGCGGAGATGCCGGCGTCGGCGAGCGCGTCGGTCGCGGCCCGGACCACGAGACTTTCGACGGTCTCGGTATCGAACTTGCCGAACGGCGTATGCGCCCATCCGACGATGCTGGCTGTCATGGTTGTCTCCCTCAGGCTCGGTCAGCGGATCAGGCGAACTTACCACCCAATTCGTCTTCGATGTGAATCCGGATGATGTCGTCAAAGCTGTTTTCGACGGTGGTGAAACCGAGCTCGCGCGCCCGCCTGGCCTCGAAGCTGCGCGGCCATCCCGCGACAATGCCCATGATGAACGGATCCGGCTCGCGCCTGATCCGGGCCGCGACCTTGTCGCCGGCGACCCGCCGCAAGGCGGCGATCTGTTCGCCGACGGTGGCGGTCAGGCCGGGCATGGTGAGGTTGCGGCGGGAGCCGGCCGCTGCGGTATCCATGGTCGCGGCGTGGAGCAGGAAACCGACCGTCGAGCGCGGCGAGGCATGCCAGTGCTGGACATCCTCCGACACCGGCAGCACCGCTTCCTTGCCGGCCAGCGGTTCGCGCAGGATATTGGAAAAGAATCCGGATGCCGCCTTGTTGGCAAGACCGGGACGGATGCAGACGGTGGGCAGCCTGATACCGATGCCGTCCAGGAAACCGCGTCGCGAATAGTCCGACAGCAGCAATTCGCCGATCGCCTTCTGGGTGCCGTAGCTCAGCAGCGGGGTGTGAAAGAACTCGTCGCCGATGACGTCGGGAAACGGCGCGCCGAACACCGCGATCGACGAGGTGAACACCAGCCGGGGCTTGTAGCCGCCGCCGGCGAGCCGGACCGCATCGAGCAGCATCCGGGTGCCGTCGAGATTGATCCGGTAGCCCTTGTCGAACTCGAGTTCGGCCTCGCCGGAGACGATCGCCGCCAGATGGAAAATCACGTCGGGACGGTCCGCGACCAGCTTTTCGGCAGCCCCCGGCACCGCGAAATCGCAGGTCACGGTGTCGACCGCAAATCCGGGGTTGGCGGGTTGTTCCGGCGCCACCACATCCTGCAGCGTCAGCCGCGCGATGTCGCGGGAGCCGAGGCGCCCGTCACGCAACAGCCGCTCGGTCAGCTTGCGGCCGACCATGCCGGCCGCGCCCAGAACCAGAATATGCAAGAGCCAACTCCTTTTTGTTCTTGAATTCAGCCGTCGGCCCGCGCGCTCACTCTTTCACGGCTCCGGTCATCGCCGATACGTAATGCTCGACAAAGAACGCGTAAAGTATGACCAGCGGCAGCGAACCGACCAGCGCGCCCGCCATCAGCGAACCCCATTTGTAGATATCGCCGTCGACGAACTCGTTCACGATCGCCACCGGCACCGTCTTGTTCGGGGTCGACTGCAGGAAGGTCAACGCGTAGATGAACTCGTTCCAGCACAGCGTAAAGGAAAAGATGAAGGCCGAAATCAGCCCGGGAACAGCCAGCGGAATCACGATCTTGACGAGGATCTGCCAGCGCGACGCGCCGTCGATCAGGGCACACTCTTCCAGTTCGTAGGGAATGGTCTTGAAGTATCCCATCAGCAGCCAGGTCGAGAACGGAATCAGCAGCGTCGGATAGACCAGGATCAGCGACAGCGGCGAATCGAACAGCCCATAGGCCTGGATCACCGACGCCAGCGGAATGAACAGAATCGACGGCGGCACCAGATAGGCAAAGAAGATCAGCACGCCCACCGCTTCGGCGCCCCTGAACCGCAGCCTCACGATGGCGTACGCCGCCAGCACGCTGGCGATGATCGACAGCGTGGTCGCGCCCACCGCCACATACATCGTGTTCCAGAGCCATCTCGGATACTGGGTCTCGAACAACAGCTTGCTGATGTGCTTGAAGGTCGGATGAACCACCCAGAACGGGTTGTACTTGTCCATGTCGATCAACTGCTCGTCCGGCTTGATCGACGTCAACGCCATCCAATAGAACGGAAACAACAGCACGACCAGGATCACGAACAGCGGCAGATAGAGCGTCACCACGCGGCGCGGCAGCGACTCCAGAAAGCTCATGCCCTCGCTGTCGTCACTCTGGGCGGCGGCCGGCGCCTTCGACGGCAACGCGGAATCAGTCATTGTTCGATCCTTGCTGCCATTTCCGACGCTGCATGCCGAACCAGGAAATCGCGATCGCCGCCGCCAGGAACGGGATCATGGCGGTCGCAATCGCGGCCCCTTCGCCGAGCCGGCCGCTGATGATGCCGCGCTGATAGCTCAGGGTGGCCATCAAATGCGTGGCATTGACCGGGCCGCCCCGCGTCAAGGCCCAGACCAGCTGGAAGTCGGTGAAGGTGAACAACACCGAGAAGGTCATGACGACGGCGATGATCGGCGTCAGCAGCGGATAGGTGATGAAACGGAAGCGCTGCCAGTTGGTGGCTCCGTCCAGCGTCGCCGCCTCGTACAGCGAGGGCGACACCGTCTGCAGGCCGGCCAGCAGCGTGATCGCGACAAAGGGAACGCCGCGCCAGATGTTGGCGAAGATCACGCTGCCCCGCGCCATGTTGCCGTCGCCGAGGAAATCGATGTTGTGGTCGATCACGCCGAGCCTGATCAGCGACCACGAGATGATCGAAAACTGCGCGTCGTAGATCCACCAGAACGCGATCGCCGAAAGCACGGTCGGCACGATGAACGGGATCAGCACCACGGAGCGGATCAGGGCCTTGAACGGCATATGCCGGTTCAGCAGCAGCGCCAGATAGAGGCCGACCGCGAATTTGATGGCGCTGGCGACGATGGTATAGAGCAGCGTATTGAACACCGCGAGCCAGAAGATCGAGTCATCCCACAGCCACTGGTAGTTCTCCAGCCCGACGAAAACGCCGGTGCGCCCGATGCGTTCGTCGGTGAAGCTCATCCAGACGCCGAGGAACAGCGGATAGGCCAGAAAAAGGATCAGGAAGGCCGCCGCGGGCAGCATGAACCAAAGCGCGATCCAGTTGCGGTTGGTGCGCAGCCGCATCCATAGCGACGGCGTATCTGCGACCGCGGCCGGCACCGGCATCGATGTCTGGACGGTAGACATTCCGCTGCAACTCCAAATCCAACTGGCAAGACGGTCGCCCGGTCGCCTGCTTATCTTACGCCGGGCCCGACCTGGATTTCCAAACAAAAACGCGCCGGCGCGGCAGGCCGCGCCGGCGCTTTGGCCTATCGGAAGATGCGCTTGGCGGAACGTTCCGCCGAAGCCATCGCCGTCTTGACGTCCTCGTGTCCGGTGCAATAGTTCGCGAACATGTCGACGACGACAAAGTCGGCAATTGCGGCCGCCGCGTTTTCGTCCATCTTGCCGATACCCGCCGGGGTTTGCGCGGTCTCGGCCACGTCGCGATATGGCGTGTTTTTCGGGTCCGCGGTCCAGATCGGGTTCTTCTTGAAGCCGAGCAGGAACGGCGAAAGGTAGCCTTGCGCCGCCTCGACCCAGGGATCGAACTGCGCCGGTTCCATCAGGAAGGCGGTGAAGGCCTTGCAGGCCTGGGGGTATTTGGTGAAGCTGAAGACCAGGATCGGGAAGCCGAGATGCAGTTCCCTGGTCTTGCCGTCGACGCCCGCCGGCAGGTGGGCGTGGTTCATGTCTTCGGCGATCTGCGGGTTTTCCTTCTTGGCGGTGACATAGATCGAAATGCCATTGACGGTCAGGTGGAGCTGGCCGGCCAGGAACGCCTTGTTGTTGGAACTGTCGTTCCAGGACGCGGTGCCCGGCACGAAATCGTCATAGAGGCCCTTGACGTATTCCAGCGCCTTCGCCGTCTCCGGCGAGTTCACGACAACCTTGTTGTCCTTGTCGATCAGATTGCCGCCATGGGCCCAGAGCGCCCAATGCAGCCAGCCGTTGGCATCGCCCGAGGCGTGCCCGAGAGCCATGCCGGCTGGCGTGCCGTTCTTGTTCAGGCCCTTCACCAGATCGGCAAAGCCGCCGAGGTCGTTCGGGAATACCTTGTGGCCGGCCTTTTCGGCGGCGGCAACGCGGTAGTTCACCAGACCGCCGGTGGCCGCGACCGGAACGCCGATCCACTTGCTGCCCAGTTTGCCGTAGGCCTCGCCCGACGGAGCCCAGCCGCCGCATTTCTTGCCGAGATAATCGGCGACATCGGTCATGTCTGTGCATTTGCTCGGGAACAGGAACGGCAGCGAGTAGAGTCCCCAGACCATGTCGAGACCCTGCCCGGTATTGGCGGCGACCGACGCCTTGGGCTGGATGTCGTCATAGGATTCGTTGGAAACGTTGATGGTCACGCCGGTCGCCTTCTGGAAGGCATCGACGATCTTCATGAATGCGACATCTTCGGCTTCGACAAAGCGCTTCCAGCGCAGCAGATTGATCTTGGCGCCCGCTTCCGGCTTCCACTGCGCGGTCTGCGCCCAGGCCTTGGCATAGCCCAGCAATTGCTCGCTCGACATCGTTGCCGCGGCTGCCAGCAAGGTGGCGCCGCCCTTCATCAAGGACCGCCGATCCGGTGTAAAGCTAGTCATCTCAGTCACTCTCCCTGTTTATTGGCTCTTGTTTGGTGGCTTGATTGGCGCCTTGATCGACCCGCTGACGATTTACAGCCGCTTGCCGTTGGTCGCATCGAACAGATGGACCAGGGACGGGTCCGGCTTCAGCCGGACCTTGTCGCCTGGATTGAATTGATGACGCTCGCGGAACACGGCGACGACTTGCTGGCCGCCGAGCTTGGCAAAGACCTGGGTTTCCGAACCGGTCGGCTCGACCACCACGATCTCGGCTTCGGCGCCATCGTCCGCAATCGTGAAATGCTCCGGCCGCACCCCGTAGACCGCAGGCCGGCCGTCGGAATTGGCGGGGGCCGACGCCAGCGGCAGCTTCACCCCGTTGGGGCCCTCGAAAGCGAGGCTGCCATTGGCCTTGATCGTTCCGTTCAGGAAATTCATCGCCGGCGATCCGATGAAGCTGGCGACGAATCGATTGTCCGGCCGGTCGTACAGGTCGAGGGGGGAGCCGATCTGCTCCACGATGCCGTCATGCATCACCACGATCTTGTCGGCCATGGTCATGGCCTCGATCTGGTCGTGGGTCACATAAACGGTGGTGGTCTTCAGCCGCTGATGCAGTTCCTTGATTTCGGTACGCATCGCCACGCGCAATTTGGCGTCGAGGTTGGACAAGGGTTCGTCGAACAGGAACACCTGGGGGTCCCGCACGATGGCCCGCCCCATCGCCACGCGCTGGCGCTGGCCGCCGGACAACTGCCGGGGATAGCGATCGAGCAGCGCCGTCAGGTCGAGAATTTCCGCCGCGCGCTTGACCCCGCTGCTGATTTCGGCGGCACTTGCGCCCCGCAGCTTGAGCGAAAATCCCATATTGTCGGCGACCGTCATATGCGGATACAGCGCATAATTCTGGAACACCATGGCGATGTCGCGTTCCTTGGGCTGGACGTTGTTGACGACGCGGTCGCCGATCGAGATCGTCCCGGAGGTGATGTTTTCGAGCCCCGCGAGCATCCGAAGCAAGGTCGATTTGCCACAGCCGGAGGGGCCGACCAGAACCACGAAGGCGCCGTCCTCGATCGGGATCGATACGCCGTGCAGAACCTCGAAGCCGCCAAACGATTTCCGCACGTCGCGAATCTGCACCGACGACATACAAAACCTCCCCGAAACGCATGAGTCCGGCGGCCGAAGCGCCGGTCATCCCTTGTTTGACCGCGGTCTTACCAGACTTTTCCGGCGATGTCGTTGGATCAAAGTCGCATTGATTTCCGGCCGGCGCCGACGTTGCGGACAAGGCGGTGACATGCAAACATCGGCAGCCACCATGAACATTTCGCACAAAAATAAGGCGTGTGCGCTGCGGGAGAAACCATGAACAAGCCGCTTACCGGGACCACCCGACGCAAACTCCGTTCCAGCGAGTGGTTCAACGACCCTCACAACCCGGCGATGACCGCGCTGTATCTCGAGCGCTACCTCAATTACGGGCTGACCCGGCATGAGCTGCAATCCGGCAAGCCGATCATCGGCATCGCGCAGACCGGCAACGACCTGTCGCCATGCAACCGGCATCACCTCGAATTGGCCCATCGGGTCCGGGAGGGAATCCGCGCCGCCGGCGGCATCGCCATGGAATTCCCGATGCATCCGATCCAGGAGACCGGCAAGCGCCCGACGGCGGCGCTGGATCGCAACCTCGCCTATCTTGGACTGGTCGAGATCCTGTTCAGCTATCCGCTGGACGGCGTGGTTCTGACCACGGGCTGCGACAAGACCACGCCGGCCTGCCTGATGGCGGCGGCGACCGTCAATCTGCCGGCCATCGTGCTGTCCGGCGGGCCGATGCTGAACGGATGGTTCAACGGCGAGCGCTCGGGCTCGGGCACCGTGGTGTGGAAATCCCGCGAGCGCCTTGCCGCGGGCGAGATCGACTACGAGGAGTTCATGAACATCGTGGCCTCGTCGGCGCCGTCGGTCGGCCACTGCAACACCATGGGTACCGCCTCCACCATGAATTCGCTGGCCGAAGCCCTGGGCATGTCGCTGCCGGGCTGCGCCGCGATCCCGGCGCCCTATCGCGAGCGCGGCCAGATCGCCTATGAGACCGGCACCCGCATTGTCGGCATGGTCTGGGAGGACCTCAAGCCGTCCGACATCCTGACCCGACAGGCCTTTGAAAACTGCATCGTGGTCAATTCGGCGATCGGCGGCTCGACCAATGCCCCGATCCATATCAATGCGCTGGCCCGCCATGTCGGCGTCGAACTGTCGATCGACGACTGGCAGACCTACGGCCATGCCATTCCGCTCCTGGTGAACATGCAGCCGGCCGGCTTCTACCTCGGCGAGGAATATCATCGCGCCGGCGGCGTGCCGGCCGTGGTGCGCGAGTTGATGCAGGCCAGGCGCATTCATGAGGACGCCATGACCGTCAACGGCCACACCATGGGCGAGAACTGCCGCAACGCCTCCAAACCCGACGGCGACGTGATCTGGAGTTACGACAAGCCGCTGCTGAAGGACGCCGGCTTCCTGGTGTTGCGCGGCAACCTGTTCGATTCCGCGATCATGAAGACCAGCGTGATCTCGAAGGAATTCCGCGACCGCTATTTGGTCAACCCCGGGGATCCGAATGCCTTCGAGGGACGCGCCATCGTGTTCGAGGGCCCGGAGGACTATCACGACCGGATCGACGATCCCGCGCTCGAGATCGACGAGCACTGCATTTTGTTCGTGCGCGGCACCGGCCCGATCGGCTATCCCGGCGGCGCCGAGGTCGTCAACATGCAGCCGCCGGCCGCACTGATCAAGCGCGGCATCCTGTCCCTGCCCTGTATCGGCGACGGCCGCCAGTCCGGCACCTCGGGCTCGCCGTCGATCCTGAACGCGACGCCGGAAGCCGCCGCCGACGGCGGCCTTGCCATCCTCAAGACCGGCGACCGGGTCCGCATCGATCTCAACAAGGGCAGCGCCGACATCCTGATCTCCGACGAGGAGCTGAAGCGGCGCCGCGCCGAACTGAAGGCCAAGGGCGGCTTCCCCTATCCGGCCAACCAGACGCCCTGGCAGGAGCTCTATCGCTCCACCGTCGGCCAGCAGGCCACCGGGGCCTGCATGGAGTTCGCGACCCGCTATCACGACATCGCCGGCCGCGTCGGCACCGCGCGGCATAATCATTAGTGGAGCGATGCCATGAAATCGATCTTATGGGAAGAAGCGATCCATCTTTCGGCATTCCGGGATGTGTTCGGGCCGGCCATAGCCGGCCGGAGTGCGGGCCCGGAGTCCATAGCCCCTGCAGTGGTTTTGGATTCCGGGCGCGCTCGCGCCGCGCTTCGCGCGTTACGCGCGCCCCGGAATGACGAAATGATTCGAACTTCGAAATCACTGCACTAGGTTGATCCGAACCGTCATTGCCGGGGTCGGCCCGGCGATCCATCCTTCCTCAAAGAAGATAGCACGCAGGTCGAGCCCGCGTTTGGCCGAAAAAATTCCGACGATCAATTGACCGGAGAGAACCACATGTCAGACCGCCTCAAGGGCAAGCGCGCATTCGTAACCGCGGCCGCCGTGGGAATCGGCCGCGCCTGCGCCGTGGCATTCGCGCGCGAGGGCGCCAGCGTGTTTGCCACCGACATCGACGAGAACGGCCTGGCGCTGCTCGCAAGGGACGGCGTCACCGAGGTGGCGCGGCTCGATGTGCGCGACAGTTCCGCGGTGGCGGCGATGGCCAGGCGGGTCGGCAGGGTCGACATCCTGCTCAACGCCGCCGGCTTCGTGCATCACGGCACCGTGCTGGAATGCTCCGACGAGGAGTGGGATTTTTCGTTCGACCTCAACGTCAAGTCGATGCACCGGACGATCAGGGGATTTCTACCGGACATGCTGGAGGCCGGCCGCGGCTCGATCGTCAACATCTCCTCGGCAGCCGGCGTCTTCAAGGCCGCCCCCAACCGCTATGTCTATGGCGCGACCAAGGCGGCGGTCGCCGCCCTGACCCGCGCGGTCGCCACCGACTTCATCACCAGGGGCATCCGCTGCAACTGCATCTGTCCGGGCACCATCGAAACCCCGTCGATGCTGAACCGCGCCGCGGCGGCCGGTCCGGGCGGCCGCGAGATGTTCGTCAGCCGGCAGCCGATGGGACGCCTGGGGACCGCCGAGGAGATCGCCTCGCTTGCCGTCTATCTCGCCAGCGACGAAAGCTCGTTCACGACCGGCGTCGCCCACATCATCGATGGCGGCTGGACGCTGTAAGGCATCAAGCAACAGCTTCCTCATTCAGGGGCGCGAGCCTGCGGATCCAGACTCTGGCCGGCCCGACGACGGGCTCCGCGAGTGAACCCGGAAACCCGAGAATCCCCGATCTGCAATTGCACATCCGCGGTCTGGTCCTTCGGACCATCCCGTACTGACGAATGAAAAATCGTTCCAAACCGGATTATAGGAGTTTGCCATGAACAAGATCGATCTGAACGGCCGCTGCGCCGTCGTCACCGGCGGCGCCCAGGGGTTCGGCCGCGCGATCACCGAGCGCTTCGTGGCCTCCGGCGCCAGGGTCGCGATCTGGGACCACGACCAGCCATTCGCCGAAAAAACCGCCAGGGAAATCGGCGAAGGCGTCACCGCGTTCAAGGTCGACGTCTCGGACCTGGCGGCGGTCGAAACGACCAGGGACGCCACGCTGAAGGCATTCGGCAAGATCGACATTCTGGTCAACAATGCCGGCATCGCCGGCATCAACAAGACGGTATGGGACACCGACCTCGAGGAATGGCGCAAGGTGCTGCGCATCAACCTCGACGGCCCCTTCATCTGCTGCAAGGCGATCGTGCCGGCCATGATCGGTCAGAACTATGGACGCATCGTCAACATCGCCTCGATCGCCGGCAAGGAAGGCAATCCCAATGCGGCTCATTATTCCGCCTCCAAGGCCGGCCTGATCGCGCTGACCAAATCGCTCGGCAAGGAACTTGCGAGCTATGAGATCGCCGTCAACGCCGTGACCCCCGCCGCGGCCAGAACCGCGATCTTCGACCAGATGACGCAGCAGCACATCGACTTCATGCTGTCCAAAATTCCGAAAGGACGTTTTGTCCTGGTGGAAGAGCTCGCCGCGATGGTGGCGTGGCTGGCTTCGGAGGATTGCGCATTCTCCACCGGGGCGGTGTTCGACATATCCGGTGGCCGGGCGACCTATTGAACGGGCGCCAGAACCGCGCGATCGAGTGTCGGCGGGAACATATGGTCAGGGAAGGCGTATTGGTCGGAAGCCGCGGGCGAGCGATCGATGCCCGCACGGGTCGGCTCCCGCAAGGCCGGCCATGCCTCAACCAATCCGTGCTAGCGTCATCCACCAATGAAAACCCCAAGGGGATCCCCGGTTGCCCGCAAATACCACCCTCTACGACGTATCGGTCTGGGTCCTGCCGCTGGTCATCGCCATCACCTTCCATGAGGCCGCCCACGGTTTCGTGGCACACCATTTCGGCGACAACACCGCCTGGGAACGCGGTCGCGTCAGCTTCAATCCCCTCAAGCACATCGATCCGTTCGGAACCCTGATCTTGCCGGCGATGCTGCTCTTGTCGCATTCGCCGTTCCTGTTCGGCTATGCCAAGCCGGTGCCGGTGAATTTCCGCGCCTTGCGGCAACCGCGGATCGACATGGTCTGGGTGGCGCTGGCCGGGCCTGCCACCAATATCGCCCTCGCGCTGGTGGCGGCGGCGGCTTTCCACCTCGTCAATTACCTGCCCGACAACGCCGCTTCGTGGGTCGCCGACAACCTCAAAAACGCCCTCTTGATCAACGTCGTGCTGGCGATCTTCAACATGCTTCCGATCCCGCCACTGGATGGCGGGCGGGTCGCGGTGGGCTTGCTGCCCAACGTGCTGGCTATGCCGCTGTCCCGGCTGGAACCCTATGGCATGCTGATCCTGATCGGAATCCTGATTCTTCTACCTGTTGTCGGCAGCCAGTTCGGTCTAAATCTTGATGTTATTTCGGCGATACTGCGGGCGGCGACCGGCTATGTGATCCGGCTACTACTCGTGGTGACCGGCAACGTGTAGGCTTGACCGCCGAGAAGAGCTGAGGCCACCTTGATCAGAGCTGCTGACATGTTGATCGCGCGACGGGCCGACACCAAGGCCCGCGCCGATTTTGCGACATGGAAAATGATGGCCAAGCTCAATGGCGCCTCGACCCTGCCCGCCGAAGCCCAGACCTTCCTCGCCAGCTACCAGGCGCTGCTCAAGCAGATGCCCGAGGCCGCGGCCACCGACGCCACCATCCAACTGATCTACCGAAGCTATTATGGCGAGATGGGCGGCGCGGGCACGGCGCCCGATGTCAAAGCCCAAGCCAGCGACCCCATTAGCGACAATGTCACCGCCTTCAAGCGGCCGCCTCCGCGGCGCCAGACCCCGGGTGGGCCGCCGGCAAAACCCCGGTTGCCGGTTGCCCTGATATTCGCCTGCCTGGTCGTGGTCTATGTCGGTATTCGCTATATTTGGCGCTGATGGTCGCTTGCGATCGCCGCCAGCTTCGACGGCCTGGCGCAAGCGCTTGAGCCGGTTTCCTGCCGAATCGAGGGCTGCGGCCTCACCGCGTGCGAGAGCGCCAATCGGTCAGCTCTTGCCCTTCTGAAACACCACGTCGACGGTGAAGCTCAGTCCCTCGTCCGCCACCACCGGCGGCGGCCGCGGCAGCGGATCGGATCGGCGGACCATGGACAGCGCGGCCTCGTCATAGGCGGTATCGCCGGATCCCTGCACGACGTTGACGGAGACGACGTGACCCAGCCGGTCGAGCACGAAGTTGACCTTGACCTTTGCCGCCCTCGGGTTTTTCACCTCGGGATATCGCTTGTGAAGATTGAGATAGGCGCTGAGCTGATGGCTCCATTTCTCTGTCAGCTTGCCGGTATCCTTGCCGATGCCCTGCTGGGGAGCCGCCGCGGTCTGGCTTTCGCGGGAGTTTTCCAGGTTCTGCCGCGCCGTCGCCTCCTGCGCCACCGATTCCATCGACGCGCTGGTCTGCACCTTGGCCTGCTCGGGATCGTCTTGCTTGGGTTGCTTCGGCTCGTTGGTGGTCACGACCCGGTCCGGATCCTCGGTCTCGGTCGGCTTCTCCTTGGGTAATTCGGTATCCTTGACCACGGCCTTCTGTTCGGCCAGTGCCGGGGTCGCCACCGACGCATCGGCGTCGGGTCCGGCCGGCAGATCGCTGTCCTCGACGCGCGGCGACGTCATCTCGATCGCAATTTCGGTGCCGGCGGCGCCCAGGGATTCGTCGGAATCGGCGGTCCGCAGATGCGCCAGCGCCAGCGCGGCGCCGCCGAGGTGCAGCGCCAGCGCGGCTACCGCTGCCAGGATCCACAGCCGCCGGGACGGCTTCTGCTCGCTGTCGAGGTCGGGCATCGCGCGATTGCCGCCGCTCAAGGTTTCGGGGTTTCGGGCACCGGCGGCGACTGGGCCGCATCGGCAACGCCTTCGAGCGCCACCAGTTTGATCTTGGTGTAGCCGCCGACGCGCAGGATTTCCAGCACGTCCATCATTTCGCCGTAGGGCACGGTGCGGTCGGCGCGCAGAAAGATATAGCGGTCCTTGCTGGCGTCGGCCATGGCGTCCAGCGAACGCACCAGATCGACCCGCTTGACCGGGGTTTCTCCGATCGCCAGCGCGAGGTCCGGCTTGATGCTGACATAGGTCGGCTTGTCCGGCTTCTTCTGCGGGGTGGCGGTCGACGACGGCAGGTCGATCGGAAGATCGACGGTCGACAGCGGCGCCGCCACCATGAAGATGATCAGGAGAACCAGGATGACGTCGATGAACGGGGTGACGTTGATCTCGTGCGTTTCGGAAAAATCGCCGTCGTCGTCGAGGTCGCTGTCCGCGATTGATGCGCCCATCGCCTACTCCGCCGCGCGCGAATGCGTGCTGACATGGCTGCGGTCGAGATCGCGCGACAGCAGCCGCGCTGCAGCGCCCGACGACCGGCCGACCAGTTCGAGGTATCCCTTGGTGACGCGGGCGAAATGATTGTAGATGATCACCGCCGGGATCGCCGCCACCAGGCCGAGGGCGGTGGCGAGCAGTGCCTCGGCGATGCCCGGCGCGACCACCGCCAGGTTGGTGGTCTGCGATTTCGAGATGCCGATGAAGCTGTTCATGATGCCCCACACCGTGCCGAACAGCCCGACGAATGGCGAGGTCGCCCCGATGGTGGCGAGCAGTCCCATGCCGAGCCGGACCCGGCGCGCTTCGGCGCGCACGATCTCGGCGAAGCTCGACGCCGCCCGCTCCTTGATGCCGGCATCGCCGGAAATTCCCGCCGACAGCCGCGCCTCGCGCATCGCCGCCGCCAGCAATGCCGACAGCACGCTGTCCTTTGCGCCCAGCGCGAACTGGGCTTCCGCCAGCGACCGGGCATCGCCGATCTTGCGGAGCGCCGCGCGCAGCCGGCGCTGCACCAGCGACAGCTCGAATATCTTGGCGATGAAGATGGTCCATGTCACCAGCGAGGCGAACGCCAGCCCGATCATCACGGCCTTGACCAGCACATCCGCCGACATGAACATCGACCAGGGCGACAGTTCATGCATCGCAACGGCGGTCGATTTCAGCGGCCTGGCGGCAGCATCCGCGGCTGCGTCGGCCGAAGTCGGCGGTGTCGGAGCGGACACGGCGGGGGCCGATGCCGCCGGTGCGGCCTGAGCCTGGGCTGCAGGCACAGCCGCCGCGTTCTGTTGCGCCCGCGAAGGCGCCGATGGCCACAGCAGTGCCAGCGCCAGGATTGCAGCAGATGTCGCCCGAAAAATTCTCATGTTCATACTTGAGCCCAGGTGCGGATCAGATTGTGATAGATACCGGTCAATTTGACCGTTTCAGGGTCATCTCGCCCAAGGCGCTGCACCAGCGCCTGAATTGCGGTGTCGAGGTCGAAAACCAGGCTGCGGGCGTGGGCATCTCGTATCATGCTCTGCAGCCAGAAAAAAGACGCAACCCGCAGGCCTCGCGTGACCGGGGTGACCATATGCAAACTAGACGCAGGATAAAGTACGAGATCGCCGGCCGGCAGCTTGATTTCATGGGAACCGTAGCTGTCCTCGACCACCAGTTCGCCACCCTCATATTCGTCGGGTTCGGATAGGAACAGCGTGACCGACAAATCGGTCCGGATCCGCAGCCCGGTCAGGTGATCGCCGCGCACGGCGTTGTCGACGTGAATGCCGAAATGGTGCCCGTCGGCGGCGGCATAGCGGTTGAACAGCGGCGGAAAGATCTGCAGCGGCACCGCGGCCGAGATGAATCTCGGATTGGCGGTCAGCGCCGAGACGACGCGGTGGCCGAGCTGGCGCGCCGTTTCGCTGTCCGGCGGCAATTGCTGGTTTTTTTTCACCAGAGCCGATTGCGCCCCGGCGGTGGAACGGCCGTCTTCCCAGGCGCAGCGGTCCATGATGCGGCGGAACTGCGCCACATCGTCCTTGCTCAGCACGTCGGGAACGCAGATCAACATCGCGCCAGTTCCTTCGATCAGTACCTCGCTGAAAGAACCACCGCCACGGTGCGGCCAGGGGCTTCCAGCGTGAACGGCGCCGCACTTTGATAAAACGCGGTGTAATAGAGCTTGTTGAAGATGTTGTTGACGAACAGCTTCGCCGTCCAGTTCTTGTCGATCTTGGCCTCCGCGAAGCTGTCGAAACGCCAGAAGCTCGGCAGCGAGGTGCCCTGGTTTGCCGCAAGCAAGGTGCCGCCGTACATCGCCGAACGATAGACCGCCTGTCCGCCAACCTCCCACCGGTCGTCGATCTGGTATTTGCTGAGCAGGCTGAACGACTGATTGGCGATGTTGGCCAGCGGCAGGCCGACGTTTGTCGTGTACAAAGCGGGGTCGGCCGGGGGAACCAGCGACTTCGTCACCTCCGACTTCATCAGCACGAGGCCGCCGAACACGCTCCATTTGTCGGTGATCTTGCCGGTAACTTCCAGATCGATGCCGCGGATCTGATAGGCTGCGCCGGCGCTGATGCAGGGCTGCGTGCCGCCTATCGAAACATTATAGGGGCAAGCCGCCGTCTGGTTCGCTTTCGAGGTGACGTTCACCGACTCACGCGCATTGGTGACATCGGTCTGGAACAGTGCGCCGGACACCAGCAGATGGCGATCGAACAGTTCCCATTTGTTGCCGACCTCGATCGCCGTGTTCTTCATCGGCCCGAAAATCTGGTTCGAGCCACCGTTGATGTTCGGCGCAAGCCCGCCATACGCCGCGCTGGTGCCGTCGAACTCGGAGCCTACCGGGTCCGACGACGTCGCATAGGCCACATAGACGCTGGTAATCGGCAGCGGCTTCAGCGTGAGCCCCAGATTGAAGTTCGGCATGTCAAACTGCGCGGCCTGCGAACCAAATACGCCCGCGACCGAGCCCGATGTGCCGTAGCCACTGGCTTTGATGCCATAGTCGTCCAGGCGAACGCCGCCGTTAAGGATGACCAGGTCGCGGTAATTGGCGGAATCCAGCAGATATCCGCTTGTGGTATCGATCGCGATTTGCGTCGGCTTCCCCGTCAGCGCGGGCGTGGTCGAGAACGGCGCGAACGTGTATTGCGGGTTGGTGACGCTGACGTTGGTTGGCGCCCCGCTGCTGTTGAACGCGGCACCGGATGCTTCCGAGGTGAGCCCGGTATATGTATCGATACTGGAAGTCTCGCGCGAGACCTCGACGCCGGCGACCGCGGTGTGATGCCAGTCACCGGCATCGAACTTGTAGGTGAACTCGCTCTGGTTGGCGACGACGTCCGTTGGCTGATAGCGGCTCAGCGTGTTGGCGGTCAGCGTGTTCGCCACAACGTTGGATGACTCCGGAATCGTGCCGATGTAATTCAGCAACGACTCCGAGCCTCGAACCTTGTCGCTAAAGGTCAGGTCGGGAGTGATCTTTACTTCGGTGTTGACCGTGGCGATATCCTGATGGACCTCGAAGAAATCGCGGTTGACGAAGCCGTAGAAATTATCGCGATTGACGCCAAACTCCGGGGCCGGGCCGCCGGCGGTGGTGGTGTACTGGCCGAGGGCGTTGGTGGGTCCCGTCCGCAGGTACGGCACGCCAAAGTCCGGCAATCCGTGAATGTCGGTGTGAACGTAGTCCGCGGTCACCTTCACCGCGTCAACCGGCTTCCAGGTCAACGCCGCAAAGCCGCCGCCGCGATCGTCGGTGGTAAAGCTCCGGCCTTCAACGCCTGCATCCTGGAAAAGGCCGCCGGCGCGAATCGCCAATGTCGGGCTGATCACCTGGTTGACGTCGAGCGTGACGCGCTTGGTGTTGTCGCTCGCGTACGTCGTGTCCATGTTGTAGAATGATTTATCGGTGGTCGCCTGCTTGGTGACGATATTGATCGCACCCCCCGTGGTGCCGCGCCCGGCGAACGACGAGCCGGGTCCGCGCAGGATCTCGATCTGCTCGGTGAAGAAATTCTCGCGGACGCTGACGCCGGAGTCGCGGACGCCGTCGATAAAGACGTCGTTGCGGGTGTCGAAGCCGCGGACGAAAAACCGGTCACCGAAGGCGTTGCCGCCCTCGCCGGTGCCGAGTGTCACGCCGGCGGTGTTCAGCACCGCCTGCTTCAGCGACGTGGCGTTTTCGTCTGCCAGCACTTCCTTGCTGAGCACGGTGACGGTCTTCGGCGTATTCAACAGCGGCTCCGGGAATTTGCCTGAGGCCTGCAGGTGATCGACCTTGTAGGGCGCCGCTGCATCCGCATAGGGGTTGCGGTCGGCGCCGAGCCCGCCGGCGTTGGGAAACGGCACCGCCGCGACCGGCGCGGGCTGCGAACGGCGCGCGGCGCGGCGCAGCGCATCGCGCGCCTTGATCTGATCCGGAGAAGGTTTGGTTGCAGCAGGACGCGGGCGGGCGGCCGGGGCATCGACCGTCACCGGCGGCAGGTTCGATTGCTGCGCTTCGGCGCCGGATAACGTCGCGACCGCCATCATGCCGGCGACGGCGGAGACCTTTCGGCCGCAATAGCCGTCGAAGGTTTCGCCGACCGAGTTGATCGCCGCGCCCGCACGCAGCGACCTCGGTGTCCTTGACTGATTCATTACGCGCGCCCCTTAGCCGAATTTCAATTGCCTCACGCAGTTGTGTCTGCGTCGAGACATTGATGGCTTGGTATCGAGCGCGAGAATCCGGGTCAATGCGATGACGGCTTCGGGATGCTTGAATCCATCCAGATCAAAACGATTCTAAATCGATGGCTTGAAATCGTTTTAGAACACAGACTGTAAGCGTTCTAAACTGGCGCACAAAACCGCTGCCGGACAAGGCTTTATCGGCACGCTCCGGCCGGCATCGATCAATCGACGCTGGGCGGCTTCATCAGCGAAAACAGTTCATCGACGGTTTGCTGCGCCGTCGACCGCACGCGATCGGTGTCTTGTGTTCCGGCGATGTTGACGCCCTTCACAACGGCTTTGATCTCGTCGCGAAAGTCGGTGAGAAATCGCAGCGGATCCGGCGAATTGCTGGCGACGCGCGCGATCAGGCCGGCGACCAGGAGCTGGCAGGCGATCATGCGTCCGTTCAGTTCGTCCATTGTGCAGTCCTGACTGGTTGGGCGCGGCAGCAGGGCCGCAAGCATGGTTCGCGCCGCCATATGAACCGCGCCCACCGCGGTTACAACCAAGGCGTATCGGGTTTAGATCGATAAAAAATGAGCGCGGCACGAGCCGGCGCGCGGCGAGGCTGGGTCATGCGACCCGAACGATGGCCTATTTGGCGGCGATGTGGCCGGGCTCGGCAAGGAGCTTGATGCGATCCTTGATGTCCCGGAGCGTTTCGAGACTGGTCTGGATCGAGGCCGACGGAACGTCGTGCAGCACCTCGGCGGCAATGGAATCGCGCAGACCGTCGAGATCGTCGACCAGACGGCGGCCGCTGGCGGTGAGGAACAGCCGGTTGGCACGCCGGTCCCTGGGATCGTGCCGCCGCTCCAGCAGGCCGTGTTCGACCAGCCGGTCGAGCAGCCGCACCAGCGAGATCGGCTGCAATTCGAGCACATCGGCCAGGTCGACCTGGGACAATCCCTCCTGCTCTCGCAGGCGGAAAAGCACAATCCACTGCGCGCGGGTCGAGCCGTGACCCTTGGCGCGGTGATCGATATAATTGCGCAACAGCCGCGAACTTTCGACAAGTTGTGCAATCAGCTGGCGTTGCAGGTCCAGGGTCATTGACAGTAGCGGTTCCCGAAGCTTTCCAATAGTTTAGAATTCTCAATTGATAGTGTGTTTACACATAAAGTGCATGCATATTATATCTGCAAGCCCGGGAACCCATTTTAACGTCCCGCACGTCGTTTTGCGCTTAGCCTGCCCTGCATCGCCGCGAGCTCACGAGTCCAAATGACCAAATCTCGAATCATCCGCTGGATTGTGCTGATCGCGGCCCTCGGGGTGGGGGGATTTTACGGCTGGCAGCGATTCCACGGCGACAACAGGGCGACGGCGGCCAACCCGGCGCAAAAGTCGGCCCGCAACGCCGTCCGCGTCACCACCGCGCCGGTCGAGAAGGCCGACTTTCCGGTCTATCTGACCGGGCTTGGAACCGTGCAGGGCTTCTACACCGTATTGGTACGGACCCGAGTCGACGGCCAGATCGACAAGATCGCCTTCAAGGAAGGCCAGATGGTCAAGCAGGGCGACCTGCTGGTCGAGATCGATCCGCGGCCCTACCAGGCGGCGCTCGATCAGGCGGTGGCCAAGAAGGCGCAGGACGAGGCCAATCTGGCCAACGCCAACCTGGATCTGCAGCGCTACACCCAGCTCGGCGAGTTCGCGACCAGGCAGCAGCTCGATACCCAGCACTCGACCGTGCAGCAATTGACGGCGCAGATCGCGGCCGACGAGGCCGCCATCTTCAACGCCCGGACCCAGCTCGACTACACCGCCATCAAGTCGCCGATCCCAGGCGTCGCCGGGCTTCGCCAGGTCGACCTCGGCAACATCGTCAACGCCGCGACCCAGACCGGCATCGTGACGGTCGCCCAGGTCGAGCCGATTGCCGTGATTTTCACCGCGCCGGAAGAGCAACTGCCCTATATCGCCGAGGCCCAGGCGGTTCAGCCGGCCAAGGTGATCGCGATCACCACCGACGGCAAGAAGCCGCTGGCGGAAGGCACCCTGTCGGTGGTCAACAACCAGGTCGACACTTCGAGCGGCACCATCCGGCTGAAGGCGCTGTTCGAAAACAAGAACCACGCCTTGTGGCCGGGCCAGTCGGTCTCGACGCGGCTTCTGCTGAAGACGCTGAAGGATGCCACGGTCGTTCCGGACGATGCGATCCAGCACTCGACGGACGGCCTCTATGCCTATGTCGTCAACCAGGACAACAAGGCCGAACTGCACAAGATCAAGGTCAGCCAATCGATCGACGGACGTTCGGTGGTCGATGACGGCCTGTCACCGGGGCAGCAGGTGATCACGGCGGGCCAGTACAAGGTCCAGCCCGGAACCCTTGTCAGCACGGCGGTGGCGAGCACGGATCCGGCCCAGCCGAAGGTCCGTCAGGAATGAGCGACGGGATCTCGGCGCCCTTTATCCGCTACCCCATCGGCACCTCGCTGCTGATGGCCGGCATTCTGTTCGTCGGCCTGGTCGCCTACCCCCTGCTGCCGGTGGCGCCGTTGCCGCAGGTCGACTTCCCGACCATCCAGATCACCGCGACATTGCCGGGCGGCAGTCCGGAAACCATGGCCTCCTCGGTGGCGCAGCCGCTGGAGCGGCAGTTCGCCCAGATTCCCGGCATCGCCCAGATGACCTCGACGAGCTATCTCGGCACGGCCGCGGTCACCATCCAGTTCGACCTCAACCGCAGCATCGATGGCGCCGCCAACGACGTGCAGGGCGCCATCAACGCCGCCAGCGGCCAGCTGCCGAAAAACCTGCCTTCGCCGCCAACCTACCGCAAGGTCAACCCGGCCGACTCGCCGATCCTGCTGCTGTCGGCGTCGTCGGACTCGCTGCCGCTGACGACGGTGAGCGACGCGGTCGATGCTCAGCTCGCCCAGCAGATCAGCCAGATTTCCGGCGTCGCCCAGGTCACGATCGGCGGCCAGCAGAAGCCGTCGGTCCGGGTCCAGGTCGATCCGGCCAAGCTGGTCGCCAAGGGCCTGTCGCTGGAGGACGTCCGCAACGTCATCTCCATCGCCACGGTCGATGCGCCGAAGGGCAATATCGACGGCGATACCCGCGCCTATACCATCTACGCCAACGACCAGATGCTGGATTCCAAGGACTGGAACGACGTCATCGTCGCCTACCGCAATGGCGGCCCGTTGCGGATCCGCGATATCGGCAAGGCCGTCACCGGCCCTGAGGACGCCAAGCAGGCGGCCTGGGCCAACGGCAAGCGCGGCGTGTTCCTGGTGGTCTACAAGCAGCCCGGCGCCAACGTCATCGACACCGTGGACAAGATCAAGGCGACCTTGCCGCGGCTGGTGGCGGCGATTCCGCCGGCGATCAAGATCGAAGTGATCAGCGACCGCACCCAGACCATTCGCGCCGCGGTCGCCGACGTCCAGTTTACGCTGCTCATTACCATCGCGCTGGTCGTCATGGTGATCTTCATCTTCCTGCGCAGTTTCTGGGCCACGGTGATTCCGGCCGTCACCGTGCCGCTGGCCCTGCTCGGCGCCTGCGCGCTAATGTGGGT
>Ga0302279_10000276_pt1 | contig 74952 bp, 66 predicted proteins | sample III_Bog_N3_3_FD_194541 | JGI IMG/M metagenome (GOLD analysis project Ga0302279, IMG submission 194541) | Peat permafrost microbial communities from Stordalen Mire near Abisko, Sweden - III_Bog_N3_3 | ecosystem: Environmental > Terrestrial > Soil > Wetlands > Peat | place: Sweden: Abisko...
CCCGGGCGTACCTCTCCAGAGTCGCCCTGTCCTCCGCCGTGAGATTTAGCTGCCCGATCGCCCTTTGTAGCTTGGCCATGCGCGTTTGACGGGCACACCCTCCCATGGATTCACCGACGAATCATGGACTCAGGACACTAGAGTCTGCTTCGCCTGCTAAGGTGCCCCGGCGCTAGCGCCGGGTGACGCGGAAGCTGCCCGGAGGTGGACGACGTAGCGCGCCCCGAGCAGCCCAAGGGCGACTCCGATGAGGACGAAGAGCACGAGGACGAGCACCCACCGCGCGCCGCCTTTGCGTGGCGGGGCCGCCTTCGCGGGTGCTGCCGCCGGAGCGGCAGGCGCGGGCTGCGGTTGCGATGCCCTGCCGGCCGCCTGCAGGGCAGCGGCCTGGGGAAGCACCAGCGTGCGCGACGGCATGGCAGGGCGCGTCTCGGCGTAGGCGGCGGCTGCGGGGAAGTTGGCGGGATAGGGCGGAGGGGGGCCCGAGTTCGGCGCGGGCTCCTCCTGCTCGGCGGCGAGCTGGTCGTACGCGGCGCTCTCGTAGACCGGGATGACCGGCTGCACGGGCGCGTTGGGGAGCCTCAGGGTGCCGGGGGCCGGCGCGTCGTACACGTCGATCGGCACGTCGCCAGCCCGACCGATGTCGCGTTCGTCGACAGGCGTAGCGATGACCATCCCCGTCGATCCGAAGTTACGCGTGAGCGGGACGGATTCGACCGCAAGCTCCAGCCGGCGCGGGGCGAGCGCCGCGTCGCTGACCTTCGGATCGAGCCGGACCGTCGCCACGAGCGACTCTCGCCTCACCTCCACGGGCTGCGTGACGGGTCTGGGGTCCTCGAGCACGCGGGTCAACGAGGGCCGAGGCCCCTGCACGTTCGCGACGGCCTGCGCGCGCGGCTTCGGGCGGCGCGCCTTCTCGAGCAGCGACTGCGAGACCGCGCCGCGCTTCGTCTCCGGGGCCTCCTCCGACAGAGGCATCTCCGTCGAGATCTCCGGCTCACGGATGGTCGCCGGGTACGGCTCCTCTTCCTCCGGGGGCGCTCCCTGGGCCTGCGCGGGCTCGTCGCGAACGATCGCGAGCGCGAGCTCGGGGACGTTTCCGATCGTCGTCCAGTCCTCCATCCCCTCCTTCCAGACGAGCTCGTCAGGGGAAAGCGTCCCGCCCCGGATCCGGCGAAGCAGCGCCTCGGCGCGCAGCGGGCCGATGGGTGAGCCACCAGGACGCGCGAGGAACCAGCCGGAGCTCACGGGCCAGCTTGCCGCCAGTAGCTCGTCGGATCGTCGAGGCGCATGCGCGGCGGGGTCTCGATGCCGCGCGACGCCCCGGTGACGATGGCGACCTTGCCGTCCAGCTGACCCACGCTCTCGTTCTCCCGTCTGGAGCCCGGCGCGCCAAGGCAAAGAAGCCACGGACGTGCCGCCCGCTCCGAAGTGTGGCACGAATCGCCCCCCGATGTACCGACGAGCGACAGGAAGACCCGTACCCGCTGGAAGCCTCGATGCCGTGGGGGCGCTCGAGCAGAGCATTGCGTGCGCCCTGAAAGGCGAGGACAAGACCTTGTTCACCATCCTCGTCCGGAGCTCGGGCCTGCCCGGGGTGCGGCCGAACGCCGCGATGATGGTGCAGTTCGCCAAGGCGTGCGCAGGCCACGGCGCCGCCGCCGACGCGCTGGCCGTCCGGATGGCGACGCTCGACGCCAACGAGGCGCCGGGGGCGACGGAGCTCGAGTTCTTGCCCATGTGCGGGGTCGCCGCGATCGGGCAGCGCGCGGCGGACGACGCCAAGGCGCGACCGCGGCTGGTCCGCGTGCTGCACGACGCCGCCGAGGACCTGCGCTTTCGCGTGCGCGACGCCGTACCCGACGCCTTGGCGCGCATCGGCGAGCGCGCGGGCGACGAGCTGGTGGCGGAGCTCGGGGCGTGGATGGACGGGTACTTCCAGGCGGCTGCCGTCCTGCGAGCCCTCGCCCACCCTGCGTGGCTGGCGACCGTGCGCCAGCCCGAGCCCGTGCTCGCGCTGCTCGAGGCCGCGTTCGTCCTCGCGCGCGACGCCGAGAGCGCGGTGACACGCTACCCGGGCCACAAGGCTCTCGTCGAGGCGCTCGCGGCGACGCCGGGCGCGCTGGCAACCCGCCTCGGAGTGCCCGTCTTCGACATGCTCGAGCGGTGGAGCAGCGTGAAGGATCCCGTCCTTCGCGAGGTGGTGCTCAAGAACGTGCTGGGCTCACGCCTGGCCGGGCGCCACGCGAGCGAGGTGCTTCGCGTCAAGAAGGCCCTCGAAGCATCCGCGCCCGTGCGCCGCGATCCGAACACGTACGTCGGGCCGACCCGGGGCCGCGGCAAGAAGAAGCGCCGGTAGCGTCAGCCGATCAGGTCGTCCATTCACCGGCCTCCGTCTCGAGCTTTGGGTAGACCGGCCTCGGCCTGCCCGTGCCTCGGAAGAGCACGAGAGCGGTACGGACTTCGCGTTCCAAGCGTGGGCGCCACAAGGACCGGATCACAACCTCGAGGTGCGCGCGCCACACGAGCCCGCGCACGCTCGAGCGAAGGTTCGCGGACGTGCCTCCGTGACCGAGGGCTCTCTCATGCTCACGAGAACGATCCTGGGGATCATCGTCGCCGTGCTCATCGGCGTGGCTTGCCGCCTCTTCGAGGTACCTCTTCCAGGACCGCAGGCGATCCTGGGTGCGTTCCTCGCGGTCGCCATGGCGACCGGATACACGGTCACTGGTAAGCTCCTTTTTGCCCGCGCAAGGGTCACGGCCGAGCCTCCATCGCTGGGCGCCAAGGCGACGAAGTAGCGATGGTGGCGTAGCGACCCGCGAGCCCGTTCATGGCCAAGCTTCACCCCGCTCTCGCCGCCGGCGCGATGCTCGTGTGCATGGCCCCGCTGACGGCGGGAGCGCAGCAGCACGTCGCCCTGCCGCCGGTGAACCTCGGAAACACGAGCTTCCTGGACGGCGAGGGCGGGCCGGGCCTGATGACACACGAGCAAGTGACGCTGTACGACGCCTCCCGCATCGATGGGCCGAGCGGACAAGCGCTCCCTGGACGCGACATGCTGACGACGTTCACGGCCATCACACACCTGGCGTATTCGCCGTCGACCAAGGTCCTCGGTAGCTACTGGGGGGTGGAGATCCTCGTGCCGGTCGCCTTCGTCGACGTGGCGACCCCTACGGCACTGGGGAGCACCGCGGGGATCGGGGACATCACCCTCAGTCCGCTGGTGTTCCAGGCGCCGACCGTGACGCTGCTGGGTGGGAAGTTCTTTCACCGGCTGGACCTGGACGTCGTCGCGCCCACCGGACGGTATGATCGCGACGCGCTCGTCAACGTGGGGAGCCACGTGTGGAGTCTCAACCCCTACTACGCCTTCACCTGGCTCCTCGGAGATCGGTTCGAGACGAGCTGGCGCATTCATTACCTGTGGAACTCCGTCAACGACGCGCCGGGCCCCGCCTACGCGGCGAGCTCCATCCAGCCCGGGCAAGCCATCCACTTCAATGCCGCCTTTTCCGTCCAGGTGACGAAGATGGTCCGCGCCGGCGTCGCGGGGTACTTTCTGCAACAGATCACGGACAGCCGAGCCGATGGTAGGGCGGTCGCCGGGTCCCGGGAGCGCGTTGGTGCGCTGGGGCCTGGTCTCTTCGTCGGGAAAGATGCAACGACGCAGCTCGTCGCCAACGCCTATTGCGAGCTCGCGGTCGAGAACCGACCGGCGGGGGCGCGCTTCAACGTCTATTTCCTCCACGTGTGGTGACGGCGGTTCGAGGCTCGCCAAATGGCAGGCGCCCCGCGAGAAAGTCGCGAGGCGCAACCCCGAGGAGTGCGCGAAACTCGGCGTTGAGGTGCGCCTGATCGTAGAGCCCGTGCTCGAGCGCGAGGTCGGCCCACGTTGCGTTCCCCGCGCGGTTCACGATGCGACGGATCCGGGCGATTCGCGCGTAGCGCTTCGGCGAGATGCCGACGTGCTCGCGAAAAGACTGGCGAAGGGTCCGCTCGCCGACTCCGAGACGTCCGGCGAGAGCGAGGATGCCCGCGGTCGCTCCTGTCGCGAGCGCGCGAGTCGCGTGACGCACGAGCTCCGCGTCGGCCGCGGGCCTCGCACGATCGAGCCGGCGCAAGAGAGAGCCCTCGAGCGTCGCCACGAGGGCCTGGGACCTGCCCTCCAAGGACGCCAGGGCATCGAGGAGGTCCCGTCCCGCTCGGCCCCAGATCTCGTCGATCGGCACGACGCGGTCGACCAGCTCGTGAAGCGGGGCGCCGAGCACGGCCCGAGCGGCCCACGGCTCGAGGCGGAGCTGCACGAAGCACGGCGCGGGCACGAGCATCTTGTACTTGGCGGCGGTGGTCGGCCCGGCAACGAGCATCTTCAGCGGGGCGCCCTCCGAGGGCGTGACGACGACGAGCGATGACGAAACCGTCGGCAGGCCTCGAAAAATGACCTCCTCGCGCGCGGGCGGCAGCCGGTCGAGCGCGCGTATCCGCGCTACCGAGGAACGAAGGGCGCTTGGTGTCTCGAGGGAGCGCCCTTCGTACACGCTCATGGCGCGACCGTACCACTCGTACCGTCCCTCGCAACGCGCGGGCGACGCCGGAATCTCCAAGCGCGACCGGCCGCGCCGCGGGTAGGTTCGCTGGTGGAGACCCGATGGCGGACGCGACCGATAGATGGGCGGGCCTTCGGTTGGCCTTCGAGAGCCGAAATTATCGCCTGTTCGTGGCAGGCCAGCTCGTGTCGCTCATCGGTACGTTCACGCAGTCGATTGCGCAGAGCTGGCTCGTCTATCGCATCTCGGGCTCGGCGTTCTGGCTGGGGATCGCGACCTTCTGCCAGCAAGCGCCGTCCTTCCTCTTCGCCTCGCTCGGCGGCCTGCTCGCCGACCGGCACCGCCGACGCACCATCCTGGTCTTCACCCAGTCGTCGGCGATGGTGCTCGCGCTCGTGCTCGCGATGCTGACGTTGAGCGGTCACGTTCGGGTGGCGCATGTCCTCGTGCTCGCCGCCCTGCTCGGTGTGGTGAACGCGGTCGATAGCCCCACCCGCCAGTCGTTCGTTCCCGAGATGGTGGGCCGGGAGAACCTCGCGAGCGCCATCGCGCTCAACACGACGATGGTCACGGGCGCAAGCTTCGTTGGCCCGGCGATCGCAGGGCTTGCCGTCAAGCTGCTCGGCGAAGGGTGGTGCTTTCTGGTGAACGCCGCGAGCTTCCTCGCGGTGATCGCGGCCCTCCTCGCCATGCGCGACCTGCCGGCGCAGGCGAAAGGCCCGGCTCGCGAGTCCATGCGGGCACGGCTCCACGAGGGCTTTCGGTTCGCGGCGACCCACGAGAGCGTGCGCGCGCTGCTCATGTTGCTCGCGGTGACCGTGTCGGCGGGCCTGCCGGTCTTCACGCTGATGCCGGTCTTCGCATCGACCATCCTGCACGGCGACTCTCGAACCCTGGGTTTGCTGATGGGCGCCCCCGGCCTCGGCGCCGTTCTCGTAGGCCTCGTCCTCGCGTCGCGTCGCGGGGCCGGGTCTTACCGCTGGCTCGCGGGTGCCGTGGGGACATACGGAGTGCTGCTCGTGCTCCTCTCGCAGGTACGAGCGCTCGGGCCCGCGCTCGTTATCTTGATCCCCATGGGCATGGCCAGCATGATCCAGTTCACCACCACGAACACGCTCATCCAGACCACGACCCCCGATGCGCTCCGTGGTCGCGTGATGGCGATCTGGTTCATGATCTTCATGGGCTTTGCCCCCGTCGGCTCCGTCATCGCGGGGTCGGTCTCGACGGCCTTCGGCCCACGCGTCGTCATGGTCGGCGGCGGGGTCCTGTGCGCTCTTGGTGCGATCGGCTTTGCGCGCTGGTCATGGACCAAGCGCCCCGCGACCGACGCGCACGCGCTGGCCGTCGAGCGCACGTGACCGGGCCAGCAGTCTCCTACCGGGAGGACGCGGGACCGATGCCCCGCGACGGCCGCAGCGACGGCGGGATCAGGTCGTCGCGCGACGCGCCCCTCGCGCTCGGCACGGGGGGCGTGATGCTCTCTCCGACCTTCGCCGCGTCGTCCACGATCTTGGTCGCAGCGGCAGCGCGGGCGGTCTTCTGCTCGAGCGTCGCGTGATCGACCACGGCGTGGCCCTCGAGCAGATCGAGGTACTCGAGATCCAGCTGCCCACCGCTCGGCAGGATGAACACTCCGAACAGGTGCGCCTGGCGGCGAACCTCCTGAACTAGAGGCCTCGGCACGTGGAGGGCGGCGTGGGTGATGAGGTGGATGACGGGGTCGCGCTGGTCGCGTGCGCGGAGGAGCGCCACCTCGGTCGCGAGCTGCGCGAAGACGCGCGCCGGGTTACGCCCGCGCTCGCCCTTGAAGCCGAGGATGTACGAGATGGGGAGCTGGCCGGGACGGGAGCGCTGCACGTCGTAGAGGCGCGAGTCGAAGAAGCGCATCCACACCTCCTCGCCCGCCAGCTGTAGCTTCTTGCCGAGCGCGATCGCCAGCCCCCGGGCGAATACCTGCCGGTCGCCCCGCATGGAGGCCGAGGCGTCGATGAGCAGGTAGTGGAGGCGGCGCGCCTCGTCCGGCGCTTGCTCGCGGGTGTAGAAGAGGAGCTCATTGTCGATCGTGCGCCGCGCGAACTCGGCCTCGTCCCAGGCGAGCTCGGTCAGGACGAGGGAGTCGAGCGAGCCCTTCGAGCCGATGCCTGCGTAGCCGTGGACGGCGTGGGTGCCCGTCGCCTGCGTGCGGTGGGTCTCGAGGACGCTCGGCAGGAGCTCGAGGGAGAAGTTCACGATGTCGTTGGCGGCGGGGCTCGAGATGGCGGCGAGGAGATCGACGTGGGCGAGCGCGCCCGCCGCGGAGGACTCCGGGCCGAGCATCCCCAGGAGCCGCAGCGTGTCCAGATCGAGCGCGTCGGCGAGTGTGAGCAGGTGAAGCCTCGCACGCTCGAGCGAGTCGAGGACCGCGAACTCGAAGTTGCGCGGGGTGGACGCGAAGAGCTGCGGGAGCTGCGGCTCGAGATCGCGGACGAGCTCCGGGTCGAGCGGGAGCGTCGCCGAGTACGTCGGACGCGCGCTCGTGCGTGCCACGAGCGACCCGAGGACGCGGGCGAGCACGACGACCACCAGATCGTCGCTCAGGCGGAGCGTACGGGCGCGGGCCGACGCCTCGCTCTGCGCGATCTCGCCGATGACCGACCGGTAGCTCGCGAAGAGCTCGGGCGCGCGCGGCACGCGGCCGAGCATGGCCTCCACCCCGGGCCTGGGCGAAAGATCGAGCTGCTCCTTGGGCGCCGCGTAGAGGAGCCCCACGTCGTGCACGATGAAGAGCGGCAAGTGAAGCCCGAGCCGCGCCAGGTCCCGGTACCAGCGGAGCGCCCGAACGACCATCATCGGCGCGGCCGCCCGCACGCAGGACAGTGCGAGCCCCCCGAGCGGGCCGACGATCGTGGGATCCTTCGCGTGGTTCGCGGAGACCGGCATGTCCGCCTAGGCCGCGCCGGACTCCGGGCTTGCTTTCTTCCAGCGCAGGACCGGCTTGCGCGCCGCCCGCGCCTCGTCGAGCCGGCCCACGCGCGTGAGCGCGGGCGACTGGGCGAAGAGGTCGGGCGTCTCGTGCGCCTCGATGGCGATCGACTTCATCGCGGCGATGAACTCGTCGAGCGTCTCCTTGGACTCCGTCTCGGTGGGCTCGATCATCATCGCGCCGGGCACGAGGAGCGGGAAATAGACGGTCGGCGGGTGGATGCCGTAGTCGATGAGGCGCTTGGCCACGTCGAGCGTCTTGATGTGCGTCTCCTTCTGGAGCCGCCTGTCCGACAGGATGACCTCGTGCATGCAGGTCGTGTCGTACGGGACGTCGTAGGTATCACGCAGCCGCACGCGGACGTAGTTGGCGTTGAGCACGGCCATCTCGGTCGCGGCCTTCAGGCCCTCCCTGCCCATCTCGCGGATGTACGCGTAGGCCCGGACCATCATGCCGAAGTTGCCGACGAAGCTACGCAGGCGACCGACCGTCTTCGGCCGATCGTAGTCGAGACGGTAGCTCGTGCGGCCCCCAGCTTCCGCCGAGGAGCTCACGACCGGCGCGGGCTGGTAGGGCTCGAGCAGGCGCTTGAAGGCGACCGGACCGCACCCGGGACCGCCGCCGCCGTGCGGGGTCGTGAAGGTCTTGTGCAGGTTGAACTGCATGATGTCGATGCCGAGGTCCCCCGGACGGGCGCGGCCCATGAGGGCGTTGAGGTTGGCGCCGTCTCCGTACACGAGGCCGCCGCGCTCGTGGATCATCTGCGCGATCTGGGGGAGGTTCTTCTCGAAGAGGCCCAGCGTGTTGGGGTTGGTCATCATGATCGCGGCGGTGTCCTCGTCGATGAGGCTCGCGATCTGATCGGGGTGAATGATGCCATCCGACCCTGTCGGGAACGGCACGACCGTGAGGCCGTTCAGGGCACACGACGCGGGGTTGGTGCCGTGCGCCGTGTCGGGGATGAGCACCTTCTTCGGAGAGCGGCCGTGGTCCTGGTGGTAGGCCCGGATCATCATGAGACCCGTGAGCTCTCCCTGCGCGCCCGCGGCGGGCTGCAGGCACACGTGCTCCATCCCGACGATCTCGGCGAGCGCCCGCTCGAGGCGCACCATGAGCTCGAGCGCCCCCTGGGCCATGGCCTCGGGCGCGTACGGGTGCAGCTTGGCGAAGCCGGGCAGGCGGGCGGCCCACTCGTTCACCTTCGGGTTGAACTTCATCGTGCACGACCCGAGCGGATAAAACTGCGAGTCGATCGAGAAGTTATACTGCGAGAGGCGGACGAAGTGCCGGACGACCTCGGGCTCGCTCACCTCGGGCAGCCCTGCATCGTCCGACCTCGCAAGGCTCCCGAAAAGGGCCTTCGAATCGATGACGGGGACGTCGAGCGGCGCGAGCGAGACGGCGCTGCGACCCGGCGCGCCCCGCTCGAAGATCGACTCCTCGTTGAACTGGAGCCCGCTGACGGCGTCGCCCTTCACTTATCGTCCCACTTGCCGGCTCCGGCGGGAGCTGTCCCGCCAAGGTCGCCGTTGATCGAGTTGAGGTCCGGCGTCTCGCGCACCTGCTTCACGTTGTGCCAGTCGCTGCCCGTCTCCTCGTCGTCCAGGCCGAACTGGCCGTCGAGCTCCGCGATCTTCTCGTCGTTCACCTTGTAGACGAACACGCCCTTGCCGTGCGACTCGCCCCCCGCGCCGACAAAGCCGTATTTGTGCTCCTTCCACGTGAAGTGGAGCACGTTGCCGACCTTCGTTCCCGACATCTCGCCCCAGGCGCTCGAGTCGGCGCGCTTCCACTTGCCGACCACGTTCGTGTCCTGCTCGACCATGTGCAGGCGACCGTAGACGGGGTGAAAGTAGACGCCGGTCCACGTCTCGCCGGAGGGCATCTCGCCCGGAACGATGTGGGCGGTCTTGGAGTCGCGGCCCCCGCCGCAGCCGGTCAGCGAGACGGCGAGAGACCCGGTCGAGGCGAACGCGAGCGCTACCGCGGTGGCAGACAGAACGGTCTTGAGATTCATGGGGGGGACTGTAGCAAAAAAGGGCGGCGCGCGCGGCACCTCGCCGCCCCCCCTCAGATACCCCCTGCAGCGAAATGCGCCGCGACCTGCGCCTGGCTCAGGGCGTGGTCGTAGATCGCGATCTCGCCCAGGGAACCCACGAACCCCGTCCACGCGAAGGGAAGCCCGGTCGCCGGACGCGCTCCGGTCGAATAGAGCAGGTTGTTCTCGCCGCTGTTCACCCCGTCCACGTAGAGGTGGTCCAGGTGATCGGTCGGATCGTGGGTCAGCACGAGGCTGAAGTAGTGCGACGGGCTGGGAAGACCGGAGTACTGCGACAGAAGCGAGAGCGACCCGTCGACCCACATCTCGTCGCGAGGGCCCATGTAGCCTGGCGAGAAGTCGACGATGCTGACGTGGTACCCGTTCCCTGGGCCGTTGCTCGCCGTCGCGGTGAGCGCCGTCCCCAGCAGAGCGAGCGGCAGGGCTCCGTCCACGGGGTCGACGGCGATCCACGCCTCGAGCGTGAACGCCGTGTCCCCCGGAAAATCGAGCGCGCCTGCCGGATCGCGGAGCAAGATCGCGGAGGCCGCGCTGTCCAGATGGACCGCCGGTGCGCACGCGTTGATCCCGGCCACGTTGGGGCTCAGGGCGGCGCCCAGCGCGTACGTACACGTGTAGGCCGAGCACGGCACTTCGTTCTTGAAGGACATATTCGCCGGGAGGGTCGTCTCCGATAGGCGAAAGTACGCCACCGGATGATCGCCCATCACGGTCGCGTAGTAGTGGTCCTGGCAGGCCGCATCGGCTGGCGCTGGACAGGTCGCGTCGGAGACGGACGCGTCCGACACCGGCGCGTCGGACACCAGCGTTTCCGTCAGCGGAGCGTCCGTGACCGGAGCATCCATTGCCGTCGCGGAGTCGTGCGCCGCGGAAGCGTCGCCGGTCGCGTACTGGAAGTCGTCGAGGTTCAAGAGCCCCGAGCACGCGGACGCCAGAGCGAGCAACGCGGCGCCGCCTCCCAGGATGACGCGCGGCAGGTTTCGACTCGTGGTGGACTGCAACGGCTGAGCCTCATCCTCCAGTCTACGCAAGCCGCGGAGAGACCGTACGGCAACTTGCCGTGGGTGCGGTAGGGTGAGCCATGCGCGCGATCGTCATCACCAAGCCCGGCGGCCCCGAGGTTCTCACGCTCGCCGATCGTGAGCCTCCCGTATGCGGGCCTACGGAGGTCCGCGTCCGCGTCCGCGCCGCCGGCCTGAACCGCGCGGACGTCATCCAGAGGCGAGGCGCATACCCGGCGCCTCCCGGCGTTCCGGCGGACGTCCCGGGGATGGAATACGCCGGTGAGGTCATCGAGGTAGGAGCCGAGGCAGCAGGCTTCGAGGCCCGGCTCCAGCCTGGAGATCGGGTCTTCGGGCTCGTCGGCGGCGGAGCTTACGCGGAGGAGATCGTCGTCGACGCCCGCACGGCGGCGCGAATTCCGGCCCGACTCTCCTTCGTCGAGGCGGCCGCGGTGCCGGAGGCGTTCATCACGGCCTTCGACGCGATGGTCGTACAGGGTTGTCTGGGCCGCGGCGACGTGGCGCTGATCCATGCGGCCGGGAGCGGAGTGGGCACGGCGGCTACCCAGATTGCCCGAGCCATCGGAGCGCGAGCCATCGGCACATCCCGCAGCCAGCCGAAGCTCGATCGGTGCCGTCCGCTCGGGCTGAGCGACGGCATCGTCACGCAGGATGCGCGCTTCGCGAAGGAGGTGCTCGCGCTGACGGAGGGCCGGGGCGTCGACGTCGTGCTCGATCTCGTGGGTGGCGCGTACGTCCCGGAGGATCTGGCGTGCGCTGCGCTCCGGAGCCGCATCCTCGTCGTTGGCCTGATCGGCGGGGCGAAGGCGGATCTCGACCTAGGCCTGTTGCTCCGCAAGCGCGCGCAGCTCATCGGGACGACGCTCCGCGCGCGAGGCCTCGAGGAGAAGATCGGGGTGATGGACACCTTCTCGCGCGAGGTCGTGCCGCGGCTCACGAGCGGCGAGCTCGGCCCTGTCATCGACGCCGTGCTGCCCCTCGCCCAGGCGCGGGAAGCTCACGTGCGCATGGAGTCGAACGACCCGTTCGGCAAGATCGTCCTCGATGTTTGATGCCCGCCGCGTCCGGGCGGGACGCGCTCACTGAGGACACGCCCCGATCGGCGCGCACATCCAGCTCGCGCTGGACGACGTCCATGTGCACAGCGCGACCATGCCCGCGTCCGCGCAGTCCGAGTCGTTCGTGCACTGATCCGACGGGCCGTGGCAGTAATACCCCGTCACTCCCCCGACGCAGCTGAGCGTGGGTGAGGGCGAGCAGTAGCCGCCCGCGCAGTCGGAGTCGACGCCGCAGTTGCCCGGCTCGCACGTGTTCCCCGCGTTGTTCACGTAGGCGCTGCCGTGGCATACGCAGACTTCGCCGGACGCGCAGGTGCTGTCGTCCGTGCACGTGTCGTACGAGCACGCGCAACCGGCAAACTGCGGGGGGCGCTGGATGCAGCGGCCCATCGTTCCTGCGTCTGGGTCCTCACACTCGCTGTCGGAACGGCAGCCGGTCGCGGCGGCGCCGCAGTTGACCGAGTCACGCTGCGCGAGGCACTGCGAGTCATCCGGTCGGTGATTGACGGGAACCTCGGGCGCGCCCGAGTCGGGCGTGGCGGCTTCGGCGCCGGCGTCCCCCTGCCCGCTGTCCAGCGGGCCGCTGTCCCCCTGCCCCGTGTCGGCCTGCCCGCTGTCCGCCGTGGACGTATCCGCCACTGCGCTGTCCGCCGTGGACGTATCGGCCTGCCCGCTGTCCGCCGGGCCGGTGTCGATGGAACCGGTGTCGAGCGAGCCCGTGTCCTTCGAGCCAGTGTCGGCGACGCTCGTATCGGGCACCGTCGAGTCGGCAACCCCCGTGTCGTCTTGGGAGGCGGAGTCGACCCCCGCGTCCGCAGGCGGAGGTTGGCTAGCGTCGGGAAGACAGCCGGCGTAGGGGCAGGCGAAGTCGACGCAGGTGCCCGTGGGCCCGCACGTCGTCCCGCCGTCGCAGAGGACGTTCACGCACACCTTCGGCATGAGCACCGTGGCCGAGAGCGAATCGTGCGGCACGAAGGTCCAGTGCCTCCGCTCGGTGATGCACCCCTGGGGTGCCCCTCCGCCTTCGGGATCGCAGTCTCCCCCGTCGAGCGGGGTCGTCACGAGGAGGTCCACCGCGGAGACACTGTTGTCCGCAGGGATGAGGACGACCCGGCCGAGGTAGCCGCCGGCGTCCGTCCGCTCGCACGTCGTGGAGACCGACGCGTCCGCGCTGGAGCTCAGCACGCGGAGCGACGTTGGCCCCACGCCGCAGGGCAGGTCCGTCTGCACCGTGACGTCGATCTCCGTCGCCGCGCGGCACGCGACGAGCACGACGGCCGCGAGTCCGATGACTGCTAGCTTCCCCACCGAAGGGCAGAGTAGCCGAGAAAGCTCAGCTCGGCGCGGACTTGCCGACGGTGGCGGGCCAGACTTTCCGGAAGCCCACGCCGACGAGCGAGTTGTCCTCGCAGAGGACGATGGCCCCGAACCGGCACTTCTCGACGAGCGAGCCCTCCTGGGCGACGCCGGCCTCGTTCTGGAAGCTCACCCGCTGCCCTTCCTGCAAGGCCCCGAAGAGGCGCGCGTCGACCGCGAGCTCCGCCAGGTCGTCCAGGGCGCCCGGAGCCTTCGGGGCGGGCGTGACGCGCGCGCGCTGGGTGCGGCGCACCGTCGTCCCGTCCGTCATCACGTGCAGGAGGTCCCCCTCCACGCAGATCACCACACCGACGAGCGGAGGCAGGCCCGTGCCGGTGCGGTGCACCTCCACGACCTCCCCCGCGCCCGGCTCCGTGCTCGCGCGGCCCCCCAGCCGCCTTCGCACGTCCGGGGCCCGCCGCGACTGCGCGGCGGCCACCGGCATGGTGAGCTTTCGTCCCATGCTTGGCGAGCTCTCCCTCGTCAGGCCGTGGCGTCGTCGTTGTCGACGGCGCCCTCTTCCTCGAAGACCGCGCCGTGGCACTTCTTGAACTTCTGGCCGCTGCCGCACGGGCACGGGTCGTTACGCCCGATCTTCGGGCCCGTGCGCCGCACCGGCTCGATCACCTGCGGCTTCGGTGGCGGGCGGCGCGACGGAGTCTGCGCCGGGGCCGCGCCCCCCTGCGGGGCGTCGTCGCTGACCTCCGAGCCGTGGCGCATCTGCATCGCCTGCGCCTGCCGGTTGTGCTTGTCCTGATCCTCGCGCTCGATGCGCTCGATCTCGGTCTCGCGCTTGACCTGCACCTTGAAGAGCTTCGTCGCCACGTTGCTGCTCGTGGCCGCCATCATCGTGAGGAAGATGTCGTAGCCGCGTTTCTTGTACTCCTGCTTCGGATCTTTCTGGCCGTAGCCGACGAGCCCGATGCCGTCGCGCAGGTGCTCCATGGCCGTGAGGTGCTCGACCCACGCCTGGTCGATCTCCTCCAGGTAGAAGTGACGGAAGACGCGGAGGAGCAGCTCCGAGCCCATCGCCTTCTCTTTCACATCGAGCACGGCGGCGGCCTGGACGTACAGCTTGTGGGCGAGCTCCTGGAGATCGTTGATGTTCTCGAAGTCGACCGCCTTCTCGCCGAAGTGCTCGATGAAGCCGTCGCGGATCCCCTTCCAGTCCCAGTCCTCGGGCTGCTTGTTCTTGGGGCAGCTCTCCTCGACCATCGCGCCGACGATGCCGTCGATGAGGTCGAGCAGGCGCTCGCGCTGCTCGCTCAGGGCCTGCGGAATCTCCTTGAGCAACCGCTCGTGGATCATCTTGGGCTTCTTTTCGTCGCCGTCCTTGTAGTCGAAGCGCCAGCCCCAGAAGTGGTAGATCTCCTCGCGAAGCGAGGGCAGGGAGTAGACCTCCTCCACGTCCTCGACCTTCTCGGGCTTCTTTGCGCCCTCGACGCCGATGGGCGTGCCAAAGCGAAGGATCATGTCGTCGATCGCCGGCTTCACCTCTTCGACCAGGCGGTCCAGGAGCTTGATGTTGCGCATCTCGCCCGTGGGCTTGCCGTCGTCGTCGACGTGCTCAGGGGTGTAGGTGCCGAGGAGGAGCTGCTGGCGGATCTTGTAGACCGTCTTCCGCTGCTCGCTCATCACGTCGTCGTACTCGAGCAGGTTCTTGCGCATGTCGAAGTTGCGGCCTTCGACCTTGGCCTGCGCGTCGAGGATCGATTTCGTGACCCACGGGTGCTCGATGGGCTCGTCGTCCGGCATGCCCATGCGCTCCATCAGCCCCTTTACCTTGTCGCCGGCGAAGATGCGCATGAGGTCGTCTTCGAGCGAGAGGTAGAAGCGGCTCGAGCCCGGATCGCCCTGCCGGCCTGCGCGGCCTCGCAGCTGGTTGTCGATGCGGCGCGACTCGTGCCGCTCGGTGCCGAGGATGTGGAGGCCGCCGATCTTCTTGACCTCTTCGCCCTCCGCCTTGCACGAGGTCTCGTACTTCGCCATCACCTTGGCGAACTCCTCCGGCTCCTTGTCGGGGTCCCGCCCCTGCTCCTTGAACTCGAGCTTCGCGAGCATGTCCGGGTTGCCGCCGAGGATGATGTCCGTGCCGCGGCCGGCCATGTTGGTCGATACGGTAATCGCCCCGCGGCGACCGGCCTGGGCGACGACGTAGGCCTCCTTCTCGTGCTGCTTCGCGTTGAGGACCGCGTGCGGGATCTTCTTCTGCTTCAAGATGCGCGCGATGGCAGCGCTCTTCTCGACGCTCGTCGTCCCGACGAGGACGGGCTGGCCGCGCTCGTTGTACTCGAGCAGCTCGTTGGTGACGGCCGTGAACTTCTCGCGCTCGGTCTTGTAGATGAGGTCTTCGTGGTCCTTCCGCTGGAGAGGGCGGTTGGTCGGGATGACTACCACGTTCAGCTTGTAGGTCGCGTGAAACTCCTCGGCCTCGGTGTCGGCCGTGCCCGTCATCCCCGAGAGCTTCTTGTACAGACGGAAGAGGTTCTGGAAGGTGATGGTCGCCATCGTGCGGGTCTCCTCCTGGATCCGCACGTTCTCCTTCGCCTCGACGGCCTGGTGCAGGCCGTCGCTCCACCGCCGGCCCGGGAGCACGCGGCCGGTGAACTCGTCGATGATGAGGACCTTGCCGTCCTCCGTGACGAGGTAATTTACGTCGCGCTTGAAGAGCGAGTGCGCGCGAAGGCACTGGTTCAGGATGTGGAGCGACTCGAGGTTCACGGGGTCGTAGAGGTTCGAGATGCCCATGAGCTTCTGGGCCTGGTCCACCCCCTCGTCCGTGAGGGAGACGGAGTGCTGCTTCTCGTCGACGACGTAGTGCTCGTCCTTGCGGAGGCGCGGGATGACCTCGTTGATGGACTTGTACTTGTGGCTCGAGGCCTCGGCCTGGCCGCTGATGATGAGCGGCGTCCGCGCCTCGTCGATCAGGATGGAGTCGACCTCGTCCACGATGGCGTAGTGGAGGTCCCTCTGCGCGTAGTCGAGCGCGCTGAACTTCATGTTGTCGCGCAGGTAATCGAAGCCAAACTCGTTATTTTGCCCGTAGGTGATCTCGCACCGGTAGGCCTCTTTCTTGTCCCGGTCGTTCTGCTGGTTCACGACGACGCCGGTGCGGAGCCCGAGGAAGCCGTAGAGCTTGCCCATCCACTCGGAGTCGCGGCGCGCGAGGTAGTCGTTCACTGTGACGACGTGGACGCCCTTGCCTTCGAGGGCGTTCAGGTAGCAAGGCAGCGTCGCCACGAGGGTCTTGCCCTCGCCGGTGCGCATCTCGGCGATGTTGCCCTTGTTCAGGACCATGCCGCCGATGAGCTGGACGTCGAAGTGCCTCATCTTGAGGGCACGCTTGCCGCCCTCGCGGCACACCGCGAACGCCTCGATGAGCAGGTCGTCGACGGTGGCGCCGTTGTCGATCTTCTGCCGAAACTCCGCCGTCTTGGCGCGGAGCTCGGCGTCGGTCAACGCGGAAATACGCGGTTCGAGCGCGTTGATCGCCTCGACCTTTGGCCGCAGCTTCTTCACCTCGCGCTCGTGTGAGGTGCCGAGGACCTTCTTCAATGCCCAGGTCAACATCCGTTACGGTGCCTTCCGCAGAATTTCCCGGCCGGCAACATAGGGCCGAGGCCCGCCGAGCGCAAACCCCAGCCGCACGGGCCCTGGTTCTAGTGGTGGAGGACCGCCATCATCCGGGCTCCGATGGCTGTGCCGTTGAAGAGCAAGGCAAGGCCGACGGCGAGCAAGGCGATGAGGGTGAGAACGGTAGCGTCCATGCCCAGCAGGGCAAGGATCCCGAGAACGACGGCGCCGACACCGACGAATGCTTGAGAACCCGCCGAGGCCGTCAGAGCTTCCCGCGCGATGCGGCTTCCCGGCGCGATGGTGGCGAGGTCGGGAGCCGCGGTGCGCGTCAGGCTGGTCGTCGAGACGCTCCCGAGCACAAGGCCCCCTCCGATGACGACGACCGCCACCGCCGTGAGAGTGCCCGGGTCCACCCCCAGAAGAGCGAGGATCCCGAGGGCGATGGCGGCAATGCCGGCGAAGGCCTCGGCCGTCATGCCCGTACCGAGCTCGGGCCGGGACAGCGAGCCGCTCTCGTCGAAGTGCGAGAGCACGCGGGAGTAGCGCGTGGCGATCGCACCCCCTTCGAGCAGCACCGACACGCCGAGCGCGATGGTGCCGACGCCGGCCATGTAGGCAGGGAGGATGTTGACGAGCCCGAGGATGGCGAGCACCACGGTGCCCACCGCTGCGATGGCCTCGAGGATCGACGCGCCTGCCGCGAGCTCGTCACGTCTGCGTGGGTACATGTGCGGGTCGACCATGCGAGTTGCCATGAGGAGGGTGCTCCGTGGGGCCGGACGACCACGGAACGGCTGCATACGGGGTGCCGCGAGGGATGAGCGGCCGTGGCCGGCAGCAGCGACGGCGCCGTTCGGGGTGGTCCATGACGATCCAGAGCGACCGTACTTTTCTTTTGCGACATCCTGCGACGAGGGGTGTCACCCGGGTGAGGACCCCATGAAGCTCACCTTTGCCACCACCCTCATCCCGAAGTCCGGCACCCCGGCTGGCCTCCCTCACGAGTACCTGTCGAACGGAGCGAGCGAGGCCGAGTACGGCGGCGACGACCTCGAGCCCGTCGCCTTCTTCGAAGCGGCTCCAGACTCCTCGCCCGGCTTTGCCCCCATCGATCGCATGGCCGAGACGAAGCGATGAGCCCTCCCGGGCCCGAGACGCCCCTGCGGGTCCTTCGACGCGGCTACGAGGTCGTCGTCTTCTCGAGGGCGCCCCGGTAGACGGCAGCCAGCCGGCCCGTTACGAACCCGTGCGGCAGCATGCGCAGGAGGGCCGACCCCCAGCGATCGCGGATCCCAGGGATGTGCATGTACTTTCGGCGCTGCAGCGCGGTGATGCCCTCCCGCGCGGCCATGTCGAGGCTGATGAGCCACCCGCGCAGGGGCACGAACCGCTCCCCCGCCGTCATCTCGGTCACGATCCCCGGCGGAGCGTAGGTCGTGAGGGAGACGTTGCGGCCTTGCAGCTCGTGCCACATGCCCGATCCGAAGGCGACGAGGAAGGCCTTCGTCCCCGAGTAGGCCGTCTGGTAGGGGACCGGCACGAGCCCCGAGAGACTCGACACGAGCAGGAGACCGCCGCCGTCCTTCTCCTTCTCGAGGTGCGGAATGAGCTCGGTCGTCATGCGAACGACGCCCCGCACGTTGGTGTTCAGCATCGCGTCGAAGTCCTTCCACGCGAGCTCGTCGAACTTGCCGAAGTGGGTGACGCCCGCGTTGAGGATGGCCGCGGAGAGCTGGCGGTCCTTCGTGGCGTACGCGACGACCCTGTCCACGTCCTCGAGGCTCGAGAGATCGGCGACCACGGTGTCGACCTTCACGCCGGCGGAGGACTCGAGATCCTTCTTGAGCTCGTCCAGCCGGTCCTTGCGCCGGGCGACGGCGATCACGTTCGCGTGGTAGTCGCGCGCAAGCACCTCCGCCATGGCCTTGCCGAGCCCGGACGACGCGCCGGTGACCAGTACCCAGCGACCCTGAAATTGCATCGGCTTCATGTGAGAGCTCCCGACATCACGACCTATACGCGCCGACGTCCCCGTCGATGACCAGCGCCTTCTCGAACACGCGGTACTTCTTGTAGAGCTTGCCGCCCATCACGCGGATACCGGCGTTCACCGCGCCGTTGTCCTCGAGGGTCCAGCCGAGCTCCCCCGAGGTCATGCCGATCCGCTTGCCGCTCTCGTTGAGCTCCGCGTAGAGGTAAATCGAGAGGCCTGCGTACTTCCGGACGAACCGCCACTTCTTGCGGATCCCGAGGATGATGACGCGCGCGGTCTTCGGCCCCTGGACCTTCAGGCGCCAGAGGAGCTTCGGCAGCCCGAGCGGAAAGAGCTTTCCGTGCATGTCCTTCACGAGCTCGTTCAGGTTCGGGATAGCCACCGCGACGGCGGCCGGCTCACCGTCGATGGAGACGATGCGGGTGATGTCGGGGATGAGCATCAGCTTGAAGTCCTGCGCGGTCTTGTGGATCTCGGCGCGGGTGAGCGGAACGAATCCCCAGTTGTCGCTCCAGGCATCGTTGAAGATGTCCATGACGAGCTCGACGTCCTGCTCCATGTTCTTGTAGGACACGGGGCGCGACGTGACCTCGCGCATGGCGCGGATCTCTTCCTGCGCCTTGAGGACCCGCTTGTTCGGCTCGCCGACGACGTAGCTCCACGCGAAGAGATCCTTCACCTTCGCGTAGCCCGCCTTCTCGATCAGCGCCGACTGGTACTGCCGGTGGTGCGGCATGAGGATGTAGGGCGGCGTGTCGAAGCCTTCGATGAGGCAGCCCATCTCCTCGTTGATGTTGAGGGAAACCGGCCCTCGCGCCTTCTTCATGCCCTTGCCCTTGAGCCAACGCTCGGCCTCTGCGAGCAGCTCCCGGGCGACCTCCTCGTCTTCGATGGTGTCGAGGAACCCGAAGAAGCCGCAGTCGTCCTTGTAGCGCTCCAGGTGCTCGCGATCGATCGTGGCCGTGATCCGACCGACGCAGCGTCCCGTGCGGTGGGCCGTGAAGATCATGCCTTCGCCGTGCTCGAAGAACGGGTTCTTCTTCGGGCTCAGGCGATCTTTGAGGTCCTGGTCGAGGGGGCGGACGAAGTTGGGATCGCCCTTGTAGATGATGTCTACGACGTTGAGAAAGTCGCGGAGGTCACCCCCCGGAGCGGTCTGCCGGATCTCGAGCATGGTTCATGCGGAAGTACGTGGGGCCGCCAGGGGCGTCAATGTCTGTAGCGGCGGATCCGGGACCGTTTGCGCGGCGCCGCCCGCTGGTAGACTATCGCCGCTCCACGAGGGTGCGTCTGCGGCTCCGCCGCAGCGTCGCCCACAGCAGGGGAGGGTCAACGCATGGCGGCGAACGACGAACGGCTGGCAGAGCTCTTCGACACCCTCTTCCAGGCCCACCCGTGGCACGGCGTCGCGCCGGGAGATCCTGCCGACGGAAGCGGAACCTTGAACGCTTTCATCGAGCTCGTGCCGTCCGATACGGTGAAGTACGAGCTCGACAAGCCGAGCGGTCACCTCCGGATCGATCGCCCCCAGCGCTTCTCGAGCCTGTGCCCCACTCCCTACGGCTTCATCGCCCAGACCTACTGCGGCCGCCTCGTGGGCGAGCGCTGCGCCGAGCGCACGGGCGTGAAAGGGATCCAGGGGGACGGAGACCCTATGGACGTCTGCGTGCTGACCGAGAAGAGTGCGGCGCACGGCAACTTCCTCGTGAAAGCGCGCGCCATCGGCGGGCTACGCATGATCGATGGGGACCAGGCGGACGACAAGATCATCGCCATCCTCGACTCCGACATCGCCTACGGCCACTTCCGGGACCTGGCCGACATCCCGCGGGGCATCATCGAACGGCTCCAGCACTATTTTCTCAGCTACAAGCAGCGCCCCGGCGACCCGTCCCACAAGGTCGTCATCGCCGAGGTCTACGATCGCGCCGAGGCGCTCCTCGTCATCCAGCGCAGCATCCAGGACTACCGGGACCGCTTCGGCCCCCCCGAGACGCGCTTCTCCGAGCTCGCCCGGCTCCTCCGCTCGGGCCAAGCCGGCTGACCGCTTCAGTGCTGCGGCGCCCCCTGGCTGGGCGCTGCTCCCTGGTGCTGCAGGTCCTCCTGCACGAGCGTCTCGTGCATGTGCAGGACGGCGAGGAGCGAGCTCGCGTAGTTCTTGAGGTCAGGGTTCTGCCCGGTCTGCGCCTCGTTCGCGAACTTCGAGATGGCCTGCATGTGCCCGGTCTTCATGTGATCGAGGTAGGCGCTGTCGAAGGCCGTGCCGCTCAACTTCGACATGTCGTCGTAGGCCGTTCGCTGCGCCGCGGAGACCTGCGCGGGCAAGGCGAAGCCGTCCTTGTGCGCGATGTCGCGCAGATCGTCGAGCGCCGCGGTGTGGTCCTTCTCCATCCGCGCGCCGTACTGCTTCACCGCAGCGGTGGTCCCCTTCTCCTGGGCGAGCTTGCCGAGCAGGATCTCGCCCTGGTTGATGTCGAAGGCCGCGTCGACGAACAGCTTGTCGCCCGGCGAGAGGGCCGTCGCCTGCTGCTGCTGCGGTCGTGGCTGCTCCGTCTGCTGGGCCAGCGCAACCCCCGTAACCACCGCGCTGCACGCCGCCACCGCGAGGATCGCATGAATCCGTTTCATCGCCGTACCTCCGAAGCATCAACGTGCAACCGATGTTCCGGGAGGCGACCGGTCTGGTCAGGTCCGGCGCTTGCGCCGGGCGATGTAAAGGCGAAGCTCGGCGAGCGCGTCGTGCCGCTTGGGATCGAGGTCGAGCGCCGCGCGGAAGTCCCGCGCCGCCTCCGTCGAGTGACCCAGACGCTTGTAGAGCTGGCCGCGAAAGAAACGCGCGTTCGCGGACTCGTCGTGAGTCTCGATGAGTCGGCTGAGCACGCTGATGGCCTGGCGCGTTCCGTTGTCCGTCATGCCGTCCGGCAAGAGCGCCGCGAGCCACACGCAGAGCGCGCGGTGCTCGATCTCCTGTGGATCGGCCTGGTGCGCCTCGTCGCAGAGCTTCTGCGCCGTGAGGAAGTTGCCCGCGAGGAGCGCGGCGTACGCCTTGGCGGAGAGCCTGGCCGCAGCCACCGGGTCGTGCGGGCGCGACGGACGGACGACCTTCGTCATGAGCCCCGAGGTGGCCGGTGGCGGGCGCGAGGACAGGAGCGGCGGCGGCAGCGACGACGCGACGGCCACGGCGGCAGGGGCGATCTCGACGGCTCCGGTCAGGCGCAAGAAGTAGAGAAGCGCGCTCGCTTGCTTCACCGTCCATCCGCCGAGCTGGGCCAGCTCCTCCAGCTCGAGCGGCCGCGCGCGCAAGCAGTCGACCAGCGAGGCCTCCTCGGCGGCGAGCCCGAATCCAGAGGTGTCTGCGCCAGGAGCCACGCGAAACCTCTGCCCCCGCGCTCCGCGCGTGCCCACGTCGACGTGCTTCGATGGCGGGTACGCTCGAACCCCATGCCAGACGGACGGGTAGAGCTCCCGCTCCGGCCAGTCGTGGCCCCCCCAGCCCGACAGCGCATCGAGCTCGGGAAGGAACGCGAACGTGCTCCGTTCGGGCAGCGCGAAGAGCGTGTGAAGCTTGCGGACCATCTGCGCGCCGAGGCACTGCGCGAGCTGTTCGCGGGTCAGCTCACCGCGCTCGAGCAGCGTGGCCCCGTGGAGCTTCTTCGTGCGCGCGACCTCGAGCAAGCTCGCGTTGAGCGCGTCGCTCGTGAGGAGACCGAGCTCGTAGGCGATCGAGCTCAGATAGAGCGTCGGCAAGGGCACGCGTAGCTTCGCGAGCCGGCCCGACGCCAGGACAAGCTGCGCGATCATCCCGTCGGGGCTGCGAAGCTCGAGCGTCCCGTTCGCCCACGCGCCGCTCACGGGCACGGCGGCGAGGAGACGCGCGAGTGGCTCCTCCGCCAGCGTGCCTCGGAACGGCGGCTCAGGAGGAAATGGGCCCATCCCCGTGAAGATGGGCCGAAAGCTACCTCCTCGGTCGCGAGAAGCGACGAGACCTTAGTCGAGGTCGCTGCCGTCGTTCATCGACGTCCATCGACGCCTTGCTCCAGTGATCTCCTCGCGTCTACTTGCGCAGGGCGGCGTAGAACGACGACTCGTGGCGACGCAGCCGGAGCAGGAGCTGCCCGTCGGCCGCGGACTGCTGAAGCTGCTGGGACGTCGGGTCCGTGACCCCGTCCGCCTCGACGATGATGTCGCCCACGCGCAGGCCCGCGCGATCGGCCGTCGACCCTGGAACGACGGTCGACACGATGGGCAGCGCCCTCGCGGGCAAACCGAGCTGAGCTGCTTGCTGCGGCGACAGGTCCCGGACGCCGAGACCGAGGCCGGACTGAGGGACGCTCTGCTGCTGCACGGGGAGCACGGGGACGGGGGGCTCCGGACGAGCAGCGAGCGTCACCGACGCTCCGTAGTGCTGGCCGCCCCGGATGATCTCGAGCGGCACGGCCTGCCCGACCTCGTGCGCGATGACCTCGCGAATGAGCTCCCGCCCGTCGTGGATGGGGTGGCCGCCAACCGAGGCTATGACGTCGCCCGGGTGGATCTGCGCCTTGGCCGCGGGCCCGCCGTCCGAGACCGAGTTGACGAGGGCGCCCGCGCGCGGGTCGAGCTTCATCACGCCGGCGATGTCGGGGGTGAGATCCTGTATGCCGGCGCCTATCCACGCGCGCTCGACGTGGCCGGTCTTCAAGATCTGCTCGGCCGCGCGACGTGCGAGGTTCGAAGGGACGGCAAAGCCGATTCCGCTTCCCCGCCCCACGATCATCGTGTTGATGCCGATCACGCGCCCCTCGAGGTCACAGAGCGGCCCGCCCGAGTTTCCCGGGTTGATGCTCGCGTCCGTCTGCAAGTAGTCCTCGATTGCGTTCATCCCGAGGCCGCCACGCCCCTTGGCGCTCAAGACGCCGGCCGTCACGGTGTAGCCGAGGCCGAACGGCGACCCGATCGCGACCGTGAACTCTCCCACGCGTACGGCCTCCGAGTCGCCGAACTTGGCCGCCACGAGGCCCGTTGCGTCGACCTTGATGACCGCGAGGTCGGTCGACGGATCGCGCCCGACGAGGTGCGCCGGCAGGAAGCGGCCGTCGCGCAGGTGGACGTTGATGGTCAAGGCCTCGTCGACCACGTGGTTGTTCGTGAGGATCGCGCCGTCCGGCGTGAAGACGACCCCCGACCCGGTGCCCCTCGCGACCGGCGAATCTACCCCGCCTCGGCCTGCCCACCGGAGCACCTGATCGGCGCTCTCGTCGCGGGACGTCACGTCAATCTGCACGACGCTCGGGCTCACGCGCTCCGCGACGTTGACGAACGCGTCGGACAGTCGCTTCGCCTCCGCCTGCGAAGCCTGAACCTGCCCGGCGCTCGGCGGCGGCACGGCCCCTGGGTCGGCGTGGGCGTGGACGGCGACCATGGGAAGCGCCACGACGAGGGCGAGGCCGGTAAGATGAGCTGCGCGGGTGCGGCAGGGCAGGAAGGTCATGCGGGGGAGCCTCCGTGATCGAATCGTTCGAGGTGGCCACCTCTTCATAACCCGTACGAGGGACGGCTGCACTTTTGCGGCACCTCAGCGGCCCTGACCCTGGGTGCCGGACCCCGACGAGCCGGGTGAGCTGGGGCTGGGCGGCGGGCCCGCGCCAGGGCCGTACCCCGGAATCTGGCGCGTCACGATCCGCGACCAGGGCACGGCCCCGCACGCAAGAGCAGCGTCGTAGATCGGGGTTTTTGGCGCCGTCAGGTCCGTCAGCTCCACACGGGCGGCGCCACGCTGGGCGGCGAGACGGCGGCCCAGGGCGATGAGGGGCGCCATGAGCGGGTGAGGCTCGGCCGCAGGGTCGACCGCGAAACGACCGACGACGGCGCGCCTGCACGGAACGAAGGGGGGGTCGAGCGTCCCGACGGCAAACGTCGCGGACGCGCGCACCTGGCCCTGCGCATCGACGGCGACGAGCTCGACCGGGTCCATGGGACCCGGATCGACCCTCCCGAGGTGCCCCGCGATGGCGCCTACGAGCGTGGCCTCGACGGCTCGCGGGCGGTCGAAGCGAACGTCGCCCGCGGCGCGACGCCTCGCCGCGAGCGCCGTCTCGAGCAGGGCGACGGCGAGCGCGTCGCCGGGCCCCGCGATCCGCGCCCGGAACGGGCGGCCGGCGCCGGAGGAGGCGACCGGCACGCTCTCGGCGTCGCTCCCGATGCGGGCGCTCCAGGCCACGGGCGCGTACCCCATGCGGGCGTAGAACGAGTGCGCTGGGTTCGGCTCGAGCACCTCTGCTGCGAGCACGACTCCGGTTCCATGACCGAGCCGATGGGCCGTCCGGGCGAGGGTCTCGAGCAACGCTTGCCCGGTCCCCGACCGTCGCATGCTCGCGCTGACGATGAGCGACCGCACCTCGCACGTGTACGGCGTCGTCGGATCGGTGCCGTGGCGCTCGAACCACCCCTCGACCTGCCCGGCGACGACCCCGCTCCGCGACGCGATGAGGTGCACGTGCCGACCGAGGACAGCCTGGCCCGCGCGCACGCGCGCGTCCTCCTCGAGCCGACCCGCGAGCTGCGCGTACACCCGCGGATCTCGCGATGCCGCGTAGCCGCCCCACGCCTCGTGCGCATCCCACAGCTCTCGCCAGAGGCCGGCGATCGCGCGGCCTTCGCCGGGCTGCGCGGCCCGAACCCGCACGTCTTCCCCTCGGTTCAGGGCGGCCAAGCTTGCCCCGCGTCGTCTGGGAGGGTCAGATCGATGGCCTCGAGCGTCAGCCCGTGGGCAGGTGCCGTCGTTCCCGCCATGCGGCGCAGCTCGGGCCGCGAGACCGCGCCGGAGCTACCGCTCTCGAGCGCGCGCGCGATCGTGCCTCGTTCGAGCTTGCCGCGCGCGACGTCCATCAGCGTCCCAACCAGGATTCGGACCATGTTGTAGAGAAACGACTCGCCTTCGATCACGATGCCGAGGATGCGCGGATCGCTCTCGGGCTCGACGGCGACCCGGGTGATCGTGCGAACCGTGACCGTTCGTGCGTCATGCGAAGATCGGAAGGCAGCAAAGTCGTGCGTCCCACGGATGCTCTCAGCCTCACGGGCGAGGCGCTCCTTGTCAACGGGCCAGCCGACCCTCCAGGCGCGCGTGCGCCACAGAGGGTCGCGCACGCGGTCGAGCAGGATGCGGTAGCGATAGCGCTTGAGCTTTGCTCCGAACCGGGGGTTATACCCGACCGGCACGGCCCTCGCGCTTCGGACGCAAGCGTCGTCGGGGAGGTGACGGTTCAGCGCGAGGACCCACCCGCGGGCCGGGATCTCGAGGCAGGCGTCAAAGGCGGCGAGCTGCCCTTCGGCGTGGACGCCCGAGTCCGTCCGGCTCGTACCTCGGGGCTGGCTTGCGCGCGGGTCGACGGCCGTGATGGCGCCATGAACGGCATCGCAAACCGTGCGCCCCTCCTTCTGCGAGGCCCAGCCCTGGAACGCCGTGCCGTCGTAGGCAAGCGTGAGCAGGACACCGAAACGCCGCGCGGAGTCCATGGCCGTTTCCTCGTATCACGTGATCATGTAGCGCCCGTGGCGAAGAAGCGGGACGCCGTCGAGATCGACGTCGGCGTTCGCGCACGTCACCGTGAGCTGCGAGCGAGCGTTCCAGGACGCGCCCGTCTGATCCGGGAAGGACGACCCGAAACCCAGGTGCAAGCCGGGCAGGTTCTGGTCGCACATGATGTCCCCGCTGGGCGCGTAGATGCCCACGTTGGTCCCGAGGCTCACCACGCCGACGCGTGCCCCGTTGTGCTCGGAGCGGAGGAACGACTCGACGTTCCTCTGCAGCGACAGATCGACGCAGCGCACCGCCTTCATCCACCCGCCCTCCACTTCGAACCGTAGCGGACGGTCCGTGAGGAGCCCGGCGGCCTGCCCGAAGTGGGCGCCGACGCTAGCGTCGGCGACGAAGACGCCATCAATTCCGAGCGGGGTGGTGACGATCTCGCCCGTGGGCAGGTTCTCCCACCGGCCCGGTCGGATCACCCCGACGTGCTCCGCCCACCGGCCCGCTGGGCCGAGCTTCACCTCCAGGTCGCTCCCCGCCGGTGTCCGCAGACGCAAGACCGAGTCGGGGCGCATCCGGGTGCGCACCGCCCGCGTGGCGTCGAGGATGCGCGAGGTATCGACCGAGAACCCGGCGAGCATCGAGCGCCGGGTCACCCCGACCATGTGCGCGTGCCGGAGGCCCAGCGTCTTCACGAGCGAGGTGAGCTCGATGCGCATGGGGATCTCGCCCTCCTCGAACCCCACGAGCAGGAGGCTCGCCTGCGCCCGCGAGAGCGCCGCGTGCAAGACGTCGGGAAGGCGGCGCGCCGGACGCGGCCCGCAGATCTCGAGCTCGAAGAGCTCCGTGTCCGCACCGACGGCGCGCGAGACCTCGAGCAGCGTCGCACCCAGATCGCGCCGCTCGGCGTCCACGATGAGGACGACGCGCTCGCCCGTGACGATACCGAGGGCGCCCTCGATGATCCGACGGGCGGCGTTCGCGAGGTCGAAGTCGATGGGACCAATGCGCATCGACGAGATGCGTCGGGGCGGCGGCTGCGTGCGCGAGTGCGACGGAGGGCGCGACGACTTGGACGGCCTCGTCGACCCTCCTGGCCTGGCGGGCGGCGCTTCGCTGGGCGTCCTCGTCCCCGCCGGCGAGTCGACGACCGGCGGCGCCGAGGAAGGCTTCTTCTCGTCCGGCGTCACCCCTTCACCCGTTGCTTTCGCCGGCGTCCGGCGGCGCGCTCGCATCCGGCGGCGCGCTCGCATCCGGCGGCGCGCTCGCATCCGGCGGCGCGCTCGCATCCGGCGTCGCCGGCGGCTCCGCATCGAGCAGAGGAGGAGCCGCAACGCACTGTTGCCCTGCGCAGAACCCGGAGAGGCAATCCTCGTCCTTCAAGCAGGGCTGCCCGAGAGACTGCCGCGTCTCGGCGCACGCGCTGCCGACGAAGAGCAGCAGGAGCACCGGTAGAACCCCACGCTCCGCCAATCGCGGACGGCGAGCAACCGTGCAGGCCCCCATGACCTTCAGTCGCCGTGCGGCGCGTCCTCGACGCCCGAGTCCGAGAAAGGTCCGGGGCCGCACCCCGCGTCCTCTCCGCACACCGGCGTCGTTCCGCTCTCGCACCCCGACAACGAGATGGCCGCCCACGCACCCGAGAGCGCCAGAAGAAGCGCGACCCCGCCCGTCAAACGAGGGAGACCGCCCCGAGCAAAGAAGGCGTGCGCCGCGGACATCGCGCTACCGCTGTCCCGGGGGCATGAGCGAGATGGGCACGTTCGCGTCGACGCAGCCCCCCTTCGGCGCCGGGAAGTGGCCCGACTGGCGGAACATGTTCGCGATGCAGCTCGCAACGTTGGGGTTCGAGAGGTCGTTGGACGCGACGTTCGCCGAGCACACCTGGCCGTTGGACGCGATCCGCACGCCAATTTTCACGTGCCCCATGAGCGACGTATCCTGCCCGAGAGCGGTGTCGTAGCAGCGGTGTGCCTGCTTGGCGCGGAAGGCGAGCGCCGTCGTCAGCTCTTGCGTCACGGTCCCTCCGCACGAGCTGGCCTCGCAGATGCCCGGCGCCGGGCCAACGGGCCCCGTCGACGTCACCCGGCTACCCGTGTCCGGCCCTGCCTCGGGGAGGTCGGGCGGCGGGGGAATCTCGTCTTCGAGCGGGGGCGGAGGCGCAGAGGGCGCGACCGACGCCGACGTGACGGGCGTGACGATGGGCGGAGGGGGCTTCGCGCCGAAGTTTTTCCAAAGCAGGAGCCCGCCGAGACCGAGAGCGAGCACGATCACGACGGCGATGATCTTCGTCGATTCCCCTCCCGTGGGCGGCGGGGGCACTACACTCGGCGACGGCGCTTTCGTGGTCATCCTCGGCCAGTTCCTATCGACGCGCGAGTATACACAGGGCCAGCGCCGACGTGGAGATAGTCACCCGCGCGCCTGCGAGGCCGCGACGTAGAGGGTCAGGGTGGTATCGCCGTAGCGACGCGACTCCTGCAGGCTGAGACCGGACACCACGGGAGGGTGGTCGCCGCTGGCGTGCTCCAGGACGACGGTCGCGTCCGCAGCGAACAGCCCCGCCTCGGCAAGGGCGCCGAGCGCACGGCCCGCGGCGCCGTCGGCCACCTGGGCGTACGGAGGGTCGGCGAGCACGAGGTCGAAGGGACCGTGCAGGCGGAGGGCCGTGGTCGCACGCTCGACGGGCAGCGCAACGACTCTCACCTGCGCCCGGACTCGCAAGGCCTCGACGTTGGCTGCGATGGCTTCGAGGGCGCTCCGCGCGCTCTCCACCAGCGTGGCGTGGGCCGCGCCGCGCGAAAGGGCCTCGAGCCCGAGGGCCCCCGTGCCGGCGTAGAGGTCGAGGACCCGCGCCCCCTCGAGGGAGCGCTGGGCGCCGAGGATGGCAAAGAGAGCCTCGCGGACGCGGTCCGAGGTGGGCCTCGTGCGATCGCCGCGGGGGGCGCGAAGCGGGCGCGAGCGATGGACGCCGCCGGTGATGCGCATGGTGCACGTACCGTAGCGTAAGGGGCGCGATCGCGTCGTTGGCCCTTGGAGAGCCGACGGTCACGAGAATCCGGGCCAGCCGAGGCTTTTGCTCGCGACCTGGCTTCACCTGGGCGAAGATTCGTCTCTCGATGCCAAGAAGAGTTACCCTCCACGGGATGGGGCCGTCGCGACTCCAGTCCTTTTTCGCCATCCTCGTAGCCGTGCTCTGCACGCTCGCGACGAGGACGGCTGGCGCCCAGCCGCCCAGCCCTCGAGCCAGCTCCATCCACCTCCTCGAGGTCGACACCGAAGACTCCGACGACCAGGCAGAGGCCCTCACGGCCGCGCTGCGCTCTCGCTTGCACGCCTCGACGGGGTGGACGCTGTTCGAGACGACGCAGTCGCTGAGCATGCTCACCGCGGCACTGCGCTGCCCATCCCACCCGGACGCGGCGTGCCTGACGCGCATCGCCGACCAGCTGAAGGCCGACCGGTTCATCTGGGGGTTGATGAGCAAGACCACCGGCCATCAGGTCATCGCCGAGCTCCATTTCTGGACGCGCGGAAAGCCCGAGCGCGTCGCAAAAGAGACCTACAGCGACAACTTGAAGGACCAGAACGACGACGCCCTGCAAAAGATCGCGGGCGGCCTGGTCGATCGACTCCTTGGCGCCCCGACGGCCACGCTCGAGGTGACCGCAGCGACGGAGGAGGGGGCAGTCTTCGTGGACGGCGAACAGCGTGGCCAGCTCGATCACGGGAAGGTCTCGCTCGACGTGCCGGCCGGCACCCACGTCGTCGAGGTACGAACGCCCAGCTTCAACGCGAAGCAGAGCGTCAACGTCGTCGGCGGCACCACGACAGAGGTGAGCTTTGCGGCCGAAACGGCGCACGCTAGCCGTCCTTCGGCGCCGGAGGCTGCCAAGCCCTTTGCGTTTCGCAAGGTGGCGGAATGGGCGACGGTCGGCGCCGGGGTCGTGCTCCTGGCGGTAAGCCTGGGCGAGCTCAAGGGTTACCTCGACGCCCAGAACAGCAGCGATCCGCGGTTCGACGCCTACAGGAGCGAGGTCAACGGCACGGAGAGCGTCGGGCAGGCCTGCTCGCAACACTTCGTGGCGCCCGGCGCTGGAGGCGGCCCCGGCAGTCCCTATGACTTCGTGTGCAACACGCTGAACGCGCAGGCCGTGCGCGACAGCACGCTCACCTACGTCTTCGGAGGCCTCGGCGCCGTCGTCCTCGGGACCGGCATCGTCCTGGTTCTCACCGACCACCAGTCCGAAACCGGCCAGCCCCCGCCGCAGACGAGCGTGCACTTCGTGCCCCAGGTGTCACCGCGGGGCGGAGGCTTCGGCCTCGTCGGCACCTTCTAGGCAACGGCCCGACGCTACGGCTTCGACGCAAACCGTCGCGCTAGCGCGCGCAGGCTGTGCGCGGTGAAGGGCTTCTCGAGCCGAGGGTTCGGGACTCGATCCATGAACGCGCGCGCCGCCGGGGTGAATGCGCCGCCCGTGATGAATACGATCCTGTCCAGGACCTCGGGAGCGATGCTGGAGATCTCCGCATAGAAATCGATCCCGGTCATCGTCGGCATCATCAGGTCGCACAGGATGAGGTCGAAGCGCTTGCCTTCCTCGATGAGGGTCAGGGCCTCCTTGCCGCTCGTGACCACCGTGACGTCGTGCTCCCGAGCCAGGCCCCTGCGAATGGTCTGACCGACCATGACGTCGTCATCGACGACCAGCACCGCGGCTCGCGTGAGCTTCGAGCGCCGCGGCGGAGGGGGGAGGGACAACGGATGCTCGGCCAGCGCCGCGGCCGGCAGGATGACGCGGAAGGTGCTCCCCTTGCCCACGACGCTCTCGACGGACATTCGACCGTAGAACGAGGCGACGATCCCGTGGCAGATGGACAGTCCGAGCCCGGTGGCCTCGCCGATCCCCTTGGTCGTGAAGAACGGGTCGAAGATGCGGCCGAGCAGGCTCTCGGGGATACCCCGGCCGGTGTCCCGCACCTCGACGATGACCTCGCCCGACTTCGCGGTCTTCACGACGAGGCGGATCTCGTTGCGCTCCGCCTGTCCCTCCGGGATGGCGTAGGCAGCGTTCGTCAGCAGGTTGATGAAGACCTGGCCGAGGCGGGCCTCGTCGGCCTCGACCTGCGGCACCTCCGAGTACTCCTTCACGAGGCGCGCCCGGTGCTTGAGCTCGTTGAACGCGAGGTTCACCGACAGATCGAGCACCGCCTGGACGTCGAGAGGAACGCGGCGATCACCGTCCGTACGTGAGAACGTCTGCAGACCCGAAACGATCTTGCGTACGCGCTCGGCGCCCTGGCGCGCCTCACCGACCACCTCGGACATCTCCCGCACGCGCTCGGCCGAGAGGCCGGCCTGCGCCACGCGGAGCTCCTCCGCGAGGATCTCGAGATTCAACATCACGGACGCGAGCGGGTTGTTGATCTCGTGCGCGACGCCGGCAGCGAGCGTTCCCACCGCGGACATGCGATCGTTGAGCACGAGCGTCGCGGCCATCTGCTTGCGCTCGTGTTCGTCGTCGCGAGGCACAGGTACCCCTTCTTACCAGCGCGGCTCGGGGAAGGCATCCCCTGGTTTGGCGAAGAGGTAACCTTGCAGGAGATCGCACTTGAGCTCGACGAGGGCATCACGCTCCGCAGCCGTCTCGACCCCCTCGGCAACCACCGTCATGCCGAGCTCCTTGCACATGGAAATCATGGTTCGAACGAGGGTACGCTTGGTCGCCTGCTCGTGAATCCCGCGCACAAGAGACATGTCGAGCTTGACGATCTCCGGCTCGAGCAGGGCGAAGCTCGTCAATCCTGCGTAGCCAGCGCCCAAATCGTCGACCGCGATCCGGAAGCCCAGCGCGCGCAACCTGGCGACGCGGGCCTGCGCATCGGGCACCTCCTCCAGGGAAGCCCGTTCGGTGATCTCGAGCACCACCTGGGAGGCCACCTTCGTCAGGGGCGCGTCCGGCGAGAACAGCTCCTCGTCGAGAAGGTCGCGCGTATGCAGGTTCACGAAGAGGTTCACGCCCGGCGGTAGCTGGGCGAGTGGCTCGCAGGCCCGCGAACGGATGACTCGGCCGAGCTCTTTCGTCTTGTTCAAGCGCTCGGCGGCGTCGAGAACGGCGCCGGGGTGGGGCAGCGTCTTCTCGCGGGAACGCAGGAGCGCTTCGTAGCCGAACACCCCGTGCGTCGACCACGAGACGATCGGCTGGTAGGCGATGAAGAGCGTGTCCATGGCGCCCCTCAACCGCGACTCGAGCTCGTTGTGGTCGTTGACCACGCGGTCGAAGCCGCCCGCGAGCTCGAGCGCTTGCCGCTTTGCGCGTGCCAAGGCGTGGAGATGCGTCGCCTGGCGAACGACCTCGACGAGCGCGTGGGCGTCGACCGGCTTCGCGAGGTAGCGGAGCACACCCTGCTCGATGGCGGCCGTCGCCGACTGCAGGGTGGGACAGCCCGTGATGAGGACCAGCGGAACGTCCGCGTCGATCGCCCGCACCGCCCGGAGCAGCTCGATCCCGTTCATCCCCGGCATCTGCAGATCGCTCACGATGACGTCGACCGAGCTCGCCTTGAGGGCGACCATCGCGGCATCGCCGGAGCTCGCCGTCTCGACGCGACAGCCGTGACCGCCCAGCCATCTGGCGTAGCCTCGAAGGAGCAGGGGGTCGTCGTCCACGACGAGGACGCGCGGCGCTGGGTCACGGGTCCCACGCACATTGGAGGCGACGGCTTCGACAGCGCTCATAGAAACGACCTCTTTCGCGGGATGCACAAAGCAGTTACGGCCGCGGCGAGCCAGTCTTGAGTGCCACGGCCGTGCCATGGCCCAAGGAGCTTTTGCCGCTTAACTGCGGGAATCCCGTGCCGTCCTTGTCTGCAGGCCCCCATGATCGTCTTCCCGATCACGCTGCTCTTCACGCTGGTGTTCATCAATCGATACTTCGGCGGCCTTCTGCTGAAGAAGCTGAAGGGCCAAGCGTTCGATCGGAGCACCCAGGGTTACGAGCCGACCGTCACGGTGATCATCCCACTCTTCAACGAGGGTGAAGGCATCTACCACACCGTGCGTAGCCTGCTCCGCCAGGACTACCCCAAGGAGAAGCTCAACATCATCGTCGTCGATGACTGCTCGCGGGACGACAGCTTCCGCTGGGCCAAGCGCGCCGAGCGTCACTTCCCGGGCCGGGTCCGCGCCATCCAGAACCCGTACAACATGGGCAAGCGGCGCGGCATCAACAACGCCGTCCGGCACGCGCGCTCGGAGATCATCGTCTCCGTGGACTCCGACGTCCTCGTGCATCGTCAGGCCGTGAGGCGGCTCATCGCACGCTTCACGGATCCCAAGATCGCCGCCGTCGGTGGGCGCGTCTGCGTCTCGAACCCGCACGAGAACTGGCTCACGCGGATGCAGACCATCAAATACTTCTTCGGCTACGAGTACATGAAGAACCTGGAGAACTACTTCTCGACGGTGATGTGCCTGTCGGGCTGCCTCACGGCCTACCGCCGCCACGTCCTCGTCGAGCTAGAGCCCATCCTGGAAGACAGGAGCGTCGCCGGCGTCCCCATCCGGTACGGCGAGGACCGCTTCCTCACCCGCCAGATCCTGAAGGCCGGGTACCGCACGCGCACGACGCTCGACGCCGTCTGCTGGACGGTCGCGCCCAACACGCTCTCCAAGTACTTCGCGCAGCAGCTCCGCTGGCGCAGGTCGAACCTCATCGACTTCTTCGGCGGCACGTCCCACGTGTGGCGCCTGCACCCCATCGTCGCGCTCCACTACACGACCCTCTTCGCCGTCGAAGCGAGCTACCCCGTCATCCTGGCGCACAACCTGGTCTACGGCGTCTTCTGGGGATTCGCCGCGTTCAACATCGCCGTGCTGGCCGCGTTCGGGGTCACCTACGGGCTCGGAACGCGGCACCTTCCGCCCGCGCAGCGCGTTCACCCACTCTGGGCGATCGCGATGGCCGCGATCATGCCCGTCACCTACCTCGTCATCACCCCGCTCGCCTTCTTCACGCTCGATTCGAGCAGCTGGGAGACGCGCTCGCACACGCCCCCGACTCCGGCCGCCATCGCAGCGACAACCCAATGATCCAGCTCCCTTGCCGAGCCACCCCACCCATGCGTGAGAGTCCGCCATGAACGTATTCAGCATGCCGCCGAAGCCGAGCCACATCCCTCTCTCGGTCGTGCCGGACAAGAACGACAACGGAGTAGCGCTCCCCTCGAAGCTACCCGCCCCGGCCGCCCCGACAGTCCTACCGCCCATCCACCTGGGGGACACGCTGAAACCGGCGGGTTTTCAAAGCGGTCCTTCCCGGCCGATCGGTCTCGAGAAGATTCCGGCTGCTCCCACGGGGACCGAGAAGGCGAGTTCACGCGTCGCGATGGCCGCGAACAAGCTCGTCGTGAGCGCCTACAAGGTGATGGGGTTTGCGATCCTCATCGCGATCCTGTCCGGCCTGGTCTCGTACCTGGCGGTTCACGCGTTCTACTTCGCGAGCAGCAGCTGGGCTGTGCCCATGGTGCTCTCGCCCAACGACGATCGCGTGCTGCGCATCGTGTCGCAGATGGCCCAGGAGAAGGTGCGACGGGACGCGATCGTCGCCCAGCGCCTGGAGTTCCAGACACGCCTCGCCGATGCGCGGCGGACGGTCGAGAGCGAAACGGCGTTCCAGGGATTCTTCAAGGTTGCCATCGACAAGGACCTCGCGACGAGGAGCGAAGCTCTCCGGCGCTTCGAGGGGCTCTTGCCGCACTACGAAAGGACGAAGGAGGACGTCCTGTCGGCGAGCCGCGCGTACGCAGGCATGTCGAAGGACCGCATCCAGAGCGACTTTGCCTCGCGGCTCATCGACCACGACGCCATGGTGAATGGCAGCTTCCAGCTGGCCGAGATCGCGGGAGCGAACCTTTCCCTGCGCGAGCGAGCAGCCGAGCTGGACGACCGGATCGCCGGGCTGCGACACGACGTGGGCGCCCTCGAGAACGCAAGGACCGGCGGCGCACGGCAAGCCGCGGACCTCAGCTACGAGGTCGCTCACATGCAGCACGAGTTCGACGTATCCGTCAGGACCGGGAAACGGGCCGAGGACGACGCGCGCGGCATGACGGAAAGCATCGCCATGATCGACCGATCCCTCGCAGAGTACGAGAGCCTCCTCCAGAAGCTCGCAAGCTCGCCCTACGTCACGGCGGCCGAGTCGAACGCGACGCTCGCCTTCGTCCCCTACGAGAACCGCGCGGCCGCGCGGGAGGGCGCCCCCATCTATGCGTGCCGGGCCGAGATCGCCATCTGCTCGAAGGTCGGGCACGTCGGGGCCACGCTTCCGGGGGAGGTCGTCGACAAGCACCCGCTCAGCGGTCACGACATCCGTGGAGTCATGGTGCGCATGGTGCTCGACGACCCGCGTGGCGCCGAGAGCGCCGTGATTCACCTCGGCCGCGCCCCGCTGTTCCTCTAGGGCCTCGACGAGCATGGCCTCGCCACGTGCCCCGTCACCACCGAGCAATCGCATGAAGAAACTCCTCCTCGGCCTCCTCGGCAACATCACGTTACTGGTCGCGTCGACCGCGCACGCGCAGCCGCTGCCCAGCAGCAGCCCCTCGCCGATGACCGGCGAGGCCGCGGCAACGGCACCTCGGACCTCCGTGGACGAGGACGCCAGGGGCTATTGCGAGCTCGTCTCCGGCGTGGCGGCCTCGGAGTCGGCGCTTCTGGTCGCCCCGTCCATCTTTGGCTCCGTCGGTGTCGTGAGCGGCGCCGACGCTACGGGCACCGCTTCGTCGCTGCCGCCGTATGCACGGGTCCAGGCCGGCGCGAGCTACAGCCTCGGTGCGCTGTCGCACGGCATGGCCCTCCGCAGCGCGGCAGCCGCCGAGTGCCGGAGGTACCGCGCCGAGAGCCGCGTCCGCGCGTTCATCGAGGGCAACCTTCACGGACGCAGCGCCACTGCCCTGAGCGCGAAGGCCAGGACGCTCGAGGCCGCGCTGCCACGCGCCGAGGATATGGTGAAGGAGCTCGTGCTGGACGTCGCGGCCGCGCGCGCCACCATCGACGACTTGCAAGCCGTCGAGATGCGCGCAGATGCGATGCGCACGGCCTTGCACGATGCACGCGCCGAGCTGGACGCTGCGGCGGGCACCGTTCTGCCGCCTACGGGGCCGCTCGAGCGCATCCTGCGTGAACGGGACCAGGCAGAAAGCGCAGCGCAGCATCGCGAGGCGGCCGTCAGGCGCGCGAAGGCGTGGGATGTGTCGGTCCGCGGCGGGTACGACCAGATCTTCGGGGTGTCGAGCCACACGCCCGTATTCGGCATGGCCACTCTCACGGTGAACGTCGGCGCGCTCTTCCAGGGCGGCGCCGAGAGGCGAGCCGAGGAAGGGCGGAGCGCGTGGGTCCGCGGACAGGTCGAAGGGACCGACGAGCGCGCGTCACTGTCGCTGCAACGCCTGCGGGCGCTTCGTTCGAGCGAGCGAGCGCGCCTGGCAGAGGTCGAGACGCTCGACAAGGAGCTCGAGGAGCGCGCGCACACCATGGAATCGATGACCGGCGAGCGCGCGAAGGCGTATTCGCGAACGCTCTGGTTCGACCAGGTGCGTGTTCGCGCCGAGCGGGCGTATCTCGTCGCGCACGTGCGCGAGCTCGACGCTGCGCTCGCCGGGGGCGCATCGTGAGGCGACGTCTCGCGGCCATCTTGGTGGAGCTCGCGCTCGCCCTGGCGGCGACCTCGTGCGCCGCGGACGGGCCACGCCAAGGCCTCGTGCCTCTGCCTCTGAAGAGTTTGTGCGTCACGGAAGGGGCGCTGATCTCGCGTCCCGAGAGCGACTCGCTGACCGTGGAGGGAAACGCGATGCGCGCGGTCGCGACCTGGGCGACGAGCCCCGCGGCGGAGCTCCAGTTTCTCTACCGGGGTCCTACGCCCACGGCGAAGACGCTCGGATCCGGAAGGGTCAGGCACCAGGTCGGCTTGAAGCTCCGCGCGCAGGACCCGTGCAACGTCGTGTACGTCATGTGGAGATTCGATCCGCCCGCCGGCATCTTCGTGCAGATCAAACAAAACGCCGGCCAATCGTCCTCCGCGGAGTGCGGCAACGCGGGCTACCGGACGATCTCGCCGACGACCGCCGCGCCGACACCCGCGGTGCTGCTCGGAACGCAGCACTCGGTCCGCGCGGAGATGCACGCCGAGGCACTGCAGGTCTGGGCAGACGGAACCGTGGTCTGGGAAGGAACGGTCGCCGGGTCACTCGACATGACCGGGCCGATCGGGCTGCGGAGCGACAACGGCCTCTTCGACGTGACCCTCTTCGGGGCGCCGCCCGCCGAGCCCGTCGCGACCTCGACCTGCACGCGGACGGAGGCCGAATAGGCCTCAGTCGTCGTCCGGACCGCGCGGGCCGCCCGTCTTGGATTTACGCATCAGGCGCTTGAAGTTCGACCGGTCTATGCCCGCCTGGCGCGCCGCTTCCGAGAGGTTGCCCCCCGCGCGCCGGAGCACCTCACCCACGTACGTGTCGTCGAACTGGGTGAGGGCGATCCGCTTGGCCTCGGCATAGGGAAGGTCGGCGAGCAGCGCAGCGTTCGGCGCCGGCCCTCGCGAGAGGGGAGGCGAAACCTCCAACGCCCGCTCCCGAGGCTGGGCTTCGACCGGGAGGTCCGAAGGTTCGATGCTCGCGCCTTGTGACAGCACGACGGCCCGCTCTATGGCGTGCTCCAGCTCGCGTACGTTGCCCGGCCACGCGTAGGCCCGCAGCGCCTGCAACGCCAAAGGAGCCAGGCGCTTGGGCTCGCGCGACATTCGCCGCGAATACTTGTGGATGAAGTGATGCGCCAGGAGCATCACATCGTCTCCCCGGTCGCGAAGCGCGGGGAGCTCCACGGAGATCACGTTGAGGCGATAGTAGAGATCGCTGCGGAACGTCTTGGCGGCGATGCGCTCCTTCAGGTCGACGTTCGTGGCAGCGAGGACGCGCACGTCGACGATCTTCGTTTCATCCGCCCCGACGCGCTTGACCTCTCCCTCCTGGAGAGTCCGGAGCAGCTTCACCTGGGCGGAGAGCGGCAGGTCGCCCACCTCATCGAGGAAGATGGTGCCGGTGTGTGCGGCCTCGAACAGGCCGGCCCGCGCGTTCTGCGCTCCCGTGAACGCTCCTCGCACGTGGCCGAAGAGCTCGCTCTCCACGAGCTCCTTCGGGATGGCCGCGCAGTTCACGGCCACGAAGGGCTTGTCCGCGCGGGAGGACCGCTGATGGATGGCGCGGGCGACGAGTTCCTTGCCCGTCCCGGTCTCCCCGAGAATCATCACCGTCGAGGTGGCCGTGGCGACGCCTTCGATCAGGCGATACACCGCGAGCATCTTCGGTGACGTGCCGATGAGATCCCCGAACTGCTCGTGCGCCTCCAGACGCTGCTCGAGCCGACGAGTCCGATCGACGAGCCGCTTGTGCTCCGCAGCCTGGGCGACGACAAGGACTACGGATTCGCTCGAGACGAACGGCTTCGTCAAGAAGTGGTACGCGCCGCCCTTCACGGCCTCCACCGCGGCGTCCACGCCGGCGTGGGCCGTCATCATGATGATCTCGGCGGGGCTGCCCTTCTCCTTCGCGCGGGTCAGGAGGTCGAAGCCGCCCATGTTGGGCATCTGCATGTCGACGAGCGCCACGTCGGGCCCGTTCTCGTCCAGGTACGCGAGCCCGCCGACACCGTCCTCCGCCGTGCCGACGCGAAACCCTCGCGCGCTCAGGACGCGGGCGAGGCTACGCCGAAGCCCTGGATCGTCGTCGACCACGAGGACGTGGACGGGCGCCGACGGGGCGTCCGAGACGGCCGTGGTGGCCCCACCCATCCGGATCGCTCGCAGGCCTGTTGAAGAGTCCGATGTGGCCGGCATTGGACGGAGTGTATCGGCCTTCGGGCCCGCGCGTACCCCCCTTCAGTCCTTTACAGGCACCAGTACCGGAGCGAACGCTCGATGCGAGAGGGGTCCAGGATGCTCTTGACGTCCACCACGACGCCGCCGTGTCGTACGAGCGACAGGAGCTGGTCCTGCCCCATCTCGATGTACTTCTTGTGGGCGACGGCGACGACGAGCCCATCGAGATTTCGAATCTGCTCCCACGGCGTGAGCTTGAGGCCATACTCGTGGATCGCCTCGGCCGCCTCCGCGTGGGGATCGTGGACGACCGGTTCGATCCCGAAGGCGACGAGCTCCTTGATGATGTCGGGGACCTTGCTGTTGCGGAGGTCGCTGACGTCTTCCTTGAAGGTCAGGCCGAGGATCCCGACCCGGGCGCGGCGCACGGGGATGTCCGACTCGATGAGGAGCTTGGCCATCTTCTGCCCGATGAAAGGCCCCATGTCGTTGTTGATCCGACGGCCCGCGAGGATCACCTGGGCCTGGTGGCCCACTTGCTGGGCCTTGGTCGTCAGGTAGTAGGGATCGACTCCGATGCAGTGACCGCCTACGAGACCGGGCCGGAACGGGAGGAAGTTCCACTTCGTCCCTGCCGCCGCGAGAACGTCTCGGGTTCGAATGCCCAGGCGGTCGAAGATGAGCGCGAGCTCGTTCATCAGCGCGATGTTGAGGTCGCGCTGGGTGTTCTCGATGACCTTGGCCGCTTCGGCGACCTTGATGGTCGGCGCCCGATGCACGCCCTTGGGGACGATCGCGCCGTAGATGCCCGCCAACCGCTCGAGGGTGGCGGCGTCCTCGCCGGCGACGACCTTCGTCACGGTTTCGAGGGTGTGAACCTCGTCCCCGGGGTTGATCCGTTCCGGTGAGTAGCCGAGCTTGAAGTCGACGCCGCGAACCAGACCGCTGACGCGCTCGAGGATCGGGCCACACACCTCCTCGGTGGCGCCGGGATAGACGGTCGACTCGTAGCAGACGATGGCGCCCGCCTTGATCACCTTGCCGACGAACTCCGACGCCTTACGGAGAGGGGTGAGGTCGGGCACGTTGTTGTCGTCAACCGGGGTCGGAACGGCAACGACGAAGATCGTCACGCCTTCGAGCTTGGCCGGGTCGCTCGTGACCTCGAGCGTCGTCTCGTGCAGGAGCGCGCGCGGCGTCTCGCCGTTGCGGTCGTGGCCGCGGCGAAGCTCCTCGACGCGCGTCGCGTTGATGTCGAAACCGACCGTGTTCGGGAACTTGCGCCCGAACGCAAGTGCGACAGGCAGCCCTACGTATCCAAGGCCTACGACGGCAATGCGCTCGGTCATGAGTCTCTCCACGGCAATACGGCGTTTGGGGCGGCGATCGCCGCCTCCCATGTCTGGTTAGAAGCGCTCAGGCTGCGACGTCGATCTCGGTGACGAGCAACGACTTGAGCCGGGTCATGGCTCGCGCGTGAAGCTGGGAGACCCGCGGTTCGCTGACGCCGAGCTCGGCGGCGATGGTCTTGAAGTGAACGTCCTGGAAGTAGTGCAGGCTCACGATCCGGCGCTCGCGCGGCGGCAGCTGCTCGACAGCCTTGACCAGTGCCGCGCGCTCCATGCGCTGCTCCACGAGCTGGTGAGGAGTCTTCGCGTCCTCGTCCGTCAGCGTGGCAGCGTGTCCCCGCTCGGAGAGGTCGTCGAAACCGACGACGACGCGGGCGCTCGGACCTCCGCCTTCGCTCGCGTTCGCCGCCTGGACGCCCTTTCGCGCGCGGCGGGACAGCCAGTCCTGGGCACGAAGCTCGTCGAGGATCGCGCCGCGGATGCGGATGCGGAGGTACCACTCGAAGGCGGGACCACGATCTTCCGTCCCCTTGCGCAGCGAGTCGAACAGACCGTAGACGCCGGCGGCGAAGAGGTCGTCGCCCTGAACGTTCGGGGGCAAGCGACGCACGAACCGCGCGACCGCGTGGCCCACCAGCGGGAGATACTTCTGGATTTCGGCGCTCGTGGGGTTGTGCGCCGCGAGCTTGGGCGACCGGCGGGACTGCGGGGGGGTGTTCATGGCAGGACCTCATTGCGCGCGATGTGCCATCCAGCGTCGGGCCCTGTTTTCACGGCAAACGAAGGGAAATCGCGAGTTGCCCACGTTCACCTCCGGGTGCCGGCTGACCCGCTCGAATGCGTCGCCGTCCGGGATTCTTCGACCGACCCCCGGCGACCCTGGGGCACAAATGACCCCACCGGGGACGTGCAAGGCGATCGGACGGGGGGCTCGCTCACGAAGCCTGCAGTCTTCGGGGGGGCATTCCTTACCCACCGCGCGGCACGTAACGCGGGCATGCGCGGGCCTTGGGCCCTCCAGCCGTCGACGCGACCCAGGGCCTGCAGGCGGACCGCCATCGAGCCGCCCGCAGGTGGCGGTGGCCCGGGCATCGCCAGGTCAGTTGGGATGATTCAGGTTTCTCTGGGGCAGGCGGCGGCACTGGCGGCACAGACCCGGTCGCGGCCTTCGTGCTTGGCCTGGTAGAGGGCGTCGTCGGCAGCCGTCACCATCCCGCAGACCGACAGCTCCGTCGTGGGGAACAGCGTCGAGCAGGCGATCCCCATGCTCGCGGTGACCCGGACACGCTTGCGTGCCGGACGAAACTCGAGCTCCGCGATCTGCTGGCGGAGGCGCTCTGCAGTGATCTGGGCACCCTCCAGATCCGTCTCGGTGAGGATGATGGCGAACTCCTCCCCGCCGAACCGGCAAGGCGCATCCGTCGCGCGAAGGAACGTGTGCAGCAGCTCACCCACGCCCTCCAGCACCTGGTCTCCGAACGGATGCCCGAAGCCGTCGTTCAGCTTCTTGAAGTTGTCGAGGTCGAGCATGACGAGCGAGATGGTGCGCCCGTAGCGCTGCGCGGCGGAGATCTCCTCGCCGAATCGCTGGTTGAAGTACGAGCGGTTCCAGATCCCGGTGAGCGCGTCCACCGAGGACCGCGCCGCGAGCAAGTCGTGGAATCGCTTGGTCCGGAGCGCAGCACGCACGCGCGCACGAAGCTCGGCCGGATCGAACGGCTTGGTCACGTAGTCGACGGCGCCCAGATCGAAGCCCTGCACCTTCGCGTAGACCTCGGTAGCGCCCGTGAGAAAGATCACAGGGCACGACTCGGTCAACGGGTCCTGCTTCAGCTTCTGGCAGACCTCGAAGCCCGTGACGAGGGGAAGCTCGATATCGAGGAGGATGAGATCGGGCCGAAGCTCTCGCGCCATGGCCAGCCCTTCCGCCGCGTCGAGGGCGTGATGGAGGATCAGCCCCTCGGGCTTGAGGCGAACGGCGAGGAGGCGATGGATGTCGGGAGAGTCGTCGATGGCGAGGACGGTCTGTGTCATGGCTTCTCCCGACGCATGGGTGGATCGCAGGCCTTCCCCAGCTCGGCTGGACGGCGCCCGTGGCTCGTCGGCGTGGTGTCCGCAAGGAAAGGAACGACCGCGCCGCGCGCGGCATAAGGGACCCGAAGAACCTTGCTTGCGAAGGCACCGGCGTTCGCTATGTTAGATTCATATCTACTATGGTGACCCCATGAACCTTGGATCCCTCGCAGAGGCGCTCGGTGGCGGCGCGCTCATCGGCCTCGCCGTCGCGCTCCTCCTGCTCATCAACGGGCGGGTGGCGGGCATCAGCGGCATCCTCGACGGCCTGGTGCACGCAGCCGAAGGCGAGTGGGGGTGGCGGGCCATGTTCGTCGTCGGGCTCGTGGGCGGCGGCTTCGTCGCGCGGGCCGTGGCGCCGAACGCCATCGGTGTCATCGGCGGGTCGCTACCCACGCTCGCCGTCGCGGGTGTCCTCGTGGGCCTCGGCACCAGGCTCGCCGGCGGGTGCACGAGCGGCCATGGGGTATGCGGCATCAGCCGGGGCTCCCTGCGGTCGATCGTCGCGACGGGGACGTTCATGGCCGTCGCCGCCGGGGTCGTCTTCCTGGTCCGTCATGGGGCCGCGCAATGAGCCCCCAGGGCGGGATCGGGTCGCCAGAGACCCGCAGAAACGTCGTGGCCCTGCTCGCGGGGGCTCTGTTCTCGCTCGGCCTGTCCCTCGCGGGAATGACCCACCCGGCGAAGGTCCTGGCCTTCCTGGACGTGTTCGGCGCGTGGGACCCCAGCCTGGCCTTCGTCATGGTGGGGGCCATCGGCGTCTCGGCGGTGGCGTTCCGCTGGGCGGGGCGGCTCCAGTCGCCTGCCCTGGGGGGGCGCTTCTCGGTCCTTCGAGCCTCGACGGCCATCACCCCCCGTCTCGTCGTGGGGGCCGCCATCTTCGGCGCCGGCTGGGGCCTCTCCGGGTTGTGCCCCGGTCCCGCGGTCACATCGCTCGCCAGCGGTCAGGTAGCTGGTCTCGTCTTCGTCGTATCGATGCTCGGGGGCATGGCTATGGCTCCCGCGCCCGCGGCCCACGAGCCCTCCGCAGGGGCGGTCGAGGGCGAAGGGCAGGCCCACGCAAGGGGTTGATCGGCAAGCACGGCGCGCTTCCCGGCCAACCGCGCGCGTTTGATGGCCGCCGAGCGCGCTCGCAGGCCTCACGGGTGGATCCGCCGGGCTTTTCCGGCTACTTCCTCCGCAATGTCGACCGATCGTCCGTCCGCGCGCCCGCTCCGCTCCTCCCACCCGGGCGAGCTCCCCAAGGCGTTTCCAGGAGACCTGCCGGTCACGGACGCGCTCGCCGCCCAGCACAAGCTCTCTCCTGCCGAATACGCCAAGGTCGTGGAGACCCTCGGGAGAACGCCGACCTACCCCGAGCTCGGTGTTTTCAGCGTCATGTGGAGCGAACACTGCTCGTACAAGTCGTCTCGCGTCCACCTGCGGAGGCTGCCGACGAAGGGGCCCCGCGTCATCCAGGGACCTGGGGAGAACGCCGGAGTCGTTGACATCGGCGATGGCTTCGCCGTCGTCTTCAAGATGGAGTCGCACAACCACCCGAGCTTCATCGAGCCCTACCAGGGCGCGGCGACCGGCGTGGGCGGCATCCTGCGCGACGTCTTCACGATGGGCGCCCGGCCGATCGCCGGGCTGAACTCGCTGCGGTTCGGCCGGCCGGACCACCCCCGGACACCGGAGCTTCTCCGCGGCGTCGTGGCCGGCATCGGTGGCTACGGCAACTGCATCGGCGTCCCCACGGTCGGCGGCGAGGTCCAGTTCGACGCGCGCTACGACGGCAACATCCTCGTCAATGCGTTCACCTGCGGCGTCGCCCGCACGGACCGCATCTTCTACGGGCGAGCCACCGGGATCGGCAACGCGATCCTCTACATCGGCGCAAAGACGGGCCGCGACGGCATCCACGGCGCGACCATGGCCAGCGACGAATTCTCGGCGGACGGTCCCTCGCAACGCCCGACCATGCAGGTGGGCGACCCGTTCATGGGAAAGCTCCTCATCGAGGCGTGCCTCGAGCTCTTTCAGGAGGACCTGCTCGAGGGAATCCAGGACATGGGAGCAGCCGGGCTCACCTCGTCCAGCGTCGAGATGGCAGGACGCGCAGGCAACGGCATCGAGCTTCACCTGGACGCCGTGCCGCGGCGGGCCAAGAACATGACCCCGTACGAGATCTTGCTCAGCGAGTCGCAGGAGCGAATGCTGCTCGTCACGAAGAAGGGCAAGGACGAGCGCGTCCGCCAGATTTGCAAGAAGTGGGAGCTCGACTGCGCGATCATCGGGCACGTCACGGCGACCAAGCGCTGGGTCATCACCGCGACGCCCGAGCACGATCCGCTGGATGATTCGCCGTCGACCACGGCCCCCGTGGTCGTGTGCGACATTCCGATCGATGCGCTGACGGACGCGGCCCCCATCTACGATCGTCCGCAGGCGGCCCGGCCCGAGGCTCCCAGCGTGGCGATGCCGCCGCCGGGCGACCTCCGCGAGGAGCTCCTCGCGCTGGTCGGAGCCCCGAACCTCGGCTCGCGGCAATGGATCTGGCGGCAGTACGATCAGATCGTGCGCGGCGGCACTGCCGTTCGGCCGGGCTCCGACGCCGCCGTCTTGTGCGTTCCGTGCGAGAAGGACGGACGTACGGTGGAGAAGTTTCTGGCGTTCGCCGTCGACTGCAACGGCCGCTACGTCGAGCTCGCGCCGTTCGAGGGAGCGGCCATGGGTGTGGCCGAGTGCTGCCGCAACCTCGTCTGCTCGGGCGCCGAGCCCATCGGATTGACCGATTGCCTGAACTTCGGCAGCCCCGAGAGGCCGGAGGTGATGCGCTCGTTCGCCCTCGCGATCGACGGGATCGCCGCAGCGTGCAACGCGCTGGGCGTCCCGGTCGTGAGCGGCAACGTGAGCCTCTACAACGAGACGGACGGACGTCCCATCCTGCCGACGCCGACGGTCGCCGTCGTCGGGCAGCTCCGCTCGCTCGACGACCACGTCACGCAGTGGTTCAAGGCAGCGGGGGACGTGGTCCTCCTGCTCGGCGCCCCACCCGATCGCGGTCGCGGCTGCCCTGGGCTCGGCGGCAGCGAATACGCATCGCGCAAGCTAGGAGGTAAGGTCGCGGGAGTCGCTCCGCAGATCGATCTCGCGGCGGAGGCGAGCCTCCAGAAGCTCGTGCTCACGCTGGCACGGGCGCACCTCCTTCGGAGCGCGCACGACATCGCGGAGGGGGGCCTCGCGGTCACCCTGGCCGAGTGCTGCGCGACGGCGCCGGCGAACGTCGGGGACGTGGGGGCGCGCATCGACCTGGAGGGGCCCGCCTCGGGCCCTTCGTCGGTGGAGGCAGCGTCGCTGCTGTTCGGGGAGCATCCGTCACGGGTGGTCATCAGCGTGCGGCGTGCGGACCTCGACGCCGTCGTCCATAGCGCGCGCGACGCCGGCGTCGCGTACACGGAGCTAGGAGTGACTGGCGGGGCGAACCTGTCGATCGTTCTCATCGAGCGCCATCCGAGCACTCCGGAAGGGGGCGCCGCACCCGCCGTGTTCGTTCCGACGGCCGAGCTCCGGACGGCCCGCGAGAGGTGCCTTTCCTCGATCGTGGGGGACTGATAGGTTTTGAAAGGCCCGTGCACTCGTGCATGTGCGCGTATCTAAGAGCCTATAGCGCCGATGCCGAAAGACCCGTCGCCCCTCCTCGGGTACAACAACAACATCCGGCACAAGAACCGCGTCTTCCATGTTCAAACGGAAGACAGCGGCATAAGGCACCCGCACATCATCACACACCTCTTCATGGATGGCGGACGGATCCTGAAGTCCATCAAGACGAGCTACGCCGAGTACCTGGGGGCCGAGAAGATGGCGGACACCGTCCGCCAGATGATGAAGGAGCAGCACAAGGGAATGCTCATCGCCCTGCGCGATGGGCAGTTCGATCAGCTCCTTGAGGACGCGCAGGCGGCGAAAGCGGGGCAGCCGCCTCCCGCGGCGCCGAAGGCGAGCCCGACGGGGCCGAAGCCGTCGGACGTGAAGCCGGGAGAGGCAGCGGACAAGGCGGCTAGGCAAGCGCTGGTCCCTCCCCCGATGCCCGAGGCTGCGCTGCGCGCGGCAACGGGCGGCCCCCCCTCCGACCGGACCCTCCAGGCGTCGCTCGACGAGCAGGTGCCGGCGACGACGCGGATGCCGTCGCAGGACGAGGAGGTGGACGTCGATGCGCTAGAGCGTGCTGCCGCGGACGTCGGCTCGGGGCGCTTCGAGCCGCACAGCGATCTGCCTCCACCTCCGCCGAACCTGTTCCGCAGCAAGGAGCCCGGGACCGGTGGCGGTTACCGAACGCTGACGCCGCCTCCGGAAGGGCCGATGGCGATGAAGCCGTCGAGGCCTCCGCCTGCCTCCGCCCGACGGCCGCCGACGCCTTCCCACGCCCCTCGCGCCCGGACGCCGATTCCGGCACGCCCGGACCCGCGTGCGGAGAAGGAAGCCTCGCGTCCTGCGCCGCCTCTTGGCCGGCCCGGGGCGCCCACCACCACGGGAGGAGGCTCGCCCGCTCCGGACGGCCGCTACGCGCCGGCCAGGCCGGCGGGTATCTTTGGCCAAGCCCGGCCCAAGCGGAGCACCTCGATCTTCGGAGAGGACCTGATCAGCGACAAGTCGCTCGACGAGGTCATCCTGAGCTACCTGGCCGAGGACCTCGAAGGTCCCACGGACAAGAAAAAGAAGTAGCCGGGCTTGCGGCGCCCCAAGTAACTGCTGTGCAGTCGGTTCCTGCGCGCGCACCTCCCACGATGCGTGCGGGGCCGGTTTCACCTTGAGGGCTTGCGCGAGCCCCCCTCCCCCACCGCGCGAGCCCACCGTGCCCGAGCAGTTCGCTGTTCGGGCACGTTTTTTTGTGCCCGGCCCGGTCTCCGTTCCGCTCAGTCCGGGTTGAAAACGATGGCGGCTTCGGCGCTGGCCCCCTCGGGAGGTACGTCCGGTACCCGAGACACGGTCCCCACCGTCGCGCTCTGGACGCACCCCGTGACGCTGCTCTTGATGAGCTCGGCGGGGCCAAGCGCGTCGGCGCCCGTGATCAACCCCGAAGGGTCGATTTTGAGCTTCAGAATCAGGCGTCCTTCGAGCCGCTTCTGCCCTCGGCGCAACGCCTCGCGGTAGCAGACTGTGTACTGCAGGCCAGGCAACGCCGCTTTGACGTCTGAGATCAACGCGCCGTGCGAGGAGACGACCTCCACGGTCGCCCCTGCGGTCAACAGGTTGAACGGCGCCGACGGCGCCTCCGGTGCGGCTGTGCCCGATGGCGAAGCGCCGACAGGGGCGGGATTGCCTGCGGCGGCGATCATCCTGGGATCGACCAGCGCGAGCGCGGGGGCCTTGGCCGAGGGAGCGACCCGCGGCGTGACCGAGGCAACGGCGCCGTCGGCGATCGCGGCCGCGGTCGCGACGACGCTGGGCGTCGCCGGGATGATGGCCTCCGGGGCGGGCGCCGTTCGCGTCACCGGCGCCGTGGAGACCGGGCCGCTGCTGGCAGCGGCCTCACGGCCGGCGATCTCCGAGCCGTCGCTCCGGGTGCCCACGCCGGGTACGAGCCCTGGGAAGAAGGTGAGCATGACGCCTCCACCAAGGAGCCCGACGAGCCCGACGAGGAAGGCGACCGTTACCCAGCGTGACCTCTCGACCGGAAGCTCCGGCAGGGCCATCGTCCCGCTCGGAGTGCCCGCGCTCCGCAGCTCCGGGCCTTTCGAAGGGGCAGGGGTCGTATCCCCCACCCGGGGAGTGCCCGCTCGAACCGTCGCCGCGTTGACGGCGACCGGGCTCGACGGTTCCGGCGTGGGCGTGAGGACCGATCGCGACTCGATGGGGTACGGCATCGACTCGCGTACCATCCGCAGCTCGGCTCGCATCTCGCGAGCGGTCTGCGGGCGGTCCTCCCGACGCTTGCGCATCGCCCTGAGGCAGATGGCCTCGAGGCGGCGGTCGATGCTCGGGTTGAGCTGCGAAGGGACCGGCGGCTCCTCCGTCACGTGCTTGAGGACGATTCCCACCGCGCTCTCGGCCTCGAACGGCACGCGGCCGGTCAGCAGCTGGAAGAGAATGACGCCCATCGAGTAGAGATCGCTCCGCGCATCGATCGGCTCGCCCTTGCCTTGCTCGGGCGACACGTACTCCGGGGTGCCGACGAAGAGGCCCTGCGTGGTCGTCGGGCCCGTCAGCCCGCCCGCGGTCTTGCTGCTGGACCGCGAGCTCATCTTGGCGATGCCGAAGTCGCACACCTTCACGACGTCCACGGGGTTGCCTTCGTCGTCGGTGCCCGCGAGGACCATGATGTTCTCGGGCTTCAGATCCCGGTGAACGACGCCCATGTCGTGCGCCACCGCCAGCGCGGCGAGGGCCTGCATCACGATGCTCGCGATTCGATCCGCCGAGAGCGGCCAGTCCGCGACGATCACCTTGAGCAGATCGCGGCCGTCGACGTACTCCATCGCGATGTAGAGCAGCCCGTCGGGCTCCTGTCCGAAGTCGATCACGCCGATCGAGTTCGGGTGGTTGAGGCGGCTCGCTGCCTTGGCTTCGCGCTGAAAACGGTCGGCGAAGGTCGGGTCGGAGGCCAGCTCGGCATGCATCACCTTCAGCGCGATGGTCTTCTCGAGCGCGACTTGCCTCGCCTTGTAGACCTGCCCCATCGCCCCGGTGCCGAGGATCGATTCGACGGCGAACTTGCCCGCGATCGTCCGGCCGATCAAGGCCTCCTCGTCGCCTCTTGCCACCAGGGGAGTCTAACGAAGCACCCCCCGACTAGCTAGCGACGACGAAGAAAAGACCGCCAGGCTCCGGATGCGCGCAAACGGGCTGCTCGCCGGGCGGCTACGTCGGGGGCAATTCGAATGCCGCCCCGAGCGACGCAACTAACGCGGTTTCAGCGCAAGGGCAGCTTCCCGGGCGCGAGCGACGATGGCGCGGTCGCTCGCCGGCACATCGCCGACCGCCTGAGCAACCGTGCCCGCGGGCGTGCCCGCCAGGATCGCCTCCCGAGCAGAGGCCTCACCCGTCAGCAGATCGAACGCCGGGATGTCGTCGATGAACTCGTAGCGCTCCGTGCGAAAGCGGAAGCGCTCCGGGTCCTGGTGGTGCGCGAGGGCGATGAGCGCGACGTAGGTGCGGACGGGGCGGAACGCCTCAACGTCGGTCACGTGAACCTGCACGCCCCCGCAGACCGTGCGGGCGTGCTTGTGGAACGTCGGTGAGAACGTGAGCGGCCGGGCGCGGACGCCGGACAGACCCAGCGCAGACAGCTCGCTCGCGAGCCGGGCTCCGTCGATCCACGGAGCGCCGAAGATCTCGAACGGCCTCGTCGTGCCGCGCCCCTCCGAGAGGTTCGTCCCTTCGAGGAGGCAGCCACCGGGGTAGACGAGCGCCGTCTCGTAGGTGGGCATGTTGGGGGAAGGCATGACGAACGCGCGGTCCCACGCCGTCGCGTGCGCCGCGCGATCGAGCCCCGTGACCGGGACCACCTCGACGAGCTCGCGTGGCAAGCGCTCCTCGAGCGCGCGCCACGCGACGATCTCTCCGAGGGTGAGCCCATGGCGAACCGGCAACGGCTCGAGCCCGACGAAGGAGAGGTATGCGGGGCTCTGGGCTCGGCCCTCGACGGCCGCGTCATCGTGGCCCAGCGGGTTCGGTCTATCCAGGACGAGGACACGCACCCCGAGCCGCGCGCACGCACGCATGGCCAGCACGGCCGTCCACACGAACGTGTAGTAGCGCGAGCCCACGTCTTGAAGGTCGATGACGAGGACGTCGAGCCCCGCAAGGTCGGCGTCGCGCGGCGAGAGCTCGGCGACCTCGTCTCCGTAAAGGCTGCGGATGGGCGTACCCCGCGCGTCGCGGGCGTCCGCGACGCCGATCATGTCCTGCGCCTCGCCCCCGTACCCGTGCTCGGGGCCGAACACGATGCTCGGCGAGAGCGACAGGCGCGCGAGGACCTCGGCCACGTGCTCGAGCTCCCGCGAGACCGATGCGGGGTGCGCGAGGAGGCCGAAGCGGACGCCGCGGAGCTTGTTGGCGAGGGCCGGGGTGCTTGCGAGACGATCGAGACCTGTATCCATTTCTTCTTCCGATCAGCGTGGCGCGCAGGTCGATACGCCGGCGCCCACGATGAAGGTGCCCGAGGGCAGACTGGCGACCGTGGTGATCGAGCCGTCGCTCGGGCTGTAGCGAGTGACCACCGAGTGATCGCCGTTGGGGTTGGTGAACAGGTAGAAGTCGCCGCCCCAGAACGAGAACGCGTAGTCGGGCCCCTGCATGACCCCCGGCAGAGGGTTCGACGCGATCTCCTGGGCGGTGAGCGGGTCGACCTGGCTGATGATGGACGAATTGGGGTCGCTCGGGTCCGTGTAGAAGGTGAAGAGTCTTCCATCGCCCGTGCCGGTGAGCTCGGGGGAGGCGATCGGGCTCGGTCCGAACTGGCCCACGACCGTCAGGAGGAAGCTCGTCGTGTCGATCGTCGCGAGCCCCGTGGTGCTGAAGTCCGCGGCGACGTAGAGCGTATCGCCGCCGTCCTCGGGATCGCCCACGTAGCCCATGCCGAACTGGGTGAACCCGCTCTGGGCGGGAAGGAAGGGCGTGGCGATGCACGCCGCGCTTGCGGTGCTCACCTGGAAGAGCTCCCCATCGCTGAAGTTGACGAACGCGGTCCCCGTACGATCGACGCCCATCGAGTTCGGCGCCGCCATCGCGTTGGCCGGGCAAGCGAGCGTGCCGATCATCGCGAAGTCGAGCGTGGGAGGGTAGAAGCTCATGAGCTCGTTCTGGGCACTGACGAGGTAGATCTCGGTCGCGCCCGCGTCGAGGCAACCCACGACGGTGACGTCGGGGAGCGGGGCGGCGTCTATCATGGGGAGCGCATCGACGCCGACGTCCGCCTCGCTCGAGGTGTCGGCCGCCGTGTCGACCGCGACGTCTTCGCTCGCCTCGAGCGCGGTGTCGGGCGGCGGCGCCGCATCGGTCGCGGGCGCCTCTTCGAGGACGAACAGCCCCGTACGCGACCCGCACGCAACGGAGAGGTGGGCGCCCGCCAGCAGACACGCGAGGACCGCCATGACCCTCGCCGCGCCCGGTCCCTTCACAGCTCGCATTGGACCACGGGCGCCCGGGCGGCACCATTCGTTCGACGGAGCCCGCCGGGCCTCGCTCCCCCGCAAACTTTCCGGCCGCACCGGGGGCCACGCTCGGTTTGCCTCTGTTTCGTGGTAACGTACCTCTGCAAAGGTTGCGTAACACGCCATGCGCCGAGTCTTGGTCGTCGACGACGAAGAGAACATCCGCCTCGTCCTGAAGACGTTGCTGAAGAAGCACGGCTACGAGGTCGAGGTCGCCGACAGCGGCGAGAGCGCCCTCTTGCTGGTCGACAGCTTCGGCCCCGACGTCATCTTGACGGACGTCCGGATGCCCAAGATGGGCGGCCTCGATCTGTTGGCCACGCTGAAGGCAAAGCAGAACCCCGCCACGGTCATCGTGATGAGCGCCTACGGCAACGTCGACCTCGCCCTCGAGGCCATGAAGGCCGGCGCGTACGACTACGTCGGCAAGCCCTTCAAGCCCGACGAGATCGTCCTCGCCCTGCGCAAGGCGGAGGAGCGCGAGGCGCTTCGTCGCGAGAACCGCGCGCTGCGCGAGCAGATCCGGGCGGAGAACCAGTTCGAGTCAATCCTCGCCAAGAGCGCCTCGATGGTCGAGATCTTCCGGACCATCACGAAGATCGCCGAGTTCAAGACGACTGTGCTCATCGCGGGGGAGAGCGGCGTCGGCAAGGAGCTGGTCGCGCGCGCGCTGCATTCACGCTCCAACCGCAAGAACGCTCCCTTTGTCGCCATCAACTGCGGCGCCATCCCGGAGAACCTGCTCGAGAGCGAGCTGTTCGGGCACAAGCGCGGCGCCTTCACGGACGCGAACAGCGACCGGCGCGGCCTCTTCGAAGAGGCGAGCGGCGGAACGCTATTCCTCGACGAGATCGGAGAGCTCCCGTTCAACCTGCAGGTGAAGCTCCTGCGCGTGCTCCAGGAAGACTCCGTTCGGCGCCTCGGAGACGCCAAGGACCTCAAGGTCGACGTGCGCATCGTCGCGGCGACACACCGGGATCTCGCGGCCGAGGTGAAGGCGGGGCGCTTCCGCGAGGACCTCTACTACCGCATCAACGTACTGCCGATCTTCATCCCACCCTTGCGGGTACGCCGCGAGGACATCAACCTCCTCATCGACCACTTCATCGCCCGCAACAACGCGCGCCTGGGGACACAGACCCGCGGGCTCACGAGCGAGTCTCGGAAGCTGCTGCTCGAGTACGCGTGGCCGGGCAACGTGCGGGAGCTCGAGAACACGATCGAGCGGGCGATGGTCCTGTCGGAGGGCGAGGTGCTCGACTCGCACGACCTGCCCGAGCGCATCCGCGAGGCGCTCGATCCCGTGCAGGTGCAGCTCGCCTCGGGAGAGCTCTCGATCAAGAAGACGACGCAGGCGATCGAGGAGATCCTCATCCGGCGCGCCCTCCAGAAGACGAAGGGCAACCGCACGCGCGCCGCGGAGGTGCTCGAGATCAGTCATCGCGCGCTCCTCTACAAGATCAAGGACTACAAGATCGTCGACCTCTGAGCGTTCGCGCTCGTCGTCAGCTCCAGACGGCCTCGAGCGGGCTGCCCCTGGGCGGCACCGGTCGCGCGAAGAGCTTCACGAGCGCCAGCCCAGCCAGGAACCCGCCGACGTGCGCCATCCACGCGACGCCCTCGCTCTGCATGAAGAACTGGGACACGAACCAGAGGCCCAGCAAGATGAAGGCGGGGATCCGGATCGTCGTGATGAAGACGAAAAGGAAGAGCAGGCACCGGACGCGCGCGGTCGGATAGAGGAGGATGTAGCCACCGAGGACGCCCGCGATGGCGCCGGACGCGCCGATCATCGGCATCGTCGAGGCGGGCGCCGCCAGCACCTGCGTGATGGCCGCGGCGATCCCGCACAGGAGGTAGAACGCCAGAAAGCGCAGTCTTCCCATGCGGTCCTCGAGGTTGTCCCCGAAGATCCAGAGAAACCACATGTTGCCGATGAGGTGCAGCCAGCCGCCGTGCGTGAACATGGACGTGAAGACCGTCCATGGCCAGGGAACCGCCTGCGAGAGCTCGAGCCAGCCGTGTCCGAGCGGCACGGACCCGGCGCTCATGCGGTGGAGAATCCAGGAGGGGATGAGCCCATACTCGAGGACCGAGAGCTGGACTCCGTGTAGCAGCTGGTAAAACCACGCGACGGTGTTGGCCACGATGAGCGCCACCGTGAGGACCGGGCGGGTGCGCGTGGGGTTCTCGTGGTTCAGCGGGATCGGAATCACGGTCCAAACATAAGTACTCCCGCGGCGAGCGCGACCGGGGCGGCCCACTCCTCCTTTCTGGCCTCTCGTGCTACACCACGACCCATGCGGGGCATCCTAGCTGTCTCGGTTCTTGCGGCAGGCTTCCTGGCCTGCGGTCCCTCCAAGCCGGCCGCCGACCCGTCGACCGCGTCGTCCGGTGGTGGCGACGACTCCACCAAATGGGACTCCTCGTCCGAGACGGCGAGCCATCCGACCACTCCAAAGAGCACGCCACCCCCGGCCGACGACTCTTCGCCACCCCCCTCCTCAGGCACCGGAAGCTCCGCGCCGACGCAGGCGGCTCCGACGGACGACGGGCCGCATCTTCCGCCCGACTTCGGTGGCCACTCGTACGACCGGGATGCGGCCGAGGTGGTCCTCAAGCGTGCGGCCCGCCAGGTGAAGGCGAACTGCGGCGCGGCGACGGACGACAGCGGCGCGGCCAACGGTCCGTGGGGCAAGACGAACGTCTCGGTCAAGCTTGGCCACAACGGCCACTCGAAGAGCGCCACGATCGGCGAGCCATACGACGGCAAGCCCACGGGGCGGTGCGCGACGCAGGCGTTCGTGAACCTTCAGTACCCGCCGTTCGCGGGCACCGACGCGGTCGTCGACTGGGAGGTCGAGATCGTCAAGCCGGCGAAGGCCAAGTAGCCGCCCGCGCGGGCGTCACACCTCGGCCTTCCACAGGCTCCACGGATGGGCCACGAGGTTGGCGTTCTGGTAGCGAGGGTCGTCCGTCACCTCCTTGCCGACCCACGCGGGATGGGCAAACGGCTCATCGGCCCGCTGGAGCTCGATCTCGGCTACGAGGAGCCCCGCGTTGTCGCCGAAGAACTCGTCGACCTCCCAGGTGTGCCCCTCGTGCGGGACCCTGTAGCGGCGCTTCTCAATCAGCGGCTGGATGCAGAGGGCGAGCAGCTCGTCGGCGTCCTTGGCCGGGATCTCGTACTCGAACTCGGGACGGACGAGGCCAAGGCCCTCGCCCTTGATGGTCAGAAAGGCCTTCTCGCCGGCGCGCCGGACCCGCACCGTGCGGCCTCGGTCGCGGCAGAGGTAGCCCTGCCGGTAGCTCTTGCCCTCGTCCTCCGGGTGCCAGAGGTCCCGCTGCACCAGGAACTTTCGCTCGATCTCGACGCCCATGGCATGACGGTCCGTCATGCCCCGAGGCCGGTCAAGTCTGGTACGGTCGGGCCGTGGCGTACGACTACGATCTCGTGGTCCTCGGCGTCGGTCCTGCCGGGGAGAAGGGCGCCGTTCAGGCTGCCTACTTCGGCAAGCGCGTCTGTGTCGTGGAGCGCGAGGCCGAGCCCGGGGGCGCGGCCGTCCACACCGGCACCCTCCCCTCGAAGACGCTGCGCGAGACCGCGCTCTTCCTCTCCGGTTACCGGCAGCGTGAGCTCTACGGCCTGACGATCGGGCTGAACCCCGAGCTCGCCGTGCCGAAGCTCCTCTCGCGGAAGAACGCGGTGCGCGAGCTGGAGGTCGCGCGCATCAAGTGGAACCTCGAGCGCCACCATGTCGATCAGGTGCGTGGAGTCGCCCACTTCGTCGACGCCCACACCGTGGAGATTGACCATCCCGGCGAGCCGCCCCGCAGGATGACGGCCGACTACTTCCTCGTGGCCACGGGCTCCAAGCCCTTCCAGCCGGCGAACATCCCCTTCGACGACGAGGACGTCGACGACTCGGACACCATTCTCCTCATCGATCGCCTCCCCGAGACGATGACCATCCTGGGCGGCGGGGTCATCGGCTGCGAGTACGCCTCGATGTTCGCCGCCATGCGCGTGAAGGTCACGCTCGTCGATGGACGCGGGAGGCTCTTGCCCTTCCTCGACCTCGAGATGGGTGACCGACTGCGCGGCGCCATGGCCGGCATGGAGATCGACGTGCGGCTGAACGCCGTCTCGAAGACCGTGAAGCGCGTGCCCGGGCGCGGCATCGTGACCACGCTCGAGGACGGCCAGGAGATCGCGAGCGAGAAGCTCCTCTACGCCGCCGGACGCAACGGCCGCTCGGAGGAGCTCGCGCTGGGCGGCGTTTGCGTCGTGGCCGACAAGCGCGGGTACATCCAGGTCGACGACGACTACAGGACGGCCTGCCCCAGCATTTACGCCGCCGGAGACGTCATCGGTTTCCCGGCGCTCGCGTCGACGTCGATGGAGCAGGCACGCGTCGCGGTGTGCCACGCGTTCGGGTTCACCTACAAGCGGCAGGTCAGCCACCTCTTGCCGTACGGCATCTACACCATCCCGGAGGTCAGCTCGATCGGCCTCTCGGAGGAGCAAGCGCAAGAGAAGAAGATCGCGTACGTCGTCGGGCGCGCGTTCTACCGGGACAACGCGCGCGGCAAGATCGTCGGGGACAAGGACGGCGTCATCAAGCTCCTCTTCGAGCGGAGCTCGCGCAAGCTGATCGGTTGCCACTGCATCGGCGAGCGTGCGAGCGAGCTCGTGCACATCGGTCAGATGGCGCTGATGCTGGGCGGCGGCGTGGACACCCTCATCGAGATGGTCTTCAACTACCCGACGCTCTCCGAGATGTTCAAGTACGCCGCGTACGACGCGCTGGCCGCGCTGGCCGTCGCCGCCCGCTAGTTACAATCCTTCGTCGAGGCGGCGCATGCCTTCGAGGAGCAAGCTCTCCACCGACTCCTGGATGCGCGTCTCCTGGGGGCGAAAGGCGGGGTCGAACTGGAAGTCGCCCTCGGCGAGGTGCAGGAGCCGGTAGAAGGCGTCCGCGCCGGCGTTGTTCTCCCACAGCGCGTTGACCACGGCGCCCTTCACGAAGTGGATCTCGCCGAGGTCGTTGCCACGGCGGATCTTGAGATTGCCCGTCTTCCGTCCGTGGAAGAGGACCTGGATCATGTCGGGTAACCCCATCTCCTTGAGCGAGCCGCTGACGCCGCCCGAGCTGCCCGCAGCCTTGCGCTGGCTGTCGAGCCGCGCCTTGAGCTTGGCGACGAGGAGGTCGGTCGCGGTCGGCTTCGAGACGAAATCGATGACGCCGAGCTCGAAGGCGCGCTGGGCCTCGGTGCGCCCCTGCCATCGGGTGTGGATGACCCAGGCGAGATCCTTGCCCCACTTCTCGCGGCGCGCCTGGGCGAGCAGCTCCAGGCCGTCTCCGCCCGGGAGCTCGATCTCGCTGATCACGACGTCGATGACACCGCTCGCGAGGCACTCCTTCGCCTGGTCGGCGGTGCGCGCGATCCGCACGTCGAACCCTTGCTCGATGAGGCGGAGCTCGAGCACCGTGGTCTCCTCTGCGTCGGGGTCGACGAGCAGCACCACGTAGCGATCGGCGAGGAGGCGCGCCTTCAGGTCCTCTCCCATGACGACGTTGTGGAAGATGTCCACGAGGTCAGGGTCGAAGACGGAGCCCTTGAGCTTCACCAGCGCCTCGAACGCCTCGGTGGGCGTCAGGGCCTTGCGGAACGGGTTGCGTGGGTTTTGCGTGAGGTCGGCGTAGGTGTCGACGATGGAGAGGATCCGCGCGCCGAACGGGATCTCTTTGCCCGTGAGGCCGTCGGGGAAGCCCCGGCCGTCGTGCCGCTCGTACATGTGGACGACGGCGAGCATCGTCTCCGGCGTGATCTTGACCGACTCGAGGAGGCGGCTCGGCGTGCGGAACGACTTCTGCGCCGCGACCTTGTGCCCTTCGTATTCGGCGCAGTTGAGGGCCGTCAGGTGGAAGGTGCCCATCTTCCCGAGGTCGTGGATGAAGCCCGCCGCCGCGACCGCGATGACGTCCTTCGGCTTGAGCGCCATACGCTCCGACACGCGGCGCGTGAGCCGCGCCACGTGGGCCGAGTGCCCGCGCAGATCGACCCGCCCGTTCTCGAGCAGGTTGATGAGCACGTTGAGGAGCTCGAGGACCTCGTCCGGCGAGTAGACCGCGACCTTCTCGGCGACGATCGGCTGCATGATCGCCGTGAGCGAACGGACGGAGGGGTGCTGCTTCGGCCCGTTGGGCGTCGCGGGGGCGGGCAACGGCGGGGCGGCCAGCTCGAGGCGAGGCCGATCGCTGACCTTCCTCACCAGATCCGGCGCCGGCGGGGGCGGCCGCTCGGAGAGCGAACGGACCTGACGCATCCCGTGGAGCTGGACCTGCTGGGACATGAGAAGTCGGGCGAACGCCTGCCGGTCGCCGTTGTGCGCGTGGGCGATGGCAGCCTTGACCGCGCGGGGCCTCGCCAGGAACGCGCGCACTTGCCCCGCGCCCGACACGGCGCGCAGCTCGCGAAGCATCTCCACGTTGTCCGGGTCGGCGGTGACCACGCTCAAGGTGTTGGTCTTCGGATCGAAGACGACGGGGAAGACCGCGTGGGCTTCGGCGATCTGCTTGGGGATCATCGCGAGGGTCGGCCCGGGCACGGCCGCCTTCGAGAGCTTCTCGGTCGAGACGAACTGGACCTTGTAGAACTTGGCGAGCACCGGCAAGAGCTCGGCCTCCGACAGGTAGTCCAGCTCGAGGACGGCCTCCTCGACGCGGGTGTCCTCCGCCGCGGCGAGCTGGAGGGTCGCCGTGTACTGCTCGCCGCTCAGCAGGCCCTTGCTCTTGAGCAGATCGGCGATCTTCAGGTGGACGGGGGCGTTGGGCATCGGCGCCCTGGAGGGGCTCCCCAGAGACGCCGTCGATCTTACGCTCGCGAACGCACGTGACTCAAGATTAGGTCCAACGCCACCTTGTTTTGGCCGCCTTCGGGCACGATAAGGTCGGCGAAGCGCTTGGAGGGCTCCACGAAGGCCATGTGCATGGGACGCACGCTCTCGTAGTACTGCTTTCGCACCTGGGCGAAGGTCCGTCCGCGGCGCTCGAGATCCCGACGGATGCGGCGCATCAGGCGGATGTCGGCGTCGGTGTCGACGAACAGCTTGACCTCGAAGCGCTCGCGGAGCCGGGGCTCGGCAAGCACGAGGATGCCCTCGACGACGATGACGCGTGCTGGCGCGATCTTGACCCCGACGGGCGCGCGGTCGTGGGTGGCGAAGTCGTAGGTGGGCCGCTCGATGGCGCGGCCTTCGCGGAGCGCGTCGATGTGCGAGACGAAGAGCTCGAGCTCGAGCGCGTCCGGATGGTCGTAATTGACCTTCTCGCGATCTTCGGGGGAGAGGTGCGCCTGCGGCCGGTAGTAGTGATCCTGCTCGAGGAGGATACCGGACCCTTCGGGGAGGGCGGCCAGGATGGCGGACGCGATCGTGCTCTTGCCCGAGCCGGAGCCGCCGGCGATCCCGAGGATGAGGGGATGGTTCACGCGGCGCCTCCGCCGGCGTTCGCGGGCGGCATGCCGAGAACGCGCTCGAGTCGGCTCCGGTCGACGTTGCGACCTGTGAGGACGACGACCAGGTCCCGCGGCTCGTGGGACCTCGCGTCCGGCGCGTCCGCCGCAAAGTCCGCGGGCAACGGCGAAGCCTGCAGGAGCGGCGCGAGGGCCGTGGCGGCGCTGCCTTCGACGACGAGTCCCATCTCCCGGTACGCATAGACCATCGCCCTGGCGATGTCCTCCTCAGAGACGACGGCGACCCCTGCAATGGCGGCACGCGCCCGCGCGAAGGCCGCGGGTGCGATTCCCCCCTCGAGCCCTTCGGCGAGCGTCTCCCCCGCCGGGGCGAAGCGAACCACGGCCTCACGTCGCTCGAGGGAGAGCGCCATGACCGGCGAAGCCTCGCTCTGCACACCCCACACGGGGGCGCGACGAGCCCCGGCGGAGGCCCTCTGCGACTCCCGGGCGAGCGCCCACGCCAGGCCCGTCGACAGCCCGCCGCCACCGAACGGAGCCAGGACGACGCGCGGAAGCCGGCCGAGGGCGCGCACGATCTCGAAGCCGAGCGATCCTCCGTTGCCGGCGACCACGTCGACGTCGTCGTAGGGGGACAGAAAGGGGCACCCGCGAGCCTGGGCGAGGTCCATGCCGGCGGCCTCCGCGTCGTCGTAGTGGTCCGACGCGGCGAGGACGACCTCGGCGCCGTAGGCCTCCACGCGCTTTCTCTTGGTCTCGGGCACGCCGCGCGGCATCACGATGGTCGCCCGGACGCCCAGCACGTGCGCAGCGTAGGCGACGCCTGCGCCGTGGTTGCCCGCGCTCGCCGTGACGACGTGGCCTGCCGGTGACCCGCGGTTGGCGGCGCGGGCGGCGAGGGCCGCGAGCGCGCCCCGGACCTTGAAGCTGCCCGTGACCTGCATCGACTCGAGCGCGAGCCACACGTGCGTCTGGCCCGAGGCGTCCGCGCGCGCGTCCAGGTCGGAGGCGCGCAGGAGCGTGACCTCGCGCAGGCGCGCGAGGGGGAAGCGCTCGGCCAGGTAGCGCACCGACTCGAGCCGCTCGAACACCGGCGCGCTGCTGGGTTCCTCGTGCCGATCCGAGCGGACGATTCGCATGCCGATCCGAACGCTACCAGTGCCCGCGGCCGTGTTGTCCAGCTACGACGCGAAGGAGGCGCGCAGCCGCGCGAGCGCCACGGGGAGGCCCCGCACGCGGAGCTTCGTCCCCGTCTCGTCGTAGGCCTCGGAGAGGACACGCGCGCTCTCGTAGACCTCACCGATGAGGCCTTGCCGGGCGTACGGAACGAGGAGGTCCTCCTCCACCATCTTCGCCTCGAAGAAGTCGACCAGCGCCTGGCGCAAGCGCACCACGTCCTCGGGGGCGTGGGCCGAGAGAAGGATCGCGTCCCGGTGCTGGGCGAGCAGCGCCTTTCGGGCGCCTTCGTCCAGCCGGTCGGCCTTGTTCAGGACGAGGAGGCTCGGCACCAGATCCGCCTTGATCTCGTGCAGGACGGCGCGCGTCACCTCGAGCTGCGCCTCGTGCGTCGGATCCGAGGCGTCGACGACGTAGAGAAGGAGGGAGGACTCGAGGGCCTCCGACAGCGTCGACCGGAAGGAGGCGACGAGGTCGTGCGGGAGCTTCTTGATGAAGCCGACGGTGTCGGACACGAGGATGCGCGGCTTGGTCTCCGGGTGCAGGGCGCGGACGGTCGTGTCGAGCGTGGCGAACAGCTTGTCGGCGACGAGCACCTCGCTCCCCGTGAGGGCGCGCATGAGCGACGACTTGCCGGCGTTGGTGTAGCCGACGAGGGCCACGCGGAGCTGATCTCTGCGCAGGTGACGGCGCTGGTCCTGCTCCTTCGCGATGGCGGCGAGCTCGTTCTTGAGCTCCGCGATGCGGTCGCGGACCTTGCGGCGATCGAGCTCGATGGCCGACTCTCCGGCGCCGCGGCCGTGCTGGCGCTCGGACCCGCCCGTCGCCTCGCGCATGCGGGGGGCGACGTAGTTGAGGCGCGCGATCTCGACCTGGAGGCGAGCCTCGCGGCTCTTCGCGTGGCGGTGGAAGATGTCCACGATGACGCCCGTGCGGTCGAGCACCGTCGCTCCAGTGGCCCGCTCGAGGTTTCTCGCCTGGCTCGGCGAGATCTCGTGGTCGACGACGACGACGGTTGCCTTGCCCTCGCTGCCGCCGTCCCCCGCCTCGTCCGTCTCGCCCGTATCGTGGCCGGCGGCGGAGGCCTCGGCCTTCCATCGCTCGCGGGCCTTGTTCTTCTTCTCGGGTGCGCCGGAGGGAACGACGCCTTTGCCACCCGTGAGGTCGGCGAGCTCCTTCAGCTTGCCCTCGCCGAGCACCGCGGCCGCCGCGAGGGCGTCGCGACGCTGCGTGACGGTGGCCATCACGTCGTAGCCGAGCGTGTGGACGAGACGTCCAAGCTCGGCGAGATCGGCGGCGTGGTCTGCATCCGACACACCGGGCAGCTGGATGCCCACGAGGATGGCCTGGGTGCGATCGACGGGCAGACTGGGCATTGGCCGAGCTGGTAGCACGTTGTTCGCCTCTTCGCCGGGGCATGTGCCCCGGGGCCAGCGGCGCGAGGGTTGGGGGAAGCAGCCCCGTCGTCCGGGCGTTGTCCCCCGGTGAGCCTTCGCGCTGGCCTTCGGTCTCGTGGGCGCGGGCAAGGCTACAGCCGCGTCCGCGGGGCGCTGGAGTCGACGCTACGCGTGCTCTACCGGGGAGACTGGCCCGCGCGGCTGTGGGCGCACGTCCCTGGCTCGTGCGACGTCGTCTGCTCGCGGTCCATGGTTCCGTTGCTGCCCGCCGGAGCCCGGCCCGTGCGCGTCGGCTTCGCGTCGGATCTGCACCTGGGCCCGACCACACCCGCCCGCCTCCTCGACGCCGCCTTCGGCTACCTCGAAGGCGCCGAGCTCGACGTACTCCTCCTAGGCGGCGACTACGTCTTCCTCGAGGCAACCGCCGCCAAGGCCCGCGAACTCGCCGCGCGCGTCGCCGCCGTCCCCGCGAGGCGCAAGCTCGCGGTGCTCGGCAACCACGATCTCTGGACCTCGCACGGGACGCTCGAAGCGGCGCTTCGTGGGGTGGGCGTCGAGGTGCTCGTCAACGAGAGCGTCGCCCTCGGGGGTGGCGTCCAGGTCGTCGGCCTGGACGATCCGTGGACCGGACGCAGGGACACGGCGCAAGCCTTCACCGGCATGGGTGACGCTCACGCCGTCGTCGTCCTCTGCCACTCCCCCGACAGCCTGTGGGACGCGAAAAGCGCGGTCCCGGAGGGCGTCGCTGCCTTCTACGTATGCGGCCACACCCACGGAGGGCACCTTGCCACCCCGTGGGGACCGCTCGTCGTTCCAGGACCCGTCGGCAAACGCTACCCGAGGGGCGAACACCAGATCGGGAGCTTGCGCCTCTGCGTCTCACGGGGAGTCGGAGGCATCGAGCTACCGATCCGGACGTACGCCCGCCCGGAGGTACACGTGTTCGAGCTGGTTACTTCCTCTTCGGTCCGGGGCGCGGCGCCGACGTCGGCGGCGGACCCTGGCGGGGCGGAACCGTAGTCGTCGGAGCCGGCTGGACCCGGGTCTGGCCGACCGCCGGGTGCTCGGCGTTGTGGTCGATCGCGGGGTTCATCCGGTTCGTCCCGGGCTGCTGTCCGACCGCGGGGTGCTCCGCGTTGTGATCGAGCGTGTTCGTGCCCGTGGCCGGGTGCGCGGCGTTGTGGTCGAGAGGGTTGTTGGCGGCGGAGCCGTGGCCCTGCTCGTTGCCGAGCGGCTGGCGACCCGGCGTCGTGGCCGCCCCGTGGTTGGCCTGGGTGTTCGCAGTCGTGTTGTGGTTACCGGCGAGCACGTTGTCGTTCTTGATCGTGTGGTCGACGTGGACCGGCGGGTGACCGCCGACCGTCGCCGCCGTCGCCGGGCTGCCGAACGCCTTGGCCTTCGCGAGACCGGGGTTGTTCGCCGGCGGCGCCGTGACCTTGTTGGCCGGGATACCGACCGCCGAAGGCGCCGGACCTGCGGAGTGACCGTGAAAGCCGCCCCCCACCGCACCGCCACCGCCGCCACCGGCGGCCTGCGGGTGCATGTGCGCCGAGATGTTCACGGCCGCGTTTCCACGGAGGACCATGCCGCCCGTGAAGTGCGGGGCGAACATGTTGCCCGTGCCCACGTATCCGTAACGAGGCTGCACGACCCAGTCGACCGTGACGTACGAGCCACCGCGCCAGTAGTACTCGGGGGGCGCGGGCGCCCAGCCGACGTAGGCGTAACCGGGCTCGGGCGTGCTCCACGTGACCCACGACGGAGCGTAGACGCGACCGGGAATCCAGGACCAGCCGCGGTCCGCCTCGACCCAGCGGCCGTAGTGGAACGGTGCCCAGCCCCAGTCGTAGTCGCTGACCCACGTGTAGTCATCGCCGTACGTCCAGTGGCCGCCCGAGCTGTACGGGACGAAGTCCGGACCGACCTCGGCAGGCGAAGGCGCCCACACGGTGCCGTACTTGGAGTCGTCGTACCAGGTGCCGTGCTGGTCGAGCGCCGGGTGAAAGTCGGTGAGGGCGCTGGGGTCGTTGTCGTCGTAGTCCGTCGGCGGCGCGGCGTCGGCCACGGGCGGCGGAGGGGGAGCCGGCGGCGCCGGAGGGGCCGGGGTGTCCACCGTGACGGCGACCGTCGGCGGAGGGGGGACGTACAGAGGCCGCGTCCGCACCTGGACTGCGCAATGGGCAAGCAGCGGTGTCAGGGCGACGAGCGAGAGCTTCGAGGAGAGCTTCATTATGCTTGTACCTTTGGGTTCAGAAGCGCGGGCAGTCTTGCATCCCGGGCGACGACGAGGGGGCGGAGTATGCACGTTTTCGCGCCGACGGGTAGGTGATTGTAGTGCCGATGAACCACGCGGGCCTACGGGTGGTGCGCGACCCCAGCCGCGATGGACGAAGCAAGGAGGCGGGGTATTCACTGCGCGCAAGTGCGGTATCCTGCTTAGCCGTGCGTCGCATCCTCTCCCTCCTCGGCCCCGTGCTCGTGGCAGCGGCATTTTGTGGCTGTGATTTCGTCTCGGGGGTGATCGACTCGGTCGGCTCGAAGGACGCCGGCACAGCCGTCGTGGCCGCCAAGGACACGAGCGCCCCGAAGGCGCCGCCGCCGGTCAAGGTCGCCCACGCCGCCACCCCTGCCCTGCCCGACCTTCCCGCCCTCACGGCCCAGACGACGCCCGCCAAGTCCCCCTCGAGCCTCGATCCGAACGGGCAGTCGTGCCGGCAGGTGTTCACCGGGTCGGACGACGCCCCCCTCGCGTGCGCGCGGTCTGTGCTCTTCGGATCCGGCAACGGCAACGGCGCGACGCCCATCGTCCCGAGGAGCCTCCTCTCCCGGAGCCCGAGCATGCTCCCTGCCATCGTGGACCACCGGCTCGAGGGCACCGAGGGGCCGCTGCGAAACCAGGGCAACGCGCCCGCCTGCACCGCCTTCGCCACCGCGACCGCGATCGATCACGCCCTCGCCCGCTGGAGCGGTCACATCACACCGGTCAGCGTGATGCAGATCTGGTCACGCTACCACTCGCCCTTCGTGGAGACGTCGCTCACCGCCAACGTCGGCCAGCCGATCGGCCCCGAGCAGGGCTGGCCCTTCAACGCCAACGAGGCCCTCGGGTGGGTGCCCTGCGAGAACTTCCCGAAGCCCCCCAAGGGCGGATGCGGGAGGCCCGTCGACGACGCTCATCTCCAGAAGCTCACGACGAGCTCGCTCGGCGATTTCACCGAGGTCGAGTACCTCGGGACCCCGCCCGACGTGCCGACGTTGCAGGCGAAGATCGCCGCGGGCCAGGACGTCATGGTGACGATGGAGCTGCCCGCGACCTTCGTGCCCACGGGCAAGGCCGGCTCGCGTTACATCGCCCACTACACGAAGTCGGCCGGACCGGACGCCGGTCACGCGATGGTGCTCGCGGGCTACGCGCACCTGCCGCACGGGACCTACTTCCTCCTGCACAACAGCTGGGGACCGACCTGGGGAGACAACGGCTACGCGTGGCTTCACGAGGCGACGCTCGGCAAGTGGTCGCGCGAGATCGTCGCCGTCGACGCGGAGCCCCTGAACCGCGACGCAGGCAACCGCCCCATCCGCAGCCGCGGTGAGACCACGTGCGAGGGCACGCTCGTACCCGACAGCATCCGCGGCACTTGCTCCGCTGCGTGCCCCGACAACAGCCCCCGCCACGACGGCGTCTGCGCCGTCGCGGGCCAGTGCCCCGCGAGCTACGTGAACCTCACCGGGGCGTGCGTCCTCGCGGCCCCAGTGTCGACCGGGCACGACCCCTCGAGCGGCGTCGCGTGGACGTGCGGGCCGGGAGGCTGCAGCTATGTCCTGCCCCGCGGCGTCGATCCGACGTGCACGGGCAACACCTGCAAGGCCTCGTGCCCCGCGCCCGACTTTCACCTCGCCAGGATGGGAAAGGCGCTCGTCTGCGTGGAGTGAGGCTCAGCGGTGCAAGAGCGGCAGCACGAGGCGCCGTACGACGCTCCAGCCGCCCGAGAGGAGCCAGCCGACCGTCCCGCCGAGGACCAGCGTGATCAGCATGATGAGGACCGACGTGCGCGCCGGGGGGGCCTTGCGCTGGCGGAAGCTCACCGGGTTCTTGCGGAAGAGGCGGCGCGCGACGACGCTCGCCGTGCGGCTCGTCTCGGGGACGTTGAGGAGCGCGGCCATGCAGCGCACGCCGATGTCGACCGCCTCCTGGTTTCCGTCCGGGTTCGTCTCGTGATGCGCGAGCGCCGCCACGAGGCCGAGGTTCGGCGGGAGACGGCCGACCGCCTCGAGCGTGCCGAGCTCGACGACGATGCCGCTCCAGTCGTTGACGTTGATGCGGCGCTCGAGCGCGTCGATCCGCGGGTCCGCGCTGCGGACGGGCGGTTGCCTGGCGTCCTCGAGCGGCGGAAGGCTATGGGACTTTTCCGCGATGACGGTCGAGACGACGACGCGCTCCACCCTCGGCTCGGCCATGTTCTGGGGGCCCGAGAGCGGATCGGCCCTCGGGTCGCGCGGCATCACGCGCGCGGGCGCGGGCGGGGCCTCCGCCGGCGACGCGGGCGGGATCTCGGGGGCGACCTCGGCCGGGGTCGGCTCGGGGGCTGCGGGCGGAGCTGCGGCGACCGCAGGCGGCGGTGCGGGGGCGGCCTCGGCCGGCACGGGCGTCATCGGCACGGGCGGGTTCGAGGGCGGCTCCGCGCGGGGATCGGGCCGGCGTACGGTCATGGGAGCATCGTCCCATAAACCCTCGAAGAACGGCAAAAGGTCGGGGAATCCGGGACCGCCTCTACGGGCTGCGAGGCCGTCTTTCGGTCTCCCCGAGCACGCCCGCGAGGAAATGGATGACGGCCCACTCGTCGCCGATCGAGGGCTTGTCGCCGAGCTCGACGTGGTTGATGGCCGGGCTCACGAGGGCCTCGGCGACGGCGGCGGGGGGCAGGTCGTGCTCGAGCCAGAGGGTCTCGGAGGGCGGGATGACGGTGTCGCCTGCGCCGTGCAGCAGGTAGACCGGCCCGCGGACGGCGCCGAGGCGGCCGTGCGGCGACACGAGCGCCATGAGCGGGCCGTTCTTGTCGATCTCGGCGAGCAGCTCGGGCGCGATCGAGTCGATGCGGTGGTCGAAGAGCCGGTCCATCTTCGCGCGCGAGGCGTCGCCGAGCTTTGCGCTCGTCGCGCGGGCGCGATCCTGCTCGTCCCAGAGCCACGCCTGGAGCGCGTCGCGCGCGACGGGCACGTCGGCCGCGGGGAAGAAGTCCTCGATGTGCGAGTAGACGAGGACGAGCGGTCCGTAGTCGTGCGCCTGCATGGCGAGGATGCTGCCGTCGGGCCTCGGGATCGTGCTCGTCGCGAAGAAGCGCGAGACGCGCGCGAGGTCGTCGTGGGCGCCGATCGTGACCACGAAGTCGATGCTCGGCGCGAAGCGCGGATCGGCGGCGGCGAGGAGCGCGAGGCCGCCCGCGAAGCTCATGCCCATGACGCCGACCGTGCGGTCCGCGCGGGTCGCGTGGCGGAGCTCGCGCGCGGCGGCGCCGATGGTGTCGATCGAGATGGGGTCGACGCGGTAGTCGGCCAGCTCGCGGACCTCGGGCGTGAGCACGCGGATGCCGCTCGCCGCGATGGCGTTCGCGAAGCGCACGAGGCGCGGCTCGGCGATGCCCAGGCGGTGGACGCCGTGGAGGAGGACGATGCCGGGCGGGTCGGCCACGCCGCGGGGCGTGTAGTAGCGGGCGCGGATGGGCGCGCCGGAAGGAGAGACGAAGGAGAGATCCGACGCGTCGACCGCGACGACGCCTACAGCGCGCAGCCCCGACGGAGGCGACGTGTCGGCGAAGCGAAGCAGCAGCGACACCGAGCGCAGGTGCTCCCAGGCCGGGCGCGCGACGAGGACCGCCAGGACCAGCACGACGAACACCGCGAGGCGGGCGCGCGAGCCTCGGGCAGGGGAAGGTGACGGCGGGGGCATGGGGGCGTCGGACGAAGGGCCAGCGTAGCCGAAGCAGGGAGACCCTCGACGTCGCGCTCTCTTGGAGGCATCGTGCCGGCCATGGCAACCGTCGCATTTCTCGGGACCGGTCTCATGGGTGCTGCCCTCGCGGAGGCGGCGGCGAAGCGTGGCGAGAAGGTGAGCGCCTGGAACCGCACCGCGGCCAAGGCGCACGCGCTCGCCGCGTTCGGCGTCCGTGGCGCCGACACGGTGGCGGACGCCGTCCGCGGCGCCGAGCGCATCCACATCATGCTCACCGACGACGCGGCGGTCGATCCCGTCCTCGACGCCGCGGGCGACGCCCTGAAGACGGCGCTCGTCATCGACCACTCGACGACCTCGCCCGCCGGCACGGCCGCGCGCGCGAAGCGGCTCGAGGAGCGCGGGGTCGCGTTCTTGCACTCGCCCGTCTTCATGACCCCGAAGATGTGCCGCGAGGCCGGCGGCATGATGCTCGCGGCCGGACCGCAGGCGACCTTCGCCCGCGCCGAGCCCGCGCTCAAGGCGATGACCGGCAAGCTCGAGTACCTGGGCGAGCGACGCGATCTGGCCGCCGCCAACAAGCTCTTCGGCAACGCCATGCTCATCGCCATCTGCGGCGGCCTCGCCGACGTCTACTCGATGGCGACCTCGCTCGGCATCGACGCGAAGGACGCGCACGCGCTCTTCGGCAAGTTCAACCCCGCGGGCGTCGTCACGTACCGCGGCGCCGCGATGGCGAGCGGCGACTACGCGCCGACCTTCGAGCTGACGATGGCACGCAAGGACGTCCGGCTCATGATCGAGGTCGCGAAGGGCAAGGAGCTCGCCGCGCTGCCCGGCATCGCCAGGCGCATGGACGATCTCATCGCCCGCGGGTTCGGCGGAGACGACATGGGCGTCCTCGCGGTCGACGCCGTGCCCAAGAGGTAGCCGTCAGCGAAGCGCGCGCTCGGACCAGCCCCGCTTCGCGCCGCCGCGGATCAGGTAGTACGCGTCGGCCGCGAAGTAGCGCCAGCGTAGCGGCAGGAAGGCCGTGATGAGCACGCGCATGGCCCAGTCGAACGCGCGCCGCTCGGTCGCCGCGTCGGCGGGGCCGGGGTGCGCTGCCCGGGCGGGGATGAGCTTCTCTTCGAGCGCGAGGACCATCGCCTCGCCGCGCAGGAGGGCGTGGAGCGACTCGGCGTTCGTGCCGTTCGGGGCCGCGCGCCAGACCTCGGGGGGACCGCGGCCGCCTGCCTCGTCGGCCACGGCCGCGTGCAGCCGCAGGTGCGGGCCCCAGTCGCGCGTGCCCGCGCATCCGTGCGAGCACGACTCGGTTCGCAGGCCGGCGTCGTTCACGTTCGATGGGAACTTCGCGCGGTCGCGCGCGGCCGACACGCTCGCGAGCTCCGACAGGCGCGGAGGGATCTCGGGGACCCTCGCCTTGAGGAAGTGGTAGTCGCGCAGCGTCTTGTACCAGTGCACGGGAAACGCCACGAGCGTCATCTTGAGGACGAGCAGGAGCGCGGGCGAGGCCACCGTCCACGCGCCGAGATCGGGATCCTTCAGGGTGCCCGCGGACTCCTCCATCGCGGCGGTCAAGAACGGGTTCTCGTCGGCGACGTCGATCTCGAGCACGGTCCCCCGGAAGCGAAACCGCGCCTTCCGGCTCCCCCCGCGGCTCGGGACCTCGGCGTAGCGAGCGCGCAGCGGAGCGACCTCGCGCTCGAACGCGATGGCGTCCCAGTCCTTGGCCGCCCGGAAGTCCTTGAAGTGGAAGCGCGCCGCGCGACTCCCGATGAGCAACATGGGGGGGCTAGCCGAACTGCGACGCGATCCACGCGTCCACCGTGCGGTTCTCGACGCGCGCGGGAAGGGCGGGGGCGAGGACGCCGTCGTCCGGGTCGAAGACGCCCGGCTCGTTCATCGTCTGGCACGTGCTCGACACGCACGACTCGCCCTGCGGGCAGACGCTGCCGCAGCCGCCGCAGTTGTTGGGGTCCGTCGTGATGCTGGTACAGGAGCCGCCGCAAAGGGTCTCGTTGCCGGGGCACGAGCAGCTCCCCCCGCTGCAGACCTGACCGCCGGTGCACGTCCCGCAGCTGAGGAGCGCGCCGCAGCCGTTGGACGGCGTGCCGCACGAGGCGTGGAGCGCGGCGCACGTCGTCGCCGCGCACGTGCAGACGCCGGCGCTGCAGGTGTACGGCGCGGTGCAGGCGCAGCCGGTGAGCGTCCCGCCGCAGCCGTTTGGCTGGTTTCCGCACGCGAGCGGCGGGCAGCTGGTGCTCGGCGTGCAGCCGCACGTCCCGGGCGTTCCCCCGGCGCCGCACATGTTGGGGGAGGTGCACGCGGGGCACTGAACGATGCCCCCGCAGCCGTCGGGGATCATGTCGCACTCGCCCGGGGCGCAGGCCGACACGGTCTTGGGGACGCAGGCGGCGACCCCGCACACGTTGGGGACGCCGCTGTCGGCCCCCGCGTCGACGCTCGGCGCGCCGCCGCAGACGGGCGTGGGCGCGGCGCACGTCCCGCAGTCGATCATGCCGCCGCAGCCGTCCGGGATCGTGCCGCAGTTCTTGTTCTCGGCGGAGCACTTGACCGGCGTGCACCCGCACTCCGCCGGGGTGCCACCGCCGCCGCAGGTCTGCGGCAAGGTGCACCCCGGGCAGGTAATGTGGCCGCCGCAGCCGTCGGACACGGTGTCGCCGCACTGGCCGGGCGTGCAATCGGCGGGCGTCAACGGAACGCACGCGTTGCACGGCGCCGGCGCGCCGCCGTCGGCCGGGCCGCACTGGAGCATGCCGCCGCATCCGTCGGGGATCGACCCGCAGGTGACGCCCATCTGGACGCAGGTGACCTTGGTGCACCCGCACACCCCGGCGTTCGCGCCGCCGCCGCACGTCTCGGGCAACGCGCAGCCGGGGCAGTGCAGGACGCTCTCGCACCCGTCCGAGATGACGCCGCACGTGTTGGGCGGGCAGGCGGTCAAGGGGACGCACGCGGTCGCGCCGCACTTGTTCGGGGCGCCAGGCCCGCCGTCGGCGGCGCCGCCGCCGCAGTACGGGGTCGCGCCTCCGCACGTGTTCGTGCAGAGGTAGTCGCTGCCGCATTTGTCGGGGATGGTGCCGCACTCGGCGTGCTGGTCCTCGCAGGTCTGCGAGACGCACGCGCAGTGGCCGCTCACGCACGCGTTGGCGGCCGAGCAGGTGCCGCAGGACGGTATCGGGTGACCGCACCCGTCGACCCCGACCCCGCAGCTCAGGCCGAGCGCGGGGCAGGTCTTGGGGATGCAGGGCGCGCACGCGTCGTCGGCGCAGGGGTCGGGCGCGTCGAGCGTGGCGTCGCGGCCGGCGTCGGTGCCTGCGAGGCGCTCCTTGCCGAAGGGCACGCCCACCACCGAGTCGCAGCCTGCCCCCGCCACGATCGAGAGGAGCATGACGGAGCTACCGAGGTGCCGCATCAGCCCAGGTTACCGTAACCGAAGGGGAGACCTCGAGTCTTCGGCCGAGCCGCTCGGCTCTGTGGATGGGCTGGGGGCCACGGCTCCCGGGGCGAGGTGGGGCGCACGCAGGGGAGCCGCCCCACCCGCGGCTCCCCTGCCTCGAGCGCCAGACTCCATGAGGTTGCGAGATCGATCAAAAATAAGGACCGAGGCCTGCAGATTCTCACGGGCGAGCCGTTTTAGTGGGCAAGGGTGACGGTCCCGATGGAGGGTCGGGAGGGAACGGCTTTCATACCAGGCATTTCTGGCTACAGAATCGATCGGCAGATCACGCGAGGCTTGTTTTCCAGGGTCGAACGCGCCCGCCCGAGGTTCGGGCGGGGCCGCGGTGGGTGGAATGGGAGGTTTGGAAGGTCGGAAGGGGTGGTCGAGCGCCTTGCGGGTTTCCGAGCTTCCCGTTCAAGCAAATCCAGGAGCCAAGCCCCCGCCGGAAGCTCCGAAGGAGCCTTTGGAGCGAGTGAAGGTGCCTTCGGCGGGTCCGAAGACGGCTTCCCTTGCTCCGAAGGGGGCTTCGGTTGGTCCGACGGGGGCGTCCTTCGTCACGGCACCTGCTTGGCAGGTTGAGGGACACCATCGAGCGATTCGTTCGGCTGGTCGTCGTGGTGGTCATGGGCCCCCGCTGGTTGCCGCGGAATTGCGGCTCGTCTCACTGGCCGAGCGGCTGTGTCGTCACGAACTTCGTCTCGTTCGTCACGAACTTCGTCTCGTTCGTCACCTCCTTCGTCTTCGCCTTCGTGACGACGTCCGTTGTCGTCACGACGAGGAGCCTTTTGGTCCCGCTCTTCTGCTGTGTGGCGACGGATTGCCGCGCGATCGCAGCGCCCTTCGTCTCGTCGGCCTGTGATTTCGTCCGTACGAAGCCGCGCGGACGAAGTCAGTCGCCTCCCGGTGGCGCTTCGGGCACGAAAAGAGGACGCGCTCGCTGTCCGGGCGTCTTGTCGTGACCAACAAGCCTCTTTGTCAGTCATCCCAGCCGCATTCCCAGAGGAACGAGAGGAAGTGCGGCTCGTCCGGGCGGCTTTTTCATCCTGCAACGCGGCGGAGCCCGACCGCCGCGCGTCTTGCTGCGACTTAAGAGCCCGTTGGAAGAGAACGGGAGCGGCAAAGCAGTGAACCGCAGACGCGCAGAGGGCGCAGAGGAGCTCCTCCAAACTCTCCATCCTCCGCGCCCTCTGCGCCTCTGCGGTTTTCTACCTCCGGATATCCGACGCAACGCTGGTCAGCCCTGCAGCCTCCCGCGCGGCGCGACCGCCCCTGCGCTACCCTGGACGCCATGAGCGCGACCCACATCCTCGTCGGCAACCCGACGGCCCAGAGCGGCAAGAACGCCGCGCGCATCGAGCGCGCGCGGCTCGCGCTCGAGCGCGCGGGCGTAGCGTGCGACTTGCTCGCGACGCTCCCTGCGGGCGCGACCATCGAGGCCGTGCGCAACGCGCTCGACCAGGGCTCGCACCGCTGCGTCATCGCGATGGGCGGCGACGGGACGTTCCGCGAGGTGGCCTCGGGCCTGCTCGAGAGCAAGCGCGCCCGCGAGGTCGCGATGGGCATGCTGCCCACGGGCACCGCCAACGATCAGGGCAGGAGCTTCGGCCTCGAGGCGGTCGACGAGTCGCTCGAGGACAACGTGGGCGTCGTCGTGAAGGGGAGCGAGACCTTCCTCGACGCGGGCACGGTGACGGCGATGGCCAAGGACGGCGCCCCCGTCGCGCGCGCCTTCTTCTTCGACTCGCTCGGCTGGGGGATCTCGGCGCGGACGCTCGCCGCGCGCAACCTGGACCGCAAGGTCGTCGAGGCCACGCCCGTCCTGCGCGAGGTCTACCGCGACAAGCTCGTCTATGCGGGCGCGCTCCTTCGCACCTTCCTCGAGTCGTACGTGACGTCGGACAAGTTCACGGTGAAAGCTGAGGTGGACGGCGAGGAGATCGAGCTCGGCGGGCTGACCGATCTCATCATCAAAGGCACGCGCATCTACGGCGGCGCGTGGGTGTTCGACCGCACGTCGCGCCACGACGACGGGCTCTTCGAGGTCGTGCCCTTTCACGGCAAGCGCGACTGGACGTCGAAGGCGATCGTCGACTTCGAGGACAACCCCATCACCGAGGAGATGCTGAACAGCGTCGGCATCGAGCACTCGAAGCCGTTTCGTATCTCGTCGCTCGACCTCACCTTCGACTACCCCGAGGGCAGCGCGAAGCCGGCCGCCCAGATCGACGGCGAGGAGTTCGTGGCGACGGCGCGCGCGAAGGTCGAGGTCCTGCCGCGCGCGCTCCGCCTCATCGTGCCGTGACGGCGCGAAAGCGTACGGGGGCGCCGATGGGACGCGCGGCGAACCGGCCGACATCGGCGCGGACGATGACGGCGATGACGGGGTAGCCGCCCGTCGTCGGGTGGTCGGGGCCGAGGACGATGGGCGCGCCCGACGCTGGCACCTCGATCGCGCCGTCTACCATCGGCATCGAGCGCGCGTCGTCGCCATCGCTGCGCGCGAGGCGCGGTCCCGAAAGGCGCGTTCCCACGCGGTCGCTCTCGGGCAGCACGGTGAAGGCTCCGGAGACGAGCTCCGCCAGCGCCGAGGGCTCGAAGCGAGCCACGTCGGGCCCGAGCACCACGCGCACGGGCTCGTCGAGCCAGCCGGGTGGCAGCCCGGTCGTGGCGGAGGGCGGCGCCGAGAGCGAGCCCACGGGCAGCCGATCGCCCGCACGGAGCGCGCGGCCCTCGAAGCCGCCGAGCCGCGCGACGAGCAGGGTCCCCCGTCCGCCGAGGACGACCGGCACGTCGATGCCTCCGCGCACCGCGACGTAGCGGACGCGGTGGCGCGGGCTCGGCGCGAGGTGAAGCTCTTGCCTCGGTGCCAGCGCCGCCAGCGTCCCCTCGTCGCTCGCGACGAACGCCGGCTCGTCGCCCGCGCGGATCGTGATGCCCCCGAACACCTCGATCGCCGCCGCGCCCGGAGGGTTGCCCGCGGCAAGGTTGGCGCGCGCCCACAGCTCGGGGACGAACGGGCCTCCCGCCGGGACCCCCTCGAAGAGCCGCCCCGGCCGGCCGCGGTCCTGCACCGTGGCGAGGCCGAGGACGCGCACGATCTCGAGCGTGTCCATGGCCGCCTACCCGACGCGCTCGAAGCGGACGCGATCGCCCAGCCGGAGCCTCGCGCCCTCCGCCGGCGAGAACGGCTCGAAGTCGACCGCCGACGCGACGAGGCTCCAGCCCCCCGGCGACGCGAAGGGGTAGACGCCCGTGTACCCCGCCGCGAGCCCGATGGCGCCCGCGGGGACCCTCGTGCGCGGGGCGCGCCGCGAAACGTGAAGGCGCGCGTCCGCTCCGTGCAGGTACGCGAAGCCCGGGAGGAAGCCGACCATCGCGACGGTGTACTCGCCCGCCGCATGGAGCTCCGCCACGCGGTCCGGCGAGAGGCCTGCCTTCGCCGCGACCTCTTTGAGATCCGGTCCGTCGTAGCGCGCCTTCACCGTGACGAGGCGCGCGGTGGCCTCGGCCGCGTCGCTCGTCCACGTGGCCATGGTGAGCGTCGGATCGTCGGGCGGCGCCGCGGGATCGAAGGTGATGCACGCGTGCGTCTCGGTCACGACCGCGTCCGTGACCCGGGGCCACGCGCGAAGGCGCGCGAGCAGCACGCGCGCGGGCACACCCTCCGGGCGAACGAAGCGGAGCGCGCCGTCACCCAGCGGCTGCATCGAGCTCCCGTCGCACGGCGCGCGCGATGCCGAGCGCGCCGGGCGTGTCGGCGTGTACGCAGACGGTGTCCACCGCGCCGGAGCGGGCGAGCGCGAGGGCGCGCGCTGCCGCGACGAGCGGGTCGGTCACGAGGGCTCCGGGCTCCCCGCGCGGGACGAGCGAGCCGTCGGCGCGCGCGCCGCGGTCGGCGAAGCCCTCCCGCGCGAACGCGTGCCCGCGCGCCTCGGCCGCACGCGCGAGCGCGCCGCCC
>Ga0302279_10000277_pt1 | contig 74774 bp, 67 predicted proteins | sample III_Bog_N3_3_FD_194541 | JGI IMG/M metagenome (GOLD analysis project Ga0302279, IMG submission 194541) | Peat permafrost microbial communities from Stordalen Mire near Abisko, Sweden - III_Bog_N3_3 | ecosystem: Environmental > Terrestrial > Soil > Wetlands > Peat | place: Sweden: Abisko...
CCCTCCAGGGCCTTGAGCATGGCCCCGCGCTGGGCCTCCACGGTGCTGGCCACCAGGTCCACCTTGGGCTGCAGCCGCATCAGCGACTCGTTCCAGGTCACCCCGAGCGGGGCGTTACTTGATGTCATGGGCGTTCTCCTCCAGCTGGAAGGTCATGGTCAATGCGCTGCCGTCCACCCGCAGCGCCTGGGCGAAGCGGCGGATCAGGGGCAGGCCCCGTCCGCGCTCCGACAGGGGGTCCTCGGGCGGCGGCAGGCTGGCCGGATCGAAGCCGGGCCCCTCATCGCCCACGGTCACCACCAGGCCGCCGGCCTGGTGGTCCGGACGCGAACGCAGCGACACCATGCGCTCCGGGTGGTGCTCGTTGCCGTGGATCACCGCGTTGGTGAGCGCCTCCCGCACCGCCAGGGCGATATCGAAGCGCCGGTCCAGGCGCAGGTTCCACTGGCCGGCGGCCACCTGCAGGCTCGCGTGCAGCCGCTCGCAGGCCACATCCACGGCCCGGAGGGTGGAAGGCAGGGTGAGGCTCAGCTCGGCCGCCACCGGTTCCAGGGGAGGCTGTTCGAAGGCCACCACCAGCAGATCATCGGCCGCCCGCCCTGCCCCGTGGCTGCGCGCGGCTTCGCAGATGGCGTTCAGGCTCCAGTCCAGGGGCGAGGCGGCCAGAGCCTCCCACTGGCCGGGCGCGACGTCCTGGAACGAACGCCGGTTGGGCGACTGGATCTCGAAGAAGCCGTCGGTGCCGAACAGCATCCGGTCCCCGGGCTCCAACTGGAGGACGCAGCCTTCCAGGTCCGCTTCCGGGAAGATGCCCAGGGGCGTTCCGTTGATCCGCACCGGGGCGGTCCGCCCGCTGCTGCTGCGGCTGTGCAGGCCGTGCGGGATCCCGGCGTTGAGCAGTTCCAGCCGGCCGGTGAGCGGGCTCCAGTGCCCCAGCAGGACGCACACCGGCACCTCGGCGAACGGGCCGCTCTGGATGCCGTGGTTCAGCTTCATGGCCAGGTGCGGCAGCGGATCGCAGGCCCAGTGGCCGAACCGGCCGCAGCCGTGGCCGCTGCAGGACAGGTGGAGCTGCCCGGGCTCCTGGTTGGGGGCCAGGGCCATGAGGCTGTAGCACTCCCCCACGAAGGTGGACAGCATGCCCAGGAAGGAGGCCACCGCGTAGGAACTGCCCACCGAGTGGCCGGCCACGTCCGCCAGCACGAACAGGATCGACCCGTCGGCGCAGCGGAAACAGCGGAACAGGTCGCCGCCGGCGTCGGTGAGCGGCTCGTAGACGGTGAACAACGGCACGCCCTTCTCCGGTGCCGCGGCCATGGAGCGCTGGGCCAGCCGAACGGCCTGGGCGGTGGCCACGGAACGCTGGGCCGCCCGGCGGGTTATGCGGTCCGCCAGCAGGGCGTCCACGCACTCGATCAGATCGGTCCGCTCGAACGGCTTGTTCAGGAAGCCGCCCACCCCCAGATGCAATGCCGCCTTCATGGTGGCCCGGTCGTCATTGGCCGTGAGCACGCCGATGGGCAGGCTGGGGTCCGCCTTGCGCACCAGCTGGATCAGCTCCAGGCCGTCCATGCGCGGCATCACCACGTCCGCCAGCAGCAGATCGAAGCGGTCGCTGGCCTGGGTGAACAGGGTCCAGGCCTCCAGTCCGTCCCGGGCCTCCTGGACCTGGTAGCCGGCCTGCTCCAGCCAGCTTCGGATCATGGATCGTGTGGTGTGGCTGTCCTCCGCCAACAGCACCTGCGCCTGGCCCGGGGCGCCGCTTGCCGGTCTTTCCGTAGGCTGCGCCACCTCCCGGGCCTGGGGCATCAGGCCGGTGGCGCAGGGCAGCTGGATGCGGAAGCTGGTGCCCTGGCCCGGCGCGCTTTGCACCGCGATCCGGCCGCCGGCCCTGGTCACCGCCGAATGCACCATGGCCAGGCCCAGCCCGGTGCCTTCGCCGGTCGGCTTGGTGGTGAAGAACGGCTCGAAGATCCGCTCCTGCAGGGCGGCGTCCATGCCGCAGCCGGTGTCGCGCACGGTGAGCACCGCCAGCCGGGTCTGTTCGGGACCGGTCTCCTCGGCCAGGGTGATCTGCAGGGCGCCGCCCTGGCCGCGCATGGCCCGGATGGCGTTGAGCCCCAGGTTCAGCACCACCTGGTGGATCTGGGCCGGATCCCCTTCCACCCAGACGCCGCTCATGAGGTCCTCCACCAGCTCCACCCCGGCCGGCAGGGTGGCGCGCAGGCCGTGCACGGCCTCGCGCACCGTGGCGGACAGGTCCAGCGGCACCTGGTGCGTCTCGGCCCTGCGGCCGAAGCCCAGCACCTGCCTGGTCAGCCCCGAGGCGGTCAGGCCCGCGTGCAGGATCACGTCCATCTTGGCCAGCAGCGGGCTGTGCTCGGGCAGCTTGCAGCGGACCAGCTCGGCGGCCGCGAGAATGGTGGTGAGCACGTTGTTGAAATCGTGGGCCAGCCCGGTGGCCAGCATGCCCAGGGCGTCCAGCTTCTGGGCCTGGCGCAGCTGGCGTTCCAGCTCGGCCTCCTTGGTCACGTCCCGGAACACCGCCACCAGGTGGCGGATGGCCTGCCCGGGGTCCCGCACCGGCGAAAAGGTGGTGTCCACCTCGCGGGCCGGCCCGCCCTCCAGGGCGAGGGTCAGGCGGCCTTCCCACAGGCCCCCTTCGGCGGCCCGCAGCACCGCCTCGTCCACGGCCCGGTTGTGCAGCACCCCGCCCAGCGCGCAGGCGCGGATCTGCACCCCGCTGAACCCGGTGAGCCGCTCGAACGACCGGTTCACGTAGGAGACGGCCCCGGCCGGGTCGACGATGGCCACCGCGTCCGGCACCTGCTCCACCGCCGCCGCCAGGATCGCCATGCGTTCCTCATTCTCCGCCAGCCGCACCTTCATCCGCCGCTGGTCCCGGCGCAGATCGGCCTCCTTGAGCTCCCGCCGCACCACCGGGACCAGCCGCACCAGGTTGCCCTTGGCGATGAAATCGTGCGCCCCCTGGCGCATGGCCGCGGTCACCACGTCCTCGGGCGCCGCCCCGGACACGATGAGGAACGGCAGGTCCGGCGCCAGCTTGCGCATCACGTCCAGGGCCCCGGCGGAGCTGAAGGCCGGCAGCAGATGGTCGCAGATGACCAGGTCCCAGTCCCGTTCGCCCAGGGCCTGCTCCATGGCGGCCCGGGTCTCCACCCGGGCCCAGGCCACCTGGAATCCGCCCTTGCGCAGCTCCACCAGGGTCAGCAGCGCGTCGTCCTCGCTGTCCTCCACCAGGAGCGCGTTCAGGAGCTGAGTGGTCAAGAGGGCCTCCACCTCGATCAGGTTCCGGTACCGGCCCCATCCGGGCGGGCGGCATCAACAGAAACAAGGCGCAACCAGTCCCGTCCGCGGACGGTACCTGAGGGTTGCACCTTCAACTTGCAAGTCCGAGCCTTGCCCGCCAAGGTTGCCCGAGAGCCAAGCTCTGGACGTTTGTTTCCTACAACATGACCCAACCCGGAGGCCAGTCAAGCTCTTTTTGGGGGCCGGGAACCCTACCGCCCCCCCGGAGTCACCGCCCCCTCCATGCGCCGGCGCAGGTCCTCCAGGGTCCGGGACTTGAAGGCCCCCTTGGTCTTTTCCAGGATCTCGATGCCTTCCCGGAAGATCTGGTGGTAGGTCTCCAGCCGGGGACAGCTTTGCACCCGGCAGGTCTGCTGGCCGGAATCCAGGCCGCCACTCAGGTCCACCATGGCCTTCATGTCCATGAGGGTCTCGCCCATGCGGCCGAGCATGGCCCCCAGCAGGGCCTGCACCGGCGGGCCGGCCGGGGCCTGGTCGAAGCCCCGGGCCAGCCGGCCCATCTCCTCGGCCCAGGCCTGGATCCGCCGCGCCGAACCGCCCACGATCTCCTGCAGGCCGCGCTGGGCCACGCCGCGCCGCACCTGCGCCAGCAGTTCCGGAAAGGCGGTGGGCTTCACCAGGTAGGCCAGGACCGCCAGGTTGACCGCCTGGATCGCGGTCTCGGCCGAAGGATAGCCGGTCATGAGGATCACCGGCAGGCCCCGGTTGGGCTCCGGCAGATCCTGCGCCAGCGCCAGGTTGCAGTTGCCGGGCATGCGGATGTCCGAGATCAGCAGATCGTAGCGCTGCTCGCGCAGCTGCCGCAGGGCGGCCTCGCCGTCCATGGCGCAGTCCACCAGGTAGCCCTCCTGGCGCAGCAGGTCCGCGGTGGACAGCAGGAACAGTTCCTCGTCGTCGGCAATGAGCAGCCGGGCACGGTCATCCATGGGCAACACCTCCTGGCAGGTCGGGAACGGGAGCGCAGGGCAGCTGGACCAGGAAGGTGCAGCCCGGGCCGGCCCCCGCGGCAGCGCCGGCCCCTCCGGACCGGTAGCTGAGGGCGCCGCCCATGGATTCCACCAGGCTCCTGCAGGTGCCCAGGCCCAGGCCCAGCCCGCTCATGCCGGAACCCAGCTTGGTGCTGAAGCCCTGCCGGTAGATCTGCTCGCCCAGTTCGGGGGCGATGCCCATGCCCTGGTCAGCGACCCGGATCTCGGTGCGACCCTCCACCGTGCCGGCGTCCACCAGCACCCGGCCGCCCCGGGGCGAGGCCTCGACCGCGTTCATCACCAGGTTGAAGATCACCTGGCGGAGCGTGCCGCCGCTGAAGTGGACGCGCAGCTCCGGATCCGCCAGCGCCACCCGGATGACCACGCCGGCGGCGCGGCACTTGGGCTCCAGCAGGCTCTGGATGTCCTGGAACACCTCCACCAGGGCCACCTCGCCGGGATCGTGGCCGGAGGGCCGGTACACGTGGTACATGGTCCGGATGATCCCGGCAATCCGGTCGATCTCCCGCTTGATCAGATCCGCGTAGTGGCGGTGCGGGTGGTCCAGGGGGATGGCGGGCTCCAGCAGATCGAAGGCGTTCTTGATCCCGGCCAGGGGGTTGTTGATCTCGTGGGCGATGTAGGCGGCCATCTGGCCCCGGGTGGAAAGCCGGTCCAGGTCGCGCAGGGTCGCCTCCATCTGCCGGCGCTGCTCTTCGCTGCGCAGCAGGTCGGCCTTGGCCTGGCGCTGCTCCCGGCGGGCCAGGGCGTCCTTGAGCTCGCGCTCCACCGCCGAGCAGAGCCGCACCAGGTTGTCCTTGAGCACGTAGCCGTGGGCCCCGGCCTTGACCGCGGCCACCGCCACGTCCTCGCCGATGGCGCCCGAGACCAGGATGAACGGGATGTCCAGTTCCGTGGCCTGCAGCGCGCGCAGGGCAGCCATGCCGCCGAAGCCGGGCACCTGGTAGTCGGACAGCACCAGCTCCCACCGGGGGTCGGCCAGGGCCGCCGCCATGGCCTCGGCCGTATCCACCCGCAGGTGGCGGGGCCGGAAGCCGCCCCGCTTCAGCTCCAGCAGGATGAGCTCCGCGTCGTCGGCGCTGTCCTCCACCATCAGGAGTTCCAGCGGGCGGGCCGTTTCCCCCTCCAGGTCTGACGCTCCATGGGGCATCGGTTCAGTCCATGCGCAGGCTGAGATCGGCGGCCGGGGCGCTGTGGGTGAGGGCCCCGACGCTGAGGAAGTCGACCCCGGTCTCGGCCACGGCCCGGGCCCGGTCCAGGGTCAGGTTGCCGCTGGCCTCCAGGAACTGCCGGCTGCCGGCGGCCTGGCGCATGCCGACCGCCTCGCGCATCTGCTCCAGGCTCATGTTGTCCAGCAGCACGCCGTCGATCTCGGGGATGGCCAGGCACTGGGCCAGCTGCTCCAGGCGCTCCGCCTCCACCTCGATGCGCACCAGGCTGGGCGCCACCCGCCGGGCCTCGCGCACCGCCTCCGCGATGCCGCCGGCGGCGGCGATGTGGTTCTCCTTGAGCAGCACCCCGTCGCCCAGGGTGAGCCGGTGGTTGCTGCCGCCCCCGCAGCGGACGGCGTACTTCTCCAGCACCTTCAGTCCGGGGGTGGTCTTGCGGGTGTCCAGGATCCGGGCGCCGGTGCCGGCCACGGCGGCCACGAAGGCCCGGGTCAGGGTGGCGGTGCCCGACAGCCGCTGGAGCAGGTTCAGCATCACCCGTTCGGTCAGCAGGATGGAGCGGCTGGAGCCTTCCACCCGGAGCACCTTGCGGCCCTTGGCCACGGCGGTCCCGTCCGCCTCCAGCAGGGTGACCACCAGCTCCGGATCCACCACCTGGAACGCCGCCATCGCCACCGGCAGTCCGGCCAGCACCAGGTCGGCCTTGGCCACCACCGTGGCGGTCATGGGCCGGTCCGGCACCGCGGCGCTGGTCCAGTCCTGGGTCCCCCAGTCCTCCCGCAGGAAGCCCCGGAGCGCGTCCAGGTAGATGAGGGGGCGGGGGGGGTTGTACATGGTCCCCGATTATACCGGGGCGCGCCCCGGATGCCCGCAACCGTCGTCGCCAAATGCCAGGGGTGTGACCAGGCAATGTTCCGGGTCCCTCCATTTCGCCCTGGTTCGTTCTGTTGGATCGCTGACCGCGATCCAACAGAACGGATTGCTTCGCCGGCGGGCAACCGGCATTTGTGTATCCACCTCCTGGGTTCAGAGACAACGACCAGGGCGAAACGGAGGAACCCGGACCATTACTCTAGGCCATCCGCCCGCCCATGGGCGCCCCGCCCAGCAGGTGGAAGTGCAGGTGCGGGATGGTCTGCCCGGCATCGGGGCCGCAGTTGGCGACCAGCCGGTAGCCGCTGGCGGCGATGCCCAGCCGGCCGGCCAGCTCCTTGGCCACCAGGGCGATCCGACCCACCATCGGCGCCAGCTCCGGGGTCAGCGCATCCAGCCCGGCCACGTGCACCCGCGGCACCAGGACGATGTGCACCGGCACCTGCGGCGCGATGTCCTTGAAGGCCACCACGGCCTCGTCCTCGAAGACGATGGTGGAGGGGATCTGCCTGGCGGCGATCTTGCAGAACAGGCAGGTGGGATCGGTGTGCTCGGTCATGGGAAGCTCCTCGACCCCTTGATCATGCGCCAGTCCGGACGCGGGTCCAAGCCGGGCCGGGACCGTTCCGGATGGAGCCCCACCCGGGCTCAGACCCACAGGGCCCGCGGAACCCAGTCCCAGTCCCCGGCCCCCAGCCCCGGGTCCAGGGGCCGGAACATGGGCACCGAATCCAGGCGGCCCCGGCGGTCCTCCAGGACCGCCGGAACCGGCGGGGCGGCCTGAGGGGTCCGCCACAGCACCGTGCGCGGCAGTCCCACCAGCGCCGCCGTGCGCCGGGCGCAGGCCAGCAGCGCCTCGGCCTGGGCCGGCTCCGGCGCGTGCCAGAGCAGCATCGTCAGCTGGCCCTCCCGGTAGTCAGCCGACCACAGCGCCGTGGCCGCCCCCAGCCGCGCACCGCAGCAGCATGGCCGCGCCCGGCCCAGCAGCTCCGCGAAGATCCGCTCCCGTTCCAGGTGCCAGTCGATCTGCTCGGCCGTCGGCCAGACCAGATAGCCGGCCGCGGGGCGCGGGATCCGCGCCAGGGCCTCGGCCACCTGGTCGTCCCGCAGCAGCGCCACCCCGCCGTCCCTGGGGGCGCCGACCAGTGCCCCGAACACCAGGTTGAGCCCGGGCCGGGCCGCGAAGCCGGCCTTTTCGTAGGTGCGCAGGGCCACGTCGGAAAACAGCAGCAGGGCCTGGGCGTCCGGGTCCTCGCCGGTCAGGCGCGCCGCCAGCCGCGCCAGCATCTCCGTGCTGTGTCCGCGCCGGCGCAGGTGCGGTTCGGTGTACACGCTGGCGATACCGTAACTGTGCCCGGGCCGGGAGCCGGCGTCGCCATCCGGGCCGGGCCGGCTGTCCCGCATCCAGCTGGTCATGCGGTAGGTCTCGCAGCTGCTCAGCACCTCGCCGTTCTCGGCGCACAGGCACCACACCGCCCCCGCGTCCCGGGGCCAGGGGTGCCGGCGCAGCCGCTCGGCCGCGGCCAGATACAGCGCCATGGGCAGCTCCCCGCCCCAGGCCTCGAAGGTGGCCTGGTCGCGGTCGCTGGTGAGTTGCGGCGTGGCTTGGATCAGGATCATGGCGGGGGCGTCCCTGCTGGGGTCCGTGCTGGGCTCCAGCATAGGCCAGCCCGGGCCTCCGGCCTACCGGATATCAGGCCACCGGAATGACCCCCTTCTTGAGGATGAGGTTGCCGTACTTCACCGTCTCCCCGGTCATCACCACCGCGAAGGCCCGCTGGGCCCGCTCGTAGAAGGCGAAGCGCTCCATGCGGGCGATGGGCGGGGCGTCGGGCCAGTGGCGGTCCACCGCGGCCCGGAAGCTGGCTTCCACCCGGGGATCCAGGTGATCGCCCGGGGCCGGTTCCATCATCACCAGCGGATCCGGGACGAGCTCGTCCAGGTTGATCAGGCCGAGGATGCCGTCCAGCAGTTCGGGGATGCGGATACCGTCGGCGCGCAGCACCCGCCGGCCGAAGCTGTCGCCGCAGAAGAACGCGTCGGCCAGCACCAGTTCGTCCCCGTGGCCCATGCGGTGGAGCAGGGCCAGCAGATCCGGGCCGATGCAGGCGGGTATGCCGATCAACATGGAGACTCCTTGCGCGGGGCGGCAAGACCGGGGAATGGCGCGCGCCCGCAGGGACGCGCGCCGTCCATGGGCGACTATTGGTAGAGCACCGCGGCGATCTCGGGCTTGGTGTAGTTCTTGGCGTCGTAGTAGTAGAAGCCGGTGTCGATGATCTTGGGCAGCTTCTCGCCCTTGAGCGCCTTGACCGCCGCTTCCACGGTCTTGTAGCCCATGCCCACCGGGTTCTGGGTGATGGAGCCGGCCAGCAGTCCGCTCTTCACGTTATCGATCTGGGCCTTGCCCGAATCGAAGCCGATGGCCACCAGCTTGCCGGCCTTGCCCAGTTCGCGCACGCCGTTGGCCACGCCGTTGGCGCAGCCTTCGTTGGCCCCGAAGATGCCCTTGAGGTTGGGGTGGGCCAGGATGATGGACTTGGTGGCCTCCGAGGCCTGGAGCAGGTCGCCGCCGTACTGGATATCCACCACCTTGATCTGGGGGAACTTCTTCTTCATCTCGCCCACGAAGCCGTCGCGCCGGTCGATGTTGCTCTTGCCGGTCTGGTCGGCGGCGATGACCGCCACCTCGCCGGACTTGCCGATGAGTTCGGCCATCTTGTCCGCGGCCAGGGAGGCGGCGGCCAGGTTGTCGGTGGCGCAGGTGGTCACGGGGATGTCGCTCTTCACCCCGGAATCGAAGCCGATGACCGGGATGTGGGCGGCCTGGGCCTTCTTGAGCAGGGGCGCGGCGGCCTCGCTGTCCAGGGCGGCGAAGCCGAGGGCCTGGGGGTTCTTGGCCAGGACGGCGCTGAGCATGTCGATCTGCTTGTCGACCATGGTCTCGCTTTCGGGCCCCTCGAAGGTGATCTTCACCTTGTAGTCCTTGGCCGCCTTCTCGGCGCCGACCTTCACGGCCTGCCAGAACTGGTGCTGGAAGCCCTTGGAGATGAGCGGAATGTAGGTGGCGCCCTGGGCCGGGGCGGCCACGGGGGTGATCGCGATCAGGGCGGCGATGAGCCCGGTGCAGATGCCGATCTTCATGGGGAACTCCTTTCGGTTCGGCTCGGCCGGCTCCAGGGAAGCCGGACCGGACCGCTGGGTGGGAGCCGGCGCGGGCGCCGGCAGTGGGGTGGAATGCGGGACGTGCCGGGAATTCCGGACGCCGTGGAACGGTCATGCGGGACGTGCCGGATATTCCGGACGCCGTGGAAAGGTCATGCGCGAGGGGCGGAAGCTCCGGCCAGGCCGGCCTGGCCGCGGGAGCCCGGGCTGGTCCGGGGCTTGCGGCGGCGCAGGATGTCCAGGTAGACCGCGACGATGATGATCACGCCGGTCACCACCGTCTGCCATTCCTGGGGCACCGACAGGATGCGCAGGCCGTTGGTGAGGGTGCTGATGATGAAGGCGCCGATGATGGTGCCGAGGATGGTGCCTTCCCCGCCGGACAGCGAGGTGCCGCCGATCACCACCGCGGCGATGGCGTCCAGTTCGTAGCCCTGGCCCAGGGCCGGCTGGGCCGAGTTGAGCCGGCTGGCGATGATCAGCCCGGCCACCCCGCAGATGCCGCCGCCCAAGGCGTAGATCGCCATCTTCCAGCGGTCGACGTTGACCCCGGAGAGGCGTACGGCTTCTTCATTGCTGCCCAGGGCGAAGCAGTAGCGGCCCAGCAGGGTCTTGTTCAGCACCACCGAGGCCAGGATCGCCAGCACCAGCAGGATCAGCACCGCGTTGGGCAGGGGCAGGCCCGGCAGCAGCCTGCCCACCAGGGAATCCATGGAAATGCTGGTGAAGGCCGGGGTGTTGGTGAAGTAGATCGGCTTGGTGCCGGAGATCACCATGGACAGGCCCTTGGTGACCATCATCATGCCCAGGGTGGCGATGAAGGGCGGGATCTTCAGCTTGGCCACGAAGGTGCCGGTGGTGAGCCCGCAGACCATGCCGGTGACCGGCGCCATCACCACCCCCAGCCAGAGCGGCAGGCTCCAGAAGGTGATGAACACCCCCGAGATCACCGCGCAGAAGGTCATCAGGGTGCCCACCGACAGATCGATGCCGCCGGTGATGATGATGAAGGTGACGGCGATGGCCAGCACGCCGTTGACCGCCGTGGCCAGGAGGATCGAAAGCAGGTTGCTGGTCTGGAAGAAGTTGGGTGAGGCCAGGGAAAAGATCAGCACGATCAGGATGAGACTGGCGAAGGCCAGGAATTTCCTGCGGGTGTCGGGCGACACCAGAGCTGCGGCAAGCAGCCCGCCTTTGGATGGGGTCCGGGATTCAGCCATGCTATCCCCTTTCTGGGTGAGTGCCGTCGCCGATGCCGGCGACCATGGTTTCGCGCAGGGTGGCGTAGTACATGATCTTTTCCTGGGTGGCTTCGGCGCCCTGGAGCTCGCCGGTGATCCGGCCTTCGCACATGACCAGGATCCGGTGGCTCATGCGCAGGATCTCCGGCAGCTCCGACGAGATCATGATGATGACCTTGCCGGCCTGGGCCAGATCGTTCAGCAGCTTGTAGATCTCCTGCTTGGCGCCGATGTCGATGCCCCGGGTGGGCTCGTCGAAGATCAGCACGTCGCAGTCGCGGTTCAGCCACTTGGCGATGACCACCTTCTGCTGGTTGCCGCCGGACAGGAACTGGACCTTCTGGAAGATGCCCGGGGTCTTGATGGCCAGGGCGCGGACGTTCTGCTCGGCCACGGCGCGCATGGCCCGGTCGCGCAACCAGCCCAGGGGGCCCAGGTAGCGGGTCATGCAGGCCATCAGGGTGTTGTCGCCCAGGCTCAGCCCCAGGGCCAGGCCGAAGCGCTTGCGGTCCTCGGACAGGTAGCCGATGCCGCAGGCCACCGCGTCCCCGGGCTGGTGGATGTGCACCCGCCGGCCCTTGACCCAGATCTCGCCCGAGTCCACCGGGTCGGCGCCGAACACCGCCCGGGCCACCTCGGTCCGGCCCGCGCCCATGAGCCCGGCGAAACCCAGGATCTCGCCCCGGCGGGCGGTGAAGCTCACGTCCCGCACCGCCCGGCCACTGTTCAGGCGGCGCACGTCCAGGACCACCTCGCCGGCCGCCTCCGCCGCGCTGCCCCGGGCCGTTTCGAACAGGGTGCGGCCGACCATCATCTTGATGATCGCCTCCATGCTGGTCTCGGCGGTGGGCACGGTGCCCACGTACTGGCCGTCGCGCATGACCGTCACCCGGTCGGAGATCTGCTTGAGCTCGTCCATCTTGTGCGAGATGTAGACGATGCCCACGCCCTGGGCCTTGAGGTCGCGGATGATCCGGAACAGCTCGGCGATCTCGGCGGTGGTGAGCGAGGCGGTCGGCTCGTCCATGATCAGGACCCTGGACTTGAACGACAGGGCCTTGGCGATCTCCACCATCTGCTGCCGGGCCACGGTCAGGTCGCCGATGCGGGTGCGGGGGTCCAGGTCCAGGTTGAGCAGCTTGAAGTATTCCAGGGCCTGTTCGTTGAGCTTCGCCTCATCCACCAGTGCGCCCATGGCGCGGCGCGGCTCCCGGCCGATGAACATGTTCTGGGCGGCGCTCAGGTGGTTCATCAGGTTCAGTTCCTGGTGGACGATGCTGATGCCCAGGTGCTGGGCGGCCCTGGGGCTCTCGATCTCCACCGGCTGGCCCAGGTAGGTGATGGTCCCGGAATCCTTGCGGTAGATCCCGGACAGGATCTTCATCAGGGTGGACTTGCCGGCGCCATTCTCGCCCATGAGCGCGTGGACCTCGCCGGGCAGCAGCTCGAAGCGCGCCTCCGACAAGGCCAGGACCCCCGGGAAGGTCTTGACGATGTGCTCCATCCTGACCAGTGCCTCGCCCATGCTCACCCTCCCAGACGTACGGCGTTCCGAAGCTTCCGACGCGACCGGCCCGCCTGCGCAGTGCGGGGGGCCGGCACTTCCTGCCGGTCCCCGGCCCGGCAGGGGCGCCTCCATGCGGATGCGCCGACCCTCCGAACCGTGGGCCTCAGCAGCCCCGCCTGATGTGTCTTTTCAAGCCCATTGATGAAACCGATTTCATAGGCTAACCAAAGGCGATGTGCCGATCCAGCCTTTTTTGAAAATATTTTATACTGAATAATATCAGTGTTTAAGCAAATTTTCCGTTTTCGGCCCGAACCAGTCTTGCTAGCATGGTGAGCCGTCACGGTCTTCCATACGCTCATCCTGTGCAATCGATATTACCGAGGTACGCCATGGTTACGGTCTACGATGTCGCAAGGATGGCGGGCGTGAGCAGCGCGACGGTCTCCCGGGCCGTCAACAACCCGGATGCGGTGTCGCCCGACACCCTGGCCCGGATCACCCGGACCATCGCCACGCTCGGCTACACCCCCAACAAGATCGCCCAGAGCCTCAAGGCCAGGGCCAGCGACACGGTCGGGGTGATCATCCCGGACATCACCAACCCGTTCCAGGTCAAGCTGGTCAAGGGCGTGGAAAAGGTCCTGTCCGCCGCCGGCTACACCCCCATCCTGTGCGACACGGAGGAGAGCCCGGACAAGGAGGAGCGCTACCTGCGGGACCTCATGGACCGCCGCATCGACGGCCTGATCCTGGTCCCGGCCATGGACAGCCGGCAGGCGGTGGCCATGCTCAAGCAGCGCGGGCTGCCCACGGTGTTCGTGGACCGCCCCATCAGCCTCGACTTCGACTGCGTGAAGAGCAACAGCCTGTCCGGGCTTTCCCTCCTGGTGGGCCACCTGGTCGGGCGGGGCTGCCAGGACATCCGCATGATCGGTGGCCCCCAGGCCACGCTGGTGGGCCGGGAGCGCAACGAGGCCTTCCGGATGCTGCTTGAGCGCTACCGGCTGCCCTGGACCCCGGACTCCCTGGTGCAGGGCGATTTCACCCTGGACGACGGCCACCGCCTGGCCGAGGCGATGCTGCGCACCCGGCCCCTGCCCCAGGCCCTGGTTTCGGCCAACAACCTCATGGGCATCGGCGCGCTCAAGGCGATCCGGGAGGCCGGCCTGCGGCTGTCCGAGGATCTGGACCTGGTGGTGTTCGACGAACTGGGCGACATGGCCGAACTGCTGGAGCGGCCCCTGACCTTCGTGCGCCAGCCGGCCCTGGAAATGGGCGCCCAGGCGGCGACCATGCTGCTGGAGCGCATCCGCGGCGGCAACGCCCAGGCCCCGCGGTCCATGGTGTTCGAGCCGGTGCTGGTCACGCACTGACAGGTTCGGCCGGCATGCGTTGACCCTGCCGGGAACCGGGCCCAAGATAGCGTCCGGAAGGTTGTGGCCAACATCATGCCTTGGATGGATGTGTTCTTGGGGTGCCCCTGATGCCTCGGACCGGGGAGCGCCTGCGTCGAAGGGCATCCGCTTGGCCGGCGCGCGCCCGGTCCGTGCCCCGGTTCCTGGCCATGGCCTGCCTGCTGCTTGGATCCGGGCGGCGGCCGGCCCAGGCCCAGGTGCTCCGCTGCTTTCCCGCGGGCCAGCTCTACGACTACCGGTGGCGCCTGCTGGAACTGGCCCTGGCCCATGCCCCGGATGGCGAAGCCGTGCGCCTGCAACCCTACCCCGAGGACATCACCCAGAGCCGGAGCGTGCTGCTGCTGCAGTCCGGAGCGATCGACGTGCTCGCGTTGCCCACCAATCCCGCCCGGGAAGCGGAGCTGCTGCCCGTCCGCATCGATATCCTGAAGGGCATCATCGGCTTCCGGGTCCTCCTCGTGCGCCGCTCGGACCTGTCGCGCATCGCCCGCATGGACGACGCGACCCTGAAGCAGCAGATGGTCTTCGGCCTGGAACGGGACTGGGCCGATCTGCCGATCATGCTGGCCAACGGCTTCAAGGTGGAGACCACCACGATCTACGAAAGCCTGTTCGCCATGCTGGAAGCGGGCCGGTTCGACGCCTTCCCCCGGGGCCTCAACGAGGTCTACCGGGATCTGGCGGAATACGGGAAGCGCTACCCCGATCTGGTCCTGGAGCCAGGCAAGGCCTTGTATTATCCCTATCCGATCTATTTCTGGGTAAACCGGAATAACCTGATGCTGGCGCATCGGATCGAGCGCGGACTCACCCTGGCCCTGCGGGACGGGACCTTCCAGAAACTCTTCACCAGCTACTACGCCCAGGAGATCGCCATCATGCGCAAAGCGCCACGCCATGTGATCCAGGTGGGGAATCCCAACCTGCCCGCCGGCGCGCCTGGGCCGGACACCCGCTGGTGGTGGACCCCGAACCGCTGACCCTCGCCCATCCGGACCCCCCCATGCCCTCACCGCACCCCCTGGCGCGCCGCCTGATCCGGACCATGTTCCCGTGGTTCCTGCTGCTCGCCTTCGGCATGGTGGTGGCCCAGGTGACCGTCCAGTACTTCAGCGTCAACGCCGATATCGACGGCGACCTGGCCTCCCTGTGCGCCACCATCGAACAGCCGGTGGCGGACCAGGTGTGGGAACTTAACCTGCCCGCCCTGGGAGCGCTGACCGAGGGCACCCTGAGCCATTCGATCGTCTCCGGCGTCCAGGTCACCACCAGCGAAGGCCAGGTGCTGGTGATGAGCGGCCAGCTGCCCATGGCCCGGATGGGGAAGCCCTGGTTCCTGCCCAACCTCTACAAACAGGCCAGCCTGCCGCTCTACTTCCGCTCCCAGCGGGGGAGCCGGAACCGGATCGGCACCCTGAGCCTCTACTCCAGCCCCGGGGTGGTCTGGCAGAGGGTCCGCGCCGGCCTGCTCACGGCCCTGGTCAGCTCCATCGCCATGGCCCTGGGCGTGGGGGGCCTCTGCTTCGTCACCCTCCGGACCCAGCTGTCCCGGTCCGTGGCCGGCATCTCCGAGGCCATCGCCGGCTGGCAGTCCCAGCCCATGGAGCGGCCCGTGCCCCGGATCCAGTATCCCTACCGGGACGAACTGGGCGACCTGGTGCATGCGCTCAACGAGAACCGGGCCCATCTGGCGGCGTCCATGGGCGAACTCAACCGCCTCAACCGGAACCAGGAACTGATCATCGCGACGCGCACGGCGGACCTGCGGGAGGCCAAGGAGCGGGCGGAAGCGGCGGACCGCATCAAGTCGGCCTTCCTCGCCACCATGTCGCACGAACTGCGCACGCCGCTCAACTCGATCATCGGCTTCACCGGGATCCTGGTGCAGGGGCTGGTGGGCCCCCTCAATGACGAGCAGAAGAAGCAGCTCGGCATGGTCCGGGACAGTTCCAACCACCTCCTGGAGCTCATCAACGACGTGCTCGACATCTCCAAGATCGAGGCCGGGCAGCTGGAAGTGACGGCCCAGCGCTTCGATCTGCGCGAGGCCCTGGAAAAGACCATCCGGAGCCTGGGGCCCCTGGCCCGGAAACGGGGCATCGACCTGGAGCTGCGCCTGGCACCGGAGGTGGGCTCCCTGGTGGGCGACCGCCGCCGGGTGGAGCAGATCGTCATGAACCTGGCCGGGAACGCCATCAAGTTCACCGAGCAGGGTGGGGTCACCGTCGACTGCCGAGTCCAGGGGCCGGAGGTGGAAGTGCGGGTCCGGGATACGGGCATCGGCATCGGCCCGGAGGACCTCGGGCTGCTGTTCCGGCCATTCCACCAGGTGGATTCCGGCACCACGCGGAAGTACGAGGGCACCGGACTGGGCCTGTCCATCTGCAAGCGCCTGGTGGAACTCATGGGCGGCCGGATCTGGGTGATCAGCGCGGTGGGGGAGGGCAGCACGTTCAGCTTCGCCCTGCCTTTGCAGGATTCCGGCGGGGGGCAAGCATGAAGGGCACCATTCTGTACATCGAGGACAATCCGCAGAATTTGTATCTGCTGACGTTCATCCTGAAGGCCGCGGACTACCAGGTGATCCAGGCCACCAGCGGCGAGGCGGGCATCACCCTCGCCAACGCCCAGGCGCCCGACCTGATCCTGCTGGATATCCAGCTGCCGGGCATGGACGGCCATGCCATCGCCCGCCAGCTGCGCAGCAACCCGGCGCTTCAGCGCATCCCCATCGTGGCGGTCACCTCGTACGCCATGGTGGGCGACCGGGAAAAGGCCCTGGCGGCTGGATGCTCCGGCTACATCGAAAAGCCCATCGATCCGGACACCTTCGTGGCGCAGATCGAGGTCCATCTCCCCAGGCGGCCCGTGGCCACGAGCGGCGAATGAGCAGAACATGAAAACCATCCTGGTCGTCGATGATCTGCAGGAGAATCGCTACCTGCTGGAAATGACCTTCAAGGGCCTGGACTACCGGACCCTGACCGCCGAGAACGGCGCGGTGGCGCTGGACCTGGCCCGGAGCGAACTCCCGGACCTGGTGATTTCGGACGTGCTCATGCCCGTCATGGACGGGTTCGAGCTCTGCCGGCGGATGAAGACGGACCCGCAGCTGCGGGCCATCCCCTTCCTGGTCTACACGGCCACCTACACCGAGCCCGAGGACGAGCGCTTCGCCCTGGGCCTGGGCGCGGACCGGTTCATCACCAAGCCCCAGGACCCGGCCTACCTGGTGGCCGTGGTCCGGCAGATGCTGAACGAAGGGAGCCCACGCCTGACCCGGCAGATCCATGTGTCCTTCGAGACCGAGCTGAACTTCCTCCGCCAGCACAACGAGACCCTCTACCAGAAGCTCCACAAGAAGATGCGGGATCTGCGGGAAAACCAGCAAAGGATCCTGGAAGAACGGGCCAGCCTCCGGACGCTCATCCGGACCATCCCCGACCTGGTGTGGCTCAAGGACCTGGACGGGGTGTACCAGTTCTGCAATCCGCGGTTCGAGGCTTTTTTCGGCAAGTCCGAGGACGACATCTGCGGCAAGACGGACGACGCCTTCGTGGCCAGGGACCAGGCGGACTGGTTCCGGGATCACGACCGGGCGGCCATGTCGGCCGATAGGCCTTCGGTCAACGAAGAGTGGGTGACCTTCGCCGCGGATGGCCACCGCGAGCTGCTGGAGACCGTCAAGACGCCCATGCGGGACTCGGCCGGACGGATCGTGGGGGTCCTGGGCATCGCCCGGGACGTGACCCAGAGCCGGCTGGACCAGGAGCGGCTGCAGAGGCTCACCGAAGACCAGCAGGCCTCCGAGGAGAAGATCCTCCGGCTCAACGCCGACCTGGAGCATAGGGTCGCCGAACGGACCCGGGAGCTGGAGGCCGCCAACCGGGAACTGGAGGCCTTCGCCCATTCCGTTTCCCATGATCTGCGGGCGCCGATCCGGCACCTGGACGGCTTCCTGGAGCTGCTGGGTGAGCACCTGGGCGAGCACCTGGACGCGCAGGGCGGCCACCTCCTGGACATGGCCAAGCAGGCTGCCGTACGTATGGGCCAGCAGGTGGACGCCTTGTTGTCCTTTTCCCGCCTGGGCCGGGCCGAACTGCACGTGCTGGACCTGGATCTGGGCCAGGTGCTGGCCTCGGTGATCGAGGCGTTCCGTCCCGAATGGGCGGATCGCCGGGTGCGCTGGCAGGTGGGGCAGCTGCCGGCCATCCAGGGCGATCCCACCCTGGTCCACCTGGTGTTCCAGAACCTGCTGGCCAACGCCTTGAAGTTCACCCGGGGCCGCGCCGAACCCCTGATCCAGATCCAGGCGCTGGAAGGCCTGACCGGGGAGACCGGGTTCCTGATCCGGGACAACGGCGCCGGTTTCGATCCGGCCTACGGGCACAAGCTGTTCGGGGTGTTCCAGAGGCTCCACCGGGAAGCCGAATTCGAGGGTACGGGCATCGGTCTGGCCAATGTGCAACGCATCGTCAGCCGCCACGGGGGCCGGGTCTGGGCCGAAGGCCGGCCGAACCAGGGAGCCACCTTCTTCGTGGCCTTTCCAGACCGGAGAGTCGCCCCATGACGCCAGAACACCTGAAGATCCTCCATCTGGAAGATTCCCCCCAGGACGCCTTCCTCATCGCCACCCTGCTCCGCCAGGCCTTTCCCGGGCTGGAGCTCATCCAGGTGGACGACCGGGAAGCGTTCCTGGGCCAGCTCGCCGATCCGGATATCCGGATCGTGCTGTCGGACTATGCGCTGCCCACCTACGACGGCATCCGGGCCCTGGCCGAATCGCGCCAGATCCGCCCGGATCTGCCCTTCATCTTCCTGTCCGGCAGCATGGGTGAGGATCTGGCCGTGGAATGCATGAAGATCGGCGCCACCGACTACGTGCTCAAGTCCAGCCTCAAGCGGCTGCCCGCGGCCATCCACCGGGCCCTCGGGGAGACGGACCTGCGCCGGACCCTCAAGGAGGCGACCCGGGTGGCCAAGGTGGTGCCCTGGTACTGGGACGACGGGGACGACACGTGGCTGTTCGGCCCCCTGGCCATGGATGTCCTCGGCTACCCGGCTGAGCTGCTGCAGACCACCCACGGCTTCCTGAAGTCCAAGATCCACATGGAGGATCTGCTCCGCTTCGGCTCCTCGTTCCTGCTGGCCAGGGAGCGCGAGCGCATGGAATTCGATTGCCGGATCCTCCATGGCGACGGCCGGTGGCTGTGGACCCGGTGGACGGTGGGCTGGAGCCAGGGCCGATGCCGCGGCATCCTGCAGGACGTCACCGAGCTGCACGAGACCCGGGAAGCCCTGATCCAGAGTCAGCGGCTGGAGACCCTGGGCATGATGATCGGCGGCATCACCCATGACTTCGGCAACCTGGTGGCGGCCATGGGCGCTGCGGTGGAGCTGCTTTCCGCCACGCCCCTTACCGGCCCCCAGCAGAAGTACGTGGCCATTCTCGCCAAGAGCTGCGGACGCGCCAACGAGTTCAAGACCGACCTGCTCCGGCTGGGGCGCAAGGAGGACGCGCCCGTGCTGGTGCCCACCAGCCTCAACGAGGTCATGCAGGAGGCCGCCACCCTACTGGGCCATGCCCTGCCCGGATCCATGGAGCTCGCCCTGGCCCCCTGCGAGGACCTGCCGAAGGTCATGGCCATCCCCGCCCGGATCCTCCAGGTGCTCATGAACCTGGGGATCAATGCCCGGGACGCCATGGGCAGCCATGGCCAGGTGCGACTGCGCACCGGCCTGGCCCAGCTTTCGGAAGCGGAAGCCATGGAGAACAACCGCCCCAGCGGCCAATACGTGTTCATCGAAGTGGCGGACTCGGGGCCCGGCATTGCCCCGGAGGTCCTGCCCCACCTGTTCGAGCCCTTCTTCACCACCAAGGCCAAGGGGCTCGGCACGGGCCTGGGGCTGGCCATGGCGCGGGCCATCATCCACCAGCACGACGGGGTCATCCAGGTGGATTCCCGGCCCGGGGCCGGGGCCCGGTTCCGCCTGCTTCTGCCTGCCGGCCAGCCGCCGGCGGTCGGACCAGCATGACCGGACAGGGGGCATGATCGAGCACAAAGCGGGCCACATGCCCGACGGAGTGCGGGCCCAGGCTTGGCGGCGCGCCATACTCGGACCGGGGGCAGACGAGGATCACATCCGCATTCCAGTCCGCCGCGGTGTTCACGATCTCCAGCTCGGGGTATCCCTGGCGCAACAGCGGCTCCGCGTCCGGCCAACGTTCCAGTCCCGCCTTCAGGATGTCCTGGGATGCTTCGCTTTCTGCCGCCAGCATGTCCTGGATCACCGATTGACGATGCAGCGCCGGCCGCCAGAAGCGTTCACGGGTGCGATCGATATCCTTGCGCGGCCCGACGTCCATGACCGTCAGCAGGCCGATGGTCAGCGGTTCGGCCCCGGCGAACATCCGCGCGGCACGGCTCACCGGTTCGACATTGGTACCATCCAGGCAGCCAAGGATTCGCATCGTCTCCCCCCATCCCACATCAGATCACAAGCACAGCCATATGGTGCAGGCCCCCGCCAACAGCATCAAGGGCGTCACGAGAAGGCCCACTTTGAAGTAGTCCAGGCCGGAAACCTCCAGCTTCCGTTGCCGCAGGATGAGCAGCCATAGGATTGTCGCCAGGGATCCGACCGTCGTGAGGTTCGGGCCAAGATCACACCCGAGCATGGTGGCCGCGACGAAACCGTTCCTCAGGGCTGGCGTGGCGTGCTGGACGCTGCCGAGCGCGGAATTCATGACCACCGCCATGGGCACGTTGTTGATCAGGTTGGTGCCCAGGGCGGAGCCCAGCGTTCCCGCCAGCACCGCCCCGAAACGGGTGCCGCCGGACAGGTGCAGCAGCAGGTTGCCCAGCTTCACGGTGAGCCCGGTGTCCTCGACGGCCCGCACCACCACGAACATGCCCGCGATGAAACCGAAGATGGACCAGGAGACCCCTTTGCCCGTCTCCAGCAAGGTGGTCCGCTTCCAGCACAAACCACCCGCGAGGAGCAGGGCCGCCCCCGCTGCCGCCACCACGGAAAGGGGGAACTGGAAGGCGGAGGCGAGCACGTAGGATGGAGCCACCAGCGCCAGCACCCCGAGGGTATAGCGGAAGTAGGGTCTATGTTTCACCGCCTGGCTCAAGGTCGGCATGTGGTTGATGTCGAAGGTCCCTTTCAGCTGCCTTCGATAAAGCAGGCAGAAAACCGCGAGGTTGATCGCGATCACCACTAGGCAGGGAAGCAGGAGCAGGCGCAGAAACGTCGGCAGCGGGAGCGGGAATCGCGACATGACGATGATATTGATCGGGTTGCTGATGGGCAGCAGGAAGGATGCCGTGTCGGCGATGAAGGTGCAGGCGAACAGGTAGGGCAGGACGGGAAGCCGCAGCCTGGTGACCAGCACATAGACGATGGGCGTCAGGATGAGCGCCGTGGCATCGTTGGAGAAGATCATCGTGATCAGTGTTCCCAGGATGAACACATTCAGGAACAATCGGGCGGCGCTCGCTGCAGCCAAACGGGCAGCCTGAACCGCCAGCCAATCGAACAATCCAGCAGTCTCCGCCAGCGCGGACAAGGTCATCATCCCCAGGAAGAACAGAAAGGTATTCCAGTCCCGGAGCAGGGTGAGGGCGGCGTCCCCGGGACGGACCAATCCCAGCAGAAGCAGCACGGCCGCCCCCCCCATGGCGATCTGGGACTCGTTCCAGCGGAAGGGCCGAACCATGATGCCGACCAGGGTCAGGACGCCGATGCCCGAGGTGAGCAGGGTCCGCCACAGCTCTGACAGCGGGAAGAACAGGAGCACGGGGTACCTCATTCAAGACGGAAGGGGGGTCACGCCAAAGGGTCGCTGTGCGTCTCCGGCACGAAGCGCGAGGATTGGATCCTTTGAATTATTCAGAATGGCGTAAGGATCCATTGCGTTGGCCAGCGCCGATCTCGGGCAGGGCGCCCTGGCCGCGCAGCCAGGCCTGCTCGGCGAACGCGAGCATCTCCCGGTCGCCCCGGCTGTCGCCGTAGGCGTAGGCCACGCGGGCAGGCTCGTCGCCGAACCACTGCCGAAGCCGGCGGACCTTTTCCGGCCCCCAGCAGTTCGGTCCGGCCAGCCGCCCCGTGAACCGGTCGTCCCGGAACTCCAGTTCGGTCGCCAGCACGGCGTCGAACCCGGCCTGGGCCGCCCATCGCCGCAGGTACAGGCCGGGCGAAGCGCTGACCAGGACCCTCAGGTGGTCGAGCTGGCCGTGGGCCCGGAGCCGCTCGGCCATCTCGGGCCGCACCAGGGCCGGCAGGCGCTGCTCCACATACCGCCGCGCGGCCGCCTCCAGCGCGGGCCGGGTCCAGCCGCCCAGCGTGGCGGCCAGGAAGTGCGCCTTGGCCGAACCCCGCCCGCACAGATGGGCGAGGGCGCCCAGGAGCCACGGCGCCGCGCACAGCGCCCCGGCGGCGTACCGAACCGGTCCCACGGTGAAGCGGACGAAATCACGCAGGCTGTCCGAGGTGGTGAGGGTGCCGTCGAAGTCGAAAGCAGCCACGGTCCGGCCCGCCCCGAGCGGCGGGACAGGACCCGGGAGACTGGCGGCGGTTTCCGGCATGTCCCCATGATGCCCTGATCAAGATCTTTTGGGTTGACTCTCCCCGGCAGATTGGCCACCCTCGAACTTGGTCCTGGACCGGAAAGGAGGTTGAGATGGAAAATCGTGAACAAAGCGAACCTCCGTCGTGCAGCCTCCGTCCGAGGTCCTGAGCCTTTCCAGGTGATTGGGCGAACGGCTGATCGACCAGACTAGGGCTGGACGCGATCGGCTTGGGGTGCGGAACGGTATGCTGGGCGCGGTGCGGATTCCCCCGAGGGGTGGGACGCAGCCTTCATATCATGCCCATCCAGCCCAGCCACGAGGCCGCAGCACTCCGGATGGAGGTCCTTGCGCATCCTCGGCCTCGGTCGGGACAGTGGGCTTCCGCTTCCAGAGCGAGGAGACGGTCGGACCCCGGGAGACCCCGGGTCCGGAACCTGTTCTGGACGTCAGCCGCCGATAACAGCCGGAATCCAGCGATTGGACGTCCTGTGGGCCCGTGCTTGCCCGGACCGGCTCCCGGCGCGGGGGCTCGGCACCAGCAGCCTATTCCCCATCCCCCTTCGAAAGCCGCCGCCATGACCCACCTGAACGATGTATCCAAGGCCGCTCCAGGTATTCAGCCCCAGCCCGGGGACTTCCTCAGCCGCACCCGGGTGGTGAAGTCGCCCTGGATGCAGCGCCTGCTCACCTTCCTCATGGTGTTCGGCCCCGGCCTGATCGTGATGGAGGCCGACAACGACGCCGGCGCCGTGTCCACCTACACCCAGGCCGGCGCCCAGTACGGCCTGAAGCTGCTGTGGCTCCTGATCCTCCTGCTTCCGGTCACCTACTTCTGCCAGGAGATGGTGGTGCGCCTGGGCATCGCCACCGGCGAAGGCCACGCGGTGATGATCTACAAGCGGTTCGGCAAGTGGTGGGGCCGGTTCTCGCTGTTCGATCTGCAGCTGGTGAACTTCTTCACCCTGGTCACGGAGTTCGCCGGCATCAGCCTGGCCTTCGCCGCCATGGGCGTATCGCCCTGGGTGTCGGTGCCCGCGGCCACGGTCGGGCTCATCACCCTGGTGCTCACCGGCAGCTACCTGCGCTGGGAGCGCATCACCATCCTGCTCTGCCTGCTGGACGCCACCTGGTTCCTCCTGGGCTGGAAATCCGGTTTCGGCGCCGCCCAGGTGGCCCGCAACAGCGTGCTCCCGTCCCTGCCCGACGGCGGGCTGAGCTTCGACTATATCTTCCTGGTGATCGCCACGGTCGGCACCACCATCGCCCCCTGGCAGCTGTTCTTCCAGCAGAGCTGCGTCGCCGACAAGAAGCTGCGCTTCAAGGACCTGAACGCCTCCCGCTGGGACACCTTCATCGGCGCGGTGTTCACCATCCTGGTGGCCGGGGGCATGATGCTGGTCGGCGCCATGCTGTTCCGGGACCACGCGACCTACAGCGATCCGGCCCAGCTGGCCCAGGCGCTGGGGGCCCGCCACGGACGGTTCTTCCAGTCCGCCGTCCTGATGCTGATGGTGAACGCCTCCATCCTGGGCACCACCACCGTCTCCCTCTCCAGCGCCTGGGCCTGGGCCGAGGTGCAGGGCTGGGACCGCAGCCTGCAGCTGAAGTTCAGGGAGGCGCCGGGGTTCTACCTGACCTACATCGGGGCCACGGTGGCGGCGGCCAGCGTCGTGCTGATCCCCCGGGCGCCCCTGCAGGTGATCATCATCGGGGTCCAGGTGCTGGCCGGGGTCATGCTGCCCAGCGCCCTGGTGTTCCTGCAGATCCTGCTCAACGACAAGGAACTGCTGGGCGAGCCGTTCGTGAACCGCCCCTGGAACAACCGGATCAACTGGGTGATCATCGCGCTCATGTTCGCCCTCTCCGCCGTTCTGGCTGCCCAGGTGCTCCTGCCCGGCCTGTTCCCGGCGTCCGCCGCCTGACCCTTTCGCACCCATCGCCCCCATCGCACCCATCGCCCCCTCACGGAGATCACCATGACCACCCAGACCGAAACCTTCGAAACTTTCATGGATCAGCAGCCCGTGCAGCCGACCTACAGGGTCATCCACCCCCTGTACGACACCCCCGAGGTCAAGCGCAGCGTGGACGGACTGGGCCCCATCCAGCTGAGCCGGGGCGGCAGGGCCGCCCTGGTCGCCCTGCGCTTCTACCTCCTGGCCGTCATGCTCATGGGCGGCTACCGGGTGGTGACCCTGGCGCACCACCTCAAGCACTGATAAACCTTTTCTTGTCCCGGAACGGTTCCGCAGGAGAGCATCCATGAAGCAGCTTGGCCCCACCCTCGCCCTTGCCGCCGTGCTGCTGGGCGCCCCCCTGACCGCCCAGGCCCCCCCCGCGGCGGCGGCCGCCGCAGCGCCCGAAGCCGCCGCCCCCAAGCCCCTGCGGGAACTGTTCACCACCGCGGCCGGGGTGACCGATCCGGCGACGGCGCTGCTGACGGTGGGCTCGCAGACCAGCTACGCCCGGGACCGTTCCCAGGCCCAGCGCTTTCCCGCCCAGGTCTTTCTGGGGATCTGCCCCTGGCTCGATCTGCGGGCCAGCTGGAGCGGCCCCACGACCCTGAAGGATCCCCGGGGCGCGAGCCAGAGCGGCGGTGGCGATCCGCTGTTCGGCGGCCAGTTCCAGGGCCTGCACCAGGACCGGGCGGGGGTGGATCTGGGCCTGGCCTACTGGCACAAGCTGCCCCGGGCCAGCGTCGAGAAGGGCATCGGCACCGGCAAGGCCGATGACACCCTGCTGGTGACCGCCTCCCGCACCGACGGGCCCTGGGAAGTGGACATGAACGGCGGCGCCAACTGGCTCGGCCGGACCGACGCGGATGGCCGCTGCCGCCAGGGGGCGCTGTCCCTGGCGCTGACCCGGACCTTCGGCGCCGGCTGGAACGCGTCCCTGGACACCTACGCCCTGGCCGCCACCGAGCTGGGCCCCCGGAGCGTCACCAGCATCCTGGCCGCCAGCCGGGACCTCACGCCCAGCCTGACCGTGGACCTGGGCGCGGAGGCCGGGCTCACCCGATCCGCGGAACGCCTGGCCCTGGATGCGGGTCTGGTGTTGCGGGTCGGACACCTCTGGGGCCAGAAATAGGGATCCTCCCAGGCCCGGCTCCCTTCCCCACATCCGTTAAGGCTGACTTAAGTTTTCGGGTCCAAGCTAGGGGCGACTCAACGCGGGCGCAGGCAGGGTCGCGCCCCCCTCCCGAGGAAGCCTCCATGCCAGAAGCGCCCGCTACCGTTACCCTGGGCAAGGTGCCCGAAGTGACCCTGCTGTTCTGGGTCATCAAGATCTGCGCCACCACCCTGGGCGAGACCGGGGGCGACGCGGTGTCGATGTCCATGAAGCTGGGCTACCTGGTCAGCACGGGGATCTTCGCGGTGGTGTTCCTGGTGGCGGTGGCCGCGCAGATCCGGGCCCGCCGCTTCCACCCCCTGCTCTACTGGACCACCATCGTCGCCACCACCACGGTGGGCACCACCCTGGCGGACTTCGCTGACCGTTCGCTCGGTATTGGCTATGCCGGCGGCTCCGCGCTGCTCCTGCTCTTGCTGGTCGCCTCCCTGGCCTTGTGGTACCGCTCCCAGGGCACGGTCTCCTTCCGGTCGCTGGCTTCGCCCCGGGCCGAACTGTTCTACTGGGTGACCATCATGTGCTCCCAGACCCTGGGCACGGCCCTGGGCGACTGGACCGCGGACACCGCCGGACTGGGCTACACCGGCGGCGCCATCCTGTTCGGCAGCATGCTGGTGCTGGTCGCCGCGGCCTTCGCCTGGACCCGGCTGTCCCGCACCGCCCTGTTCTGGGCCGCCTTCATCCTGACCCGCCCCCTGGGCGCGGTGCTGGGGGATTTCCTGGACAAGCCGGTCCAGGCCGGCGGACTGGCCTTGAGCCGCTATGCCTTGTCCGGAGGCCTGGTCGCGTTCATCCTGGTCTGCGCCCTGCTGTTCCACCAGCGAGCAGCGGAAGAAAGCCACTGACCATCCAAGTGGACGAGGAGGTTGGATGCGGATCCTGTTGGCCGAAGATACTGGTGGACGATGCTCATGGCCGGGGCCCTGGGCACCGTGGTGGGGGACGACGTTTCCTTCGGCCTGGGGCTGGGCAACCTGAGGGCCGGGCTCGACTAGGCACGGTTCGGGATGCAGGTAGCCCTATGGGAGGATGCCGGTCCCGGATGGCCCTGCCCGCTCCGCTGCCCTCCCGATCCCGCGCAACATGCCGGAGAACACCAGTTGATGGATCGGGAACAGGGCGGACCAGTATGCCTGGCCCCAGAAACCCACCGGATCGAACATGGCCGTCTGGCGGATGCTCGCACCGTCGCCGTCGCGGGTCACCTCGAATTCCAGCCAGGCGCGGCGTCAGCAGGGGCATCCTTTCCACCAGGGCCCGGATGAGTTCGAAGGAGAGGCTGCCGGAGCCCAGCACGACCGAGGCGCGCAACTCCAGCACCGGGACCCCGCGTCGGCGCAGCACCTCACCCACTTCCCGGCGACTCCGGAGATGGCGGGACAGGCCGGCCTCCTCGCCGCTGAGTCCACCAAGGTAGATGATCCGCTGAACGCTGGCTAGCCTGGCGGCGTCGCCGAAATGCCCGGCGGCGCTCCGGTCCTCCGCCTCAAAGGCACCGGTGGAGCCCATGGAGTGGACCAGGTAGTAGGCGGTATGGACACCATTGAGCGCCTGGACCAGCCCCCGGGGCTCCAGCAGGTCGCCGGCCACCACCTGGGTCCTGGCCCCCACCTTCGCCTGGAGGAACTCGGAACGACGCGCCAGGCAGCGTACCCGCCAGCCGGAGCAGCGGATCTCCCCTTCCAGCATCACCACCAGCCAGATTGCGTACGGGCCAACAGCTCGCTCAGCTTACACCCGGCGCAGGGCTGCGCTGCGGAACTGCGCGAACACGGTGGAAACGGCAGGAGGCCTGACCGGAGCGGGGTTTCCCCCAGGCCCGACGAAGCCTCCGGATCGGCCCGGCATGGGCGCCCGGCGCATGCAAAAACCCGGTATTCGCGAGGCTGTTTCCTAGTGTTGCGGGCCCACCCTGGCCCAGGCCAGCCAGCCTTGGTCCACCCAGGACAAGCTCATGGAGATGGGCTTTGCCATGTCCATCGTGATGGACTGGGGCAAAAAATGGTCCGCGGGGGGCCCCCGTCACGAAGAAAACCCGGTCCTGGGCCTGCATCCCAGCAATGACGCCATAAACAACTACTTCATCTCCAGTCTGGTTCTGCATGCCTTGATTGCCGATCAGTCAGTTGCATGGGAAATGGCGAACCGCATGGCAGGCCGCCTGGATCGGCCTGGAACTGGGAACCGTCCAGCGGAACGATGCGCTGAAGTCGTTGTTCAAGCTGCAAGGGACGCCTTGACAGTTCAGGAGTGACACAATAAGCCACCCCGCAAGCGGGGCGGGCGCAGTTGGCCTCGGAATCCTTCCGCTAAGAATCTAAAGTCTACGTCCGCCGCGTCACCACGGAGATGGGTTCCCGGATCCCCCCGAGCCGGGCGAAATTGCGCAGCTTCTCCAGGTGGGTCAGTCCAAGTCGAATACCGGACGGGACCAGCAGCAGGCCGGCCGCGTTCTGGATATCGCCATTGAGGAGGTCGCCGATCCGAAGCTCCTTAAGAGACACATCCAGGATCTCGGTTTCGTCCTCCGCCGGCTCCATGCTCTTGAGGACCCGGGCGAGGCAGCGCACCAAGGCCAGGTCATACCAGGCAGTGCGGAATTCCATCTCCACCAGGGCCGCCTTGGAACTGCCCTTGCTCGCCAGCAGGTTCAGGTAGTCGGAGGCGACCCTGAGCACCCGTCCGCCCTGGGGAATGTCAGGCCCCCTGAGGCCATCGGCTGGAAAGCCAGAACCATTGTAGTTCTTGTTCATGTAACAGATTGCCTCAGCCACCTGTTCCAGACGGGGGATGTGCCGAAGCAGGTTGGAACCGATCTCAGGGACCCGGTTGGCGACCTCCCGTTCGGCACTGTTGAGAAAGGCGCCCGTATGGATCTTGGAGATCAGGGCATTCGGGACCGTGAGGATACCGATCTGGCTCAGGATGGAGGCGATCCCCAGCACCCATGGTTCCGGCATGGCCAGCTCCCGGGCCATGCCTTCGGCCATTTCGGCCATGGTCTGGGCCCGGCCGAACGAGATGGGGTCCAGGATGCTGAGCATCTCCACCAGCAATGCCAGCGTTCCCTTGAGGGTCCGCTCCAGCAGCTGCTTTTCGGCCGAGACCAGTTCATGCTGCCGGATCCCTGCCTGCAGGGCAAGGGCCAGCACCTCGGAGTCGCAGGGTTTGGTCAGGAACCGGAAGATGGTGCCTTCGTTCACCGCCGCCATCGCGGTCGCCTGGTCGGCGTTACCGGTGAGCATGATCCGGATGGTATCCGGGTACAGCTCGCTGGCCTGTTTCAGCAGTTCCACCCCGTCCATGCCGGGCATGCGCATATCGGACACGATGACCGCGTACGGCTCCGGGGTGTCCATGAGGGCCAGGGCCTCGGCCCCCCCCAGGGCGACGTCCATGGCGAACCTCCGCCGAAGGACCCGGGTGTAGGCCTGCAGCACGTTGCTTTCGTCGTCCACCAGGAGAACCTTGTTCGGCATTCCCGCTCCCACTTCACTCGCTGCTCACCTGCACGGGTTCCAAGATATCCGGGATCTCCACCAGATCGCGCAGCAGGACCAGACTGGCGATGAGCATGCCTGGTCAGCCCTGGGCAGCCCCATCCGGATCCTCCGCCTGGCCGTGGATCACCTGCCGCCAGGCCCCCAGTCGGTCCGCGAGCTCCAGCCTTCCAAGGGCGCTCATATCGAACCGGCCGCTGCGGAAGAGGGCATTGCCGCCCAGTTCACCGGCCAGGATATCTGCCGCGTACACTGCCACTTCTGGGGAGAATCCAGGCGCCAGCAGGAGGTGGGGGCTGTGGTGCAGGCTGACGGTTCTGAGCACCTGGGCCGGAAGGCCCCAAAGCCCCAGCAGGTAGCCGCCCACTTCAGCGTGGGTGACGCCGAACGCCTCCTGTTCCACCGCCGTCAGGGGCACTTGTTCGGCCAGAAGGACTTCGGCGGCGCGGTCGTAGGCCTCGGGAAAATGGGAGGCCAGGACCAGGATGCCCACATCCTCCAGGATCCCGCCCGCAAAGACCTGATCCGCCTCTTGTCGGCTGCCGCCCTCGGCCAGGGTGATGGCCTTGGCCCCGTTGGCACACACCAGGCTGTGGCGCCAGAGATCCTGCAGGTCGAGGTGCCGGGTTTTCAGGGGCTCGGCCCGTTCGAAGATCGAATTGACCAGCACCAACAACTTGACGGTTTCGATCCCCAGGAAGGCGACCGCCTCGTGCGGGGTGACAATGGTCCTGCGCAGCCCGAAGAACGCACTGTTGACGATTTTCAGGACCTTGGCGGTCATTCCCATGTCCACCTGGATGATGTCGCCCAGCCGATCGGTGGTGCTGTTGGGGTCGGCCAGAGCCTGTTCCAGTTCAAGGAACATATGCGGGGCGGATGGGAGATTGTCGATGGACCCAAGCAGGATCTTCACCTTGTCGGAGATCGGGCTCTCCCCCACCTGGCAAGCCTCCCTGACCACTTCCTTCAACTCCTCAGGATTGCAGGGTTTGGAGAGATACTGGTGCGCGACTCCCAGGCACTGGGAGACCATGTCGGCATCGGCGTGACCGGAAAGGATCAGACGGATGGTCATGGGGAAGCGATGTTGGATTTCCTTGAGCAATTGGGCGCCGTTCATGACCGGCATGCGCATATCCGTGACCACCACGTCGAACGCCTGCTTTGCCATGGCCTCGAGGGCCTTCTCGCCACCATCCACGAAGGCCGTGTCCCAGTCATCCCGCATGGGGCGAAGCACCCGCTGCAGGCCCTGGAGGATCATGGGGTCGTCATCGACAAAAAGGATTCTCTTTTTCATGGTCCGTTCCCCAGCCTTCAGGATGGACGTTGCGCGCCCGAGGGCGCAGCCGAGTGAAGGGGTAACTGGACCAGAAAGCTGGTACCGATGCCCACTTCGGATTCAAGCGTGATCTGCCCATGGTGCCGCTCAACCACCGTGGAGTAGGCGATGGCCAGGCCCTGGCCGGTCCCCACTCCGACTGGTTTGGTGGTGAAGAACGGATCGAAGACACGGTTCCGGATCGCCTCGGGGATTCCCGCACCATTGTCCGTGAATCGCAATTCCGCATTCTGGTCTGCGCAATCGATGGCGATGGTGATGTGCCCATCGGAAGGGTCGCCTTGAGCCTTGCGGGCACTGATGGCATGGGCTGAATTGACCACGAGGTTAAGCACCAGTTGGCCGATTTCGTCGCGAAGGCATGGCACCAGGGGCAGGTCCGGGGCGACTTCTATCTTCAGGTCCGCCACGGACTTCCATTCGTTCTGGGAGACAATGACCGCCGTTCGGACAATGGTTTCCAGGTTTTCCGGCTGGATCACCTCCCCTGAGGAATGGGAAAAATTCTTCATCGCCTTGACGATAGTAGCGATTCTAGCGATCCCGTCGATGGACTGGTCGAGGGCCATGGGGATCTGTTCGCGCATGAAATCGAGATCGGCCTCCTCCGTCTCGGCGGCAAACGCTGAGATCACCCCGGGAGCGATGGCGCCGGACTTGGCCGCACCCGCGATGGTTTGGGCCAGATCCAGCAACCGGAAAAGCGGGGCAAACGAATTGCGCACGAAATTGACATTGTCTGAAACGAACTGGGTCGGCGTGTTGATCTCATGGGCGATTCCGGCCGCCAGTTGGCCGATGGATTCCATCTTCTGAGCCTGCAACAACCGGGTCTGGGCCATTTTTAACTGCGAGAGCGCCTCCTCCAGCTGGGCCCGTTCCCTGGCCAGCTCCTGGGTCTTGCGCGCAACCACCTTTTCAAGCGAAATACTCTGTTCCAGGGTATTCAACATGGTGGTCTGGGGGACGTTGGCCTCCAGTTGTCGCGCGATGAGCACCTTGATGGTCTTTTCCCGGGCCGCCAGCTTCCGCTCCAGATATGCGATCCGGGCCAACCCTGATCCCAGGGACGGATCAGCCTGGGCCGAACCCGCGTCTGAATGAGCTTCGGCGGGGTTCATCGGGCCTCTTCCCGGCCCAACGCAATGCCCGTGAGGGTCTGGTTCACATGAAGGCCGTTGATCTGTTCCCCATAGGTGGAGAAACCGAAGACCCGGTTCCGCGCCAGGTACTCCCCCACCGCCCGGTCCAAGCCCAGAGTCTCGAATTCAAGCCGGCGCAAGATGCAATCGCAGACCAGGATGGCGATCGGGTCCGGAACCGATTTCATCAATTGCTCAAACACTGTGTCGAGTGCCGCGAACGGATCCGTGCATTTCCCGATGGTGACCACCCGGCCGGTATCGATCGCGCAATAGAGCGTTAGCGACAAGTCCGGATTCACCTTGGCGATAGATCGAACGAAATGGTCCTCGCCAATCCTCAACAATAGGGGATGGCCGGAAAACGCCAGCGGGCTCAAGTCCTCCACCCGCATCCCGATGGATTCGGCATAGACTTCGGCGGCCGGCTCGCCGTTGAATTCGCGAATCAGCCGACTGTCCGGGTCAGAATCCGTGATGACCAGATGAATGCCGCTGGGGGTGAAGTGTTTCAGCATGAATGGGACAACGGGGCCCTGCGCCTGGCAGGCGGCAAACACCGCGGCATCCGAGCGGAACTGCCCATCGAAATAGACCTGGGTCTTCTGGAAGGCCAGATCGTCCCCCGCGGAACCACCGATGATCGGCACATCGTCCAGCGCCTGATAAAGAGCTGACGTGACTTGTTCTTCCATCATCGACAAGCCATCAATAACCAGGAACCCGAAGGCGTGTCCACCGCCCGGGGCCGAAATGGACTCCCTGAAGGCCGCCGAGATCCGAAGGGCTTGACTGCGGTAATCAGACAGGGGCTGGATCAAGTGCGGGACCACCTTCAGGCAACCGCCCCGAAGGCTCATCGCAGTCATGCCTCCGCGCTGAAACCCCCCAGGACCAATCTGGCCGGAAGAACTGCAGGCGATGATGGGACATGGAAAAGTAGCTCGCAGCCTCTCGGCCACGCGCTTGAGGTCGTAGACCGGGGAACAGAACATGAATATGACATCCAGATCGGGACCTCCGATCTGCTCGGCAAGGTCCGCTACCGCCTGGGCAGCGTCAGTTGCGAGGGTTGCTCCTTGTCGGGCTGAGTTGGGCATGAACAACCTTCCTCCCTGTGGTATCGGCCCGGTGCCCCATTCCTTGACTCCGTTGCGTCCTGGAAGGCCGAATGGAACGCACAAGCGTCTCCATGGCCAGGGCGGGCCGTTCCTGTGCGACAATCTCACCGCTGAACCATTTCGAAGGCAAGCCTTCGTCGCGCGCAACATGGGGAAGAACATGGGGGTTGGCCGAGAGCAGCATGCGGGCACGGGCCTTCCGGGGATCCTGCCGCAGGATGTCCCATGAAGAAGAGGATCCTATTTGTCGATGACGACCCCATGATTCTGCTGGGACTGCAAAGGGCATTGCGGTCCATGTGTGTTGAATGGGAGATGCGGTTTGTGGAGAGGGGCTGTGACGCCCTCGCAGCCATGGCGGAAGGGGCTTTCGACGTTGTCGTTACCGACATGCATTTGCAGGATATGCACGGATTGCGCCTTCTGGCGGCAACAAGGGCAAGGTTTCCGCGAACCGTTCGCCTGGTTCTTTCGGGAGACGCCGAGTGCGACCTGGCCGCTTCAGACCTGGGGATCGCTCAGCAGTTCTTGAACAAACCCTGCTCGCAGGAAGATCTTATATTTGCCATTAAAGACATCTTTAAAAAACAAGATAGCAGGAATGAGCCCATTGAATTGTGAGGCCGCCGCCCACCTGGATCAGGCCCAGCAGGGGGGCGTCGTCAGGTTCGAGTGGACCAGCCTGTTGCCCGACGGCCGGACCATCGTCACCGACGTCCGGCTGGCGCTCCTGGCCCCGGGCGGCGAGCAGCTGATCCAGCGCGCGGCGGTGGCTATCACGGAGCGCAAGCGGTCCGAGGCGGAACGCCGGGAGGCCGAAGCCCAGGTCCGGCTGGCCATGGAACTCGCCCGGGCCCAGCCCCGGATCCGCCTGCTGGCCAAGCCCTTCGACCTGGCCGAACTCCAGGTCCGGCTGGGGGAGCTCATGCTGCAGAAGGCCTGATCGGAGCGCGGTGGCCTCTGCCAGGCGAAGGCTTCGGGTCGGCCCGCCGTGGGCGGCTGATGCCTGCAAAAAATCGACATTCGCAATGGCATCACCTATTGCCCAGGCCCCACCCTGCCGATAACACTGGCATAAGCACCGAACCCGGGGCGGTTCCCGGTCCGGCCCATTCCCACCAGGTTCCCAGAAAGGGATGCCCACGTGACCTCAACCATAAAATGGCTGTCGATCCTGTTTTTTGCCACCCTGGCCCAGGCCAGCCAGCCCTGGTCCACCCAGGATAAGCTCATGGAGATGGGCTTTGCCACATCGATCGTGATGGACTGGGGCCAGACCCGGGATATCCAAAGGTGGTCCGCGGGGAACCACCGTCACGAAGAGAACCCCATCCTGGGGGGGCATCCCAGCAATGACGCCATAAACAACTACTTCATCTCCAGTCTGGTTCTGCATGCCCTGATTGCCGATCAGTTGCATGGGAAATGGCGAACCGCATGGCAGGCCGCCTGGATCGGCCTGGAAGTGGGAACTGTCCAGCGGAACTATGCGCTCGGGATCCGGCTGAATTTCTGATGGCAGCGGGTGCAAGCCGGGGGAAGTCCTTCATTCCGGATGGTACTCGGGGTCGGGCGTGGGCTGCGATGAAGGATCAGGCAGGCCCTGGACGGCAGGTTCGGGCGCGGAATGCAGCAGGTAGTCCCCCTTCTGGACTTCGACGGGCCGGTTGCAACCCGGGGAAAGGGCGAGGCCGCACAAGCCGAGGACAGCCAAGGTCGTGGATGCGGCAAACCCATACCTGTTCATGAATCCTCCTGGCCGGCACAGCGTGGGAAACAGCACGGAATGCCGCTTCAGGCACGTCATGATGGGTCGAATGCGGTGCATCCTTACTGATAGTGGACCTCGACGGCGACCGTCGCGGGTTCCCCTGTTTTATCTCTCAGGACTTCAAGCAATTTAACCTTGGCGCCCACCTCGATATCCACATTCACCGGAAACAGCCCCTGGGTCTTGATGTTCTTGCCATGCACATAAATGGCCTGGATATGCACACTGACCCTGCTTTGATTGTTGTAGGTCACGCTCCCGACCACATCGTCGTTCTGGTCATGTCCCTGCGTATCAACATAGATTCCTTCCGGCCCGATGTCCCGCGCCAACGCCGTATCGGAACCGGAGGGCTCCAAGGCGGCGGCCAGGGTCGCCTGGCCGGGTTTCGGCATGCCCCCCTCGGCAGGCACACTCATCCCGCCCGACATCCACCAGACAGATCCAAGCAAGAGCCATGAGAACAGTTTCAGCTTCATCGTGCACCTGGGGCGGAAGGAACGGACGTGAAACGGGAACGCAACAAACGACCGGTCATAAGGACGACCGGCCTGGGCGCCCTTCCCGCGATCGCTACCGATCACCTGGGCCTCAGGGAAGCACATCCGATGCCAAACGATAAGGGTGGTCCTGTTCAGCCACTTACAAAATCGGCTCGCGGGAATGTGGTATGAAGTCCATCAGAACGAGACAGAGGACCGGGCTCGCCCTGAAACCGGAGGGGCTGCCCCGCCTCGGGCCTCCGCCATGGCGGCCGTTCGGGTGCCTCCATCATTCCACGAAGACCTCCAGGCACAGGTCCTGCCGCCCTGGCTGGCCGGTTCTTCCAGGAAGGTCACCCAGACACAGGTGGCGCTCAGGGTCAGATTCCCAGCGCCTGAAGCGCGCGATCCAGTTCGGCCTCGCTGCTGACGTAGGCGATCTGCTCGACCTTCAGCTGGTTCAGGTAGACCAGGGTGAGCATCCCCGCCTGGGTCGGGAGGTTCCGGGTCGGTCCGGGGCCCACGTCCAGGAGGAGGGGAAAGGGATGCCGCCGCATCCGCGGCCTGGCGACGGCCCAGGCGATGACGCTCGGCATGGCGCTGATGTCCAGGATGAAGCAGGCGTGCCGCTCGGCCAGATAGGAGCCGCCCTCCCGGTCCAGCACCCGGAACGCCATCCGGGTCAGGCTCCGGTCGCGCGAGAACAGCAACAGCCGGGTCCCCGCGTCGACCGGATGGTCCTGGCCGCGCTGGTCCTGGAGCACGAAAGGCTGCAGCCGCCCATCCACCCGCAGATCCGCTGCGGCTGCGGCTGCGGCTGCGGCTGCGGCGCAGCAGACCACCACCCCCAGCCCCCGGACAAACGCCTTCCTCAGTTTCCCGCTGGGCATCGCGTCGCTCCCCTGGCTGGGGTCCAGCTTAGCGGACCCCTGACCGGTTCCGAAAGCGCGCATCACGGGTGTCATTGGAGCATCGCCCATGACGACTGTTATTGCGATCCTCGCCCCCGGCGCCATGGGCAGCGCGGTCGGCCGCCGTCTGGTCGAGCACGGCGCCCTGGTGCTGACCTCCCTGACCGGGCGCAGTGCCGCGACCCGCGACCGGGCCCTGACGGCGGGCATGGTCGATGCCGGCGACGAACGGATCGCCGGGGCGGACCTCATCCTGTCCATTCTGCCCCCGGCGCAGGCGGTGGCCCTGGCCCAGCGCCTGGCCCCCGCCCTGGGCCGGACCGGGCAGCGGGGCATCTACGTGGATTGCAACGCGGTCAACGTGGCCACGGTGCAATGGATCGCCGGCATCCTGGCCGCCACCCCGGCCCGGTTCGTGGACGGCGCCATCATCGGCGCCCCGCCCAGGCCGGGCACCCCCGGGCCGACTTTCTACTTCGCCGGCGAACCGGCCGCGGATCTGGGCCGCCTGCAAGCCCTCGGCCTGCAGACCCGCACCCTCGACGGCCCCATCGGCGCGGCTTCAGCCCTCAAGATGGCCTATGCCGGCTTCGCCGGGGAAGACCGCGCCGTGGCCCGGATCTACCAGGGCATCGCCGAGCTGTATCAGCGGTTGGGAGCCGACCAGCGGGGGGAGCAGCTGGAGTTCGGCCTGATCGAGGCCTTTCTGGGCCTGGCCGCGCCGGGCGACCTGGAAGCCTGACGCATATCCAGCCCGGCATCCACTTGGGTGGACACCGGGCTGGGAGGTTCCCTGGCGCGGGGGGGCCGGACCGGAAAGCGCGGCTATTTGGTGGGCAGCTTGATCCGGGCGTAGTAGCCCGCGACGTTTTCCTTCAGCACCAGTTCGAAGGGGATGTTCACGCGCTTGTCCTGGAGATGCTGACCGCTGGCCGCCTTGACCGCGAGGTCCAGGGCGCCCTTGCCCTGGCCGATGGCGTCCTGGAAGCAGGTGGCGTCGAGGACGCCCGCTTTCACGGAGTCCAGCGCGTCCTGGATGGCGTCGATGCCGGCCACCCGGATCTTGCCGAGCTTGCCCGCGGCCTTGATCGCCTCAAGGGCGCCGAGGGCCATGCCATCGTTCTGGCACAGGACCGCATCGATCCGGGTGCCGGTGGAAAGCCAGTTCTCCATGAGCGACATGGCCTCGTCACGCTGCCAGTTGCCGGTCTGGTCGAAGACGACCTTGAGGCCGGGGTGCTTGTCGAACACCCGCTTGTAGCCCTCGAAGCGGCCCTGCTCCGCGAAGGCGCCGAGCGGTCCGCGCAGGATGGCGATGTTGCCCTTGCCGCCGAGCCGTTCGGCGATGTACTTGGCCTCGGTCTCGCCGCCGCTCTGGTTCTCGGAACCGATCCACACCTGGCCGACGTTCTTGGCCACATCCGCGCTCAGGGTGATGCACGGGATGCCGGCGTCCACCACGGCCTTGACCGCCGGGGTCAGGGCGCTCGCGTCCACTGGGCAGATGATCACGGCCTTGGCCTTCTGCGCGATGAAGGTGTCCAGTTGGGCGGCCTGCAGTTCGGCCTTGCCCTGCCCGTCGTTGATGATGAGCTGCACGTTGGGATACTTCTTGAGCTGCAGCTCCATCGCCCCCTTCAGCATGGTCATGTACTCTTCCGACTGGTTCTGGAGCGTACAGCCGATCAGGATTTTCCCAGGCGACTTCGACCACCCGGCATGGGATGCCAGGATGGCGAACATGGAAACGAGTACGAAGCCTTTCCGTAACTTCATAGCGTCCTCCTTGGGGACATCAACGTTGACATTAACGTTATTGTTCAATTAATCCCCACATCCAAACGTTGTCAACGGGATTTTTTTAAGAAATTCGACCCGCGCGGGGATGCGGAATTCCGAACGAGGGGATGTCGGCAAACATGACAGCTATGGTCAGAATCAGGGCCCAGCGCCGAGCAATCCAACTGTCATCCTGCATTTCCCCGGTCATCGGGGTTCATCCCCGTTCCCCAAGCCCTGGCATTAGCCTTGACGCAAGTTACGGGCGTATTGGGAGTCGAGCCCCGTGCGCCCTTGGCCGGGGGCCGGATGGACTGGCCTCCGGACCCCTGCGTGACAGCAGGCCGGGGGCTGCGTTTTTACGGGGATGAACGTCGATATCCAGGGAAAAGCAGGATCGAGAAAGCCTGATCATTGGCCCAGCCGGCTTCGCCGACAGCGCCTAATGCGACCGGCAGCGCGGAGGGCCCGCACGCCGGCATGGGCGGAAGGCTTTCCGGTGGCACGGCAGCCCCGGCCGGGACATACCCGGCCGCCAGGTTCATCGCACGAGGTTCAAACATTTCATTGACATTGGGCAAAGGCCCAACTAGGCTACTCAACATTAACGATAATGTCATATGGAAAACGAGCATTTTCAGATGCTCCCAGGCGTTTGTGCGCCCCAGCAGGAGGTTGGTTTGGACAGTTTTCTTTCGATGGTCGATATATCAAAGCATTTCCAGGGGATCCAGGCCCTGCACAGCGTGTCCGTGGCCTTCCGGAAGGGCGAGATCCACGTCGTGATCGGCGAGAACGGCGCCGGCAAGTCGACCCTGATGAAGGTGGCCGCGGGACTCTACCAGCCGGACCACGGCCGGATCCTGATCCGCGGCGAGGAGGTGGCCCTGCCCAGCGCCATGGCCGCCATCGGCCATGGCATCTCGATGATCCACCAGGAGCTCATGCCGGTTCCGCAGCTGACCGTGGCGCAGAACATCTTCCTGGGCCGGGAGCGGGTGACCCGGCTGGGGCTGTTGGACCGGCGGGCCCTCGACACGGACGCCCGGCGGCTGATCGCCTCCATCGGTCTGGATCTCGACCCCAGGGCCCGGATGCTGGACCTGAGCGTGGCCCAGGTCCAGCTCGTGGAGATCGTCAAGGCCGTCTCCTTCGATTCGGAGATGCTGATCATGGACGAGCCGACCTCGGCGATCAGCGACAAGGAGATCGGCAAGCTGTACGACCTGATCTTCGAGCTGAAGCGGAAGGGGGTGGCCATCGTCTTCATTTCCCACAAGCTCGACGAGATCTTCAAGGTCGCGGACCGGATCACGGTGCTCAGGGACGGCCACCACATCGCCACTTGCGCGGCCGCGGAACTGGACAAGGCCTCGCTGATCGCCCTGATGATCGGCCGCGAGGCGACCCAGGTGGCCCGCACGCGACAGGCCACAATCGGCGCTCCCCTGCTTCAGGTAGAGGGCCTGACCCGGCGCGGGCTCTTCGAGAACATCAGCTTCCAGGTCAGGGAACGGGAGATCCTGGGGATCGCCGGCCTCATGGGGGCGGGCCGGACCGAGCTGGTGGAGACCCTCTTCGGACTCCGGCGCGCCGACGCGGGCCGGGTGCTGCTGCGGGGCCGCGAAGTCCACATCCGCCACCCCGCCGACGCGCGCAGGCACGGCATCGCCCTGGTTCCGGAGGACCGCAAGCTGCAGGGCCTCAACCTGAAGGCGAGCACGGGTCGGAACATCAGCATCTGCAGCCTCGGCCGGTTCACGACGGGCGGCGTGCTCCGCAAGCGCGCCGAGCGGAAGGCCGTCGACGCCATGATCGCCGGGATGACCGTGAAGGTCCCCACCCAGGAGACGCCGGTCACCTCGCTGAGCGGTGGCAATCAGCAGAAGGTCGTCATCGCCAAGTGGCTGATGACCGAGCCCGACCTCCTCATCCTGGACGAGCCCACGCGGGGCATCGATGTGGGGGCCAAGTTCGAGATCTATGCGCTGATCGCGCAGATGGTCGCGCAGGGGAAGTCCGTGATCATGGTCTCGTCCGAGCTCCAGGAGCTCATCGACATGTGCGACCGGGTGATCGTCCTATGCGAGGGCAAGCTGACCGGCGAGCTGGAGGGTGCCGCCATCGAGCAGGCGGCAATAATGCGATGCGCCACCGGCTGCATCCACGCGTGAACAGGGAGAACCAGATGTCGACCGAAGCGATCACCCCCCTTTCCGTTCCGAAGCGGAGCCACAGGTCCATCCTGTCCCGTTTCGGGATCTATTTCGCCTTCGCCGCAATGTGCCTTTTCTTTGCCACGATCAATCCGCTGTTCCTGACCCCGGGCAACCTGCTCAACATGGTCCGCCAGGTGTCGTTCAACGCGATCATCGCCATGGGCATGACCTTCGTCATCATCACCGCGGGCATCGATCTGTCGGTGGGCTCCATCCTGGCCCTCACGGCGGTCATCGGCGCGAGCCTGGTCAGGACCGAGAGCCCCATCGTCCCCGTGCCGGTGGCGATCCTGATCGGGCTCGGCATCGGGGCGGCCTGCGGCGCCATCAACGGGGCCTTCATCACCCGAGGGCGCCTCGCCCCCTTCATCGTCACGCTGGTCATGATGACGGTGGCGCGCGGCGGCGCCCAGCTCTTCACCAAAGGCCGCCCGGTCACGGGACTGCTGCCGCAGTTCGATGTGCTCGGCTCGGGCCTGTGCTTCGGCGTGCCGGTCCCGATCTTCGTGCTGGCGCTCGTGGTGGCGCTTTCGTACTTCCTCCTCAACTGGACCCGGTTCGGCCGGTACATCTATGCGGTCGGCGGCAATGAGCGGGCCGCCCTGGCCTCCGGCATCAAGGTCCAGCGGGTCAAGCTCCTGGTCTACATCTACTCCGGGATGGCCGCGGCCCTGGTCGGGCTGATGCTGTCGGCCCGGCTCAACTCGGCGTCCCCCATCCTGGGCTTCGGCTACGAGCTGGATGCCATCGCGGCCTGCGTCATCGGCGGCGCCAGCCTGGACGGCGGAAGGGGCGCGGTCGCGGGCACCCTCGTGGGCGCGCTGATCATCGGCACGATCAGCAACGGCCTGGACATCCTCAATATCTCCGCCTACTACCAGCAGATCATCAAGGGCCTGATCATCCTGATCGCCGTGCTGCTGGACAAGAAGGATTAGGGGGCGTCGCTAAATAACCTGTGCAGTCCACGGTATTTAGCTACGGCCCCTTATGCCGGGGCCGCCACGATGTGATCAGGATATTTCTAGACAACGGCTTAGGGCCGACCCCACCCCGAACGCGGCCCGGCCCGGGCAGAAATTCCCAGAACAAAACAGTTGACAGCATTACGGCTCGAGGTAGTTTCACCATTAACGATAATGGTATCGTTAATTCAAAGGAGAACGTGCTATGAAGAACCGCGTTTCATCCACGATCCTGCGCGTCATGTCCGCCTTCGCCGTAGCGGCGATCGGATTATCGGCCGCCGGCAACCCGAACCCGCCGCTGTTCGCCTTCGCCGTGAACAACGCTTCGACCTTCTGGATGCAGGGCCTGGCGGGCACCCTCCAGGCGGAGAAGGATTTCGGCGTCAAGGTGGAGTTCTACATGACCCCGAACGCCAGCATCGAAGGGCAGAAGGCCTTCATCGAGAACATGGTGGCGAAGGGCGCCAAGGGCTTCGGGCTCAGCATCATCGATCCGGAAGGCTCGACCCCCTTCCTGAACGAGATCGCGCGGAAGGTGCCCGTCATCCTCACGGACAGCGACGCGCCCAAGAGCGACCGGGTCGCCTACGTCGGCCCCAGCAACTACAAGGCCGGGCGCATCTGCGGCCAGAAGATCGCGGAAACCATCCCCAAGGGCGGCAAGTTCGCGATCTTCGTCGGCAAGATGGATTCCCAGAACGCCATCGAGCGCCGCCAGGGCATCATCGACGAGCTTTCGGGCAAGCCCATGGCCAACTACTACCCGGGCGTCATGACGCCGAACACCCAGAACCTCAGGATCGGCAAGTGGACCATCCTCGACACCAAGACCGACGACGGCGACGAAAGCCGGGCGAAGGCCAACGTCGAGGACGTGCTCATCAAGAACAAGGACATCGCCCTCATGACCGGGCTATGGAGCTACAACACCCCGGCCATCATCAGCGCGCTGAAGGACGCGAACCAGCTCGGCAGGATCAAGGTCGTGGCCTTCGACGACGATGACGTGACCCTCCAGGCGGTGAAGGACGGGTTCGTGGCGGGCTCGATCGTCCAGGACCCGTACCAGTTCGGCTACAAGTGCATCGAGCTGCTCAGCAAGCTCAACGGCAAGAAAGACGCGGCCATCCCGGCCAACAAGATGGTGGACGTGCCCGTCAAGTGGGTCACCCGGTCGGGCGTCGATGCGCTCATGAAGGTCACCAAGGCCCACCTGGAAGCCGCGAACGCGGCCAAGTAGCCGCCAACCAGCAGCCAGTCCACGCGTGAAGACCGAAGGATCCCGTCGGGGACCAGCCGCGGGCCGCCGTGACCCGCGCCGGCGCCGATGGGGCCTTCGGTCTTTGCCCGGACTGCCTCTACCAGGAAACCACCATGAACAGGGAAACCATCCTCAACGGCAGCGCCGCCCCGGCCGACCCGGAGCCGTGCCTGCTGGAAGTCAAGGGCGTCACCAAGCGGTTCCCCGGGGTCACCGCCCTGCGCGACGTGTCGTTCAACGTGCGCCGCGGCGAGGTGCTGGCCGTCATCGGCGAGAACGGGGCCGGGAAAAGCACGCTCATGAAGATCCTTGGCGGCGTGCACGCGCCGGATCAGGGGGAGATCGCCCTGGACGGGGCGCGCGTCTCGATCGATTCCGTCCAGGCCGCCACGGCCCTGGGCATCGCCTTCGTCCACCAGGAGCTGAACAACTCGGACAACCTGGATATCGCGTCCAATATCTTCCTGGGCCGGGAGCCCCTGTCCAGCAGGACCCTCGGCCTCATCGACCGGAAGCGGCTGTACCAGGATGCCGATGCGATCCTCGGGCGGATCGGCATGGCCTGTTCCTCCAGGACCCTCGTCCGGGACCTGGCCATCAGCTCCCAGCAGATGGTGGAAATCGCCAAGGCCATCTCCATCGATGCCCGGATCCTGATCATGGATGAACCGACCAGCAGCATCTCCCAGCACGAGACGGTCCAGCTGTTCAAGGTGATGCGGGAGATGAAGGCCCAGGGCATCAGCATCATCTATATCTCCCATCGGCTGGGCGAGATCGAGGAGATCGCGGACCGCGTGCTGGTGCTCCGGGACGGCCAGGTGTCCGGCCGCCTCGAACGTCCCGACATCGGCTACCAGAACATGATCCGGCCCATGATCGGCCGGGACATCGAAAGCTTCTACCATCTGGAGCACACGGTGAGCCGCGAGCCCAGGCTGGAGGTCCAGGACCTGCGCGTGCCGAGCCATCCAGCCCAGCCGCTCAGCTTCACGCTCCACGTGGGGGAGATCCTGGTGTTCGCCGGTCTGGTCGGCGCCGGCCGGACCGAACTGCTCCATGCCCTGTTCGGGGTCGACCGGCCCCTGGGCGGCAGGATCCTGCTGGACGGAAAACCGCTCACGATCCGGGGCCCGAAGGATGCCATCCGGGCCGGGATCGCGCTGGTGCCGGAGGACCGGAAGCAGAACGGGCTGTTCCTGGAGAAGGCGATCGAGTTCAATGTGACCATCGCCGGCCTGGACACCCACCAGAAGCTGAAGCTGATCCAGTTCGACCGCTGCGAGGCGATCACCGACGGCATGGTGGCGACGCTGAACATCCGCGCGCAGGACATCCAGCAGCTGGCCCAGACGCTGTCGGGCGGGAACCAGCAGAAGGTGGTGCTGGGCAAGTGGCTGTCCCTGCACCCGAGGGTCCTGCTCATGGATGAGCCCACGCGGGGCATCGATGTGGCGGCCAAGCTGGAAATCTATCGGCTGATGGAGGCCCTGGCGCAGACCGGGGTGTCCATCCTGGTCGCTTCCAGCGAAATGCTGGAAGTCATCGGGATAGCCGACAGGGTCATCGTCATGTGCGAAGGGCGGTTCGCCGGCGAACTGCGCACCAAGGATGAAATAACCGAGGAATCAATCGTACAGCTGTCCACGAGGGAGAACTAGATGAAGCGCGTGATGGGAATAGCAGCCCTGCTGCTGGTGATCATGGCCTTTTCAGCGGTCATCCAACCTGTGTTTCTGGATCCGTACAACCTCAAGAACATCCTGCGCTGGACCGGCCTGTTCGGCATCCTCAGCCTGGGCGAGACCTTCGTGATCATGACCGGCGGCATCGACCTGTCCGTCGGCTCAGTGGTCGGGTTCATCGGTGTCCTGACGGTGTACGCCCTGAAGGTCCTCGGCATCTCCATCCCGATGGTCCTGGTCCTGGCCCTGCTGGCCTCGATCCTCATCGGCTTCGTGCACGGCATCCTGATCACCAAGATCAAGCTGCAGCCGTTCATTGTGACGCTGTGCGGACTGTTCATCTACCGGGGGCTCGCCCGGTTCCTGCTGAACGACAATACCCAGACCTACGGGAACGGCTTCACCGGGCTGAAGTTCCTTTCCGCGGGGAGGCTGCCCGCGGCGTTCTGGCCGAACCATTCGGCCCCTCCCTTCGTGGCGGACTGGTCGCTGCCCATGCCGTTCGTGATCATGCTCATCCTCGGCGTCGGCTTGTCCATCTTCCTGAACCGCACCATCTATGGCCGCTACATCCTGGCCCTGGGCAAGAACGAATCCGCGGCCCGCTTCAGCGGCATCAACACGGACCGGATGACCATCATCGCCTACATCATTTCCGCGGTCTGCGCGGGCTTCGCGGCCATCCTCTTCTCCCTGGACCTCAACACGGTGCAGCCTTCGGCCGCCGGGAACATGTACGAGCTCTACGCGATCGCCGGCTGCGTCGTGGGGGGCGTGAGCCTGAAAGGCGGCGAGGGCTCCATCCTCGGCGTGATCATCGGGGTGGCCATTGTCCGGGTCCTGTACAACGCCATCAACATCCTCGGGATCGCCACGCAGCTCGAGTTCGCGGTCATCGGCTTCGTCATCCTGATCGGCGTGGCCGCGGACGAACTGATCCGGCGCTTCGCCAGGCACCGGACCAAGCGGGCCTGAGCAGCGGCCGCCACGCATATAATTGATGACAATAATTCACAATAACGTTAATGTTACCGAAAACCCTTTGGAATTAGCCCATGGGTCGAAGGATAACCTGCGAAATGCTTCCGCCCCTGGCGCAACGATCTGGACAGGCCCGCGCGCCGGCAGGGAGTCCGGGGAGCAGAACAGGAAGGATGGAGGGAAATGACTGGATCCAAGACAGGCGTCATCTTCGATATTCGTGAATTGACCATTCACGACGGCCCGGGGCTGCGCACCACGGTATTCCTGAAGGGGTGCCCCCTGGGTTGCGCCTGGTGCCACAACCCGGAGGGCATGACCCGGACCCCGCAGGTGCTGCACAATCCCAACGGCGACCGGCTTGCCGGGCGTGAGTACCGTTCCGCCGAACTGGCCAACCTGCTCAACCGCCAGGCCCCCCTGCTGCGGGAGGGCGGGGTCAGCTTTTCCGGGGGTGAACCGCTGCTGCAGGCCGCCTTCCTGGCCGAGGTCATCGACCAGCTGGACGGCGTGCACGTGGTGCTCGGCACCTCCGGGTTCGCGCCCGAGGCGGAGTTCCGGAGCGTCGTGAGCCGCTGCGACCTGGTCCTGTTCGACCTCAAGCTGATCGACCCCGTGGCGCACCGGCGCTGGACCGGGGTCGACAACGGGCCCATCCACCGGAACCTGGCCCTGCTCGCCGCCACGGCCATCCCCTACATCATCCGCGTGCCGCTGGTGCCGGGGGTGACCGATACCGACGCCAACCTGCGCGCCATGGCCCGCCTGGTCCGGGCCCTGCCCCGCACCCCACGGGTGGAGCTGCTGCCGTACAACCGCGCGGCCGGGGGCAAGTACGCCGCCTGCGGCCTGACCTGGCAGCCCGGATTCGATGAAACCACCCCATGGAAAGCCGATCTCGCCCCATTCCACGAACTCAGCCTGGAGGTGTCCATCCTATGAGCAACCCCGTCGAACCCAGGACCCCGAACCAGGGCATGGCCCCGGACCTGCCCGCTTTGCCGCCGCGACTGGCGGAGATGAAGCGCCGTATCCGGGCCGGCGAGCACCACGTCCTGCGCACCACCGAAACCATCGACGTGCTCAGCGAATGCGAGGCGGAACAGCTGACCTGGCCACAGCGGGTGGCCCGGCTGACCCGGCGCATGTGCGAAGCCCAGGAGGTGGTCATCGACCCGGACGAGCGCATCGCCTTCACCCGCACGGTCCGCCGGGTCCCGCCCATCTACAGCGACGCGGCCATGCGCGAGCTCCTCGCGGGCCGCACGGTGCACGAACTGGGCCCGATCAACAACATCTGCGCGGACTGGGGCATGGTCCTGGGCCAGGGCCTGCTGGCCCGGCGGGACACGGCCCTGGCCACCCGGGAGCGCATGGCCGGCGACCCCGCCGCGGTCCAGTTCCTGGATGGCGCCCTCGAGACCCTCGACGCCGTCCTGGCCCTGGCGCGGCGCTATGCCGAACGGGCGCGGGCCTGCGCGCGTCCCGATCTCGCCGACCTGCTGGAGCGCGTGCCGGCCCATCCGGCGGCGACCTTCCACCAGGCGCTGCAGGCGCTGCGCCTGTGCCACGCCGTGCTCTGGATGAGCGGCCACTACCACTGCGGGCTCGGCCGGTTCGATCAGTACCTGTGGCCCTACCTGCGCGCCGATCTCGCCGCCGGGCGGCTGACCGAAGCCGACGCCGAGGCCCTGCTGGCCGAGTTCTTCATCGCCCTGAACAAGGACAGCGATCTCTATCCCGGCATCCAGCAGGGCGACAACGGCCAGTCGCTGATGCTGGGCGGCCGCCGGCGGGATGGCAGCGACGGGGTCAATCCCCTCACCGCCATGGTCCTGCGCGTCGCCTGCGCCGTGGCGCTGATCGATCCCAAGATCAACCTGCGGGTGGACCGCGACACCAGCCTGGAGCTGCTGGCGACGGCCGTCCAGCTGACCCGGCTCGGCCTGGGTTTCCCGCAATGGTGCAACGACGAGGTGATCATCCCGGGGCTCCTGGGCGCCGGCTACCAGCTGGAAGACGCCCGGGACTACAGCGTGGCCGCCTGCTGGGAATTCATCATTCCCGGCCGGGGCATGGAAGTGGTGAACATCGGCGCCGTATCCATGCCCTCGGCGGTGGACCAGGCGATCCGGGCGGCGCTGGCCAACGGCGAGCCGTTCGCACGCATCCTGGACCGGGTGGCCGCGGACCTGACGGCCCAGGTGACGGTCCTGGCCGAGGCGAACCGGAGACTGCTGCTGCCACCCGCACCCTACTATTCGGTGCTGATGGACGGCTGCCTGGAAAGCGGGCGCGACCTGTCCCAGGGCCTCGCCTACAATAATTCCGGAATCCACGGCGCGGCCTCCTCCAGCGCCGCCGACGCCTTGGCCGCGGTGCAGACCCTGGTCTACGAAACCCACCAGTTCACCCCTGCCCGCCTGCTTGCAGCCCTGGACAGCAACTTCGCGGACGATGCACCGCTGCGGCAGGCGCTGCGCGAATCGGCCCCCAAGGTCGGCAACCATGACGACCGGGCCGACGCGTGGCTTGCGCAACTGTTCGAGCTGTTCGCCGACGCCTGCCACGCGGCCGGCAGCAATGGCCGGGGCGGCAGGTTCCGGCCCGGCAGCGGATCGGCCATGTACTATGTCTGGCTGGCCCGCGGCCATGACGGCATGTGCGAGCCCGCCATCGGGGCCACGGCAGACGGGCGCAGGCAGGGCGACTTCTTCAGCTCCTCCCTGGCCCCGTCGCCCGACACCGCGGTGCGGGGCCCCATCAGCGTGCTGCAGAGCTTCGCCAAGATCAACTACCGGCGAATCTGCAACGGCGGCCCGCTGACCATGGAGCTGGCCGACAGCCTGTTCCATGGCGCCGAGGCCGTGGAGAAGGTGGCCCTCTTCATCCGCGCCTTCATCCTGTCCGGCTGCCAGCAGCTGCAGCTGAACACCCTGAACGTGGACACCCTCCGGGACGCCCAGCGCCATCCCGAGCTGCACCGGAACCTGGTGGTCCGGGTCTGGGGCTGGAGCGGCTACTTCTGCGAACTGGATGCCGCCTACCAGAACCAGATCATCGGCCGGCACGTCTATGGCAGCTGAACGAGGCCGCCACCCGACTTGTCAAAAATAGATCAAATTAAGAATTGACAAGTCGGCAGCTATTTCTTATTATTCAAACACCGCAATGACATTATCGTTAATGGTAACGATAACAATAAGGGAGATCCCATGAGAAAGTTGTTTAAGACCCTTCTGGGTGTATCGCTCTGCTCGGTGGTGGCGGTCTGCGCCCCCACCCCGAAGAGCCACACGATCGCCTTCAGCCTCAAGACCGTCACCAACGACGACTTCCAGAAGGCGATCGCCACCTCGATCCAGGCCTCGGTGGAAAAGGCCGGGGACAAGTTCCTGCTGGTCACCGCCGGCGAGCAGACCGCGGTCTCCACCCAGGTCAACCAGCTGGAGGACCTCATCGCCAAGCACGTGGACGCCATCATCCTGAACCCCATGGACGGCAAGGCGGTCGTGCCGGTGCTCCGCAAGGCCAAGGCGGCCGGGATCCCGGTCATCGTGGTGGATTCTTCGGTGGAGAAGGGCAACGAGGCGCTCTACCTCAGCTATGTGGGCACCGACAACTTCAACGCCGGGGTCGAGGCCGGCAAGCGCATGGTCAAGGAACTGGGTGGCAAGGGCAACGTGCTGGTGGTGCGCGGCGCCAACGGCAGCCTGGCCGGGGACAACCGGGTCGACGGCTTCAAGAAGGGGATCGCCGGCAGCCACCTGACCATCGTCGGTGAGCAGCCCGGCAACTGGACCAATTCCGTGTCCATGCAGGTCACCGAGAACATGCTCCAGGCCAACAAGCAGGTCCAGGGCCTGTTCTCGGCCTCGGACGTGATGCTGGACGGCATCCTGCAGGCCATCGGCGACGCCAACCGCCAGGGCATCCGCATCCTCGCGGTGGATGGCTCGAACAAGGCGGTGGATCTGGTGCAGGCCGGCACCATCGTCGGGACCATGGCCCAGTTCCCCGCCAAGATGGGCAAGATCGCCGTGGACACCCTGATCGGCGTGCTCAACGGCAGCAAGAAGCAGGCCGGCATCCCCAAGGTGATCGATTCCGGCACCATGGTCTACGACAAGACCAACATCGCCGAAGCCCGCAAGTACGCCTTCTAGGCTGGAACCGGCCGGATCCGGGGGGCGGCCGCATCGGCCGCCGCCCCGGAGGCCAAGGTCTTCCCCCAGTCCTGGGGGCATTCGGAGTTGTTCATGGTCATCGCGCACCTGGCCAGGCGCGCAGCATTGTTCGCGCTGCCGCTGGTCCTTTTCCTGGTCATGGGTTCCCTCATCCCACACTTCCTGGATGTGTCGAACCTGCTCAATGTGGTCCGCCAGTCGTCGATCATCGGCATCTGCGCGGTCGGCATGACCTACGTCATCATCATCAAGGGCATCGATCTATCCCTGGCCGGGCTCCTGGCGTTCTGCCCCATGATCAGCGGCATGCTCATGCTGGCGGGCGTCGGCACGGTGCCGGCCATCGCCGCGGGGCTGGCCGCGGGCATCGGCATGGGCCTGTTCAACGGCCTGATGGTCGCCACGCTCGCGGTTCCGGCCTTCATCACCACCCTGGTGGTCGGCCAGATCGCCTCGGGCCTGGCGCTCATCGTCAACGGCGGCCGATCCATCGGGGCGTTCCCTGCAGGGTTCGTGTTCATCGGCAACGGCACCCTGCTCGGCATCCCTCTGTCGGACCTCATCCTGATCTGCTTCCTGGCCCTGGGCTTCTTCATCCAGCGCAAGACCGCCCTGGGCAACCACATCAACGCGCTGGGCGGGCACGAGAGCGTGCTCCGCCAGGAGGGCATCAGCGCTTCCAGGCTGCAGTTCTTCGTGTTCGGCTTCTCCGGATTCTGCGCGGCGGTCTCGGGGCTGCTGCTGAGCGCCCAGATGGATACGGTCCATCCCACCCAGGGCGACGCCTACCAGTTGGACGCCATCGCGGCCTGCATCATCGGCGGGGTGGACCTGGCCGGTGGCCGGGGCTCCATCCCCATGGCGGTGATGGGCGCCCTGATCATCGGCGGGCTCCGGAACGCGCTCGACCTCCTGGGGGTGCACCCCTTCATCCAGAACATCTTCATCGGCTCGGTGATCATCCTCATCGTGTTCCTGGGCGGGGTGGTCCGCCGACGCAATGAACTCGCCACAAGGGGCACCCTATGACCCGAGATACCATGGCCAAGGGCGCGAAACGCCCGTTCGGGGCGGTTCCCGGCCGCATGGCCGCCTGGATCGGCCGCCATGTGAGCTTCTTCATCTTCGCCGTCCTGGCCGTCCTCGCCACCCTGTGCGTCCGCAACTTCGCGGCCCGGGACAACCTCGTCATCATCCTCAAGCAATCGGCCATCCCGGCCGTGGCCTGCATCGGCATGACCATGGTGCTCATGACCGGCGGCATCGATCTGTCCCTGGGCTACATCGTCGGCCTGGCCTCGATCATCGCCGGGATCCTGGCCAAGACCCTGCTGCTCCCGGTGCCCGAGGTGGTGCTGGCCGTGCTGCTGGTGGGCGCCCTGATCGGGCTCGCCAACGGGCTCATCACCCAGTATCTGCGGGTCCCGGCCTTCATCGCGACCCTGGGCTCCGGCTACGTGATCTATGGGCTGGCGCAGATCGTCAGCCAGGGCTCGATCGTCAACCGGCTGCCCAAAGGGTTCCTGGCCATCGGCCGCACCGATGTGCTGGGCCTGCCCTCGGCGGTGTTCATCGCCGCCGGAGTCGCCCTGGGGTTCCACATCCTGATCAGCCGGGCGATCTTCGGCCGCCAGCTGCGGGCCTTCGGGTTCAGCCCCAAGGCCGCGGCCCTGAGCGGGGTGCCCACCGCCCGGATCAATGTCCTGGTCTACGCCATCAGCGGGACCCTGGCGGCCCTGGCCGGGCTGCTGTTCACTATCCGGGTCAACGCCGCCCAGCCCAACATGGGCGGGGGCGTGTTCACCTTCGAGGTGGTGACGGCGGCGATCGTCGGCGGCACCAGCCTGTTCGGCGGGATCGGCTCGGTCGCCGGCAGCATCCTCGGGGTGCTGTCCATCAAGATCATCGAGAACTGCATCAACCTGCTGGGCGTGTCGTACCACCTGTACCTCGCGGTGCAGGGCGCCATCATCCTGGTGGCCATCATCGTCGGCAACCTGACCCATCACAGGGCATGAGGACATGTTCATGAACGAAACGCTCATTGCCATGCGCGGCATCACCAAGTTCATCTATGGCAGCGATGGCAAGCCCATCCGCAACACGGACGTCAAGATCCTCAACGGGGTCGATTTCGACCTGGCCGCCGGCGAAGTGCACGTGCTGGTCGGCGAGAACGGCGCGGGCAAAAGCACCCTGATGAAGATCCTGGGCGGCATCATCCCCCCGGATGCCGGAGAGCTGCACATCGGCGGCCAGAAGGTCGATCTGCTGAACGCCCGGGACGCCCGGGAAAAGGGGATCGCCTTCATCCACCAGGAGCTCAATCTCTGCCCCAACCTCGACGTGGCGCACAACATGTTCCTTGGCCGGGAACCCCGGCGGCATTGGGTCAAGGATGCGGCCACGATGTATGAACGGAGCTCGGCCCTGCTCCAGGCGCTGAGCTGCGATCTGGACCCGCGCACCCTGGTCGCGCGCCTGTCCACGGCCCAGCAGCAGATCGTGGAGATCGCCAAGGCCATGTCGTTCGCGTCGCGGGTGGTGATCATGGACGAGCCCACCGCCAGCCTCACCAAGCGGGAGATCGATGTGCTGTTCGACCTGATCCGGCGGATGCGCGCCGACGGCATGGGCATCGTCTACATCTCCCACCGGTTCGAGGAGTTCCTGGAGGTCGGCGACCGGCTTTCGGTGCTCCGGGACGGGCGCAGCGTCGGCGGCATGCGCATGAGCGATTTCGATCCCGACACGGTCATCCACATGATGGCGGGGCACGCCATCGACGAGATGTACCCCCGCACCCACGCGGTCCAGGACGACCGGGTGCTGGAGGTCCAGGGACTCCGGCTGACCCCGCGCACCCCACCCATCGACCTGACGGTGAATCGCGGCGAGGTGGTGGGTCTCGGCGGTCTGGTCGGCAGTGGCCGCACCGAACTGGCCAAGTCCATCTTCGGGGTGCGGGCCTTCGCCGGAGGCCAGGTCCGCTACCTGGGACGGGACACCACCGGCTGGAGCCCAGGCCGGCTGATCGCCGCGGGCATGGCCTACCTGTCCGAGGACCGGAAGACCGAAGGGCTGGTGCTGGGCATGAACATCCGGGAGAACACCAGCCTGGCATCGCTGAGCTCGGTCGCCACGCTGGGCCTGATCTCCCGCCGGAAGGAGCAGACCCAGGCGGCGGGCCTGATCGCGCAGCTGAGCATCGTGGCCCAGTCCGCGGAACAGGCGGTGGCGACCCTGAGCGGCGGCAACCAGCAGAAGTGCGTGCTGGGCAAGTGGTTGTCCACCGAACCCCGGCTGCTGATCCTGGATGAGCCGACCCGGGGCATCGATGTGGGCGCCAAGGCCCAGATCCACAAGCTCATCGACCAGATCGCCGGCACCGGGGTGGCGGTGCTGATGATCAGCAGCGAACTGCCCGAACTGATCGGCATGAGCGATCGGGTCTACATCATGCGCGCGGGCGCGGTCGTGGCCGACCTGGCCGCCGGTCCCGAGCTCACCCAGGAACAGGTCGTCGCCTACAGCTGCCTGGGCGAACGTTAAGCCGGCAGCACCGGCCGTCCCCCGGCCGCCCCCAGCCTCACCCCCACAAGCATCCGCCCATCCGCCCATCCGCCCATCCGCCTCGGCTTGACCGGAATGACAGTCCCCTTCAACCGCCCATCCCTGCCGGCCAGGATGGCGCACCCGCCCTGCCCCCGGATCCCGGGGCACCCAAGGAGTTCCCATGCACATCCTCGTTTCCCGACTCACCCGCCTGGCCGTGGCCTGCGCCCTGCCCGTGGCGGCCTTCGCGGCCCAGAAGACCTTCGTGATGGTTCCCAAGGGGGTGAACCCCTACTACGAGCCGTGTTTCGAAGGCTTCAAGGCCGCTGCCGCCAAGTACGGCGTCACCGTCGACAAGGTCGATCCCCAGAAGTTCGAACTGCCGCTGCAGGTGAAGGTCATCGAGGACCTCATCGCCCAGCAGGTGGACGGCATCGCCGTTTCCGCCCTGGACGACGCCGGGCTGGCCCCGGTCATCGCCGATGCGACCAGGGCCGGGATCAAGGTGGTCACCTTCGATGCGCCCGCCCCCTCCAGCAAGGCGCTGGCGTACATCGGCACCGACAACAAGACCGCCGGATTCGAGGCCGGCAAGAAGATGGCCTCGCTGCTCAAGGGCCCCAGGAAGCTGGTGGTGCTCCAGGGCGGACTGGGGTCCGTGAACCTCAACCTGCGCACCCAGGGCTTCAAGGAGGCCATGGCCAAGTTCGCGCCCCAGACCAAGATCGTGGAAGTGGCCGACACCAATGGCGAGTTCAATATGGCCACGAACAAGACCGAAGCCCTGCTGCAGGCCTACCCTGACCTGAACGCGATCTTCGCCGTTTCGGCCGAAGGCGCCCCGGCGGCGGCGGCCATCCTGAAGCAGCAGGGCAAGGCCGGCAAGATCGTCCTGGCCGGCTTCGACGATCTCAAGGACACCATCAAGGGGGTCAATGACGGTTCCATCGCCTTCTGCCTGGTGCAGAAGACCTACAAGATGGGCTGGCTCTCCGTCGTCCAGCTGCTCGACGCCGAGAACGGCAAGCCCCTGCCGAAGGTCACCGACACGGGCGTGCTCCTGGTCACCAAGAGCAACGCGAACACCTACATGGTCGACATGAAGAAAGAGTTCGGCAAATAGGCGACCGGAAACCGGGTATGGGCGCGGCACGGCGCCATGGAACCAAGGAGGCACTGGCATGACCGCAGGACACAGGGAGCAGGATCGGGCCGCGGGCGATCCCCGTCGGGTATGGGCCGCGTGCCGGGAGCAATCGGGAGCGGAGCCGATCCTGGTCCGCTCCCCGGGCCGGGTGAACCTGATCGGCGAGCACACGGACTACAATCTCGGCTTCGTGCTGCCCGCCGCCATCGACAAGGCCATCTTCCTGGCCATCGCGCCGAGGGCGGACCGGACCCTGCGCTTGTGCGCCCTGGACACCGGCCAGAGCTACGCGGGCTCCCTGGACGCCCTGCATCCCGTGCCCGAACAGTGGCCGAACTACCTCCTGGGGATCCTGCGGGAGTTCCAGGAGCTCGGCCTCGCCCTCCCGGGCCTGGACTGCGTCTTCGGCGGCAACGTGCCCATCGGCTGCGGGCTGTCCAGCAGCGCGGCCCTGGAAGGCGGGTTCGCGTTCGGCCTGGACGCGATGCTGGGGTTCGGACTGGACCGGGTGGCCCTGGCCAAGCTGTCCCAGCGGTCCGAGAACCGGTTCGTGGGGGTCAATTGCGGGATCATGGACCAGTTCGCGTCCCTGCTCGGGCGGGACAAGCGCCTGATCCGCCTGGACTGCCGGGATCTCTCCTATGAATACGTGCCCTTCGAGCGCGAGGACCTCCGGATCGTGCTGTGCGATACCCGGGTCCGGCGCTCCCTGACGGGCAGCGACTACAACGCCCGCCGATCCGAGTGCGAGGAGGGGGTGGCCCTGCTGCAGCGCCGGGAACCCGCGATCGCGAGCCTGCGCGATGTGTCCGGCCACATGCTGGAGGCCCACCGCGGTCTGCTGCGCCCCGAGGTCTACCGTCGCTGCGCCTACGTGGTGGCGGAGAACCAGCGGGTGCTCGACGCCTGCGTGGCCCTGGCCGGCGGCGACATGGCCGCCCTGGGCACGGCCATGACCGAAAGTCATGCCGGCCTGGCCCGCGGCTACGAGGTCAGCTGTCCGGAACTGGACCGGCTCGCGGAAGCCGCCCAGGCGCTGCCCGGGGTGCTGGGAGCGCGGATGATGGGGGCCGGGTTCGGCGGCTGCACCATCAACCTGGTGGAGGCGGACCGCCTGGAGGCCTTCGAGGCCCGCATGGGCCGCGTCTACCGGGACCAGCTGCACACGGAACCGGCCATCCATGTCTGCCGGCTCCGCGGCGGCACCGAGCTCCTCGATCCGGAGACCGCATCGTGCTAGGGCATCCCGGCCCGTTCGCTGCTGGCGCAGCCCTGTTCTCCTACCGGCGCATGACGATCAGGAAGCAGCTGATCTGTTCGGTGTTCGCCCTGACGGTCCTGCTCGGGTTGGCCTCGGTGCTGGCCACCGGCTTCATGCTGCGCAGGGCCCAGAGCAATGCCCTGGTCCTCAAGGGGTCCAGCCTTTCACGGCTGCTGGCGGAGGCGGTCGGGCCCCGGATCGTGTGGGAGGAGCGCTTCTCTTCGGGCGTGACCGAACGCGCGCTCGGGATGATCCGGGGCGACGAGGACATCAGCCTCGGCGCCGTGGTGAACGTCCAGGGCCGGACCGCGACCGTCGCCTTCCAGACCCGGGCGGCCAGGAACGGCCAGCTCGACCCGGCGGCCATGGCGCGCCCGCTGGCCGAATCGGGCCGGACCCGCTACACCCGGGACGGCTACCAGGTCCTGTGCACCGCCATCCAGGTCCAGAACCCCGACCCCAGCAAGCAGTACTACGTGATGCTGGTCATGAACAGCGATGGCATCGAGCGCGAACTGCGATTCAGCTTCGTCCTGATGCTCGCGCTGGGCCTGGGCATGGTGGCCGTCGGCTTCGCCGCGGCCCTGGGGATCAGCAACGCCATCGTCAGGCCCCTGGAAGGCATCCAGCGGCGCATGCGGGACATCTCCGAGGGCGAAGGCGATCTCACCGCCCGGCTCAGCGTGGACGGGAACCGGGACATGACCGTGCTTTCCAATCACTTCAACCAGTTCGTGGACCACATCCGCAACCTCATCCAGCAGACCGTGGCCATCGCCGCCCACATCGCTTCCGGATCGGCCCAGATGAGCGCCGGGATCACGGAACTGGCAGCCACCGCCGACGCCATCGCCCGGACCGCCGAAAGCCAGAAGACCAGCGTCAACCAGGCCAATGCGGGCGTGGCCACCATCGCCGCCTCCTCCCAGGTGATCAATACCAATGTGGCCGACGCCCTGCAGGGGTTCGAGCACACCCGGGAGGCGGCGACCGAGGGCGGCTCGGCGGTGGGCGCCGCCGTCGCCGGCATGCGGGCGATCCATGAGAACGCCAAGCAGATCCGGAACATCCTCAACGCCATCACCGAAATCGCCAACCAGACCAACCTGCTGTCGCTGAACGCTGCCATCGAAGCCGCCAAGGCCGGCGAGCACGGCAAGGGGTTCGCGGTGGTGGCCGAGGAAGTGCGCAAGCTGGCCGAGCGCAGCGCCCGGGAGGTGAAGGAGATCACGGCCCTGATCCAGACCAGCGACAAGAGCATCGCCGACGGCACGGCCATGGTCCACACCGCCGGCAAGGCCCTGGAGAGCATCACCCAGGCGGTCACGGCCAGCGCCGGGCGCATGCACGCCATCGGGGTCCAAAGCCAGGAGCAGAGCCAGCACGGCGGCAAGGTGGCCGGCGCGATGAACAACCTGGCCGGCATCGCCGACGGCACCGCCACGGCCACCGAAGAGATGGCCGCCACCCTGCGCGAAAGCACCCGGACGGTGGAAGACCTGAGCCGGCTCGCGGCGACGCTCAACAGCCTGGTGGCGCACTTCAAGGTCTGAACCGGCGCGGCCGGAGCCAGGCCGCCCGACGCATCGGGGCGGCCGGCTCCGGCCGGGCCGGCCGCAATTCACGCCCGGATCCGCCAGCAACCGGTTACATTCGATACCATGAGGATCTCGCCGCATATGGAGTAGTTGCATGCAGGCCGAACGCCATTTCAGAATGAGTTTATGGATTGAAGTGAAGGGATAGAGATGCGCCGACGCCAGGAAGTGGTGAGAATCACCCTGAAAGATATTGCGGAACAGACCGGCTACACGGCCAACACGATTTCCCGGGCCCTGAAGGACAAGGACGATATCGCTCCGGAGACCCGGAAGCGCATCCAGGAGACGGCCCGGGACATGGGCTATATAAGTGATTCAATCGCGGGCTCGCTGCGCACCGGAACCACCAGCACGATCGCCGTCATTCTTGGCGATATTTCCAATCCGCACTTCGCGATCATCGCCCGGGAGATCGAAGCCAACGCCCGGAAGCACCATTACAGCACCATCATCCTGAATACCGATGAAGATGCGGAAATCGAGTTCGAAGCCATCCGATCGGCCTTGAGCCGCAAGGTGGACGGCATCATCTTGTGCCCGACCCAGAACAACGATGCCAATCTCCAGTTCCTGGTCAAGCAGGGAACCCCTTTTGTCTTGATTGGCCGCCACTTCCCCACAATCGATGTGGAGTCCGTGGTCTGCGACGATATCAAGGGCGGCCGCCTGGCGACCGAACATCTGATCGAGAAAGGTCATCACCAGATTCTTTTCCTCAACGGCCCGTTCCAGATCTCCAGCGCCGCCGAGCGCCTGCAGGGGTACCGGAGCGCACTGGCCAAGGCCGGCATCCCGTTCGAGGAAAAGCTGGTCCGGGAGATCCCGATCGTCGCGGGGGATTGCCGGCACGTCATCTACAAGGTGATTGACGACAAGATCGCTTTCACGGCGGTCATCGCGTTCTCCGACCTGATCGCCTGGGAGGCCATGTACGCCTTGCAGAAGCGGGGCCTGGAAAACCCCAGGGACTATGCGATCGTGGGCTTCGACAACATCCAGTCCAAGTTCTTCTTCCCGTTTCCGCTGACCAGCATCGGCAGCTCCAAATCCACCATGGCGCGCAAGGCCTTCAACCTCCTTCTGCGCCGGCTGAACACGGGCACGGAGCCCGCGACGCGGAAGAACGTGCTCGACACCACCCTGGTGGTCCGGGAGAGTTCCTTGAACTCGCCGGCCAGCAGCCTGTAGCCAGGGTGCCAGCGGAGGGCAGCTGACGGTGACCCCATACTCAAGTTCGTGGCTGGGAAGCAGCGGCTCCGCTATCGTCCTTGACCTCTGGGCTATTTGAATACCATCGCTGCCTCAACCAGAGCGAAACGCCCACCAGTCCGATGAGCACCGGGACTTCCACCAGGGGGCCGATGACCGCGGCGAAAGCGGCACCATGGGCAATGCCGAAGGTGGCCACGGCCACAGCGATGGCCAGTTCGAAGTTGTTGGAGGCGGCGGTGAAGCTCAGGGTCGCGCTCTGGGGATAGGTCGCCCCGACCTGTTTCGACATCCAGAAACTCACCAGGAACATCACCACGAAGTAGATCAGCAGCGGGATCGCGATGCGGAGCACGTCCAGCGGCAGCTTCACGATGGCGCCACCCTTGAGGCTGAACATGACGATGATGGTGAACAGCAGGGCCACCAGCGTGATGGGGCTGATCCTGGGAACAAAGACCCGGTGGTACCAGTCCAGGCCCTTGAGTCTGCCGATCAGGAACCGGGTGAGAAAGCCCGCCAGGAACGGGATGCCCAGGTAGATGAACACGCTCCGGGCGATCTGGCCGATGGAGATGTGCACCACCGCGCCCTGGAGCCCTAGCTTCGCCGGCAGCACGGTGATGAAGAACCATGCGTACACGCTGAAGAACAGCACCTGGAAGATGGCATTGAAAGCCACCAGTCCTGCGCAGTATTCCGTGTCGCCCTCGGCCAGGTCGTTCCAGACGATGACCATGGCGATGCAGCGGGCGAGGCCGATCAGGATCAGGCCCACCATGTATTCCGGCCGGTCCCGCAGGAACAGGACGGCCAGGGCAAACATGAGCAGGGGCCCGACCACCCAGTTCTGCAACAGCGAAAGTCCGAGCACCTTCCTGTTACGGAATACCAGGTGCAGGTCCTCGTACTTCACCTTGGCCAGGGGCGGGTACATCATCAGGATCAGGCCCACCGCCAGCGGAACCGAGGTGGTGCCCATATTCCAGGCGTTGATGGCCCGGTTGAAGCTGGGCGCGGCATAGCCCAGCAGGATGCCGACTCCCATGGCCAGAAAGATCCAAAGGGTCAGGTACTGGTCAAGAAATGAAAGACGTTTGGGTGCGTTCACTACGGACTCCAATGGCATGAAACTACGTTGTGGGTTCCAGCGCGATCCGGGAGGTATGGCCCAGCAGTTCCCGGAGATGGACCGCCTCGCCCACCTGACGGGATCGGAGCAGGGGATCCGTCACCTGAAGGGGAGTCAGGCTCTGGTTGACCACCCAGGCAAAAGGCTGGATCCCAGCCCGGGCCAGGTCCCGCTCCAGGGCGATGGCTTCGTGGATGGGCGTGGCCTCCGGCAGCGTGACCAGCACGATGTGCGTGAACCCGGGATCCCGCAGCCGCGGCAGCAGCTGGCGCACCGCTTCCGGCGCCTCGCTGGCCCTGCGCAGCACCTCGCGATGGTAGGATTCGGCCGCATCCAGCAGCAGCAGGGTATGCCCGGTGGGCGCCGTATCGATGATGACGAACCGGTCCTCGCCCTGGGCCACCGTCTCGGCGAAGGCCCGGAACACGGCGATCTCCTCGGTGCACGGGGAGCGCAGGTCCTCTTCGAGCAGGGCCCGGCCCTGGGCATCCAGGCCTTGCCCGGCCTGGGCCAGGGTCGCCTCGGTGTAGCGCCGGACCTCGACCGCGGGGTCGATGCGCGCCACCGTCAGCGTCGGCGGGCGCTCGCCCAGGGCCTGCTCCACGTGGGCCGCGGGGTCGGTGGTGGTGAGGGTCACCTGGAAGCCCTGCCCGGCCAGCTTCGTCGCGATCCGCACGGCCAGGGTGGTCTTGCCGACGCCGCCCTTGCCCATGGTCATGATCACCCCCTTGCCCCGGGCCGCGATCGGCTGGAGCAGCGCATCCAGGTCCACGAAGCCGGCCCTTTCCTGGTCGTCCAGGGGAACGGCAATGCGGGGAATGATATCGTTGGACCCTAGGGTATTCTGGGTATTCAGGGTCTTCAGGGCGTCGATGCCCACCAGCCCATGGGGCAGCAGGGGCACTTCGACCCGGGGGAGGTCCCGGAGGCCCTCCGGGATCCCGGCGCGGGACGCCCGCGCCCGCGCCGCCATGGCCACCGCCACCGGATCCGCCAGGTCATGGGCCTCGAAGATTCCGTTGAGGATCAGGCACACCTTCCGGACCCCCAACTGGGCCAGCTCAGCCCGGGTCCGTTCCGCTTCCCTGAGCGAAGCCGTATCGGGGCGGGCCACCAGCACCAGGGTGGTGCGTCCGCCATCCCGCAAGGCCGCGTTGGAGGCCGCGTACAGCGTTTTCTGGGCGGCCAGCCCGGCCAGAGGCCCCAGGCAGGAGGTGCCGCCGGCGTTGGTCTCGATGAAGCTGGACCAGGCCGCCGGCAGTTCCAGCAAACGCAGGGTATGCCCGGTGGGGGCCGTGTCGAACAGGACGTGGTCATACTCGGCTGTGATGACCGGGTCGCCCAGCAGCTTCGAGAATTCATCGAAGGCGGCGATCTCCATGGTGCAGCCGCCCGAGAGCTGTTCCTCCATGCTCTGGACCACGGCCGGGGGCAGGAGGCCGCGGACCGGACCGACCAGGCGCTCCCGATAGTCGTGGGCGGCCTGTTCGGGATCGATGTTCAGCGCCCAGAGCCGGGCCACCCCGGGCACCGCTGTGGGCGCGGAGGTCAGATGGACGCCCAGCACCTCATCCAGGTTCGAGGCGGGGTCGGTGCTGACCAGCAGGATCCGCTTCCCGGCCTCGGCCAGGCCGATGGCCGTGGCACAGGCCGAAGAGGTCTTGCCGACACCCCCTTTCCCGGTGAAGAACAGGATGCGCGTTGGGTTTGCGACCAGAATGGTCATGAAAGCTCCGAGAAGTGGGCCGGGCACGGCTGCCCTTCCCGATGGCAGGATGGGGACGCACCCGGAAACCCGGGGGTCAGCAGCAGGACGAGGCTGCGTCCGCACCGGCGCAGCAGGACTTGGCCGCTTTGCCGGCCAGGCGCTTGCTCCCGGTGGCGCGGAAGTGGCCCGCGGCCGGGGACGGCGCGAGGTAGCGTTCGGCAAGACCGAGCACGGCCTTGGCCGGGGCCTCCTTGACGGACTGGGCGGTCCGGACGGCCCGGAGCATGTCCTCCCGGGCCACCCCGAGCCGGCGCCCCTTGTCGTAGTGGAACTTGAAGCAGGGCTCACAGTTCGCGGCGATGGCAGCGCCGATGGCGACCAGTTCCTGTACCGCCTCGGTATAGAGGGAGGGCGCAGGTTCGGTCACCCCGGCCCAGGCCGCCAGCTGCGCCCGGAGCGGGTAGCTGCCCAGGCTCTTCACCCGGCCATCCACCTTGATGAGCGGCAATGCGGCCTCCCCCTGCGCCTCCAGGGCAGCCCGGACCTCCGGATCCTGGGCGAAGGCCATGGGCTGCTGGGCCAGGTTGCAGCGCGCCACGGCAACCCCCTGGGCCTTCAGCCAGTCCAGGTCGGCGCTGAAGCGCACCAGCTTCGGATCCACCGACGGCCCGCAGACGCCGGTGGAGCAGCACATGGCCGGATCGAACACGTCGATCCGGCTGGCGGGGGGCTGCGCAGGGGGCTTGAGTGCGGAGATCTTGACGCTGGCCACCGCCTCCGAGGCCGCCTTCAGGTCCGCGGCGGTGATGGCCGCATCGAGCTTCCGGGCGGTGGCCACCTGGTCGGGCGTGGGATCCCCGAAATCGTACCGGGACTCGCCCACCACGCCGATCTCCTGGAACCCCGCTGCCCGGATCGCGCCCAGGTAGTCCTCCTTGAGCAGCGCCCCGGCCAGGCAGGCCGCATAGGCGTCCAGGTTTCCCCGCATGGCCGCCGGCAGGGGTTTGAGCAGCACCAGATCCGATACCATCAGCCGGCCCTCAGGCTTGAGCACCCGGAAGGCCTCCCGGAACACCTTGGCCTTGTCGGTGGAGAGGTTGATGACGCAGTTGGAGATGATGGCGTCCACGCTGGCGTCCGCCACCGGGAGCTGCTCGATGTCGCCCTGGCGGAATTCCACATTGGCATAGCCGTGCCGGGCGGCCAGGTCCCTGGCCTTGGCCAGCATCTCCGGGGTCATGTCCACCCCGATGACCCGGCCCTCAGGCCCGACCCGCTGGGCCGCCAGGAACGCGTCGAAGCCGGCGCCGGAGCCCAGATCCAGCACCACTTCGCCGGGCTTCAGCGAGGCCAGGGCCACCGGGTTGCCGCACCCCAGCCCCAGATCGGCCCCGTCCGGCACGGCCGCCAGATCTGCTGGTCCATAGCCCACTGCCAGGCTGGAATTGCAACAACTGGTGCGGTTCTCGGATGCCGCCGGGGCGCAGCAGCTGCCGCCCCCGGTGGCATTGGCGGCGATGGCTCCGTAGCGCGCGCGTACCGCCGCCTTGATCACCGCCGGATCGGTGACAGCCCCGGGGCTCCGCATGAACACCGGGTAGCCCGCGCAGAGCGAACCCTCGAACTGGGTGGTGGCGCGGACGCTGGCGGGCACCTCGGCCAGGGTGACCGCCTGGTAGCCCCGACGCTGCACCCAGGGACCGATGCTGTCGGTCCTGAGCACCCGGATCCGCGCCCCGGCCGCAGCCTCGGCGGCATCCAGCAGCTGGGCGCCGAGCCCCTGGCCCTGGCGCGCGGCCGCGACCACCAGGGAACGCAGGACGGCCGCATCCGGCGTCGCTTCCAGGGCTACGTGCCCGACCACCTGGCCGTCCAGTTCGCACACCCAGCCTTCGGTGCGTTCGAGACCGGTCGCGGGCAGGTTCACGGCTTCCAGCAGCCGGGTCATGGCGGGGAGATCTTCGGGGGTGCGTTTGCGGATGGACATGAAACCTCCAGGGAATGGGGTACGGTTCCCGAGTCGTTGCGGATGAGGATGGACGCTGGTTCAGAGTCTGGTACGGGGGGAAGCCATGGTGACGGCCGAGCCGCAGCCGGCGGCGGCATCGCAGCACGGCGCGTCGGACTGGCCGCCCTTGCAGCAGTCCTCCCACAGGTAGCCCACCAGCGCCTGCAGGGAGGCGAAGTCGGCCCGGTAGCGCAAGGTCGTGCCTTCCCGCTCCACCTTCACCAGATTGGCTTCGGCGAGGCAGGACAGATGATGGCTGAGGGTGGAGGCCGGGATGCCGATGGCCCCCTGGATCTCCCCGACCGGGGTGCCGTTCTGGTGGCCCTGAACGATCCGGCGGAGGATGCCCAGGCGCACGGGGTGTCCCAGGGCCTTGAACCGCTCCGCGTTGCCTTCCAGCAGGTTGATCATGAACACCCCTTGGATAGATTCTAGTAATTTCGAAATAGTCTGCAAGGGATATTTCGATTTTTTTAGAATTAGTAAAGGCAAAGGGGCTGGGCCATGCATCTGCTCCGGGTGGAGCACTGATCTGTCCGTGGGGAAGCAATGCAGGCGGAGCGCCCTGGTGCCCGGTCCCGAACCCCACCTAAGCCTTCACATTGAGGGTGCCGTGGGGCTGGAACGCCACCGGAAGGGATAACGATATCAGCGCTCCCCCGCCTTCGCGGTTTCCGGCCGTGACCGACCCGCCATGGGCACGCACCACCGCCTCGACGAAGGCCAGGCCCAGCCCATGGCCATGGGACCCCTTGCCCTTGACCCGATGCGCGAACAACTGGGGCAGGACTTCCGGATCGAAGCCGGATCCATCATCGGACAGCAGCAGCAGCGCAGCCTGGCCCTGTTCCTGGAGTTCAAGGGTCACGGTGCAGCCGACAGACAGGTGCTTCAGTTCGTTGTCGAACAGATTCGCCAGCAGCCGGTGCACCAGTCCGGCATCGGCGGTGATCCGCAGCGGACCTCGGCTGCGGATCCGGATCTGCAGGCCCTTTTCCGCCATGCTGGGTCCATAAAGATCACCCATCGCCACCAGCAGTTGGTCCAGATCGATGTCGCTCGGGGTGAGGCGAAGCGCGTCGGCCTTGGCTTCGGCCACGTCCAGGGAGGTGTTCAGGAACTCGGTGAGCCGATCCAGTTCCTCGATGGCCGACACGATGGGTTCGGCCTGTTCGGCCTGCTCGTCGATGGCAACCGCCGACAGGGACCGTTCCAGCTGCCCGCGGATTGCGGTCAGGGGGCTTCGGAGATCGTGGGCCAGCGAGCCGGTGATGGTATGGAGCTGATGCATGGACCGCTCGATCCGGTCCAGCATGTGGTTGAGCGTCAGGGCCAGATGGGCGACTTCGTCATTCCTGCGGCTGGTGGGAACCCGGGTGGCCAGGTCTCCGAGGCCGATGCCCGATGCCGCTTCGGAGATCTTCAGCACGTGGTTCAGCATCTGCCGGGTCGTGAAGAAGACGATGCCGAACCCCAGCAGGTTGATCAGCAGCCACAGCAGGACGAACCGGAGGCGCAGCTTGGCCATCACCCTCAGTTCGTCCCGTTCCGAAAGGCCCAGGTAGATCCGGCCATCCGGGACCGGCAGCGACACCACCCGGAACGGCACCGGCACCCCCGCCACGGGCAGGTCCATCGGCTGTCCGGCCAGGACCTTCCGGCTCCGGATGGCCTGCAGGTGGGTATCGCCCCGGCCAGCGCCGACCCACAGCCGGAGCGCACCATCCATGCCGGTCTGCAGGAAGAAAACGGAGCCCTCGACGCTGCGGCCCGACATCGTAGCGCCCGGCAGTTCCCTGCCGGCGAGCTTGGCGACCTCGCTGACGATCTGGCCGTAGAGCGCGTCGTTGGGCGTCCGCCCGGCCACCTCACCGAGGACCTCCACTTCCCCGGAGAGCCAGGCATCGCTGCGCTGCTGCAGATCGGCGGCGACAAAGCGGTGGAGGAAGACGAAAACCACCATGGTGCCAAGGGCGAACGCCAGGGTGGCCCAGAGCGAGATGCGCCAGGCGGCACTCCTGATGGTCGGTTTACCGGTCCTTGAGGACATAGCCGACCCCGCGCAGCGTCCCGATCAGCGGTGGCTGCCCCGGACCGTCCACCTTGCCCCGCAGGCGGTAGATGTGGACGTCCACCACATTGGTGTCGGGCTGGATCCGCATGCCCCAGACCTGGTCCAGGATCATCGAACGGGTGACCACCCTGCCCGCGTTCCGGCAGAGGTATTCCAGGAGCATGAATTCCTGCGTGGTCAACGGCAGGCTTTTCCCGGACCGGGTCGCCTCGCGCCGGAGCAGGTCCAGTTCCAGGTCGAGGATCTGCAGGCGGGTGGCCTCGTTGCCCGGAACCGGCTTCCGGCGCAGCAGGTTGCGCACCCGTGCCAGCAGTTCGGCCAGGGCAAAGGGCTTGGTGAGGTAGTCGTCCCCTCCCTGCTCCAGCCCCCGCACCCGGTCATCGACCGATCGCCGCGCGGACAGGATCAGGATGGGCGCGCCCACCCCCGATTGCCGCAGACGGAGGATCAGGGCGATCCCGTCCTGGTCCGGCAGCCCCAGGTCCACGATCAGGATGTCGTGGTCGTTCTCGACGGCGAGCTGCTCCGCGGTCCTGCCGTCGCCGGCCACGTCCACGTCGAACCCGGCCTCCTCCATGGAGCGGCGGAGGAAGCTCTGGATTTCGAGTTCATCTTCAACCAGCAGGAGTCGCATGAACTGATATTAAGGGCCGCAGTGCGCGGGAGAGCGCAAGAATTCCGGGCGGAAACCCAGATGAAGGCATTGTCATGTGGCCTTTGCCCGGCTGTCATGTTGGCCCGGTATGCTCAGCGCCAATCCAGGAGGTGCGTCATTCCGGACACAGTGCCATTCGCGCAGGTCTTCGGTGCCAGCCTGCCTCTGCCGGCGACGCTCGAGGCCCACCTGGCGGGGGCGCTTCGCCACCTCCTGGATCATCCGGGCAGCCTGGTCCGGCCCCGGGTGGTCCTGCAGGGTGCCAGGGCCTATGGGTTGGACGCCGGGCACGGGCAGGACCTGGCCATGGCCCTGGAATATTTCCATACCGCCTCGCTGGTGTTCGACGACCTCCCCTGCATGGACAACGCCGCCCAGCGGCGGGGCGCTCCTTGTGTCCACCTGGCCTTCGGCGAGGCGGAGGCGATCCTGGCCGCCCTGGCCCTGATCAATCGCGCCTATGCGCTGAGCTGGCGCGCCATTTCCGCTGCCCTGCCCGGGCGGCAGGTCCAGGCCATGGCCTATCTGGAGCAATGCCTGGGGGTCGCCGGCCTGCTCAACGGCCAGAGCCTGGATCTCCAGTACGGAAGGCTCGCCCACGGCCGGGAAACCACCGAGCGGATTGCGCGCGGCAAGACCGTTTCCCTGGTCCGGCTCACCCTGGTGCTGCCGGCCATCCTGGGCGGCGCCCCGGCGCGCGAGCTCCAGCTCCAGGAGCGGGTGTCCCTGCACTGGGGGCTGGCCTACCAGATCCTGGACGATCTGAAGGATATCCTCCAGAGCGCGGCGGAGACGGGCAAGACCTCGGCCCGCGACGCCCTGCTGGACCGGCCGAACCTGGCCTCCGCGATCGGCGTCCCGGCCGCCTTCGACCGGCTCCGGCGCCATCTGGCCCTGGGGGACAGGACCCTGGCCCGGCTGCTCGAGGCCAGGCCTGGCCTGGCCTTCCTGAAGGATCTGCGCGCGGCCCTGCAGGAGGAACGGATCCAGGTGACCCGGACCGCCGAAAACAGGACGGAGGGCGGGCGGCCATGCTCTTCCTCAAACTGATCCTGACCAACCTGCGCCGGCATCGGGTCCGGTCGCTCATCAGCCTCGCCGGGATCGCCTTCAGCGTGGCCGCCATGCTGACGGTGGTCACCATCCTGCAGGGCGCCATCACCATGTTCACCGGCATCCTGTCCAGCGACAGCCAGATCATCGTCTTCGAGCGCAACGTGTCGGACCTGTTCTTCAGCCATGTCCCGGCCGGGGCCGTGGCCGAGATCGCCGCCTGGCCCATGGTCGCCCACGCCGACCCGGTGCTGTTCGGCGTCGTGTCCAGCGCCGATCACCCGATCATCACCTGCTTCGGCATCACCGGAGCCGATGCCCGCATCCGCAAGGCCACCTGGATCGCCGGCGACCGGTCGCGCTTCGCCCTCCATCCCGACGAGGTGGCGCTGGGGGAACGGGCCGCGGGGTTCCTTTCGGCCAGCCTCGGCAGCAGCGTCCAGATCGGCCACGGCCGTTTCCGCGTGATCGGGATCCTGAAGACGGCCAACGGCTTCGAGGATGGCGGGGTGTTCATGCCGCTGGGCTCGGCGCAGCGCTTCTTCCACCAGGAAGGGGCGTCGTCCGTCATCACGGTCAAGCTGCGCGACCAGGCTGCCGCGGCGGACTTCAAACGCACCGTCCAGGTCCGCTTCGGCGACCTGGTCGCGCTCGAGGACACGGAGTTCACCCGTTCCTATTCCCAGTTCAGGATCCTCAAGGCGACCGCCTGGGCGGTGGGCGGCTGTGGCCTGCTGCTGGGGGGACTCGGGGTGGCCAACACCATGATCATGTCGGTGTTCACCCGGATCCGGGAGATCGCCATCCTGCGGGTCAACGGCTTTTCCAGCCCGCAGATCGCCGGGATGATCTTCGGCGAATCCGCCCTGGTCTCGCTGGTCGGCGCCCTGGCCGGGCTGGCCATCGGCACCGGCTTCCTGTATGCCCTGAAGCTGGTCCCGGCGCTGCACGGCTATATCGATGTGAGCATCCAGCCGCCCGTCCTGCTGATCGTGATCCTGCTGGCGCTGCTGACCGGGGTCGCCGGAGCCCTCTACCCGGCCCTGTATGCCTTGCGGATCCGCGCGGTGGAGGCGCTGCGCTTCGAATGACCAGCCCCGGGAACGACCCCACCGGCAGCAGCCGCCTCGCCCTTCGCGCCGAGGGGGTCTGGAAGAGCTACGACGCAGGCGCCATCGCGGTCCTGCGGGGAGTCGACCTGGCCGCCGCCGAGGGCGGCACCACGGCCCTGTGCGGACCCTCAGGCTGCGGCAAGAGCACCCTGCTGCACCTGCTGGGCGGCCTGGACCAGCCCGAGCGCGGGCGGATCTGGGTCCACGGCCGGGAGCGCCACCCCGGGCTCGACCCCCTGCAGTTCCTGCGGCACGAGGTCGGGTTCGTGTTCCAGCTGCACAACCTCATTCCCGATCTGACCCTGGCCGAGAACTGCCTGATTCCCACCCTGGCCGCGGGTACGGACCGGCGCAGCGCCCTGGCCCGCCTGGGCCAGTTGACCGAGCGGACCGGGCTGGGCCATCGCCTGGATCACCGGATCCAGAAATTGTCCGGCGGGGAGCGGCAACGCACCGCCCTCTGCCGCGCCCTGATGAACCGGCCGAAGATCCTGCTGGCGGACGAGCCCACCGGGTCCCTGGATGCCCAGTCCAGCGCGGCGATCTTCGAGCTGCTGCTGGAACTGGTCGCCACCGAGGGCGTGACCCTGGTGATGGCGACCCATGACCGCGGGATGGCCGAACGCTGTGACCAGGTGCTGGAGATGCGCGATGGGAGGATCCATGGGCCCGAACCGGCCTGAGCCGCCCGGCCGTCCTGCGCAGGTGGCGGCCTGGGCCGCCTGGCACAGCCTGGCCTGGCTGGTGGCCGCCAATGCCGTCGGCGTGCTGATGGCGACGCTCCTGCTGGTGCCGGACCTCAACCGCTGGCTGGGTGCGTGGACCTACGGGCGCTGGAGTATGGTCCACCTGAATCTGCAGCTGTACGGCTGGACCAGCCTGCCCGTGGTGGGCTTCCTGTTCCGGCTCTATGGCGCGGACCAGGGCGAGGCCGCCGGGTGGTGCCGCCCCGTGCTCTGGTGCTGGTCGGCGGCCCTGGCCGTCGGTACGCTTTCTTGGCTTTCCGGGCATTCCAGCGGGAAACTGTTCCTGGACTGGTCCGGGCCGGCCCGGCTGATCCTCCCCCTGGCCATGGGCACCCTGTGGCTGCTCCTGGCGCTTTCCTTCCTTCGGACCGGGTTCCGGGCGCCTGGCCCGGCCGCCGCCAAGGCGGCGGGACTGGCGCTGCTGCTGGCGGTGCCCTTCCTGATCCATATCGCCACCGGCCCCGGCAGCTATCCACCGGTGGATCCGGACACCGGCGGGCCGACCGGCGCCAGCCAGCTGGAATCCTCCCTGGTCGTGGTGGCGATGCTCCTGGTCCTGCCGTTCAGCCTCGCGCCGCGCCGGGCCGGCCGGATGGGGCCGCTGCGCCTCGCCTGGATCGTGCTGGCGGCCGAGACACTGCTGTGTGTCGCCCTCGGCCGGGGCGATGTCAGCCACCGCCGTCCGGTCTCCTACCTCAGCCTCGGCAGCCTGCTGCTATGGCTGCCCCTGATGCCCGCCTACTATGAGACCTTCGCCTGGTCTCCGGCGACCCGGCTCTGGCGCCGGGCCATGCTCGGCTGGTGGTCGCTGCTGCTGGTCACGGGGTGGATCCTGTTCCTGCCCGGGGTCCTCGACCACTTCAAGTTCACCGATGGCCTGGTCGGCCACGCGCACCTGGCCATGGCCGGATTCACCTCCAGTCTCGGCATCTTCGTCCTGGTCCAGCTGCTGGGAACGGAGGCCCGGGTGTTCCACCGGGGCTGGTCCTTCGGGGCCTGGAACGGCGGCGTGCTCGCCTACGTGGGGCTGATGACCTGGGCCGGCTGGCGGGAAGGGCTCGACCCGGGGTTCACGACCGTGCCCGGCCCGGCCCGCGAGGCCGTCTATGCCTTGCGGCTGCTGGCGGGGCTGCTGATGTTGGCCGCCTCGCTGGACTGGCTCCGGTCCGCTTCCGGCCTGGTCCGGGAACCCGCCCCCCCGGTCCGGGAGGGCGCGGCATGAGCCACCGCCTCCTGTTCGGCTACCAGCTGGCGATCGGACTGGCCGACACCGTCACCGGCGTCCTGCTCATCCTGGCACCGGGGCTGACGCTCCGGCTGATGCGCCTGCAGGTGGCGGCCGGAGCTGGGCCGCTGCTCGGGCTGGTGGGGGCCTTCGTCTTCGCCGTCGGCCTATGCTGCCTCCATGGCGCCTGGCTCGCGTACCGCCGGTCCAGCCCCGCCAGGCTGGACATGGTCTGGCTGCTCACGGGAATCGTGCGCGGCAGCGTGGCGCTCCTGGTCCTGGGGAGCGTCCTGTCCGGCTCCCTGGAGCCGGGTTGGCTGCCGGTCGGCATCTTTGATGGCGCTTGCGCGCTGGTCCAGGCCATCGGCCTGCTCCGGCACTGGTCGGCCGATGCGGTCGCGTAACCCCCCCTGCAACGGCTGGCAAGGCACCGGCCTGGTGGCCATCACCTATGTCTATTTCCTGATCTATGCCCAGTTCGGCTTCCTGCGGCGGCTGGCGGAACTGGGCGTGGCGGGCGGCGGCCTCAAGCTCGTGATGGCCGCCATGGCCCTGGGCGGCATCGGTTCCAGCCTGCTGACGCCGAGGCTGGCCCGCTGGCCGGCGCCGGCCTTCCGGCTCCGGGCCGGGCTTGGGGCCGCGTGCGGCGCCGCCGCCCTGAGCCTGCTGCCCCTGGGCCCCCGGGCCTGCCTGGCCGTCGCGCTGGGGATCGGGGCGGCCCTGGGTCTGCTCACCGTCACCCTGGTCACCCACCTGCGCACCTGGACGGGAACGGTCCAGCCACTCCTGCGGGTGGGCCTGGGGACGGGCATCGGCTACCTGATCTGCAACTTCCCGCCCCTGTTCACGGCCACCCCCCAGACCCAGGCGGTGACGGCAGGGGCGTTATGCCTGGCCGGGATCGGGATCACCCTGGGCCGGGCGCATCCCCCCCAGGCCGATGGCGCGCCAGGGCCAGCGGGCCGATCTTGGCCGTTCCTGCGCACCTTGGCCTGCTTCACGGCCCTGGTCTGGCTGGACTCCGCCGCCTTCCTCATCATCCAGGCCACCCCGGAGCTCAAGGCCGGCACCTGGTCGGGCCCGGCCCATCTGTGGGCCAACGGCGCGCTCCACCTGGCCGCGGCGCTGGCCGGAGCCTGGCTGCTGCGCCAGCGCGGTCTGGCGCCCGTCCTGACCGCGGCCTTCCTCGCCCTCGGCGGCGCCTGCCTGCTGCTGCTCGATCCCTTCCGCGCGACGCTGGCTTCGGTCTTCTATCCCGTCGGGGTTTCCCTCTACTCCGTCGCCCTGGTGGCCTACCCTGCGCTGCTGGCTCCGGCCGCTTCGGAGCAGGAGCGTGGCCGCCAGGCAGGCTGGCTTTATGCCATCGCCGGCTGGTCGGGTTCGGCCATGGGCATCGGCATGGGCCAGAACCTCGGGCATGTGCCAGTGGCTTTCGTCCTCGGCGCTGCAGCGATCTTCTTCCTGCCCTGGCTGCTGGACCGGCTGCGCCGGCGCAAGCGCGAGGGAGCCCTCGTGGCCACCCTCCTGCTGGCCGGTTTCGGGCTGGACCACCGCTTCTGGCCGGCGCAACCTCCGCCGCCCTCGCCGGCCGAGCGCGGCAGGCAGGTCTACCTCGCGGAAGGCTGCATCAGCTGCCACTCCCAGTATGTGCGTCCCCGGTCTGCGGATGAGCCGCGCTGGGGCCCGGCCATCCCCCTGGGGGAAGTCCGCCGGGAACGCCCGCCCCTGATCGGCAACCGGCGCCAGGGCCCGGATCTGGCCGAGGTGGGCCGGCGCCGCTCCGTGCCCTGGCTCAGGGTCCATTTCCTCGACCCGGCCCGGGTCAGCGGAGCCTCCAGCATGCCCCCGTACGGCCACCTGTTCCGGGATTCGCGGGGCGAGGATCTGGTCGCCTATCTGGCCAGTCTCCAGGGTGCCGGCCTGCAGCAGAAGCTGGACCAGGAGCAGCGCTGGCAGCCGTCCGCGGCGGCGGTGGCGGCCGCAGACCCGGTGCAGGGCCGGCGGATCTTCCAGCGCCTGTGCACCACCTGCCACGTCCCCGGCGGCTATACCCGCGGCCAGACGCGGTTCATCCCCCGACCCCCCGACCTTTCGGAAGGTTCCTATTTCCTCGATTTTCCCCCCGGGGAGCCGGTCGCCAAGCTCGCCGGCCGGCTGGCCCCAATCATCAAGTACGGCGTGCCGGGATCCGCCATGCCCGGACACGAATCCTTGTCCGACCAGGACATTGCCGGGACCAGTCTATGGCTGGCGCGCTTCCTTGCCCAGCCGGTCCCATCCCCCCAACCCCTCACCCAGACATGGAGCTCCAAATGAAAGTTGCCGCCCTAGCACTGTCCCTGGCACTGCCCCTGCTCTTCGCCCCCAGCGCCCTGGCCCAAAGCCGGACCTTTGCCGTCGACCCCGAGGCCAGCACGGTGGCCTTCTCCCTGGGGGGGAATACCCACCGGGTGGAAGGCACGTTCCATGTGCAGGAAGGAACCATCCACTTCGATCCCGCCACCGGAGCGATCTCGGGCTCCGTGGTGGTGCAGGCCGGCAGCGGAAACAGCGGAAACAAGAGCCGGGACCGCAAGATGCACACGGACATCCTGGACGTGTCCCACTTCGCGGACGTGACCTTCGAACCCAAGAGCTACCAGGGCACCTTCGCCGCTTCCGGAGATTCCGCCATCCAGGTCACCGGCATCTTCACGCTGCACGGAACGCCCCACGACCTGACGGTGCCCATGCAGGTTCATGCCGAAGGGACGACCCTGGCCGCGAAGGGCCGGTTCATGGTCCCCTACGTCCAGTGGGGACTGAAAGACCCCAGCATCTTCATCCTGAGGGTCGCCAAGGAGGTCGAGATCGAGATGACCCTCCATGGCACGGTGACGCCTGCCAACTGAGGCTGCCGGAACGGAACGGGTCGCCAGCCTTGCATCAGCTGGTGAAATGGCTTACCAGCAACGTTTCCGCCGAGGCCGAAACCTTGGCACCGTGATGGATCATCCGATCGACAAGAGCCTTGGCCCTGGCTGGACTGGACGTGTGGAAAGCCAGGGCTCGCTTCGGCGAGTGGCACGAACTGCAATCGGCGTTGATGACCGCGGTAGCCTTGTCGGAACCCTGGCTGGAGGGCAGGACGGGCCCGGCCGGGGAGGCGGACTCGGCGCCGCCGCCAAGGGAAGCCTGGAAACCCCGCACCAGTTCCTGCTTCTGGCCCGCGCTGAGCCTGGCTTCGGGGTGGGCGAGGGTGTACTGCAAGGGCGGCATGCCGCGGTTGAGGGCGCGCTGCAGCCCGCTCGCGTTCAGCCGGCCGTCCCAGGCCGAAAAGTTGACGTGGGACTTGGCCTCGTCGATGTCGCTCTGGGCCAGCCAGGAGAGCGGCGCCACTTTCACGGCCCACCACCACCGGGTCTGGTTGCTGTGGCAGTCATAGCATGCGGCCTGGGCCAGGGCCTGGGCCCCCGGCGCACGCCAATGGAAGGGGCTCGGCTCCGGCGCCTGGGTATGGTCCCGGCCGTAGGGGATGAACTGGATCGCGCCGAGCAGCAGAACCAGCCCCGAGCCGGCACAGAGCGCTGCCTTGGGGGTGAACCATGAAGGGCGGGGGCCGAGCAGAGCCAAGGGATCCTCCTGTGTTTGCGGTGCCGGCCGAGGGTGGGATGCCGGCGCTGCCCTGCCAGTCTGGTGCACCCGGCTTAGGCAGAACTTAGGGGGCGTTGCGAAATGACCTATGGCAGTCCAGGTTATTTCGCTACGGCTCCTTATTCCGGGGCCGCAGCGATGTGTTCAGGTAGGCGGAGGCCCTGGACGGAACGTTTCCGGTGAGGCCACGCGGTCGATCGGAAGGGCTTTGACCACCCATGGGGAGGCTGATTGCCCGTTCGGATTTCGAGCACATCAAGTTGACAGTTTTGGCCTTTCACTTAGAAGGTGTTCCGGGTTCCGGGTTCCCAAAAAAGCAAACTAACAACTATGTTCAAAGACTTTAATGATTGGCTCCATTCTTGCGATTGATCCCCCTACTGGCAATAGTCCATCCGGAACTTCCTGGATTTTGGGTCATGTCGGTGACGGAGGCTTGATTCATATGACCGGGGAACTTCGCCAGACCGACCCCGAAGGCATCTTGGAGGCACTGCGCGCCTCCGAGTTGTCCTATCGGAGGCTTTTCGAGGCGGCACAGGATGGCATTCTCATCCTTGATTCAGCCACAGGGCGCGTCACCGACGTAAATCCCTTCCTCGTCAAGCTACTTGGGTTCTCCCATGACGACATGATCGGCAGGACCGTCGGCGACCTGAGTCCTTTCAAGGATCTGGTTTCTAACCAAAAGATGCTGGAGGAACTGCAAAAGGTGGGATACGTCCGCTATGAGAACCTCCCGCTGGAAACTTTTGACGGACGCAAGATCGCCGTGGAATTTGTCTGCAATGTCTACCAAGCCGGTAGCCAGCAGGTGATCCAATGCAATATCCGCGACATCACCGCCAGGAAGCAGTTGGAGAAGGAGAAGGAAGATCTCCATACTCAACTCCTGCAATCCCAAAAAATGGCAAGTCTGGGCACCCTGGCCGGGGGCGTCGCCCACGACATGAACAATGTTCTGGGGGCCATCCTCGGCCTAGCCTCGGCCCACATCGGCACCCAGCCATACGGCAGCCCCCTGCACAAGGCACTCGACACCATCTGCAAGGCCACCGAGCGGGGCGGTAAAATGGTCAAGAGCCTGCTGAGTTTTGCCCACCAGAGTCCGGTTGAGAATTACAAGCTCGATATGAACGCGATACTCAAAGATCAGGTCGCACTTCTGGAGCGGACTACGCTCGCGAAGGTTCGCCTGCAGGTAGATCTGGAGCCGGAACTGCGGCCCATTCTGGGCGACGCCAGCGCCCTAACTCACTCCTTCATAAACCTGTGCGTCAATGCCGTGGATGCCATGCCCGAGAATGGCACCCTCACCCTGCACACCCGCAATGTCGACAATGACTGGATTGAGGTGATGGTGGAAGACGATGGAATAGGAATGCCCAAGGAGATCCTGGAAAAAGCCATGGAACCATTCTTCACCACCAAGGAATCCGGCAAAGGTACGGGGCTGGGTCTCTCCATCGTCTTCAGCACCGTGAGGGCGCACCGGGGACAGATGGCAATCGAGAGCGAACCAGACAAGGGCACCCGCATAAGGCTGCGTTTCCCCGCCTGCGAGAAGGACGCCCAAGCCTTAACACCTTCCGTTTCTGAGTTCACACTGTCCCCCCGTGGAATCCTGAAAGTGCTGGTGGTGGATGACGATGGCCTGATCCAGAGTTCCTTCCAGGCGATCCTGGAAGGCCTGGGGCACACGGTGGTCACAGCCCTGAGTGGCGAAGAGGCTATGGACATGCTTGAAGCAGGGCAAGAGGCAGACCTTGTCATCCTTGATATGAACATGCCAGGACTGGGTGGGATCGGGACGCTACCCCGCCTGCGTGTGTTGCGCCCAAAGGTGCCTGTCCTGCTTGTTACTGGCCGAATCGACCAGTCGGCGCTGAGCTTGGCCTCAGCTCAT